>JACZCZ010115121.1_pt1 | contig 53487 bp, 38 predicted proteins | sample 8641811 | NCBI WGS metagenome assembly JACZCZ01 (sample SAMN15324610, study PRJNA640507) | soil metagenome | isolation source: intercropping peanut in the first line | place: China: Luxin town, Laibin City, Guangxi Province | collected 2019-07-25 | depth 10cm m | reverse complement strand
GTGCCCGACCTGGTCGTTGCACGCGGCGGTAACTTCCAGGCCGCCGAGTTCTACCAGGCGAAGGATGAGGAGCGTCCGGCTGTTCGCGTGGAGGTGACGCAATGATCCGCTGCCTGGCAGTGCTGGCAGTCCTCGCTGTCTCCTGGACGACGGCCACCGCCGACGAACGCATCCTTCGCTATGACATCGACGTTCAGATCCGCGCCGATGGTGCGTTGGACGTAACCGAACACATCACGGTCAACGTCGAGGGAAATCAGATCCGGCGCGGCATCTATCGCGATTTCCCCACGCGCTATCGCGATCGCCACGGGAACAAGGTCGTCGTCGGGCTGGAAGTCCTGAGCGTCGAACGCAATGGTCAGCCGGAACCGTGGTTCACCGAGAATCTCGGCAACGGCGTTCGCATCAACACGGGCAATGATGACTTTCTGCCCGCGCCGGCCGAACACACATTCACGCTGCGTTACCGGACGACACGGCAGCTCGGTTTCTTCGCCGACCACGACGAGCTCTACTGGAACGCGATCGGCACTGGTTGGATCTTCCCGGTCATGACCGCGCAGGTGGAAGCGCGCTTGCCCGCACCCGCACCGAGCGGCGAGATGAGCGTCGAAGCCTACACGGGCGTGCAGGGCGCCAAAGGTCAGAACTACACGGCACGGATCGTGGAGGACGGCGTAGCGCGCTGGAACCTGACGCAACCGCTCGCGCCCTACGAAGGAATGACGATCGTTCTCACCTTTCCGAAGGGAATCGTGGCGCAGCCTTCGAGCACCCAGCGGGCCGTGTGGCTGTTGAAGGACAACGCGGGAGTGTTGATCGCACTGATCGGCTCGGTCCTCCTGGTCGTTTTCTGTGTGCGCGAATGGCGCCGTGTCGGACGCGATCCGACCAAGGGCATCATCATCGCGCGCTATGAACCACCGGAAGGCTTCAGCGCCGCGAGCCTTCGCTACATGCAGCGCATGAGCTACGACAATCTCTGTTTTTCCGCCGCCGTGCTGAGTCTCGCTGTGTCCGGCTGCCTGCGGATCGTCAGGGATTCGAAACTGTTCAAGGACGAATGGCGGCTGGAGCGCGAGCCGGCCGCTGCATCGGGGGCCGAGAACGACAAGCTGCTAAGCCAGCTCTTCCGCGGCACACAGTCCCTGGTGCTGAAGAACACGAACGCATCGACGGTCTCCGGCGCGATGGCGTCGCATTCGAGTGCCCTCAGCCGTGCCATGAAGCCGAAGTATTTTCACCTCAACGGTTTCAGCATCGCCAAGGCCGTCGGCATCGCGGTCATCACGTTCGTCGCAGCGCTGATGGTGGCGCAGGGCGCCGGCATCATCGCGATCGTGGCCCTGGGTGTTCTTTCGGTCGTTACCGTCATCGTCTTCTCCTTCCTGGTGCGTGCGCCGACGATCGAGGGCCGGAAGCTTCTCGACGAGATCGAAGGTCTCAAGCTGTACCTGAGCGTCGCGGAGCGCGATGAACTCGCGCGCGTGAGCGGGCCGGGTGAACCGCCGGTGCTGGATGCGAAGCGCTACGAAACCCTGCTGCCTTACGCCGTAGCGCTCGAAGTCGAGGAGGCGTGGACGAAGAAGTTCACACTCGCGGTGGGTGCTGCTGCCGCGGTAGCAACGGCGAACAATATCGGTTGGTATCGCGGTGGTAACGTCGGTGACCTGGGCAGCCTGTCGCGCGCCGTCGGCAGCAGCTTGAGTTCCCAGATTGCGTCGTCAGCCAGCGCGCCCGGCAGCTCGTCAGGCTCCGGCGGCGGCGGCTCTTCGGGTGGCGGCGGTGGTGGTGGCGGCGGCGGCGGTCGATAGTGGAGCGAGCGATGACGAATGCAGCAGCAGATGTCGGACTGATCGGGCTGGCGGTGATGGGCGAAAATCTGGCGCTCAACATGGAGAGCCGGGGTTTTCACGTGGCGGTCTACAACCGCACGACTGCGCGCGTGGATGACTTCATCGCAGGACGTGCCGCAGGCAAGAAGTTCACCGGGGCACATAGTCCCCAGGAACTCGTCGCTGCGCTGAAGACGCCTCGGAAGATCGTAATGCTCGTGAAGGCGGGCAAGCCCGTCGACGAACTCATCGAACAACTGCTGCCGCTGCTTTCGCCGGGCGACATTCTCATCGACGGCGGCAACAGTCTTTTCACCGACACAATCCGGCGCACGCGCCGCGTCGAAGAGGCGGGGATGCTCTTCGTCGGTTCCGGCGTCTCCGGCGGCGAGGAAGGGGCCTTGAACGGACCGTCGCTGATGCCGGGCGGCAGTCCGGCTGCCTGGCCACACATCAAGCCGATCTTCCAGGCCATCTGTGCGCGCACGCCGGAGGGCGACCCGTGCTGCGACTGGATGGGCGAAAACGGCGCCGGGCATTTCGTGAAGATGGTGCACAACGGCATCGAGTACGGCGACATGCAGCTCATCGGCGAAACCTACGACGTGATGAAGCGCGTGCTCGGCATGAACAACGACGAGATGCACACGGTCTTCGCCGAGTGGAACCGCGGCGAGCTCGACAGCTATCTCATCGAGATCACGCGCGACATCCTCGCGTTTCGCGACTCCAGCGGCGAAGCGACCGTTGACGTCATTCTCGATGCAGCCGGCCAGAAGGGGACCGGCAAGTGGACCGTCGTCGAAGCACTCGATGAGGGTGTGCCGCTCACGCTGATCGGCGAAGCCGTGTTCGCCCGCTCGCTCTCTGCCGAAAAGGAAGCGCGCGTGAAAGCGGCGCCGCAACTGAACGTTGCGACACCGTCCTACCAGGGCGATCGCAAGCGCCTGATCGATGACCTGCGCCAGGCGCTGTACGCCGCGAAGATCGTCAGCTACGCGCAGGGCTACCTGCTGCTTCGCAGCGCAGCGAAAGCCTATCAGTGGACCATCAACTACGGCGGTATCGCGCTCGTCTGGCGCGGCGGCTGCATCATCCGGTCCGCCTTTCTCGGCGATATCAAGAAGGCCTTCGATCGCAATCCGCAGCTCGACAACCTGCTGCTGGACAACTTCTTCAAAGATGCGGTCGTCAGCAGGCACGAAGCCTGGCGCCGCGTGATCGTCGCAGCCGTACAAAGCGGCATTCCCGTGCCGTGCCTGAGTGCTGCACTTGCGTACTTCGATGGCTATCGATCGGGCCGCCTGCCTGCGAACCTGCTGCAGGCGCAGCGCGACTACTTCGGCGCCCACACTTACGAACGCGTCGATCAACCCCGCGGCAAGTTCTTCCACACCGACTGGACCGGCCACGGCGGCGCGACGACTTCCCGTTCATATAGCGCGTGACGGAGCGGGATTACGTCATATCCGTTCCGACCAACCGATAACCGCGATCCGTTAACCGCGTCGCCTAGCTCTTTCGTACCATTCTCGCGTTTCCGGACGTGGCCGAGCATTGCTCCAGTCCCGCCCCGGAGCGCTCATGGAAGCAGTCGACAGTCCGCTGTTCAGGCCGGTCAGTATCGGCAAGCTGACGCTGCCGGGTCGTCTGATCAAGACCGCGACGGCTGAGACGCGCGCGAGTCACGACGGCTTCGTGACGCCCGAGCTTCTGCAGTTCTACATTCCGATCGCGCAAGGCGGCACGCCGCTCATCATCACTGGCAACATCTACGTTTGCCGGGCAGGGAAGTCTGCGCCGCGACAACTCGGCGCAGACGACGACGACAAGATCCCCGGGCTCAAGCAACTCACCGATGCAGTTCATGCGCATGGCGCACGCATGTTCGCGCAGATCAATCATTGCGGACGGCAGGTCGTGCCGGACTTCGCCGGACTGACCGAAGCGGTTTCGGCTTCGGCCGTCAAGGAACTCGTCACGGGAACGCTGCCGCGCGAGTTGTCGCTCTCCGAAATCGAGCGAGTGATTGCCAACTACGCGAATGCGGCGTGGCGTTGCAAGCAGGCCGGATTCGACGGCGTGCAGATTCACGCGGCCAACGGCTATCTCATGAGCCAGTTCCTCACGCCGCACACGAATCGCCGCACCGATCGCTACGGCGGCTCGTTCGAACAGCGACTGAGCATGCTCCGCGATGTAGTTCGGGCGATACGCGCGCGGGTGGGCCCGGACTTTCCGATCATTCTCAAGATGAACGGTAGCGATGATCTGCCGCTGCGACACGGATTGAAGACACCGGATCTCGTGCGCATCGCCGAAGCAATGGCTGCCGAGGGTGTCGACGCAGTGGAAATTTCCGTCGGCCACTATGAATCCGGCATGCCGATGGTTCATGGCACGTTCGGCAGATGCCTGCGCAACATGACCCAGGGCGGCATGCGCTACCTGCCGTTCGTTCGGCGCTGGGGCTTCCGGATCTTCTGGCCGGTGCTCGCACTGCTGTTCGATTTGCTGTGGCCGCGGCGCGAGGGTTTCAATCTTGCGTACGCCCGTCAGTTCCGGCGAAAGCTTTCGATTCCCGTGATCTGTGTCGGCGGCTTCAGGACGCGGGCTTCGATGGAGGCTGCAATCTCGGATCAGGGATGCGACATCGTCTCGGCGGGTCGGCCCTTTCTCGCCGATCCGCTTTTCTACCGCCATATCCAGCGCAATGAGCCTGGTCCGCGCTGCCTGGATTGCAATGCATGCATCGGGCATCTCGGCGCGCAGCCTGCCGACTGCTATCACCCGACTGTCAGGGCGCAGAAGGACGCGATGCTCGCGCGGTTGATGTAGGCCTCGCACGCAACCTGCAACAGACAGGACCGCTCACCCCCGAACGCTAGTGCACATTCCTGACCCGGTTTGAGCGATCGCCGTACATTCCACAGCGGACAAAGCAGGTATGCTGCAAGTCCGCCTTCGCTCGCTCGGGTTGATCAGCTTTGGAATCGTCAATTTCGTCTCCGGCGCCGTCTGTCACCACACGGCCCGCGCGGTCCTTTTGTACTTGCGTGCTCCTGCTCGCCACCGGGCTTGGGTTTCAGTCGGCCTACGCAGAAGGCGGCCGCGACAACGTCCGCCTGAGCTGGGGCCATTCGTCCGAGACGGATCTCACTACCGCGATCTGGGGGGACTACGAGGCCTCGGAGGAAGGCGAATACATGATCGCCGGCAGCTGGGGACGCCAGCTCAGTCCCGCGATGTTCGGCTGGCCGATCGAACTGACCGGCAACGTGGGATTGCAGTGGGTCAACTCGCACGGGCTGCAGGATGACGGGTACGGCATCAACGCCTACATCAAGGCCCACTATTCGTGGCGCCTGCCCTGGACGCAGAAGCACGTGCGCTTCGGGCTCGGCGAGGGACTGAGCTATCTCACGGAGATCCCGCTCGCCGAGCAGCGCGACTTCCTCAAGAAGGGCGAGGACATCACTTCCGAGAAGCTGATGAACTACGTCGAGTGGACCATCGACGTCCCGCTGCGGCAGTTCGGCCCGCTCGACAACCTCATCAGCAAGGAGATCGACGAAGTCTACTTCGGCTTCTTCATCTTCCACCGCTCGAGCGTTTTCGGAGTCTTTGCCGAGACGAAGGGCGGGATCAATTTCATGGGTTTTGGGTTCGAGGCGAGGTACTGAGCAGGGCCGCTGGCCGCCTCGCTACTGGCCAATGCCGGCCAGTCGCCCTCGGAACCCGCCAGCAGCCAGTCGCCTCCTAGCTGGCCTCGCTGAACAATTCCTCCTGCGACGGCTCCTTCTTCTTGTCGTCGCCCTCGTTGTCTTCCTTCACATTCCGATAGCGGATGACGCCGAAGACCATTTCGTCCCAGGTCTGTTCGCCCCAGGTGACTGTGCGGTTCGGGTCGGGGTTCGCCTTGTTCTGGGTGGAGTTGTCGAACACCTGGGTGTAGACGATCTTCGTGCCGGCAGGGACCGACAGCGGCTTCACGAGATCGTAGGTCGACTGCCAGTTGAAGTCGTAGTTCGGAACGTTCAGCAGCATCTCTTCGCGACCGTCGGGATACTTCGCCAGGAAGCTGGCGGACTTGCCGCGGAAGTGCGCATGCGGGTGCAGGCTGAAGATGACTGCGTCCTGATCGAAGACGCGTTCGGCCGTCTCCGTGTGCACCTTCGTGTTGGCCGGAATCTTCAGGCGAGGCTGCGCGAAGATCAGGCTGCGGAAGTTGTACTTCGGCGGCTCCTTCATGAAGTACAGGCCGAGCTTCGTCACATCCGTCAGCTCCTGGCCGTTGGGCGTGAAGTGCATCTGGAAGTGAATCGTCGTGCCGGCTTGCAGCAGAATGCCATTCTCCGCGGGGATCTCGAGGGGTTCCGCGCCGGGCACATAGTTGTACAGGCTCGTGGCGCCGCGGCGCTCGCCGCCAGCTGACGCTATGATGTGATGGAGCACGGCACGCTGACCGGGCAGATAGTCGATTGCGCGGATCCAGACATCGTGGTCGAGCGGATTCTTCACCTGCACCATCTGGTAGGGAATGACGCCGGTTGCCGGTGTCGTGAACGCGGGTGTTTCGATGATGAGATCCGGCTCGCCGAGCGGCCAGGCCGGCCAATCCTTGCGCTGTGCCTTCAGCGGATCGGCGCCTTCGCCGCGCGGAGCACCGGCTTCGATCCAGTGGACGAGCGTGCGGGCCTCTTCGACACTCAGGCCGCGGTCGTTGCTGAAGGTGCTGTAGTGCGGATCGGCATGCCACGGCGGCATGCGCTGTGTACGAACCACTTCGCGGATCATCGGCGAGAAGCCGCGCACCATCTCGTAGCTGCTCATCTGCCACGGACCAATGCCGCCTTCGCGATGGCAGGCGACGCACTTCTCTTCGAGCATCGGCGCGATGGTCTTCGCATAGGAGATCTTGGCGTGCTCACTCGCGCGCGCGCGCTCTGGCAGTTTGATCTCGCAGCCTGTTGCAGCGGTGGAAGCAGTTGGCTTCTGACCAGCGATCACCGCATCCACGGCACCAGCGACGCCCGCGGGGGCGCCGCGATACGCGACTTTGAAGCCTTTCGTGTCGACGACGATGGCTTCACCATTGCGAGTGACGCCGAGCGACTCCGCAATGATCTGTGTCTCGTCGACGAGGACAGGAAGCGTGATGCCGGCGGCTTTCGTCTTCTTGACGATCGCTTCACGCGAGTCGGAAAGGTTCGCGTTCAACAGGAGGAACTCGACGTTCGGGTACTTGCCGCGCAGGCCTTCGAGTGCCTTCGCCGCATCCGTCGATGCATCGCAGCCGTTACCCTGCGTCAGCAGCACGACGGCCTTCATGTCCGAGAGATAATAGAACTCGCGCGAGACTCCCTGGTGATCGGTCAGGCGGAAATTGTCGACGACGTCGCCAGTCTGCAGCGCCAGAGCCGCGCCACAGAAGAGACTCGATGCGCAGAACAGACTCGACGCGGTAAGCACAGTTGCCACGTGCCTGTGAATCGATGACATTCCAATAGCCCTCACGAGGTCTTGTTGTGTTCGCAATGATCGAAAGCGTGCCTGAGAGTTTGCGCTCCGTGCGAGGGGAGCAGTGCAAAGGTTTGTAATGGCAGGCTGTTCCCGAGGGAACACCGGACGGTGTGCGTCGTACACTTGCGGGATGCCACCGATTAGGGGATGAGATGAAGGCGCCCGTAACGATATTGCTGTGGACGTTTCTGCCGGTTGTTGCGTCCGCTTCTGATTACAAGGCTCCACGCCTGCCCGACGGAACACCGGACCTGCAGGGCGTGTGGACGAATGCGACGCAGACGCCGCTCGAACGGCCTGTGGAGCTGGGCAATCGCCGCGCACTCACGGAGGAGGAAGCGGTTGCGATCGAGAAGAAGGCGCGCGGTGCAGTGGCTGCAGATGCAGCGCCAAGTGATCCCAACAAGCAGATCGAGGCGGGCGCACTCCCGCCCGTCGGGAACTACAACCTCTTCTGGACGGATCGCGGAATGACCGCGGCGGTCATCGATGGCGAGTACCGATCGTCGATCATTGTCGATCCGCCGAACGGAAGAATTCCGGTGCGCAGTGACGGCGACGGTGAGCGTCGTCTCGCAGCGCGCATGCGCGGTGAGTCGGCGGCGGATGGACCGGAGCAGCGTCCTCTCGGTGAACGATGCCTCCTCTCTTTCGGTTCGTCGGCGGGCCCGCCGATGCTGCCGACGATGTACAACAGCTACTACCAGATCGTGCAGTCACCCGGGTACGTGATGATCCTCGTCGAAATGGTGCACGACGTGCGCATGATCCGGATCGGCGGCGAGCATCCGCCCGCATCCGTGCGCAAATGGATGGGCGACTCGATCGGCCGCTGGGAAGGGGACACGCTCGTCGTGGAAACCACGAACTTCCGGCCGGACCAGAGTTTCCGCGGATCGAGTGAGAACGTCGTCATCACCGAACGCTTCGAGCGCGTCGCTGCCGACAAGATCGACTATCAGTTCACGATCGAGGATCCGGCGGTCTTCGGAGCGAAGTTCACGGGTGAGCTGCCTTTCATCGCGGCGGACGTGAACATCTACGAATACGCCTGCCACGAGGGCAACTATGCGCTGCCCGGAATCCTTGCGGCCGAGCGCGAGAAGGAGAAGGCCGAAGCTGCCGCGAAGCAGGCGAAGAAGTAGCATCGCAGGGATGAAGACGATTCGCGCGATTCTGATCCTGGCGGGCTCGCTGCTAGCGAGCCTGTCCTTTGCCAGCACCATTACTACCCGGGAGTTCGATTCCCCGTCGCTGCAGCGGAAATGGAGCTACATCGCCTATCTCCCGACGGGCTACGACGGTTCTGACCTGCGCTATCCCGTCCTGTATCTCCTCCACGGCAACGCACAGAAGGCGTACGACTGGGTCGCATCCGGCCAGATACAGCAGACAGCCGATCGGCTGATCGCCGGGGGAAAGATGCCGCCGGCGATCATCGTGATCCCCGAAGCAGGCACGACCTGGTTCGTCGATCGCAAGGAGAAGATGGAAACGGCGGTGATCCAGGATCTGCTCCCGGAGATTCAACAGCGCTTCCGCACGATCGAACGCCGGGAAGGGCGCGTCGTTGCAGGGCTGTCGATGGGCGGTTTCGGCGCGATGCGATTCGCGATGAAGTATCCGGAGCTGTTTGCCGCGGCCGGGCTGCTGTCGCCCGCCATCTACTCGGACGAGCCGCCGGCGAATTCTTCAGCGCGCCGCGTCGGTGTCTTCGGCGCTCCGGAATTCGATGCGCAGATCTGGCGCGGTCTCAACTATCCGGGCCTCTGGGAAGCCTACCTGGCGAGGAACCTGCCGGGGCCCATGTACATCGATTCCGGCGATGATGATCAGTTCTTCATCGAGGAAGCCGCCGCCGAGTTCTACTCGAAGCTGCGCCGGAACAAGCAGCCGGCAGAGTTGCGCATCGTGGATGGCGGGCACTCCTGGAATGTGTGGTCCGTCACGATTGGCGATGCGCTGCCGTTCCTCTTCCGGTTCGCCGCCGCGCCGACGTCGAAATAGAAAACTGCGCGCGGTTGCGCGCGGAGCGTTTCGCTCCCATTCCGCGGTAGGGTGATTCCCGATCATTTCGACCTGCCTGCGGGTCGTTCTGTCAAATCTTCCGGACTTACGTCGTGTTTTCGAATGACGCGGTGGAGCCGATCCTCCAATGCCGTCAACATCTTGCGGCACTGCGATGGATCCCGCCCCAAAAACGAAGCCGAAGCCGCGAAGATGCTGATTGCGATCACCTGCCTGAGTCTTCTCGCCGCCGCCGGTATCGCCGGCTGGGGCCTGAGCGTCCGTGGACGGCTCCGGTCGCTGAGCGAGCAGCACGCAGACATCGAAGCGCGCCATCGCGAACTGCTCGAGCAGACGGAACATGGCAGCGCGCTGCGCCGGAAGATCGAGGCGCAACTGCTCGAGAAACAGGGGCATCTCGACAGGCTCGCGCACCACGATCAGCTGACGGGTCTGCCGAATCGGCTGTTCCTTGCAGCCCATCTCCCGATCGCCATGGAAGAAGCGCGCAAGCGCAAGCTGCCGCTCGCCGTCCTGTTCCTCGATCTCGACCGCTTCAAGCACGTGAACGATACATTCGGTCACGAGGTTGGCGACAAGCTCCTGCAGACCGTCGCTCAACGCGTGAAGGATGCAGTCAGAGCAGAAGACGTCGTCGTCCGCATGGGCGGCGACGAGTTCGTGGTCATCCTGACGGCCGTGAAGAGCGCGCAGGTGAACGAGACGGCGGCCCGCATCACCGCCACCCTGAATGCGCCGATCGTCATCGATGGCAAGCCGCTGGTCACGACCGCCAGCGTCGGTGTGAGTCTGTATCCGCGCGATGGCGAAGACGTGGGTTCGCTGCTGCGGCATTCGGACACGGCCATGTATCAGGCCAAGGAACGTGGGCGGAACAACTTCCAGGTGTTCAGCCCGGCGATGGACAGCAAGCTGAAGGAACGGGTGGCGATCGAGGCAAGCCTGCGCGATGCGCTGGAGAAGTCGCGCATCGAAGTTCACTACCAGCCGCTCATCGACATCGAGACCCGTCGGGTCGTGACGCTCGAAGCGCTCGTGCGCTGGAAGGATCCGGAAGAAGGCTACATTTCGCCGGCGCGGTTCATTCCGATCGCCGAGGAAACCGGACTCATCGTGCCGCTGGGAGACTTCGTGCTTCAGCGCGTGATCTCGGATATGGCGAGCTGGCGCAAGCAGGGTTCGGTACTGGTCCCCGTGGCGGTGAACGTTTCAGCAGCGCAGCTGCAGCGCGCGAGCCTGCGGGCACGCATCGAAGAACTGACGCGGGCCAGCGAGCTTTCGCCATCGATGTTGCAGATCGAGCTCACCGAAAGTGCGATGTTCGAGCAGCAGGACTCGCGGCAGGACGATTCGGGAACCGACGAGGTCAGCGAGCTGCGCACTCTGGGTGTGCGGGTCGCCATCGATGACTTCGGTACCGGCTACTCGAGCTTGAGTTACCTCAAACGCTGGCGTGTCGACTGCCTGAAGATCGACCGCAGCTTCATTCGCGATCTCGTTACCGATACGAACGATCACGCCATCGTTGCGGCGATCCTGGCAATGGCGCAGCACCTGCGGATCAAAGTCATCGCCGAAGGCGTGGAAACCTGGTCGCAGCTGGAGGCGCTGCGCCGGCTGGGATGCAGGTACGCTCAGGGATACCTGTTCGCGGAACCGGTCTCCGCGGCACGGGCTCGTGATTTCCTCAATGGGCACCGCATCGGGTTGCCTGATGTCGAGACCGATCTGCTCGAGGTTGCGGCTCGCGCCTGAGGCAACCCGCCGGCGGAATGACACCGCACGGAGATGACTCCCTCTCCGCAGGTCCTTAGTATGGCCGCATGGCCATCACCCTCTACGGCATCAAGAACTGCGACACCATGAAAAAGGCCAGGACCTGGCTGGACGAGCATGGCGTCGCGTACGAGTTCCACGACTACAAGGTCGCCGGCATCGACCGGGCCCACCTCGAGCGCTGGTGCCGGGCTCTCGGCTGGGACATCGTCCTGAACCGCTCGGGTACGACCTTCCGCAAACTGCCTGAGCCGGATCGCGCCGATCTCGACGAGCGCAAGGCCATCGCGCTCATGCTGGCTCAACCGTCGATGATCAAGCGACCCGTGCTGGAGAAGGGCAACAAGCTCCTGATCGGCTTCAAGCCGGCGGAGTACCAGGCGGCGCTCGCGCCGTGATGGGTTCGCAATGAATTCGTAGAACAACCCGGCGCGGCCGGACAACGAAAGGGGAGAACGATGGTGCCGAATATCATGACGCCCGTGCTGGCGTTGATCCTGTGGACGTTCGTGATCTGGTTCTGGCTGTACGCGACGCGCCTGCCGGCGATGAAGGCCGCGCGGATCGATCCGAAGGTGATCAAGCGCAAGCAGGATCTCGATCCGCTGCCGGTGTCGGTGCAGCAGATTGCCGACAACTACAACCACTTGCACGAGCAGCCGACGGTGTTCTATGCGCTCGCGATCTACTCGCATCTCGTCGGTGTGGCTGACGGACTCAATGTTGCGCTGGCCTGGACTTACGTCGGTCTGCGGGTGGTTCACTCGCTGATTCAGTGCACGTCGAACTTTGTGCCGGTGCGGTTCTTCGTGTTTGCCGGCGCCAGCCTGGTGCTGATGGCGATCGCGGCCAGGAATGTGATTGCACTGCTGGTGACGTGAATCCCCTGTGGGTCCGGCTTTAGCCGGACGTAACGCCAAAGCCATGCTTCGCATGACGTCCGACTGAAGTCGGACCCACAAAAGATCTATACACGCACCGCCACATACAACGCCGGATCCAGCCACGCCTCAATCGCGTCGTCAAACCGAAAAACCTTCGGCCCGACGCGATCTGGGCGGAAGCCGCGCCGCATGCAGGCATCGATGACGCCGTCGTGACCGCCACGACAATCCGGCCTCGCGACGCGCCACGTGACTCCCTTGTGATACATCGCGAGCATCGGCAGCGGCGGCGCGCTGAACGGCGGCGCAATGCTGGTCACCAGCGCATCCGGTGCACATCGTTGAACGGCATCCGCAAGGATCGCCGGATCGCTGGCGCCGTCGACGACGACGTCATAGGCAGCCTCCGTCGACGCAATGCTCTGGTGCGTGGTGGCGCCATATGCCTCCGCGATAGCGCGGCAGGAGCTATCCGTATCCACATAGTCCACGCTGCCTGCGCCGAGCGAGACCGCGAGGCCCGCGGCGTATAGCGAGATGACAGGGCAAGGGCCGGCAGTCACGAGAACGCGTCCAGACGGTCGCACTGCAAGTTGCGGTGCAACCGCGCGCCATGCGTCCGTAGCCATGTCTGCAAGACCGATCGCGGGTACCGGGTCCATTCCAGGAGGGAGCGGTACGAGCATCGCCTCCGCGAAGGGCACGCGAATACGCTCAGAAAGCGCGCCACCGTAGTTCCCCGCTCGACCCATGCCATAGCTGGCGCCGAACGGAACACTGGTGCAGCGACCTGTTGCTCCGCGCTTGCACGGGGCGCATTGACCGCACGAGATCTGAGCCGCAACGAATACCCGCTGGCCGACGCGGAACGTGCGTCCGGCGCGTTCGCCGAGTTCGACGATCTCGCCGATGATCTCGTGACCGATGGGTTCGCCGGCAGCGAGCGGCATGCGGCCGGCGAGGTACAGACGGTCCAGATCGCAACGACCGATGACCACGGGTTTGACCACCGCTTCGTCCGGACTCTGAACACGCGCGTCTGCGACCTCGCGCCATTCGAGTTGTCCGGGCGCGAGGAAGACGACGTGTTTCATGGTTCAGCTCCCGCGAGTGATCGGCATCTCGACGTGCGCGTCAGGCCGGCCTGCGTGCATCGCGAGCTCCATCTTTGCGATGGCGTTGCGGTGGACCTCATCCGGGCCGTCGGCCAGGCGCAACGTGCGCTGCCCGGCCCACAGTTTTGCGAGTGGGAATTCATCGCTGACGCCGCCGCCGCCGTGCGCCTGGATCGCCCAGTCGATCACCTGCAGCGTCATGCTCGGCACGATCACCTTGATCATCGCGATCTCCTTACGCGCGACCTTGTTGCCGACCGTGTCCATCATGTACGCGGCCTTGAGCACCATGAGCCGTGCCTGGTCGATTGTGCAGCGTGCTTCAGCGATTCGTTCGTGCCATACGGACTGCGACGAGATCGGCTTGCCGAAGGCCACGCGCGACTGCAGGCGCTTGCACATCAGCTCCAGCGCACGTTCCGCGACGCCGATCGATCGCATGCAATGATGAATGCGGCCCGGGCCGAGACGGCCTTGCGCGATCTCGAAACCACGGCCTTCGCCGAGGAGAATGCTATCGACCGGCACCCGCACGTCCTTGAGGTCGACTTCGGCGTGGCCGTGGGGCGCATCGTCGTAGCCGAACACAGGGAGATGGCGCATCACGGTGATTCCAGGCGCATCTGAAGGCACCAGGATCATCGACTGCTGTTCGTGCCGTCCGGCTTCGAGGTTGGTCTTGCCCATCAGCACATAGACTTTGCAGCGCGGGTCATTCGCGCCGCTCGACCACCATTTCCGGCCGTTGATGACGTAGTGCTTGCCGTCGCGGCGGATGCTGCATTCGATGTTCGTCGCGTCGGAGGAGGCGACCGCGGGTTCGGTCATCAGGAAGGCGGAGCGGATCTTTCCGGCGAGCAGCGGCTCGAGCCATTCGTCCTTCTGCGCTTCGGTCCCATAGCGCTCGATCGTTTCCATGTTGCCCGTATCCGGAGCCGAGCAATTGAAGACTTCCGGCGACCAGGGCACGCGGCCCATGATTTCGCACAGGGGAGCGTATTCGAGATTGGACAGTCCCTGCGGCGCGCGCGGCGAGCGGGGCAGGAAGAGATTCCAGAGCCCGGCGTCGCGTGCCTTCGGCTTCAGTTCCTCGATGACCTTCACCGGCACCCAGACGTTGCCGTTGCGGCGGTTCGTCGCGATTTCCTGCTCATAGGCCTTTTCGCTGGGGTAGATGTAGTCATCCATGAAGCGCAGGAGCCGGGCCTGGAGTTCACGGACGCGGGGGCTGTAGTCGAATTCCATGGGACACCTGTGTTGCGAAGTTGGGCAGGCCGCAGGACAGAGGGACCGCCAAGCAGTACGATTCTTGGCACTACCTTGCAGCCGTCGCCTGCCCAACGCCAATGCAATCTCTGCATGGCGGAAAATGAGCGTTGCGAATGGCCGCGGAGACCGGAAGATGCAGTTGTCCCGGATCGATCTGAACCTGTTCACCGTCTTCGATGCGATCTATCGCGAAGGCGGGATTACCCCCGCCAGCCGGCGATTGCACCTCTCGCAACCTGCCGTCAGTCACGCCCTGGCGCGTCTGCGCGAATTGCTGGATGACCCCCTGTTCGAGCGCCACGGCAACGCGATGGTGCCGACACCCAAGGCACGTGCGCTCGCCGCCACGATCGGCCGTTCCCTGGGCTCGCTGGAGCACATGATGCAGTTCGCCGGTCAGTTCGATCCGGCGACCAGCGACCGCACGTTCACGATGGCCGTGCGCGAAGCCATCGAGATCTCATTCCTGCCGGCGCTGACGAAGCGGGTGCGCCAGGAAGCGCCCAACGTCGACATCGCAGCCGTGAGAATCGAGCGGCGCGATCTCGAGGAGGACCTGCAGAGCGGGGAGCTCGATATCGGGATCGACGTGGGGTTGCCGTTGTCGCTGGAAGTCCGTCGCGAAGGTATCAGTGCGGAGCCCCTGGTGGTCGTGGTCCGGCCGGGGCATCCCGTCATCGGCGAATCGCTCGACATGGAAACCTACCTCGCGATGGATCACGTGCTGGTGACGGGCCGTCGTCACGGCGGGGGGTACGAAGACGTCGTCCTGAATCGCATGGGCTTCTCACGGCGAATCCGCGTGCGCTGCCAGCAGCATGTCGCTGCGAGCGAGATCGTCAGTCATTCGGATCTGATCGTGACCATGACGCGCAATCAGGCGGACCTCGCGAATCGCCACACGTCGAATCGTGTGCTGCCGTTTCCAGGCGAGGCATCGCCGCTGGAGAGCTTCGTGTACTGGCACGCGAACGTGAACGACGATCCGGCGAATCTGTGGTTTCGGCGCCTGGTGCTGGAGGCGCTGGCGGGGAGAACGGAGCCCGTCATCCCGGCCTAGGCGGAATCGTCCGTCATGCGCGCGTACTATGGCACCCACGCCTCATCTCGTCGGAGAGGGGATCCCCGCTTTCGCGGGGATGACGGACTCTGGGATGACTCGCTTGCGGGCGCGTCACTCTTTCTTGGGCAGCGGCTTCGGCGACCCGACCAACCCATCAGGCCGCGCCGCTTCGAGCATCTTCTTGTAAGCCGGCCGACTCTCGACCTTCTGCTTCCAGGCGGCGACGTTGGGGAAATCCGCGAGATCGACGACGTTCATCCCGGCCGCAAAATTCGTCGGGAAGAGCATCATGATGTCGGCCGCCGAGAAGTTGCTGCCGCCGAAATAGGGATGCTTCGCGAGGAAGGCATCCGCGAACTTCAGCACGGCTTCGGAGTCGACGAGCTTGTAGCCGAGGTTGGGCCTCTGCACGTTGAGCATTTCGACGCGGTAGTCGGCGATGACGCGTGACGCGAACGAGCCTTCGGCGAAGTGCATCCACTGCAGGTAGTACGCGTAGTCGGCCGAGTCGACCGGGGGCACGAGGCCCTGACCGCCTTCGCGCGCAAGGATGAGCTCGATGATTGCGCCGGATTCCACCATCACCAGGTCGCCGTAACGCACCGTCGGTGCAACGGGCATCAACGGGCTGACTTCCCGGATCGCGGCCATCGACGCGACGATGTTGCCGCGCTTGTATTCGAGCTGATAGGGACGGCCGATCTCCTCGCAGAGCCAGACGAGCCGCTCCGATCGGCGTCCTTCGATGTGATAGATCGTCAGCGGTGCCAGCTTGGTGTCGGCGGCCAGCGCCGTCGTACCCGTCATCGAAATCGCAGTGAGCAGCGCGAGGCACAGAGTCCGCAGCAACGAACGCATGGAAGATCCCCCGTTTGAGATGTTGTAGAGCTGCGCGACCATACCATTCCCGGCGTGAAACTGGTTACGCTCTCATCATGACGACCCATCGATTCTTCCCGACGCTCGTACATACCGCCCGACTCAGCCAGGCGGGGTGGCGCGCCTTCAATCAGCGCCTGCTCCGCGAATGCCTGCAGCTTCGTGAAGACGACGAAGCCGGGCAGCGCTGGTCGAAGAAGAACTATCCCGGCGGCTATACGTCCTACAACTCGGTTGCGCAGATGCATCGCCTGTCGCCGACATTCGCAGCTCTGCAGCGCAGACTGGATCGGCACGTGAAGAGCTTCGTGCGCAGGCTGGAGCTGGACGTCGAAAACCGCCCCCTCGTGATGACCGATTGCTGGGTGAACATCATGCCGCGGCAAGTTGTCCACAGCCTTCATCTGCACCCGCTGTCGACGATCAGCGGCACCTACTACGTACAGACACCGAAGGGCTCACCCGGCATCAAGTTCGAAGATCCAAGGCTCGATCGCTTCATGGGGGCGCCGCCGCGCAAGGTCGACGCGCGTCCGGAGAACCGCCCGTGGGTCGTGCTGCCGGCGGACGCGGGAAACTTCGTGCTGTTCGAAAGCTGGCTGCGGCACGAAGTCGCGCCGAATCCAGTCACGGCGGAGAGGATCAGCATCAGTTTCAACTACGGGTGGTTCTGAACCGGCGGGCACATCATTGCCGCGAAAGCGGGAATCCGTTTTCTTCCTCGATCATCCGTCTCTCCCACGCGACCAACCGTTCCGTCATCGCCCGCATCTATGTGACGATGCCTGCAATTTCAGTTTCCTGTCCGAGGCCCCCGCATGATCCGAAAACTCCTGTGCCTCGTCGCCCTCGCGGCGATCGGTTCCCCGTCAATCGCTGCGGACACTGCCTGGCTCGAAGAGAGCAACCGCAACGCCCAGATCCTCCTGGACATCACGGCGAAGTACAGCCCCGAGGGCGCGACGTCGCTCGGCATCGAAGGGCACGACAAGGAAGTGTTCGACGTGAAACCGCAGTTCAGCGAGCGGCAGGAGGCCGATCTGGAAGCGGCGGTCGCGCGGCTCGAGGCATTGCGGGCCGGCGCGAGCGATGCGCGTGTGCGCCAGGATCTCGACATCCTCGTCAAGGCCGCTCGCGATCAGCGCACGTCGCTGCAACTCAACCGGAAGTATCTGCTGCCGTTCTTCGATCTCCCGCAGGCGATCTACAGCGGCTTCCAGAATCTGCTGGATTCGCGAGTGGCGAAGGATCGGCAGAAGGATGCCGTGGTTCGCCTGCGTCGCTATGTCGGCCGCGAAAGCGGCTACGAGCCAGTCACGGTTCTCGCACGCCAGCGATATGAAGAAGCCGCGGCGAACCCAGCGCTGCTCGGTCCCTGGGTCGTCGAGGCCGAGCAGTACCTGGACAACCAGGACCGCTACCTGGAGGGCATCGAAACACTGCTGAAGGAAAGCGGCCTCAAGGGCTGGCAAGCCGACATGAAGACGCTGCGCAAGCAGGTTGACGAATACGGCAAGTGGGCGCGTGCAACGGTAATCCCACATGCGCGCAAGACGAGTCAGCTCCCCGCTGAGCTCTATGCAAACAATCTCAAACAGTTCGGCGTCGAGTCTGATCCGCGCGAACTGATCGATCGCGCCATGGCGAACTACGGCCAGACGCGCAGCGAGATCGAAACGGTTGCGAAGACGATTGCCGCTCAACGCGGCTGGAAGATCGACAGCTATCGCGATGTCATTCGCAAGCTCAAGACGGAGCGTATTGCGAACGACAAGCTCCTCGAGCTCTACTACGCAAGGCTCGAGACCATCGAAGGCATCGTCCGGCGCGAGAACATCGTCACGCTACCCAATCGCAAAGCCGTCATCCGGCTCGGCACGGAGGCGGAGTCGACCGCGAGTCCTGCGCCGCACATCGATCCGCCACGGCTGATCGGCAACACAGGCGAACCCGCCGAGTTCGTCCTGCCGACGCGCAACCCCAATGCCAAACCCGGTGCGGAGATGGACGACTTCAACTACGACGCGATCGCATGGACGCTGACGGCCCACGAGGCCCGTCCGGGCCATGAACTGCAGTTCGCGGCGATGATGGAGCGGGGCGTGTCGACGGCGCGCGTCGTATACGCATTCAACAGCGCGAACGTCGAGGGCTGGGCGCTCTACGCGGAGGCGCTCATGAAGGAGTATCTGCCGCCGGAAGGCCAGCTCGGTGCGCTGCAGATGCGAATGATGCGGCAGGCACGGGCATTCCTCGATCCAATGCTCAACCTCGGATTGATGGAGCCAGAGGCCGCGCAGCGCTTTCTGATGGACGAGGTGATGCTCTCCGAGCCGATGGCGAAACAGGAAGTCGATCGCTACACGTTCAACGCACCCGGCCAGGCGACGTCGTACTACTACGGCTATTCGAAGCTCGACGCGTTGCGCACGAAGGTGGAACTGCTCCTGCGCGACAAGTTCTCCGAGAAGCCGTACCACGATTTCCTGATCGGACAGGGGTTGCTGCCGTTCGATCTGCTGGAGAAGGCGGTGCTGGAGGAGTTCATTCCCGGCGTGCAGTGAGCCGTCACGTCACCGCGTCGAGCGCCTCTCGCGGGAGGCGCTCACTTGCCTTCCTTCTTCACGAAATTCGTCACTTGCGTGACTGATCCCAGCAGCGCCGCGATCGCTGCAAGCGCCGTCGACAGAATCTGCAAGGTACTTCCAGCGAGCGCCATGAGCCCGACGGCGACGAGCACGCCCAGCAACAGCAGCGGTTTTCGGATGCGGTTCCACGTACTGCCGCGGGCTTCATCTGCCCACAGGCGCTGGTCGCCTTTGAACTCCGCGAGCTCGGGTGCGATGCGCGCGAAGTCGGCGAAACCGGCGTCCGTGATGACCGGCCAGGGTCGCAGGCGGATGTAGCCGCGATAGAGCAACTGCTCGATGACGCTTGTGTTCTCCGGATTGGCATACTGTCCCGTTGCCAGCTGATGCAGCAGCTGCCGCTGATCCGCGTTCAGTCCTGCCCAGAGCGAGCGATAACGCGGCTCGCAAAGCACCTTGCGGATGTCGGCGGCATCCTTCTCGGTAAAGCGAGAGCCGGCCTGCGCACGCGCACGATCGATACTCAGCTCGGCTGCCAGCAGCTCATCGAACGGGAATGCCTGTCCCGGCTGTGGTGGAAGATGGCGCGCGGCAAACGGGATGTAGATCCCGAACATCCTGCGTGCGGTCATCGAAGCGAGCATGACCATGATCAGAAGCATCACGGCGCCCAGCGCAACCGCCAGTTCGATGGTCGACCATTGCTCGTGATGCTCGAGTTCCGGCGTCCGGGGAAGCGGCGAGCGACGGCTGTGCGACCCGTCGCTGGTTGCCAGCACACGCAACATTTTTCCATCGACGGTGCGGGCGATACGCTGCACGCTCGCGCGCATCATCCGATCGCCTTCGTCGCTGCCGGTGCCGAATGCGGCCGACGACCGTGCCCCTTGCCGTTGCTGCGGACTGGTCGCTGTCGTGATGCGCCAGATCGTACGTCGCACGCTGCCCAGCTCCGGCGGTCCCGCCGCATCGATCCATGGCATTGCTGGAAGCGCGGTGACCATCCAGAGTGTCGAGCGATCCCGGTCCGGATCGATCGTCGCGACCATGCCCGGCACCGGAAGCGTACGGGACAGCGTGGCCGCATCGGGATAGCGCGAGTTGCGTTCCGATGTCTTCGGGACCCATCGACGCAGGTCGCTGTTCATGATGCGCGACCGCTGTTCGATATCCGCGGCCGTCTGGACCAGCGCACTGCGCAGATAGTTCTGCATCGACACGTCCTGGAAACGCACTGCGACGACTGCTGCCGGGATGACGACCAGGACACCGAGCACGGCCACCGCGCTCCATGAGTAGAACAGACGATAGAGCCGTGGATCGGAGATCGGCGCCTGGATCCGGGGTACGAGGGTCAGAAGCGCTGCGACGATTGCGCCCGCGGCGGCAAGGCTCGCTGATGCCATCCACTCTCCGGCGTGCAATCGGGAGACCAGTGCGGCGATGACCAGACCGCCGCAGATCGTGAGACCTATTGCAATACGTGGATAGTGACTTCGCCATTCCCACTGCGGCCAGATCGCGGCGAGCAGTTGCCTGTCGGGGCGCACGCTGCCCAGGAAAATCGTCGCGATCAGGGCCGCGATGATGAGGGTCACAGCGGCGATGCAAGTCGCAAGCGTTGCGATTGCTGCATCGAGCGACACGTTGCTGAGCACTCGCGCTGGATAGAACACGGCGACGCCCCACGGGGTGCCGCTCAACGGTCGATAGTAGAAGCGATGCGCTTCGCCGCCGTACTTGCCGTCGAAGTGATCATCGAGCGAGATGCGCCGTGCCGACGTGCGTGTGCGCAGAACACCCTGCAGCTGCGCATTCAGTTCCGTTTCGACGAGGAAGTTCTCGCTCAGGCTGCGCTCGTCGTCGGAGTGAAAGATCACCTGACCGTTCTCGCGATTGATCACCGCGAAGCGCAACAGGGGCGGACGGATCGATGCTGTGAGTCCGTACGCGCGCGTATCGCCGATGATGAAGCCATCGAGGTCGGACGTCTCCGTCCCGCTCGGGATGGCGATCTGCAGGACACGGGCGGCGTCGGATCGATTGAACAACCGCTGGGCGACGTAGCGGGTGCCGCTGCCTTCATCGCGACCCGCGAGCCAGCCCTGGCCCTCGCGCAATGCCTTGACGTACTCACGATTGCCGACGTTGAGGTGCTGCTTCACGGGCACGTCGCCGAATGCCGTGATTCTGGGTTCGATGCTGGAGCCGTCCGCCGCGAGAAATACAGCCGTCCGCAGCGGTGACCAGTTCTTCAGCACCGTCCGTTCGCTGGCGAGCGGATACGTGAGGAAGATCCTGCAGACAGGATCGTCCTTGTTGCGCGACGCGCGCGCATAGTGAATCTGGCGCCGGCCTGGCTCGATGCGGATCGGGGCGCGATTGAGCATCGAGCAAGTGGGGCTGCTGCCAGCAAGTTTGCGATAGAACGACAGCAACTGGACGTTCTCGACCAGCTCGCCCCGCAGATAGTTCTCGATGCCGGCTGCGTAGTGTTCGGCCGCTCGATCGGCCCAGATCTCCGTCTTCAGCTGGCTCCAGACCCAGACCGCGCACGTCGTGAGCACCACCGGGATGAGCGCCAGCGACACGATGACTGCGAATACCTGGAATCCCGAGATGGCCGTGTGCGGCGTCGAGAAGCGGAGGCCAATGAATGGCCACAGGAGAATGCCCAGCAGAACCACGGTCGTGATCGCGAGCGTGCCTTCGGGCCCCAGGGCATCCGCGACCTGCTGGCCCAGGTTCTCCCTCTTCAGGCCGATGAGATAGAGCGTCGGCTGCGGCGTGGCGACGGATGCGTCGCCTGCATCGCCCGTTGCCTTGCTGTTGGCGTTCGAGACGCGCGTGGCGTAGGTCGGAATGACCGGCAGTATCGATACGACGTAGTTCGCTCCGCCGATTGTTTGCCGGAACGCGACGGCGAGGAAGGGGGCAGGGAATGAACGCTGAGTCTTCTGTTCGGCCTTGGTATCCCAGAAGCTTCGTACGCTAGCAGGATCGAGGAGATCCGCGCCGCGAAGCAACAGGGTCCGGGCATCCGCGACGAGGCTGTTCGCGGAAGCATCGGGCTGCAGTTCGATCAGGGAGCGATCAGCGGTGCGGCCAGTGACGCTTGCCAGGACTTCGCCGGAGGGAATGGCAAACAGGACCTGATCGAAATAGCGCTGAGCGACGAACGCGGGCAGGTGCTGCTGCAGGCTGCCATGAATCTCGAGGAGGCACGACAAGTCTGCTTGCCCCTTCGACGGGCGCGCGACTGTCGTGATCGAACGCACCGTGAAGCGACGCTTGGGATCGTCGAGCTCGATGCGGAATTGATCGCGCCAGACGTCGCTGGCGGACTTGGCCGAGGCCGTCGGGTCAGCCCGGCTGGTGAACTCGAGCCCCTGCAGATCGAGTTTGGCGAGGTACTGGAGGCGGTCTTCACGCTTGACGTCGCAGTCCGCGGCTTTGAACAGCGATTCAGGGACGAGCGTGAGCAGGCTCGCCATCGCGCCCTGCATGTTGTCGAACTGCCGCGCGACTTCGCCGAGCACGCGGAATGCACGCTCTTCCTGAAACGCGCTGCCCTTGATGTACGCAAGCCCGAAGTAACCGACCATCGTCAGAACGACGATGAGCAGCGCGGTCGCCATCATCGGCATCCAGGTGGCACGAGCCCGCTGGAGCAAGGAGCCGTCAGGACTATCCGGCTTGGCGCTCATGGTGCTCCCCGATGCATGATGCGCATGCGAACCGCGTCGGCATGAATCTCCTGCTAATCCCTGCAGCGCAAGCAGTTTCGGCGGAATGTCGCACTGCTGCAATTGAACGAACGGGTACTGGATTCGAAGCCGTAATCGAGTTGATATGCCAACGTCACCTTGCGGAGCAGGCGTCATGAACGGACTCCACGGCACCGTCGACTACTCGGTCAGAGGCGCCGCGATTGCAGCGATCGCGGCACGGGGGCGCGCGCTGGCCTGCAATGTGTCGCCACAGATCGGTCTTGGCGTCCAGCACATCGGCTACATAGCGCTCAAAGGCCTCGAGAGCTGCATTGCTGCCGAATTCACGCAGTGCGAACGGTTGCAGCGACTGCGGGCGATCGAGTCCTTCGCCGACCGCCTGCACGATGTGCGCGGCCAGAGCGAAGTTGCCGAGATGGTCTTCGGGCCCGTGGCGCACCATCACACGGTCAGCCTGGGATCGAAGTGGGCAGGGATCTCGCGGGTCGATGCCCGGCGGATTCTCGCGATCTGCCTGACCACGCAAGCGACGCGACGCATCGCGATTCTCGATGCCGATGAAACGGCAAGCGATACCTCTGGGGAGTTTCTCGCACTCGACGACATGAGCTGGGCCGCGCATCGCCCGCGCTGGTCCGTCAGCCATGACGATTGCCGGTGGCGCCTGCTTCGTGTCGCGCCGCTCCTCGCTGTTCTGCACGTCTCGGTGGCAGGCTCCAACGGACCGGCGGGACTGCTTGCAGAGTTTCGTGCGGCCAACGATGCGGCACTCAGCTGGGCACTCGAGAAGTGCGGCCCGGACTCGCTCGTCGGTGCGCTGTTTCACACGGGATTGTGCGAAGGGAAGCTGCGGGAACTTGCGAACGACCCCGCCAGCTGGGGGGCGCTGCCTGCGCAACTGCAGCGACTGCTGCTGATGTTCGATGGACTCTCTCGCGATGAGCGCCAAAGCTATCGCGAGATCATTCTCGGAGCGGCCAGAGCAGCCGCGACGGCAGCAAGAGAGCGGGTGCTCTTCAGTCGTCGCGGATCACTCGAGGCGGAGCGGCAGGCGCTCGACGACATCGCACAGGTCGTGCGATTGCCATCGATGCACGCCGACGTCACTTCGACGGCTTCGGCCTGAAGGCGAGAAGCACGTTGCCGGGCACCTGCCCGAACATCCCGTAGCCTGAGTTCACGAACAGGTAGCCGTTGCCCGCCGCGATCGATGCGGCGTCGATGGAGCCCCCCTTGCCGTCGACTCCATTGGCGGTCTGGAATTTCTGGGCAGTGTCGAACTTGAAGAGCACGTTCCCCGTCTTCACGTCGTGTACGCGGAGGAAGCCGTCGAGGCCGCCCGTGACGAGTCCGCCATCGATGACCGCGGGTGCTGCGGAGAGTCCAATGTTCGTATCGCAGCTCTTCACCCGGTCCTTGCGGTCACCGCTGCAATCCGGCTCAGCGACGTAAGTCCAGAGGACCTCGCCCGTATCGACCTTCACTGCATGCACGCCGGGCTTTTGAACGCCCGTCTGTCCGCGCATGCCGTAAGGGCGGTTGATCGGCGCGAACACGCGCTCGCCGTCGTACGCGATGCCCCAGTGAATCCCGCCAAGCGGCGAGCCTTCGCCGAAGTCCTGGCGCCAGGTCACTTTGCCGGTCTCGGGATCCAGTGCCCATAGCGTTCCCGACTTCTGACCGGCAAGGACGATGTCGGCTCCGTTCGAGCGCTTGCCCACGATGACGGAGGCGCCGAAGTCGACGTCACGATTCACCGATTCGCGAGGGCAGTTCAGACCCTTCTTCTCACCGAAGCAGCCGCTGAGGAAGATGTCGTTCTCGGTGGCCTGGAAGTGCCATCGAATGCGGCCGTCCTTCAGGTCGATCGCCAGGATCGCGTCCGTCGTCGGTGCTGCGGGTTCGGACGTCGCCTCACCCGTGCCGACGTACAGCACGCCGCGCTTCTCGTCGATGGCAGGCGAGTTCCAGATCGGCGCGCCAGACGGACCAAGCAGCATCTTGCCGTCACCGCGATCGCGGATGGGCTTTGCTTCCTCCATCGTGTGAGCTGTCCAGATCTTCGCGCCGGTCCTCGCATCGAGTGCCGTCACCGCGCCGTGCGTGGTGCAGCATTCGTGGTTGTCGTTGCCTCCGACGGAGATTTCGTACTGGGAGATCGGCACGTAAACACGATCCTTATGAAGGATCGGAGTGCCCGTTGTCAGGGAGAACCGATAGAGACCAACATGAGTCTTCCAGAGACGCTCGCCCGTGCGTGCATCGAGCATGTGCGTGTTCGAGCCGAGATCGGAGAACACCAGCACCTTGCGTTTCGAATCCGGCAACTCTCCGTAGGTGGGAGAGGTGCGCAATGGCGACTCGTGCTCGTAGATCCACTGCACGCACGGCTTCGGCGTGGAGACGTCGATCGCGAACAGGCGCGACAGCTCGGGAACCGGATAGAAGAGCGTCTTGCCGACGATGGCGGGCTGCGACCGCATCGTCGTCGCCTTCGGGAAGCCGATCGCCCACGCCAGTTCGAGATTGGAGAAGTCAGCGGTCCTGAGTCCCGCCTGCGCCGCTGTGAGATGCCGGTGGTTCTTTTCGTCGAAACCGAAGCCATAAACCGTCGGGGCCGCCGAAAGATCGGGCGTACGACGATCCGCAGGACACATGAACCCGGCAATCCAGGTGTCGCTCGCGGCTTGAGCACCGACGAGGTATTCGACGAGCGTCGCGCGCTCCTTCGGGGAGAGCGCTGAAGCCTGCGCCTGCATCTTTCCCTGGGTCAGCGCGTAATCGATCGTCTGGTAGCGCATCGCCTTCAGCGTGTCGAGCGACGGCGATCGGGTCGCTTCGGGATTGTTGTGGCACATCGCGCAGGCGCGATCGTAGATCGCCTTGCCGGGATGGGCTGGCGGCGCGTCAGCGGCGAGCGTAGTTGAGAAGTAGACGGAAACCGTCAGCGCCAATGCGTGCGCGACGCCAAGAGACTGGAATCCCACAGCAACCCCCGGACTCGAATTGTTCTGATCTGCCGAGGATCGTAGCAGAGCGGTCTCGCACACTGCGGTGGACGCGGAGCGGTTGTCGATTCTTGACGTTGTTTCAGCGATGGACCGCGGCCGCGCGTGATCTTTTGGCAATTCTTCGCGATAAGCTCCGACCGACAGCAGGAGCGGCGCTACAGCCGCCCGATTTTCCCGGGGGTGTGAGATGACGTACGTTTCGCTCGTGAGAGCCGGTCTTGTCGCAGTGCTGATCGCTGCTTCCGGTGCGGCGGTTGCCGCGGACCAGGGCGCGAAGGGATGGAAGGTCCCGCGAACTGCCGACGGTCACCCCGACCTGCAAGGCAACTGGACGAACGCGACGCTCACACCGCTCGAGCGCGATGCGAAATTCGGTGACCGCCTGACGCTCTCGAAGGAAGAAGCGCAGAGCGTCGAGAACACCGAAGCCGAGGCCAATGAAAAGGCCAACGCACCGACCGATCCCAAGCTCGGCATCAAGGACCTGCCGCATGACTGCGGCCGAGGCTTCACCGGCGTGAACTGCGGGTACAACAGCTTCTGGGTCGATCCGGGCACGCAGGTCATGCAGCTGAACGGCGAATACCGGACGTCGATGATCGTCGACCCGCCGAACGGAAAAGTGCCGCCGTTGCTGCCGGAGGCGCAGAAGGCAATGGCAGCCCGCATCGCGGCGTTTCGCGGAGGTGGCGGTTCCGCAGATGGTCCGGAAGCACGCTCGCTCGGCGAACGCTGCATCCTCTCGTTCGGATCGAGCGCCGGCCCGCCGATGATTCCACTGCTCTACAACAACAACTACCAGATCGTTCAGAACAAGGACACGGTCGTGATCCTCGTCGAGATGGTGCATGACGCACGCATCGTGCGACTCGGCGGGGCACACAACCCGTCAGGCATTCGCAAGTGGATGGGGGATTCCGTCGGCCGCTGGGAAGGCGACACGCTCGTCGTCGAAACGATCAACTTCCGCAGGCAGCAGGTGTTTCGAGGCGCTTCCGAGAATCTGAAGGTCACGGAACGCTTCACGCGCGTCGAGCCGGGCAAGATCCTCTATGAGTTCCAGATCGACGATCCGACGACGTTCACGAAGCCGTGGCGCGCGCAGATCGCGATGAACCAGACGAACGAGAAGATCTACGAATACGCCTGTCACGAAGGCAACTATGCGCTGCCGGGCATTCTCGCCGGTGCGCGTGAAGCGGAGCGCCAGGCAGCGGCGGGCGAGGGCGCGAAGAATCAGTAGAACGTTGGCGGTCGATACCTGGCTGTTGACGGCCGCAACGAGACGCCGTTCCCTGGCCCGTCACCGCTTCCTCTTCCACAACACTTCCTGCCCATTCTCGTGTCGCGCCAGCACGCGCGCGACAACGAAGAGCAGATCGGACAACCGGTTCAGGTACTGCGGCACTTCCGTCGCGACGGACTCCGTGTCCATCAGGCGCCAGACTTCGCGTTCAGCGCGCCGCGTGATCGTTCGAGCGAGATGGCAGGCCGCTGCAGCGGGTCCACCCCCTGGCAGAATGAACTCCTTCAGCATCGGCAGCGGTTCGTTGAGCTTGTCGAGTTCCTGCTCGAGCCGATCGATCTGCGGCTGGGTAATCGCGCGATAGCCGGGGACAGCGAGTTCGCCGCCGAGATCGAACAGATCGTGCTGAATCTCCGTCAGCAACTCCACGATGCCCGCCGGCAGGCCCGCGACGGCGAGTGTCATGCCGATCGCGCTGTTGGCTTCGTCGACAGCACCGTAGGCCTCGATGCGGCCGTGTGTCTTCGGCACCCGCGTGCCGTCACCGAGTCCCGTCGTGCCGGTGTCGCCAGTACGCGTGTAGATCTTGCTGAGTCGATGGCCCATGGAGTTTGTCGTCGATGTGGGAAGGGTCAGGCCTTGCGTTCGAGGCCGAGATTGAACAGCTCGATGAATCGCCCGGCGATTTCTCCGGCCGTGAGCGCCTCGTCGCTGCGATACCAGTGCGCGATCCAGTTCAATGCGCCGGCGATCGCGAACGCCGCCATCTTTTCATCGAACTTTCGCAAGGACCCGTCGCGCGCGCCTTCGCGGATCAAGCCGCGCAAGCCCTGGTCGATTTCCGACTTGAGGCTCTTCACCTTCCTGCTCATCGCCGGGCTCAGGTCCTGGTTCTCGGCCTGGACCATGCACCAGCCGAAATCAGAGGTGATCGCCTCGGCATATCGGGTCATCACGATGCCGAGCCGCTCGCGTGCCGGGAGCTTTGTTGAACCGACCTCGTCGAAGGCTTCCATGATCTGCCGCAGTCCCGCGCGAAAGCATTCGAACAGCAGCTGCTCCTTGTTCTGGACGTAGTGATAGACGGTCGGCTTCGTGACGTTGAGCTCGGCGGCGATGTCATCGAGCGAGGTGTTGTGATAACCGCGCGCCCGGAATGCTCTCGCCGCAGTCTGAATGACGGCATCGCGCTTGCGTTCACGATCCCGGACACGTGAATTGACGGGCGACCACAGCGCGGTCGCCTCGGGCGTCGCGGTGCTCGCGGAGGATGGCTTCCTGACTGCGTTGTCTCTTGTCGATCGACCGGCCACTCGTGAACTCCATCGCGGATTCGCGAAGATCATACCCGCGCATTGACGCGCCGCGCCAACCGCTCGACCGTCGCATTTGACCGGGTCGGGGCACGCTAAATATACTCACGAGTATAGTCTATACGGTGAAGTACCTTCACCACCCTTTTTGCGGCCGGCCCCGAGCCGCAGCTCCCACGAGGTGCCGCCGAGATGAGTACTGCTGCCGCGCTTGCCCGCACTGTTCCCGCCGGCACCGAAGCCGCTGATCGCGCCAACAGGCCATTGCGCTTCGTCACCGCGGCATCGCTCTTCGACGGCCACGATGCCGCGATCAACATGATCCGCCGCCTGCTGCAGTCGCACGGCGCGGAAGTCGTGCACCTGGGCCACAACCGCAGCGTCGCCGAGATCGTGCGCGCGGCGATCCAGGAGGATGCCGATGCGATTGCCGTTTCGTCCTACCAGGGCGGGCACAACGAGTACTTCGCGTACATGGTGGACATGCTGCGCGAGAAGGGTGTCGACCACATTCGCGTCATCGTTGGCGGCGGCGGGACGATCGCACCGCACGAAGTCGAGGCGCTCGAGAAGCATGGCGTCGAACGGATCTATACGCCGGAGGACGGCCGGCGGCTCGGACTCGACGGGATGATCGACGATGTCTTCAAGCGGGTGAGCTCGGTGGCCCGGCCGGCATACTCCTTCGGACCGCTCAACGTCCGCGACCATCATTCGATCGCACAGGCCATTTCCGCACTCGAAGCGACCGATGAGAGCATGAGTGACGATCCGATCCGCCGGGCGATCGCGAAGACGAAGACACGCACCCCGGTCATCGGACTGACCGGCACTGGCGGTGCGGGCAAGTCGAGTCTGAACGATGAGTTGCTGCAGCGCTTCGTGCGTCACTTTCCCGATCGCAATATCGCTGTCGTAGCCATGGATCCGACGCGCCGCCGCTCGGGTGGCGCGCTGCTCGGTGACCGTATCCGCATGAATGCCCTGTCGGCGGGCAATGTCTTCATGCGCTCGCTGGCGACGCGCCGTCAGAATCTCGCCACGAGCGCGGTTCTCAAGGATGCGATCGGTTTGCTGCGGCTTGCGAACTTCGATCTCATCATCGTCGAGACTGCCGGTATCGGACAGTCGGACACGGAGATCACCGATCTCGTCGACGTCTCCGCCTACGTGATGACCAGTGAGTACGGCGCGGCCAGCCAGCTCGAGAAAATCGACATGCTGGACTACGCCGATGTGATCGTGCTGAACAAGTTCGAAAAGCGTGGCGCCGAAGATGCGCTGCGGGATGTTCGCAAGCAGTGGCGGCGCAATCATCGGGAGCGTGCACAGCTCGCGGATAGCGAGCTGCCTGTGTTCCCGACGATCGCCAGCCGGTTCAACGATCCGGGCGTAAACAAGCTGTTCGCCGAGCTGTGTCGACAGATCGATCGGAAAGTCCCGCCTGAAGCCGGTGTCCGCAGCTGGACTGTGGGTGACGTCGGGCCGACGGAGTTCGTTTCGCGCGATCCGCTCATTCCCGCGCCGCGCAGTCGCTACCTGGCGGAGATTGCCACGGGCGGCCGCCGCGCCAACGAGCACGTCGAGAAGGCAGCCGATGCTGCCCGGCGAGCGTTCGGACTGTATGAATCGCTGAAAGCGCTGCACGATGCCCGTCTGCCGGCGCCGCTCGATCGGTTCGATGATGCGGCGTTGAGCGAGGCATCGGCGGATCAGACGCGTCGCCAGCTTCGCAGCGAATACAACGCTGCGCTGGATGCCGTCGGCCATGAAGGCATCGGTGAGCTGAAGCGCTGGCCGCAACGCGTCCGCGGCGTGAGTGACGAGCAGTACACGTACCGCGTTCGTGATCGCGACGTGATGGGCGACAACTACACGACATCGCTGAGCGGCAACCCGATGCCGAAGATCGCGGCGCCGCAGTTCCGCGACTGGGGCGAGACACTGCGCTTCATCCTCAGCGAGAACCTGCCTGGCAGCTATCCCTACACGGCGGGCGTCTATCCTTACCGTCGCGAAGAGGAAGATCCCATTCGCATGTTCGCGGGCGAGGGCGGACCCGAGCGGACGAACCGGCGCTTCCACTATCTCGCGAAGGGCCACGGCGCTACGCGCCTGTCTACGGCGTTCGATTCGACGACGCTGTATGGCGAAGACCCGGATACCCGGCCTGACATCTACGGTCGCACGGGAAATTCCGGCGTCTCCATCGCGACGCTCGACGACATGAAGAAGCTCTATTCGGGCTTCGATCTGTGCGCGCCGACGACGTCGGTCTCGATGACGATCAATGGTCCGGCGCCGATGCTGCTTGCCATGTTCATGAACACCGCGATCGACCAGCGCGTCGAGCGTTTCCTGCGGGCCGAAGGACGATGGGCCGCGGCGGAGAGGCGCATCGCCGAGTTGCGCCAGGGCATGGCGGACGCGGTTCCGTACTACAACGGCGACCTGCCGGAAGGGCACGACGGGTCAGGCGTGAATCTGCTGGGTATCACGAGCGATCAGCTCATTGCGTCGGGAGTGTTGAGTGCGGAAGAGCACGCGCGGCTGAGTGCCGAAGCACTGTCGCTCGTTCGCGGAACGGTGCAGGCGGACATCCTCAAGGAAGACCAGGCGCAGAACACGTGCATCTTCTCGACTGAGTTCGCGCTGCGCATGATGGGCGACGTGCAGCAGTACTTCATCGAGCGGAAGGTCCGCAACTTCTACTCGGTGTCGATCTCGGGGTATCACATCGCCGAGGCCGGCGCGAACCCGATCAGCCAGCTCGCATTCACGCTGGCGAATGGTTTCACCATCGCCGAGTACTATCTTGCGCGCGGGATGAAGATCGATGACTTCGCGCCGAATCTATCGTTCTTCTTCTCGAACGGCATGGATCCGGAGTACGCGGTCATCGGTCGTGTTGCTCGCCGCATCTGGGCACGGGCGATGAAGGACCGCTATGGTGCGGGTGCACGCAGCCAGATGCTCAAATACCACATCCAGACTTCCGGTCGCTCGCTGCACGCACAGGAGATCCAGTTCAACGACATCCGCACGACGTTGCAGGCGATGTACGCGCTTTTCGACAACTGCAACTCGCTGCACACGAATGCCTACGACGAAGCGCTGACGACTCCCACCGAAGAAAGCGTGCGCCGGGCGGTCGCGATCCAGCTCATCATCAATCGCGAGCTCGGCCTGAACAAGAACCAGAACCCCTGGCAGGGCTCGTTCTTCATGGAATACCTGACGAACCTCGTCGAGGAAGCCGTCTACAAGGAGTTCGAGTCGATCTCGGAGCGCGGCGGCGTGCTCGGCGCGATGGAAACGATGTACCAGCGCAGCCGCATTCAGGAAGAGAGCATGCACTACGAGAAGCTCAAGCACGACGGCACTCTGCCCTTGATCGGTGTCAATACGTTCCTCAGCGAGAAGCCCGAGAGCGAGCAGGCGAAGAGCGTCGCGCTCATTCGTTCGACGGACGACGAGAAGGATTTCCAGGTGGCCGCCGTTCGTGGCTTCCAGCAGCGCAACTCCTCGAAGTCGGCCGATGCGCTCGCGAAGTTGCAAGCCGTCGCGACTTCCGGCGGCAACGTCTTCGGCGAGCTGATGAATGCCGTCAAGGTCTGCTCGCTCGGCCAGATTTCCCGCGCCCTCTATGACGTCGGCGGCCAGTACCGACGCAGCATGTAAGGCCCGTTACTCTTCACGCTCTCTTTCAGCCAGGCTCTCCCATGTACAAAGCCCCTCTCAAAGATCTCCGCTTCGTGATGCACAACCTGCTCGGCGACGACCAGCTGGCTGGCCTGCCGGGTCTCGAAGACTACTCGCCGGACTTCACTGACTCGGTGCTCGAGGAAGCGGGCAAGTTTGCGGAGGAAGTCCTGCAGCCGATCAATCGTGTTGGCGATACCCGGGGCGCGAAGTGGACGGCGGAAGGCGTGGTGATGCCGCCGGAGTTCAAAGACGCTTACGCGCAGTTTGCGGCCGGTGGTTGGGCGCAACTGCGGGCGTCGCAGGAGCATGGCGGCCAGGGTGCACCGACGATGCTCGGTACCGCGGTCGAGGAGCTTTGGGCCTCCGCCAATCTTGCGTTCAAGCTCTGCCCGATGCTCTCGCAGAGCGCTGTCGAAGCGATCGAGCGCTGCGGCACCCCGCAGCAGAAGGACACGTACCTGCCGAAGATGATCAGCGGCGAATGGACGGGCACGATGGTGCTCACCGAACCGCAGGCGGGATCGGATCTTGCGGCGATTCGTACGCGCGCAGTGCGCGAAGGCGATCACTATCGACTCTACGGCAGCAAGATTTTCATCACGTACGGCGACCACGATCTGACGAGCAACACGATTCACCTCGTGCTCGGACGAGTCGAGGGAGCGCCCGCGGGCGTCAAGGGCATTTCGCTCTTCATCGTGCCGAAGGTCATGGTGAAGGCGGATGGCAGTCTCGGCGAGCGCAACGACGTGCGCTGCGTGTCGATCGAACACAAACTGGGCATTCACGGCAGCCCGACGTGTGTGCTTTCCTTCGGCGACAAGCAGGGCGCAGTGGCTTATCTCGTCGGTGAAGAGAATCGCGGCCTCGAGTACATGTTCATCATGATGAACGCCGCACGCCTGTCCGTCGGCCTCGAAGGCTATGCGCTCGCGGAGCGTTCGTATCAGCACGCGCTGGCCTACTCACGCACGAGAGTGCAAGGCCGGCCAGGTGGCAAGAGCGGCGCCGCTGAAGGCAAGCCGCTGCCGATCGCGTATCACCAGGACATCAAGCGGATGCTGCTCACGATGAAGGGTTATGCGGATGCGGCCCGCGCCATCGCGCTCTACGCCGCTCTGCAACTCGACCTCGGTCGTCGTCACACTGACGATGCAAAACGCGCTGCTGCGCAGTCCCGCGGCGATCTGCTGATTCCGATCGTAAAGGGCTGGTCGACCGAAATGGGTCTGCTCGCGACGTCGCTCGGCGTCCAGATTCACGGCGGCATGGGATTCATCGAGGAGACCGGCGCAGCGCAGTACTACCGCGATGTACGCATCACGACCATCTACGAAGGAACGACGGGGATTCAGGCCGGCGACCTCATTGGTCGCAAGGTGGGGCGCGATGCAGGCGCGGCGATGAACGCGCTGATCGCGGAAATGCTGGCGGACCTCGATTCCCTCAAGGGAACGCCGGTCGGTGCCGCAGCCATCGATGCTGTCCGGAAGCTGCGCGAGGCCACGCAGGACCTGCTCGACGCTCATCGTCGCGGCCCGGAGCAACCACAGGCAGTCGCAGTGCCTTACCTGCTGCTGTGCGGCTTCGCGATCGGCGGCTGGCTCATGGCGAAGGCGGACGACCTGACGCGCAAGAACGTGACGAATGACGCGGAGTTCAATCGCAGCAAGCAGCAGATCGCGCGTGCGTATGTGGAGCACATTCTGCCGCAGGCACATGCGTATGCGGCGGTGGTGAAGTCGGGGGCGACCAGCATCGTCGAGGCGGACCCGGCGTTGTTCTGATCGCTCTCTATGCGGATCCGGCTTTAGCCGGACCCATGCGAAGCATCTTCTCCGGCAAGCCGCGAGCGGCTTGCCGACCTTGAACGGCGCCAGCGCGCTGACGTCCGACTGAAGTCGGACCCACAACAAGACGGGCGGGTCCTGTAGCATCTCCGCAATGTCCGCGCGCGAAGCTCATCCCCACCGGATCGTCTGCCTGACCGAAGAAACGACGGAGACGCTGTACCTCCTGGAGGAGGACTGGCGGATCGTCGGCATTTCGGGTTTCACTGTGCGTCCCGCACGCGCTCGTCGCGAGAAGCCCAAGGTTTCCGCTTTCATCAGCGCGAAGATCGACAAGATTCTTGCGCTCAAGCCCGATCTCGTCCTGGGCTTCTCGGATCTGCAGGCGGACATCGCCGCGGAACTCATCCGGCACGGCGTCAACGTGCATGTCTTCAATCATCGCGATGTCGCGGGCATCCTCACGATGATCCGGATGCTCGGCGGCATGGTGGGATGCGAGGCCCGGGCGAGCCAGTTGTGCGAACGCCTCTCAGCCGGACTGGACGAGATTCGCGCAGCTGCAGCGCAGTTTCCGGTGCGTCCCCGTGTCTACTTCGAGGAATGGGACGCGCCTCTGATCGTTGGCAGCCGATGGGTATCGGAACTGCTGCAGATCGCGGGAGGCGAGGAGTGCTTCCCGAAGTACGCGGTCGAGTCGCTGGGCAAGAACCGGATCATTGCGGATGAATCCGAAGTGATCCGCGCAGCGCCGCAAATCATCTTCGGTTCGTGGTGCGGCAAGAAATTCCGGCCGCAGATCGTGCGCGGCCGGTCGGGGTGGCAGAACATTCCTGCCGTCGCCGACGATGAGCTGCACGAAATCAAATCACCGATCATCCTGCAACCCGGTCCCGCGGCGTTGACGGACGGCGTGCGCGAGATTCATCGGCTGATTGCCGCCTGGTGTCGGAAACAGGCGGACGTTCCCCACGCTGTAACACCCGCCGCCGGCCGGTAAGTCGGCCGCGGTCCGTGCGATAATCCGCGCCGATTCATTCGGAGCCCGCGATTCCCGTGTTCATTCATGCATCAGCCGAGTACGTGCCGGAGCGCGTCGTCGACAATGAGTATTTCAGCGCGCTGACGGGACGGCCGACGACTTGGTTCGAGCAGTTGACCGGCATCCGCCAGCGGCGGCGGGCCGCGCAGGGCGAGAACGCGAACACGATGGCGATCGCGGCGGTGGAGAATCTGGTGCGCCAGGCACCGGACATCCTCCAGGGCGTCGACCTGATCATCGGTGCTTCATACACGCCGTGGGACACGATCGGGACCATTGCTCACGTCGTCCAGAAGCACTTCGCCATTCACAACGCGCGTGCCCTTTATCTCTCGACGGCCTGCTCATCGTTCATCGATGCGCTCGAAGTGGTCGCTGCGTATTTCCTGTCCGGTCGTGCTTCGAAAGCCATCGTCATCGCGGTCGAGCACAACAGCCTGTATTCGCGCGATAGCGACGACAAGTCTGGACATTTGTGGGGCGACGGCGCAGCCGCGATCGTCGTGACGAAGGATCGAAGCGGGCAGGGCGTCGAAATCGTGGACGTCAGAGCCATCGGCCGTGGCGACCTCGGTCGGGGCCCGGAAGGCATCCAGATGGTGCCGCATCAGGACGGCCTGGTGATGCTCTACGGCAAGGACATCTTCATGCATGCCTGCCGCGAAATGGTCGCTGCCGCACAGAACATCCTGCAGGGCAACGGCCTCGACATCGACGCCGTGCAACTCGTGATCCCCCATCAGGCCAACAAGCGCATCATCGATTGCGTGACCGAGCATCTGAAAATGCCGGCAGAGCGTGTCGCGCTGACGATTCAGGAGCTGGGCAACACGGGCTGCGCCAGCGTCGCGATCACGTATCACCGCAACTGGCAGCGCCTCGCGCGGGGACAGATCGGGGTGATCGTTACGTTCGGCGGCGGCTACTCGGCGGGAGCGGCGCTGCTGAGAGGACCGGCGATCTGGCCAACTGGCTAGCTGGCTTGCTTGCACGGCGAGAACCCAGTTGGCCAACCTCACGCTTTCGCCAGAGGTAATGCGGTCGTCTCCTTGATCGGCGCAAGCGCAATCGACGAATTGACGACCTGGACGCCGGGAAAGCGCGACAGGTAGTCGAGATAGAAGGCCTCGTACGCCTTGATGTCGCGGGTGACGATCCGCAGCAGGAAGTCCGTCTCTCCCAGCATCGTGTAGCACTCGAGGATTTCGGGATGCTTGCGCACCGCCTGCTTGAACTTCTCGATCGCGTCCCGTCCCTGGCTCGACAGCCGCACGGTCGCGAAGACCATCACCGTCAGACCGACCGCTTCCCGATCCAGCAGGGCGACCCGCTGGCGGATGATTCCTTCCTCCTCCAGGCGCGAGATGCGCCGCCACGCCGTGGTGGCGGTGAGGCCCACCTGCTCGGCGATTTCTGCTGCGGAGGCATTGCCGTTTTGCTGCAGGACGTCGAGGATTCGCAGATCCATGGGGTCGAGGTCGCGTTGCGTCATCTGCTGCATCATTCATTGCACGAATTGTGCGATCCTGAAACAAGTGTTTCAGAACCCGGGGTTGCGGAGCAAGCTTTGGCAATAAGTCCGCGCCCGGCCGGGCGTAACCTGCGCAGCTGCCAGACGCCACCGAAATCCGGCGCCCACAGAACCCGAATGACGATCGAAGGAGTTGTGCCTCCATGCCCTCAGCTTCACGTCTGCATGTCCCGCATCCGCCCGCCCGTCCCGGGGAACAGGCGGATTTCAGCTACCTGAAGCTCGCGCCCGCGGGCAGCGTCGCGCGTCCCGATATGCGCGCTCCGGCCGACCAGGTTGCGCATCTCGCGACCACGCTCGTCCGGGTGCTCGACGAGAATCACCGTGCCGTCGGTCCCTGGGATCCGCATCTCGAGCCCACCGAACTGCAAATCGCTCTGCGTCACATGATGACGACGCGCGCGCTCGACGATCGGATGCAGAAGGCACAGCGCCAGGGAAAGGTCTCGTTCTATATCCGCTCCATGGGCGAAGAGGCCGTATCGGTCGCAGCGGCGATGGCACTGCGGCCCGCGGACATGCTCTTTCCGTCCTATCGCCAGCAAGGTCTCCACATTGCGCGCGGCCGCAACGTGATGGATCTCATGTGCCAGTGCCTCTCGAACTCGAAGGACATGTGCAAAGGCCGCCAGATGCCGATCATGTATCACTGGGGCGGCGGCAACATCTTCTCCGTTTCGGGAAATCTCACGACGCAGGTTCCACAGGCCGTTGGCTGGGCGATGGCAGCCGCGATCAAAGGCGAAGACCACATCGCTGCGACGTGGACGGGCGAGGGCGCAACGGCGGAAGCCGATTTCCATCACGCGATGACGTTCGCGGCGGTCTACAGGGCACCGGTGATCATCAACGTCGTGAACAATCAGTGGGCCATCTCGACCTTCCAGGGATTCGCGGGTGGTGAGCAGCAGACGTTCGCAGCTCGCGGTCCCGGCTACGGCATTCCTGGCGTGCGCGTCGATGGCAACGACTTCCTTGCGGTCAACGCCGTCACGCAGTGGGCAGCTGAGCGTGCGCGCACAGGCGCCGGCGCCACGCTGATCGAACATGTGACCTATCGCGCCGGTCCGCACTCGACCAGCGACGATCCTTCGCGTTATCGCCCGAAGGATGAATGGAAGTCGTTCCCGCTCGGCGACCCGATCGAACGACTGAAGCACCACCTGATCGCGCTCGGCGCGTGGTCCGAGGAGCAGCACCGCGCCCTCGAGCAGGAGCTCGAATCCATGGTGTCGGATCAGTGGAAGGAGTCGGTGTCCTACGGAACGATGACGGAAGGCCCTTCGCTCGATCCGGACACGCTCTTCGACGACGTGTTCAAGGAAGTCCCGGATCACCTCCAGCGCCAGCGCGAAGAGATGCGCAAGCTCAGGAATTCGTGATCAGTTCTGACGAGCCACTATCCGCCATCCGCTATCCGCTTCGGGATCGATAAAAATGCCTCAGATGAACATGGTGCAGGCCCTGAACTCGGCCATGGATGTGATGCTGGGCCGGGACAAGTCCGTGGTCTTGATGGGCCAGGACGTCGGCTACTTCGGCGGTGTCTTCCGCGTCACCGATGGCTTGCAGCGCAAGTACGGCGAGCATCGCGTGATCGACATGCCGATCGCGGAGGGGGGCATCATCGCCACGGCGATCGGTATGGCCGTCAATGGACTGCGGCCGGTGTCCGAGATCCAGTTCGCCGACTACATCTATCCCGCATTCGACCAGGTGGCGAGCGAACTCGCCCGACTTCGTTATCGCACGGCCGGTGACTACTTCGCGCCGGTGACCGTGCGCGTTCCCGCAGGCGGCGGCATTCGCGGCGGCCAGACGCATTCGCAGAGCCCCGAAGCGCTGTTCGCGCACATCTGCGGTATCAAGGTCGTGATGCCGTCGAATCCGTACGACGCGAAGGGGTTGCTGATTTCCTCGATCGAGGACGACGATCCCGTGATCTTCTTCGAGCCGAAGCGCCTCTACAACGGCCCGTTCGATGGCGACCCGAACAAACCGGCGATTCCGTGGAGCACGCATCCCAAGGGCGAAGTCCCGGACGGTCATTACACAGTGCCGATCGGCCAGGCCGAGATCGTGCGGCCGGGTGCGGAGGTGACCGTGCTCACGTACGGCACGCTGGTGCACGTCGCCGAAGCGGCGGCGAAGGCCAGCGGCATCGATGCGGAGATCATCGATCTTCGTTCGATCGTCCCGCTCGATGTCGAAACCATCGCGACGTCGGTGAAGAAGACCGGCCGTTGCGTGATCGTTCACGAAGCAACGCGCTTCAGCGGCTTCGGTGCTGAACTCGCCGCGACCATCCAGGAAGAATGCTTCTGGCACCTCGAAGCACCGATCGAACGCGTCACCGGCTGGGATACGCCGTATCCGCATGCGTTCGAGTGGGAGTATTTCCCCGGCCAGGCGCGCATCATCGCGGCGCTCAAGAAAGTGAAGGCGGGCGTATGAGCCGTTATACCTTCAAGATGCCGGATCTCGGCGAAGGCACTGTCGCGGCCGAGCTGGTGGCGGTTCACATCAAGCCGGGCGATGTCGTCAAGGAAGAGCAGATCATCCTCGACGTGATGACCGAAAAGGCGACCGTCGAAGTGCCCGCGCCGGTATCAGGTCGCGTCATTTCGATCGCAGGCGCTCCCGGCGATAGCATTCCCGTCGGCGCCGAGCTGATCGTGTTCGAAACGGACGCGTCGGTGAAGGAAGAAGCGGCACCTGCAGCCGCCGCGGCGCCGGTGGCGGCCGAGAAGAAGGCCGTCGCGACGAAACGCGAATCTGAGCCAGCGAAGCCGGCAGGTCGCGTAATGGCATCGCCCGCAACGCGTCGACGCGCTCACGAAGCCGGTGTCGAACTGAGCCAGGTGGAAGGATCGGGTCCGGGCGGACGCATCCTGAAGGACGACTTCGAGCGCTTCGTCGAACAGCGCGCAGCGAAAGCGCAGCCGGCCAAGGCGGTTGCCGCGCCGAGCGGTGCGGACGTCGAAGAGGTGCCGGTCATTGGTATCCGACGCGTCATCGCGCAACGCATGACGCAGACCGTGCAGACGATCCCGCATTTCTCGTATGTCGAGGAGATCGACGTCACCGAGCTCGAGGCATTGCGGATGCATCTCAACTCGAAGCTGCCGAAGGGCACGGCTTCCTATACGTACCTGCCGTTCCTTGCGCTGGCACTCGCCCGGGTCCTGCCGCAGTTCCCGCAATGCAACGTGCGCTACGACGCCGAGCGGAATGTGCTGCAGCGGTATCGGCCGTTGCACCTGGGCATCGCAACCCAGACGCCGGATGGCCTCAAGGTTCCTGTCGTGCGCAACGTCGAGCAGAAGACGCTCGCCGAAGTGGCGCAGGAGATCCGGCGCGTCAGCGAAGCCGCGCGGAACAACAAGGCCACGCGCGATGAGTTGTCAGGCTCGACGCTGACGCTCACCAGCCTCGGCAAGCTCGGGGGTATCGCATCGACGCCGATCATCAATGCGCCCGAGGTGTCGATCATCGGCATCAACAAGGCCATTGAGCGCCCGGTCGTGCTACGGGGCGCCATCACCGTCCGCCGGATGATGAACATCTCGAGCTCGTTCGATCATCGCTTCGTGGATGGTCACGACGCCGCATCGCTGGTCCAGGCCATCAAGGAATGCCTGGAGCATCCGGCGACGATCTTCGCGACGGTGTAAACCCGCGTCCCCGTCACTCCCGCGCACGCGGGAGTCCATCTTGGGAATGGATTCTCCCCCAGCCGGCCCGCGCGGGATGACGCAACGGCCCGCTGCTTCCCTTCCGTACGATGGCCTACCCCCGGCCATCGTCGTATTCATGGTAGGGTGACTGGCCTCACGTTCCTTCGCGATCGGCACGGACCGCGAGGCGGTCACGCAGTCGATTCGCACGCTGCTTCGAACAACGATCAAGCCCGCAGAGCGTCGTGCTCTCGTACCAGGGCCGGTACGTGCGACATGCCGCCGCGCTGACACAGATTCTTGCTGAAGCGGCGCACGGATCGCGGCCGGACATGAACTACGAGGCAGGCGATTTCATGCGAAGCACACACCCGGGCGCCCGATCCGTTGGCTGCAAGTGCAGCTCTCCTTACCTTGCACTCGCCGTAGCGCGCACGACTTCCTGGAGGTCGTTGGCATGGCAGTTGCCTGCCATCGCTGCGCTTCTCGCGTTCGGTCACGAGACACGGGCGCAGACAGCGCCTGTCGACGGAAGTCTCGTTGAGATTTCGGAGATCGCGGGCTACAACGCCCTCGAGCGGGCTGCCGCCCGGGCGAACCAGGCTTCTTACAACCGACTTGCAGGCCTGTGCGGCAACGGCGTCGGCGAAGGATGTACGGCAGGTGATCTGGTCGTCTTCGAGGAAACCCGGGAACTCGTCGAGACCGCCAATGAGCTGCTCGGCTCCGGATCGACCCGTTACAGCCTCGGCCTGGATGCTCAAGGCCTCGGTTTCGCGCTGCGCTGGACTGCGGCCGAGGAAATGGCAGGGCAGGGATCGGCCACGACGAGGTTTGCCGCGAGTCAGTTGTCTGCGCTCGCGACGCGCCTGTCGGTACTGCGCTGGGGCGTATCCGGACTGCGCACCGTCAACAACGAATCGAGCGACGCCACCGACATCCGTCTCGCGGGCCTGAACCGTCCGACGCAGGGCGGAGCGAGCGCCGATGTACCGGACGACTTTCCCCGCTGGGGCTCGTTCGTCGACGGCAGCTTCGGTTACGGCTCGAAGGACCCGACGGACCTCGAAGACGCTTTCGACTTCGACGGCAGCGAAGTGACCGTGGGCGTCGACTATCGCTTCACTCCGTGGCTCGTCGCGGGCGTCATGGTCGGCTATTCGACCAAGGAGATCGACTTCGACTCCTCGTTGAGCATCGTCGACGGCGGTATCAAGTCAGACGGCTTCAGCGGCCTACTGTTCGGCATGCTCGAAGGCGAGAGGAGCTACCTGTCGGCGTCACTGGGCATGCAGAGTCTCACTCACGACACGACACGCCGCATCACGTACCCCTCTCTGAATCCGACCGTAGCGTCGGCGGACAGCACGGCGCGCAGCACGGCGGACAGCTCCGCGATTCTCGCGACTCTCAATGCCGGCTATTCCTTCCGGTTCGGCGCTTTCTCGGTCGATCCCGTCGTGGACGTCGTCTATTCCGACACGACCATCGATGGCTTCACTGAAACGTCGACCAGCAACATCGATCCGGGCGTCAGCAACGATCCGTTCAATCTGCAGGTGGGCGAGCAGTCCATCGAGTCCTTCGACGTCGCACCGTCGCTCAAGATGCAGTACGTGTTCACGCCGAGCTTCGGGGTGGTGATTCCGTACCTGATCGGCCGCTATCACTTCGAGCTGTCGGACGACGCGCGCGTGATCTCATCGCAGTACGCCGACGCGCTCGGGCAGCTCTTTGGCGTCGAGGGAACGGATTTTGCCGTGAGTACCGATGTTCCGGACGACGAGTACTACACGCTGGCGGGCGGATTCAGTTTCGTGCTGCCGCATGGGTTCAACGGTTTCGTGCAATACCTCGAAGTCTTCGACTACGAGGCTTACTCGGACTCAGTAATCACAGCCGGCTTCCGATTCGAATTCTAAGCGCGGGAGAGACGCATGAGCCTCAGGATCTGCAAGGCAACGACAGTGTGCTTGGCAGCATGGCTCGCTGCCTGCAGCGGGCTCAGCGACGTCGGCAACCAGGACAAAGACGACGCGCCACCGATCGCGGATGCGGTGGTTCTCAACCAGCCCTACAGCAAGGATGCGTCCGGAAAGGTAACGACTCGGGTGCGCTCGGGCGCCGAGGTCTTCCTCAGTGGCAACGACAGCGACGGTGTCGTCGTGCCGGTGCTGAAGCTCGACTGGACGCTCGTGACGACAGGAGCCGTCGCCAACCAGGTGCAACTCGTCGATCGCAACAGCACGACTGTCAGCTTCAAAGCGCCTCAGGTCGCAGCCGACACGACGCTGCAGTTCCGCCTGACGGTGACGGACTCGAACGGCGCTACGGACCAGACTGATGTGGATGTGACCGTCGTGGCGATAGCCGACCCGGATCGGTTCCTCACGCATCTGCAGGCGCCGCAGAAGTTCACGCTCGTAGCCGTTGCCGATAGCGCGACGACGCTGACCGCTGACGTTCCTTTCGATATCCGCATGCAGCGGACCGTCTCCTACATTGATCTGCGAGGCCTGCAGCGAACTGCGACACCGCCAGCGGAGACTCTGCGTGGGACGTGGCTTGCCACAGAGGGCGCCGGCGCGAGCTGTGATGACTATCAGAACCCCCGGTTCTCGGTTGAGCTGCCGAAGCTCGATGTAAATGCGATCTCCGCAGCGGTAAGAGCAGACCGCAATCGCACCGCCAGCGAACTGCCGGACCTATCGAAGATCGACAACGCCACAACCGAAGTGACCTTCTCGATCACACAAACCGGTGCCGTGCTCCCGGCGGGCCGGCAGGCATTGCTTTGTATCCGCGATGCCTCTGGCAACTTGCTGCCCGACACCGCGCAGCAATCCCTCACCGGCAAGCCGCCGATGACCGGCAGCTTCCTGAGTTCTGTCGCAGTCAACGCGGACCGGCTGATGGGTGATCTGACCGGACCCGCCGGTCGCACGATCGACACCCGCGACTCAGCTCAGAAGTATTACGACACGATCGACGATCCTGTTGCCGCCCAGCGCAAGCGCAGCTTCCTCGGCTGGCTGAAGGAGAACGGTTTCATTGCCGCCGATGCGACATCGCTGCAATGGTCGCAAGTCGAAACCGGATCGACGGCGCATGCGGTGTATGTGAACAACTTCGATCTCGGCTTCGGTCGCGACATGTATGCGCGCAGATTCGATTGCGTGAATCCGCGCAGCACGACCGGCGAGTGCGTCGCATCCGTGGTCGTGAATTACAGCAGCATGGAGAACGCAGCGAAGAAGCTGGATCCGATTCTTGCCGTCGCAATGGAGTACACGGTGACGCCGTACAGCCAGGGCAAGAAGGTCGTCAAGTTCTATACCTACGCGCCGAACGAGACCAGCGGCGACTTCGATCAGATCCACAGTGTCGACCTCGACGGCCGCGGCGAAAAATTCATGCCCGGCGCCTGCACGATCTGTCACGGCGGTACGCCGCAGGGCATTGACGCGCAGAACCCGGCTCTCTACGCAGCAGGCGGCGATGTGAACTCTTCGTTCCTTCCGTGGGATCTGGACTCGTTCCTGTATTCGGATTCGCAGGCGGCAGCCTGGGTGCCGGATCCGACAGATGCGACCGAGAACTCGTTGCACTCGCGGTACAAGCGCACGCCGCAGGAGTCGCAGTTCCGCGAGCTGAACCGGCTGGCATATCAAACCTACGTGGACGATCCCGCGCGTCCGGGTCGCCATTATCTGGCGCGGGATCTCGTCGAAGCCTGGTATGGCGACGCCGTCGATGGATCCACATTCCAGAATCGGGTGCCAGCGGAGTGGAGCGCCGACCCGACAGCTCAGAACATCTATCGGCAAGTGTTCGCGCAGCATTGCCGCATGTGTCACGTGGCACACGTGCCCAACGTGAATACGCCGACGGGCGAGTACCAGCCGTATGTCGGTTGCAATGCGACACCACGCATCAGTCAGTACGGCAGCAACTCGCCGGGGCAGATTGCGTTCGGCTGCTACGATCAGTTCGTGACTGCGAGCAATCTGGTCTCGGTGCTGCAGCGGGGCGTCATGCCGAATGCCCGCCTCACCATGGATCGCTACTGGGTCAGTGGCTCGGGTGACACTCCTGCCAAAGTTCTCGCTACGCACCTGCAATCGGTCACGGGTCGCACGGACCTTCTCAACAGCGTCGGCAACCCTGTACCCCCCGGGCGCCCCGTGCTCGATGTCGAGATCAACGACAATCAGTACGAAGGCACGCCGATCGAAGTCGGCCGCAATGTGCCGGTGCAACTCGATGGAACGGACAGCCAGCTCGCCGCGACCTACGCCTGGGATCTGTGCTTGCAACGCGAAGGTGAAACCGGTTGCTCGGCACTGCCAATCGTCGGCGGCAGTACATCGCGGCCGTCCTTCACGCCACGTGCAGCAGGCGACTATCACGCTACGCTGACAGCCACGAGCGCGCTCGGGGTCACGAGCACTCAGACCTACACGGCACGGGTGCTCAATCGCAGGCCGAACATCGCTGCATGCCCGACGGAGCAGGGTGCGGCGAACGACGTTATGCAGCCGATCTCGCTCGCCTGCATCGTCGACGGCGACGGTGCAAGTACCGTTCAGATCCAGAACCCGACGACGATGCAATGGGTGAGCAGCGTGATGTCGGCCGCTTATGCGGCAGCCGTGTCAGGCAAGGTGATCAACTTCACTCATGCGCTCACGGCGACTGCTCCTGCGGCGCTCAACTATCGCGTCTGCGACGAGGATCCCGACGACTGCGTGGCGGGTCTGATTACGGTGAACATCGACAGCACGCTCGCGACGACGGGCGACCAGTTCGATGCATGCATCTCGAATGACATCGATGCCGATTGCAACGTGCTGCCGCTGGCGATTGCGGTGAACACCCTGTTGGCCAACGACACAGTGCTGCCGAGCAACGACGCCGTCATGCTTACGATCATGAATCAGCCGGCCCAAGGCGTCGTTTCGCCGGCGACAGCCGCGCGCAACCAGTCCATCCAGTACTCGTCTACTACAGTCGATTGCGATGTGACGGGCGCCAATATCTCGAACGGCGCGACGCCCTGCACCGGGGCGCGATTCAGATACAGGCTCACATCGGGCGATGGCTCGACAAATTCCAACGAATCGGAAATCGTAGTTCGCGTCCGGGCGACGACGTCGTTCTCGCAGACCGCGACGGATGTCACGCCGTTGCACACGACCTTTGCAGCGTGCCAGAACTGTCATCAGCCCACCGGCAGCGGCGACGACGCCTGGGTTCGTGACGCTGGCAACGCAGCGAACACCTACAACAGCATCGACGCCGGCGGCTTGCTCGATGGAACGACGCCTGAAGACACACCGATCTATAGCGCCCCCTGCCTGGGGACCGGGCATGGAACGGGCTTCTTGACCGCAGGCCAGTGCGAAGTGCTGCTGCAGTGGGTGAGGGAGGGGGCGAACCTGCGTTAGTCGCACCAGAGGTTTTCCTTCTCGAACGCGTGCGCTCCGGGTAGCCTCTGGCCCGGATGCACGACACGAACGAATTGCCGGCAATTCTCGGGCGGTGGTGTACCGGGGCGCTCGCAGTCCTTGCTGTTTCGCACGCCATTGCCGCCGGCATCCCTCCAGTCCAGATCGCAGCCGATTCGCAACCTATAACCGTCGTTGACGGCGATGACATCGCCTTCAGCCGCGTCGAGAACGCGGAGGGATTTTCGCAGTCGCGCGTCGGACAGATCACGCAGGACGACAAGGGATTCATGTGGTTCGGGACCCAGTACGGCCTGATCCGCTTCGATGGTTATGGCTACACGGCGTTTGCGCCCGATGCACGCACGCAGAACCAGCTGAGTGGTGTCTTCGTCCACGCGATCCTGAAAGACCGTTCCGGGCGCCTCTGGGTCGCCAGCGATCAGGGCCTGGACATCCTCGACCCGCAGTCGGGCGCGCTCAGACACATTGCGTATGCGGATGCGGCCAGGGTCTCCGCGGTCCAGTCGATCTACGAAGACAGGAACGGCACGATCTGGCTCTGCACGACAGCCGGTCTCTACGGGCTCGATTCCAGCGGGCGCACTCGGGCTCATTTCCGCCACGATGCAGCCGATCCCGGGTCGTTGAGCAGCAGCGATGTGAAATTCGCCGGAGAGGATCGCAGCGGCACCTTCTGGATCACGACCAGCGCGGGACTCGACGCAATCGATCGGACTGACGGTCGCGTCATGGTGCGTGTGCCACTGCGCGAGTCGCGTGAGTTGAGCTTCATCGAGGATCGCAGGGGAACGTTCTGGATCTATCACGCTGGCGGCACCGGGCTCGCGACGTTCGATCGGTCGACGAACATCCTCACGAAGCACACGCTCATCGACTCCGCTGGCAGAACCGTTCCGCCCTCCGGCATCTACGCTGCATTGGAGGATCGCGACGGAGGCCTCTGGTTCGGTACGAGCACAGGCCTGCTGCGTCACGACGCCGAGCGACGGCGATTCATTCGCTATCGCAACAGCCCCGGTGACCCGCAGAGCCTGAGTGATGACGATGTCGTCACCCTGTTCCAGGACAGGCAGAACAACATCTGGGTCGCCCTGCATGGCATGCCACTCAACCTGTTTCCGGGCCGCATGCCTTCGTTTCGCAAGCTGCCCTCGCGGCCTGGAGCCGCTCGTGGCCGCGCGGGCAAGATGGTCAACAGCGTTTTCGAGGTGAACGGGCAGTCGCTGTGGATCAGCTTCGTCGGCATGCTGTTGCGCGTCGACCTGAAGACTGGCGACCGCGAGAATCTGAGCGAGCGGCTGCGTTTGACCACTGACGTGATCTCGATGGCCCAGGATGCCCACGGGCGTCTGTGGCTCGGCACCGTGGGTACCGGCCTTGTCGGCGTGGATCCCTCGGGCGGCATATCGCGTCATCCACATGATCCTGCCGATCCGGGCAGCATCGCCAATGATGTCGTCAACGACATACTGGTGGATCACGCGCAGAACCTCTGGCTTGCCACATGGGGTGGCCTGTCCCGATTCGACGAGCGGCGGGGCAGATTCGAAACATTCAAGCCGCCAGGCTCGAACCCAAAGTATCTCGCGCTGGCGGAGGACCGCGCCCACAAGCTCTGGCTGGCCACTCACCTGGATGGCCTGCAGCGCTTCGATCCTGTGACCGGAGAGTTCACTTCGTATCCGGCGACTGGCGCCGAAGGAAGCATCAGCAACGGCAGAGTCAACGCCGTACACATCGATCAGCGTGGCATCGTCTGGGCTGGAACGCAGAACGGACTGGACGCGCTCGATCCTGCAACCGGGCTCATTCGCAACTACCGTTCCGATGATGGGCTTCCCGGCAACGCGGTCAGCTGCATTCTCGAGGATGAGCAGGGTGGAATCTGGCTGGGCACGAACAATGGCATTGCGCGACTGGATGCGCGCACAGGCGAGTTCCGGAGCTTCTCGCGGGCCGATGGCTTGCCTGGCGTGGACTTCACGGGTTGGGGCAGTTGTCATCGCAGCGAGGCCGGTGAGTTTTTCTTCGCTGGCTTCGCGGGCGCCACTGCATTCAATCCGCAACAGGTCCGCGTGCAGAGTCAGGCCCCGCCCGTCGAGTTCACGGATCTCGTGATCGCCGGCAAGCTCTATCCTCAAGGGCTCGCGCGCTCAGCGCCATCGGGGCTTCCGCAGTTGCAGGGACTGACCCTGCCTTATTCGCAGAACGCCGTGGCGGCCGGATTCGCCGCCTTGAGCTACACGAATCCAATGTCGAATCGCTACCGCTTCAGGCTCGCGGGCCTCGAGGAACAATGGCACTCCGTCGGCGCCGATCGACGCATCGCTTCCTACAACTCCCTTCCGCCCGGGAGCTATAGGCTCGAAGTGCAGGGCGCAACCAGTGGCGGACCCTGGTCCGACGCGAGAACGCTGGATCTGACGATTCTCGAGCCGTGGTGGCAGACGTCGCTCTTTCGCGCGTCGGTCGGTGTTCTTGTCCTCGGGCTCGCATGGCTCGCATACCGGGTACGAGTGCGCCAGGTGATGCATCAGTTCGAGATCCGCCTGGACGAGCGCGTCGCCGAGCGAACGCGAATCGCACGCGAACTGCACGACTCGCTCCTGCAAGGATTCCATGGATTGATGTTCAGGCTGCAGGCGGTGCGCAACCTTCTACCGATGCGGCCGCAGGATGCCGCACGGGCGCTCGATGAGGCGCTGACACGTGGCGACGTAACAGTCGAGCAGGCGCGTGCCGCGGTGACTGATTTGCGAACCTTCGGCTCGGGCGAGCCCGATCTCCAGGCCGCTCTGCATGCGATGGCAGACGACACGCCGATGCTGTCGCAGGCCGATGCACCGGAGTACCGCATCACTGTCGAGGGCGTGCCGCGACCCATGATTCCCCTGGTGCGCGACGATGTCCTGCAGGTCGCTCGTGAAGCGTTCCGCAACGCCGTGATGCATGCACGGGCGAGGCTCGTGCAGATCGAAGTCACCTGGGGTGAGGAACGCTTCTCGCTACGCGTGCGCGACGACGGCGTTGGGTTGGAATCGAAACTGATCGCGCAGGGGCGGGAGGGTCATTGGGGACTTCATGGCATGCGGGAGCGCACACGAGTGGTGGGAGGCAATCTCGAAATCCTCAGCGAAGGTGCGTCGGGGACGTCGGTGGAACTCAGCATTCCAGCCGCCAGAGCGTACGCGAAGATCGCTCACTCATAGCCACGCCATCATGCCCGCGCAAGCGGGATTCAGGCTTCGCCAATCGTCGGAAGCATTCCGCGCGCCAGCGCCAGGGTTACCGCATGTGTGCGGTCGTTGGCGCTGAGCTTGGCGATGATGCGTTTCATGTGCGCCTTCACTGTTTCCTCAGTGATCGAGAGGTGCGCACCGATCTCACGATTGGAATTACCTGCTGCCACCAGCCTCAGTACGGCGATCTCTCGATGCGACAGGCTCTCGTCGCCGCGATGGGCAGCGATCGCGCTCGCGACGCCGGCGGAAACCCGTTTGTGTCCGAGATGAACGCCGCGAATCGTGTCCAACAGATCCTTGCGCACGGATCCCTTCAGCACATAGGCATAGGCGCCGGCGGTGAGGGCGCGCTGCGCGAGAGCGTCGCCGCCATAGGTCGTCAGGATGATCACGCGCGCATCAGGAAACTCCTTGCGAATCGTCGTCAGCGCTTCGATTCCGTCCATTCCCGGCATCTGGATGTCGAGCAAGGTGACGTCCGGCCTGAGGATACGAAACCGCTCGATGGCTTCCGCGCCCGTGGAGACTTCCGCCGCCAGGCACATGTCCTCCTGACTCGCGATGAGTGCGGCGATTCCGTCCCTGAGCAGGGGATGATCGTCTGCGATGAGGATGCGGATGGTATTCACGTCACGGAGATCCCGATGATGACCCGGCGTTGATGTACTCGATGCCGATCAGCGTGCGTTGAGCGGTGGCGTGCAGCTGCGTGTCGATCCACTGGCAGATCTTCTCCACGACGAGCTCATGACCCTGCTCATTGATCAGATCGTGATGGTATCCCTCGAAGATCTGCAGTGTCTTGTCGCGAGAGCCCGCGTGTTCATGCATGTACTCGCTGCCGGAAGGCAATGTCACTGTATCCGCGGAACCGTGCAGCACGAGCAGAGGCTGCAACAATTCCGAAGCGGACTTTCGCAACTCGTCGCCGGCGCGAAGCGTCTCCGAAACCATCCGAGCGCGTTGGCGCTCGCCATTGATGAGCGGGTCATCATTCATGCGTGCGACGATGCCAGGGTCACGTGAGAAGCTGCCGGATCGCACCCGAAGCACCGGTATGCGCGGTGCCACAGCCGCGAGCAACTCAATGCCTGATCGAAACATGGGATGCAACGGCAGTTCAAGAGCAATGCTCGAGCAGATCACACCGTTTAGCTGCCGAGGATTCGTAAGAGCATAGAGACATGCGACGAGCCCACCGGCACCCTGACCGAGCAGGAAGATCGGGCTGGAAGGTTCCCGCTCCCGAATGGTGCACATCAACGCGCTCACGTCGTCGCAGAACCTGGCGAAGTGCTCGATGCCGAAGCGTGTACCTGATGACCTTCCCTGACCGCGAAGGTCGAGCGCATAGGCTGCGACACCCCGCACGGCCAGATCGCTGGCGAAGGCTTCGTAGTAGGCACTGTGCGAATGGAAGCCGTGCACGATCGCCAACGCGGCCTGAATGCCGCTCCCAGGTCGATGTGAGCGCATGAACAGGCGGTGTTGATCGCTCGACTCGACGAATTCCTTCAGGACCGACACCTGCGGCTGCGATGCCATGCACATCTCCACTCGATTCGTGGCAGATGGATAACAGCGCACTCAACGACGGGATTCCCCCTTTCGAGGAATGCGGGCGGAGGTTCGCTGCGGCAAGCTGATCGCAAGGCAAATTCACCCGGAGAGAACGGTTGAGCAGGCTCGCCATTCGCAGATTGCTGATCGCGGTGGGAGTGCTCGTCGCTGCGCCGGTGGCTTACTTGTGCTTGTGGCCTGTGCCCGCCGAACCGAGAGCGTGGATCGCTCCGGTGCCTCCAGGCTTCGTCGGAGCGCACGCTCCGAACACGCGCTTGGCGGGTCTGAATCGCATCGACATCGGCACGGAGTTCGGCCCTGAGCATCTCGTCATCGGACCCGACGGCAAGCTCTATGCGGCGATGACGAGCGGCAACATCCTGCGGATGGATCCGGACGGCGGGAATCAGCAGATCTTCGCCAACACGGGTGGGCGCGTCCTCGGCTTCGACTTCGATGCCGAAGGAACGATGATCGCGGCGGACGCGATGCAAGGACTGCTCGCGATCGATCGTGACGGTCGGGTTCGGGTGCTGGCCGATCATTTGAGCAACGGCGATCCGATTCGCTACGCCAACTCGATCGTGGTGGCGCCGGACGGAGCAATCTACTTCACCGACGCGTCGGCACGCTTCTCGCCGAAAGAGTGGGGCGGGACCTACGAGGCCAGCGTGCTCGATATCCTCGAGCAGGCCGCTACCGGTCGCGTGCTCGTGCACGACCCGGCAACCGCGCGTACCGAGATCGTCGCGCACGGATTCTCATTCGCCAACGGGATCGCCCTGTCCAATGACGGGCAGGCATTGTTCGTCGCCGAGACCGGTCGCTATCGCATCTGGAAACTTGATCGCAGCGCTCGCGATGTCGATGCACAGAGTGGTTCGCCCCGGGTACAGGTGCTGCTCGACAACCTGCCCGGGTACCCCGACAACCTGATGCGCGGGCGCGAAGGGCGCATCTGGGTTGGCCTGTTCAGGCCGCGCAACCCCGCAGCGGACGGACTTTCACAGCGACCTTTCGTCCGGAAGATCCTGTTGCGACTGCCTCGCTCGTGGCTCCCCGTGGGCGAGCCATACGGGCACGTCTTCGCTATCGACGACAACGGTCGTGTCGTGCAAGACCTGCAGGATCCGGCGGGTGCTTATCCCGAGACGACCGGCGTCACCGAAACCGCGGAGCGACTGTATATCCACAGCCTGCATGCGCCTTCGATTGGTTGGATGACGCTTCCCAAAGCCGATCCGGTGCTGAGCGCACGCGAGGAGATCTTCGTTCTGCGCAGCATCCGCGAAGCACACGCACCGACTACCGGTTGGTGCAGCCGCGAGAAGACAGGGTTCGAGCCGTTCCCATCGGATGCAGAGCGCTTCTTTTCGTTCTGGAGCATCCGCTCGCGACCCGACGACGGAAGAATTGTCGACGCGAAGCAGGCGAGGGTAGCCGAGCTGCGCGCTTGCCTCGGTGCGACCAATGAGCGTGCTCGCCAGAACTTCTACGCGGAAGGTCGCCTCGGAACTGCGGATTTTCGCGGTCGCGGTGAATGCCTCGCGCTCGCCATCGACTTCCCTGAGAAGGGACTTTATCCGGTTCGCTGCCAGCTCATCCTGGACAGCATGCCCGCGCCATTCATCGGTGGATTGTTGACCACCAGCACGATGACCAGCGGGGCGCCCATGGGCGGCGAAACTGAGCCAGCCGGTTACACACAAGCCTCGATTGCCACGATCCGCCTGTGGAAGGCGCCGTGAAGTCGCAGGCATCGAATCGCATCCACATCGAGGAGACGGACCATGAGTGAACACAAGCAGTCTGGCGCAACGAACTTTCAGCGCCGCGAACTCATTCAGGGGGCCGGACTTGCACTGCTCGGTGCCGCGGCCGCGACGACGGGAACATCCGAGGCAGCATCGGACTCGCATGCAACTGGTGCCATCGCGGGCAATCGCAGTTCCCTCGGAGCGCGACTGCGCGGCGTGCAGCATTTCGGACTGACGGTGCAGGACATGGAACGCGCCTTCACGTTCTATACGGAAGTGCTCGGCGGCACAGAGGTGATGCGCGATGGTGATTTCCAGGGCGAGCGCATTCACAACACGCTGCTCACGGACCTGGAGATCGATGCGAATGCACGGAACGTCAATCCACGGGCGATTGGCGTACCCGACTTGCGGGGCGGTGCGCAGCGTCTGGATGTGCGCTTCATCCAGTTCGACAACGTCGTGATCGAGCTCCTGAAGTACCGGGACGCGGATCAGACCGCCGGCGGCACTGCCACATTCGCCGAGCCGCTCGCGCACATGAGTCCCGCCTTTCCCCGAATGATGCACATCTGCTTCCACATCCGGGACGATGTCGACTTCAACAAGTTCATCGCTGACCTGGAGGCTGAGTCCGCGCGACGCGGCATGACGCACGTAAGAGCCAATCGAGTGATCACAGTGACGACAGAACGCGAGCGTCTGTCGGCACCCATCGACGCGAACAGCAACGGCATCACTGAAGGCAAATCGAATGGCTGGCGGCTGATCTACTGCAAGGGCTGCGAAGGCGAACAGCTGGAGTTCGTACAGGCGCTCGGGCCGGTGAAGCGCGTATTCGATGACGCGCTCGCCGCCCGCCAGCGGCAAGTGGCAAGCCAGCGTTAACGCCGGAGTGGGAGTAGCACCATGTATCGCCAATCGTCGATCCGATCTCTGTTGCTGGGAATGCTCATGGCCACCTTCGCTTTCGGGACAGCGTCGGCAAAGGATGCTGCCGGCATTCGCTACAGCGAGATTCCAGCCGGCGCTTATGCCGTGGTCGCGGAGGTTCGAGCGAAGCCCGGGAAGGAGAAAGCGCTTCGCGAGGTGACTATGCCGCTAGTGGAGAAGGTCCGCGCGGAACCGAACAATCTGCTGTATTTCCTGCATGAAGACCGCGAGGCGCCGGGGCATTTCGTCTTCTACGAAATCTTCGCAAGCAAGGCGGATTTCGAAGCGCACAACGCGACGCCGCATGTGCAGGCGTGGTTTGCGAAGCTCCCGGAACTGGCGGAAGGCGGGGTGAAGGTGGTGAGGATGGAGATTCTGGGCGCTGCAGGTCCCATGAAGACCAAGCATTAGAGGCAAAGGCTATGGTCCTGCGGCCAGGCCTCGAATGGACTCTTGAGAAGGTGGCTCCCCGGGCCGGACTCGAACCAGCGACCAACGGATTAACAGTCCGTCGC
>JACZCZ010035913.1_pt1 | contig 53862 bp, 48 predicted proteins | sample 8641811 | NCBI WGS metagenome assembly JACZCZ01 (sample SAMN15324610, study PRJNA640507) | soil metagenome | isolation source: intercropping peanut in the first line | place: China: Luxin town, Laibin City, Guangxi Province | collected 2019-07-25 | depth 10cm m | reverse complement strand
GCATTCAGCGTGTTGAACAGGAAGTGCGGATTGAGCTGGTAACGCAGCATCTTCAACTGCGCTTCCTGCGCGAGCGCGGAAGCGCGCAGCGCGCTCTCGCGCTGCAGCTGCATCGACTCGTAGTACTTGAAGCCGAAGTAGAGTCCCATCCAGCATGCGAACAGGTACGTCGCGGTCATCGCGCCGCTCAGGTACTCGTACCAGTGGACCATCGGCCAGTCGGACTCGACATACTTTTCATAGGCGACGTTGATGATCACGCGCCAGATGAGCGCGGTGCCGTAGGCTGCCGCGAGCGCGGAGCTGACGAGAACCGCAGGCGGCTTCGTCCACAGGTAGCGGCCGAGGTAGCGCAATGGCGCGCTCAACAGGAATCCGGAGATCGTCGCGACGACGATGACGTTCTGGTACTGCGCCGCTTTGCCATACAGCAGAAAGCCGAGGTACTGCGAGATCGCGTAGCTGCTCCAGCCGATGATGTGCAGCGACCAGAACGCCAGGTCACGATTCTTCTTGAACAAGTGGGCGGTACTCATGACCTGTCCCGGCCGATCCGGCCTTGTGGATGAAACTGCAGCTTAAGCACTCGCTCTTTCCGCCCCCGACGCCTCGTCGCCCCCGCGGCACGTCTTGTCGCAATGAATGCTATCCGAAACCCGCCCGTCATGTCGTCGCGCTCTTTCTGCAACGTAGCCTGTAACTATCCCGTTCGCCGTCGTGTCCTGTACCTCGAGAGGCGATGGCCTGGAGCATCGATGCTGCATCGATATGGGGCGAAGACGCTCGTGGACATTCGACGAGCGACTTGCGGACGCCAGCGGACACCGAAGCGGACGCTTGCGAGTCGCCGAGGCGACCGGCGAGCACGACGAGCCGAAGAAACTCCGTTCGTGCAGGCGATCAAATCTCACGTAGCCGTTGCAACCATTCCTGCAGCGGCTGCATCTCAAGTTCGAACGCGCGCGCCGATGAGCATCACCACGGAATCAGGACGGAGAAACATCATGTCATTCAAGTCAACGGTCACTTCAACAATCGCGAGCGTCATCGGCGTTGCAGCATTCTCATTGATTGCTACCAGCGCACACGCCGCGGAGTCCGCAGTTCCCCAGGCGACTGTGCAACTCGGTGAATTCAATCTTTCGAACTCGAAAGATGCCAAGGCCGTCTACAAGCGCCTGAGCGTCGCCGCTCGCAACGTATGTCGCTCGGTCGGCAACGATCTGCGCAGCCGTCGCTACAGCGAAGAGTGCGAACAGGCCGCTCTCGACAATGCCGTCGACGAAGTGGGCAACGCACAGCTGAGCGCGCTGCACCGCTCGGAATCCAGCATCCGCATCGCGTCGCGCAACGCATCCGACCGCAGCTGATGCGCCTCGAATCCCCGATCGTGCCCGCGATCGGGTCGCCACCGGCGAGATCACCGAGCTGCGAATCGGTGCTCTCGCCGGATGGTGCCTGCTGATCATTCTGTTCTCGCCGGCGGCGTCTTCGGCACGCCGAGCCGGCTCTCGCGGATCGTGATGTACAACGTCGAGACGATGATGATCGATGCGCCGATCATCGTGAGCGTGTTCGGAATGTCGCCGAACAGCACATAGCCGAGAGCGACTGCGAAGATCAGCCGTGTGTAATCGACGGGCGCCATCACAGCCGCGTCGCCTTCCGCCATGCCCTTGATGTACGACCATTGCGTGATCGTTCCGAGCACGCCCATCGTCGCGAGCAATCCCAGGTCGACGGCCGTCGGCCAGCGCCACACGAACAGAGCGGGCGGCACGGCAAGAAGAAAACCGAGCACGGCAGACCACGCCATGAGCGTCGTCGACGTGTGATCGCGCGTCATGAACTTCATCCCCGTGACCGTCATCGCAACCAGCAGGGCCGATGCGAGTGCCGCGAGCACCGGAGCGCCCATTGCACCGTGAGCAGCGGGCTGCAGCATCAGCATCGCGCCCAGAAAGCCGACGACCGTTGCCGCGATGCGTCGCGGACCGACCGCCTCCTTCAGCACGAATGCGGCGAGCGGCACGAGCCACAGCGTGCGGGTGAACGACAATGCGTTCGCATCGGCGAGCGGGAGTTTCGAATAGGCGTAGAACGCCAGGATCATTCCGGTCGTCCCCGCCAGCGCTCGGAACAGCAGGATTCCGGGGCGCGACGTGCGCAGTGCGCCGGAAGGATTGCGAATGATGATCGGCAGCATCACTGCCAGACCGAAGGCCTGTCGATAGAAGGTCTGCAGCGTCGCGGGATAGTCCTCGCCCAGCAGCTTGATCAGCATCGTCATCACCGTAAAGGCGACGGCCGACAGCAGCATCCACAGCGCGCCGCGAGCATTCGGAGGCAGGCGGCGATAGGCGGCTGAGAGAGTGCTCACTTTCTTCTTGCGATACAGAGGCGGCAACCGTGCCGCCCGCACGGCTGGGACTGTATCAGCAGAAGAGAGGATCGTGGGCGCCGCGGCTCACGACCGCAGAGCGGGAGAGATCAGAAGCGCGTTCCGAACAGTCCCACGACCCCGACGAAGATCAGGTAGATCGCGACGATGTAGTTGAGCAGTCGCGGCAGGATCAGGATGAGAATGCCGGCGATGAGAGCGGCGAGCGGGCCGATGCTGAGACCGATGTTCATGGGAGTAATTCCTCGTTGCCGGGGGGCACTCACGTACGCGGCAGTGATGGGGAAGGTTCCGGGACCGGTCGGCTGCCGGCTTCCGGCCGCTGGCTACTGGGCAGAGAGCAAGAACGATCAACTGGCCAGCTGCTTCTGGAGCCAGGAAGAGATCACGCTGATCTCTTCCATGCACACTGAATGCTCCATCGGATAGGTCTGCCAGTCGATTGCGTAGTTGAGTTTCCGCAGCACGTCACGTGAGGCGACGCCCATCGCGGCGGGCACGACCTGGTCGTAGGTGCCATGGCACATGAGGATCGGAATGTCGCGATTTGCCCCGGACGCTTCGGCTGCAACGGAGTTCTGCAGTGGCAGATACGTCGACAGCGCCATGATGCCGGCCAGTCGGCGCGGATAGCGCAGCGCCGTATGCAGGGCAATGGCGCCGCCCTGGGAGAAGCCGGCGATGACGATGCGGTTCGCGTCGATGCCGGCTGCGACCTGCTCTTCGATGTACTTGCCGACGACGTCGGCCGATTCGCGAATGCCGGCGTCGTCCTCGACGCGGTTGCCGCCGCCCAGGCTCTTGATGTCGTACCAGGCGCGCATCACGTAGCCGTTGTTGATCGTCACCGGTCGCTGACGCGCATGCGGAAAGATGAAACGGACGGGCAGCGTAGAGGGCAGCTTCAGCTCTTCGACGACCGGCACGAAGTCATAGCCATCCGCGCCGAGTCCGTGCAGCCAGATGACCGCGGCGGCCGGGGCTGCGGAGGGATTGAGAATGACGTGGGATTCGGATTCGGTGGCGGAGTGGGGCATGGTCGGAGCGTGACGGGTGACGAGTGCCGCGAGCGAGAATAGCAGACACGATCCTGCGGGCCGAAACTCTACCCGCCACCCGTCACCTTCTCTGCCTTCAACACCTCAGCCACTGCCTCGCCCAGCGCCGCGCTGTCGAACGGCTTGCGCAGCAGCGGAATCGCGCCGAGCATCGTTTCGATCGTGGCGCTGTCGGCGTAGCCGGAGACCATCAGCACTCGCAGCTCCTTGCGGCGCTGCTGTGCTGCACGTGCGACTTCGGCGCCGTTCATGCCTGGCATGGCGAAGTCGGCAATCAGCAGGTCGAAAGGCTGCGCATCGAGCAGCTCGAGTGCCCCTGCGCCGTTGTCGATATCGGTGACGCGATAGCCGAGCGTGCGCAGCGACTCCGTGATGAAGCGGCGTACCTGACGATCATCATCGACGATGAGGATGGAAACGTCCCGCACGTCGCGAGGTGTCGGTACGGTCCGCGGATGGCTTCGCGCATGAGCGATGTATTCGGAGACAGAAGGGGTGATGGCGGCAGGAAGCACCATCCGGATCGTGGTGCCCTGCCCGACTTCGCTGTCGATGAGCAACGTGCCGCCCGACTCGCGCATCACGCCGTAGACCTGAGACAGGCCGAGCCCTGTGCCATGACCGACGCGTTTCGTCGTGAAGAACGGTTCGATCGCGCGCGCACGGATCTCGTCGGGCATGCCGCTGCCGGTATCCGAAACGCGAATCTCCACGTAGGGACGGCGTTGCAGTTCGCGCAGGTCGAGATCGACCACGCGGTGGGTCGAGATGGACAGCGATCCGCCCGCGGGCATGGCGTCGCGGGCATTGACGACGAGATTGAGGAGAGCGAGTTCGATCTGATTGGCATCGCTTGTCACGTAGCGCGCGTCGGGAGCGACACTGATGCGCACGGAGATGGCGGGTCCCGCGGACTGGTGCAGCAACGCGCCCATGCCATCGAGCAGCCGATCGAGATCCACCGTCGCGAGCTGCATGCGCTGGCTGCGCGAAAACGCCAGCAGTTGCGACGTCACTTTCGCTCCGCGCCGGGCAGCTTCCAGCGCGTTGTCGGCGAGGCGCTGGACTTTCTCGTTGCCCTCGACGCGGTTCCGGATCATGTCGAGGTTGCCGATGATGGCCGTCAGCAGATTGTTGAAGTCGTGCGCGATGCCGCCGGTGAGCTGGCCGACGGCTTCCATCTTCTGTGACTGGCGCAACGCTTCGTCGGCGCGGCGCCGCTCCGCCATGTCACGCAGCACGAGCAGGACGAGGATCGCTGCGAGCGCCGCACTTCCCAACCCCGCGATACCGGCAACGACGAACGACCACGAGGTGGGTGTGTCGATCAGCGTCGACGCAACAGCGACGTGAGTGGACCAGCCAGACCACGGTGACGTCTGGAAGGCGGTGTAGTTGCGGAACCCCTCGTATGTCACGCCCCGGTAGAAGCCGCTCAATCCGGTGCTGGTCGCATCGCGCAGGACCTGCGTCGCCGGCTGGCCGACGCGCTTCGCGTAGTCATGCGTGCGCGCGACGAAATTTCCATGCCGATCGACGACGGCAGCGATCGTGGATTTGGGCACCTGCGAGAGCAGGATGTCCTGGAAAACGGTGGCCCGGACGGAGGCGACGAGAACGAACCTGACCGTGCCGTCGCGACGCACCGGCACATAGACGTGCACGACGGGTTCCTCTTCCATCGTGATGCCGCCGATCACGGGCTCCATCGCCGCGGCCAGTCGCTGTGCGCTTTCGGTTCCGGGGAGCGCGGCCGGATGGGGCGGCGCGAGATCCCGGGCGACGTTGAAGATCTCCTGAGCGTGCTCGAGGTCGTAGATGCGCAGCGTCAGCCAATGCGGATTGGCGACGAGCGTGCGCTGCAGGCGAGGATGAAAGTTGGCCCAGTCGAGCGACTCGAAGTAGACGGACGAAGCGAGCATGTTCAGCGCACGAACGTCGGCGCGCAGGCTGGCGTCGCTGAGATTCACGACCGTGGAGCTGCGGCGCAGGGTCTCGGTTTCGATCTGGGAGCGTTCGGCGCGCAGGAAATAGAAGGCGCCCACGGCCCCGAACACGATGGTCGGCAACGTTGCCGCGACCCCGAGGGCAATCAGGGAACGCCGAAAGAACTTCATTTATGCTTGTTGTCCGCTCGAACGCCGCAGCGGCGAACGCGCGGGATCGTCTCACTTCACCCGGGGCGTTGCCAATCCCCGCGGACGGCAACGGTGCAGTGAGTCGGCAATCCGAGGGTTGCCGAACGATCGCGAAAGAGAAAATCACTCCGGGAGCGGCATCCTTACCGCACTTGAGCTCAGGGGGGATTGATCTCGAGTGCGCTTCCCGGAGTGAGAAGAAGAATTACAAGAAACGTTCTTCGCAACAGTCGATCAGCGTGCGCTGAGCACCGTCGTCTGGGCGAGTGCGGTCGAGCTGTACGGCTTGCCGTTCAGCGAGAGCACCACACCCGAACGATCGACGACGCAAGTGGCCTTGGCGACCTTCTTGCCGCTCGTCTTGCCGGTCGCGGTCAGCGCGATGCGGTAAGCGCGGGCGTGCTGATCGAGCGGGCTCGCGGCCGACTCGCTCTTCTGTACGGTATAGGGACGTTCCTTCTCGAGGCTCGAGCTGACGAATGCATTGACGCATGCATCCATCGCGGCATCCGAGTGAGCGCCGACCGTGTCGGCTTGCGTCACGAGCGGTGCTGCAAAGAGGGGCAGCAGCGCGACGAGCAGAGTCTTTCTGGTGCGGGTACGAAGTGTGGAGGTGTTCATGGCGGCATCCTTGAAGCGTGGCGAATGGGGCAGAGCGGTTGAATCGGGCACGCTTTCAATTTACGAACTGCGCATGCCCACGACAAACGATATGAATTCACGCTCGGATGAATTTCGCTCACGTGCCGCCGCACGAAAATTCACCGGCGCTTAACGAAGCGTAAACATGCGCGCGGCATGTTTGACCGGATCAGCTTTTCTTTGCTGATTCGCGCAGGGAACAACGCGGGAATGCGCTTGCAGCGCCGTGACCGGAATCAGACGTATGTGACGTGCGTCACGCCGCGATCCGGAATTCGTTGAGCAGCCACTGCGTGAGCGCGCGCACGTCGGGACGATTCGCATCCTCGCGACGCAGGAGAAGGAAGTAGCTCTCGCCCGTCTGCAGTTCCGTGCTGAACAGGCGCACGAGCGATCCCTGCTCGAAGCGGTCATTGCCGATACGCGAGGCGACGAGTGCGACGCCGACGCCATGCTCCGCGGCTTCGGCAGCGGCGGCCATCGTGTCGAAGCGCACGATCTTCTTCGGGCGCAGCCGCGTGCCGAGCGATTCGGCCCAGCGTTCCCAGGCATCGCGACGCGCTTCGTGAACGATCAGCGTGTGCTGGTTGAGATCCTCGACCGTATTGATCGGTGATCGCAGCAGCAGCGAAGGCGAGCAGGCGGGCACGAACGCCTGCGAGAAAAGCTTGTGGCAATCAAGACCGGTGTCAGGCGTGGCGTTCACTACGATCGACACATCCGCATCCGACGGATGCGTCTGCATCGGCGCGAGCGCGGTGTTGATGTGAATGTCGGTATCGGGCTGTGCCTCGAGCAGCGCGGGCAGCTTCGGCAGCAGCAGCTCAGTGGCGAAGAAGGGCGGCATGTGCAGGCGGACGACGCCACGGCCGTAGCGTGCCTTGAGCTGTTCCGTCACCGATTCGAGGCGCGAGAACATCGAATCGATGTGCTGCAGGTAATGTTCGCCGGCTTCGGTGAGCGTGAGCGAATGCGGCCCGCGATCGAACAGCGGTACACCGAGCTGCTCTTCGAGCGCTTTGATCTGGTGACTCACGGCCGAGGGCGTAATGAACAATTCCTCCGCGGCCGCCTTGAAGCTCAGGCGGGCGGCGGCGACCTGGAATGTCTTCAGAAACTTCAATGAAGGTAGACGCATATCCCTTTGACGACGAACCGCGACGACGCTCTCTCTTCACAGGCTGAACCGTTTCGCCGCAAGCCGGGCGCGACGGCGTCGCTCAATGACAAAATTTCACCGCTCGCGCGGGCCTGGTCAAAACGAATCCGGATGGTTGAGCGCAGCGGCGGCAGCGCTTGGATGACTGACACTGAGACAGATCACTCAGGGTCCGGTTCAGCGGCCGAGAGCATCTGGCTTGTGTGCCGATCACCCCCGGACGACCTGCCGTCGGTTTCGTTCGGGGTTTCCCCGAACGCACGCGGCGGCGCTTTCAACGATGCAGATTTCCCTACCCTGGACAAAGCAAGTCCCGTGCCGACATGCGGAAGGCCGGTTTTCCGCCCTGCTCCTCGCGCCGAAGCGGCTGCGCTGCTCCAGCCGGGACAACGCACTCTCGACGCCGCACTTATACAGTGCGGCGCTGCGGACGATTGACGCAAATGTCCATGACAAAAGAACGGGCGGCGATGGGACCGTTTCGTTACATCTTGCCGTTCGCCGCCTTCGCATAAGTCAGCGGTACTGCCGCCTCGGGCGAGAGCACGCGAAACGTAAAGCTCTCCTGCAGATAGAGCAGCACCGATGTGCTCGTGTGGTCGAGATAGCCGATGGAGAAGTCCTGGCCGACCGACAATTCGAAGTCGCCGCCCCGCAGGCTCATCACGACGGCACCATCGGCAGCGGGTGCCCACACGATGGGTCCATCGAGCAGTTCGCGCACGTGATCGATGACGGGGTAACCGCGAGACGTGCTGCGTGTAAGCCCGGTGTAGCAGCGAGGACCGAGTGCGATGCCGTAGGGGCCGTTCACTCCTTCGCTGCGCAGACGATGAGTCGCTTCAGCGACGATGTCCGGATAGGCCTCGAAAGAATCCGGGATCGTGAGGCTTTGCGGCGCCGACGCGCGGAAGATGCCGTCGATCCGCGCGGCATCGTAGCCCTGGAAAATGGCCCGATCCTCGGCTACGGCCGCGGCACGTGCCGCATTCCGCACGGAATCGAGGTCCGGATCCTTCGCGCCGCGCGCTACGGCTTCGAGTTCTTCGCGCTGCACTTCGAACGGAACGCGAATCTCGACCATCGGCTGCACGAGGCGCACTCTCGATGCGACGCCTTCCTGGATCGGCGGCGACAGCTTCTCTGCGCGCCCGAGCGAGATAGCCGCCGTGTCCCAGCCGAGCGGACCATTGAAGTCGACGAGCTGGCGAGCCGCGAGCAGCACCTTCAGCGTGCGACTCGCCTCGGCATCGATTTCCTTCCAGGCTTCGGCCGAGATCGGAGCGAGCGGGCGCAACAGGTCGTTCATGGGCGCGACTCCGGCGACTTGCGCAGGCTGCCGATGCTGAGGCAACCGTCGTTGCCGGCTTCGTCGCCTGACCCGTGCTCCGCTTGGTGTTCGATGTCCAGCAGCGGCTTGTTCGTGAAGAGATACGTGCGCAGGTGCTCATCGAGCTTCGGGTCGTGGCGGCGTAACCATTCGAGCACCATCGCCGCGTGTTCTTTCTCCTCGTCGCGATTGTGCGCGAGGATCTGGCGCAGCTCGGCGTCATCGGACGCATCGATACGCTGGTCGTACCAGTCGACGGCTTCGAGCTCCTCCATCAGCGACGCGACCGCACGATGCCGATCGATCGTTTCCTTCTTCAGTCGATCCGCATCTTCATGCAATCCGGCACTGCTGGCAGTCATGGAAAAACTCCGGGAAGGCGGCAAAAGGCGATGATGGCCCAACGCTGTACGGCAACTCTGTACGCAAAGGACGAAGCGGCTAGCGGTTGGCGTTGGTTCAGACAAGAAGACCAAAAAACGACCTGCCACCCTCTGCGGTTCCGGACCAACCGCAACCGCTGACGGCTAACCGCCTTTCTTTGCACTTTCCGCGCTTGCCACCATCAGATCCATAAACTATTAGTGGGTGGTGTTCGAGCTCATGTTCACGCATCCGTTGTGGGCCTGGCGAACCGGCACATTTGCCTTTGCAAGCGGGTGGCCGCGCTGGATGCTGGCGGCTGCGTTCCTCATCGGCGTCGCAGTCATTGCGGCGACGCTGTGGCGCAACCGGCCGCTCGGTGCAGGGAAGCTCGTCACGATCGGCGTTCTGCAGGCGGCATTCCTCGCGTTGCTGCTGGGCATGCTCTGGCGGCCCGTACTGCACGTCGAACGGGTTCGCGACCGGGAGAACGTCCTGGCGATCGCCATCGATACGTCCGGCAGCATGGCCTACGACGACATGGACGACAGCGACGGTGCGCGCTCGCGTCTGCAGCGAGCGGCGGCGGCGCTGGACGAGAACGCCCTTGCCGCATTGCAGAGAAGCTTCGAAGTCCGGCTGTTCAGTTTCGCCGGCAAAGCCGAGTCGCTGCCGACGCTGCAGGCGATGCCGCCGCCAGGAGCACAGACCCGCATCGGCGATTCATTGATCCAGCTGCTGCAGACCGCCGGCAGCGTGCCGCTCGCGGGCATCGTCCTGATGACCGACGGTGCCGAGAATGGCGAGACGCTGAGCGAAGAACAGCTCGCGGCGATCGCGTCCTACGGCGTTCCGGTTCACACCGTCGGGGTTGGTGCCGAGAAGATCCCGGCGGATCTCGAGCTCGAACAAGTCCGTGTCGCACAGGTTGCGCCGGCGGGTGCGACGGTGACTGCTTCGGTCCGTGTCCGTCACGATGCCGGCGGCGAGAGTCGTCTGCGTGTCTACGACCAGGAAAAACTGCTCGCGGCACGCGAGATAGTGCTGCCCGCCAACTCATCGGTCAGTACCCACACCATCGAATTTCCCGCCGGCGATCCGGGCACGCACGACCTGCGATTCGCGCTCGATGGTCTCGAAGGCGAACCGGATCTCATCAATAACTCACGCTCCCATGTGTTGAACGTGCCCGCCGCCCGCCGTCGCATTCTCTATATCGAAGGCGAGCCGCGATGGGAATACAAGTTCCTGCGCCGCGCCATCGAGCCCGAGCGGTCGCTGCGGCTGACGAGTGCCGTGCGCACGACGCCGAACAAGTACTTCCGCCAGGGAGTGAGCTCGGGCGCCGAGCTGCCCGATGGGTTCCCGTCCGATCTTGCCGAACTGTTCTCGTACGACGCACTGATCATCGGCAGCTTCGATTCGGCCAGCCTGTCGACGCAGCAGCACCAGATGCTGCGTCAGTTCGTCGATCGGCGCGGCGGCAGCGTGCTGATGCTGGCCGGGCGCAATGGACTCTCGGCCGGCGGCTGGGACCGCACGGCTCTGGCGCAAACGTTGCCGACCCAGCTGCCGCAACGTCAGCCCCAGAGCTTCGTTCAGCGGGTGGCACTCGCGCAGCCCACGCTGTACGCCGCTGAATCACCGATCACGCGCCTGCATGTCGATCCCGCGCGCAATGCGGAGTTGTGGCAGACCCTGCCCAGGCTGGCGGACTTTCAAGCGCTGGGTCGATTGAAGCCGGGTGCCATCGTTCTGCTCGAAGCGGGTGTCGAGCGGGCGGCGACGCCCCTGTTGGTATGGCAACGGTTCGGCCAGGGGGCGACTTATCTGCTCGGCACGGCGAGCACGCTTCGCTGGCAGCTGAGCACGGAGCCGGCAGATCAGCGTCACGAATTGTTCTGGCGGCAGCTCGCGCACGCGCTGGCCGATGGCGCGCCGGCCCGGGCGTCTCTGACGAGTGAGCGGTCCGTGTACAACGACGAGCGTCAGGTGTACCTGGAAGCGCAGTTGCGCAATGCGCGCTTCGAACCGATCGACGGCGCGCAGGTCGAACTTCTGGTTGCGCCGGAACGCGACGAGCCGTACAGCGTCGCAATGCAGCCCTCGCAGTCCGGCGAAGGACGTTATGTAGCCAGTTTCGACGCGCCCACGACCGGCCTGTATCGAATCGATATGACTGCCCGCACACCGGAAGGCGAGCTGGAAACAGCCACTGCCTACGTCCGTCGCAACGACGGATTGCTGGAGCACTACGGTGTGCGCCAGAACCGCCCCGTGCTCGAGCGCATCGCTTCGGTCACCGGCGGCCGTTACTGGAAACTCACCGACCTGGATCAACTCGCCGCTGCCATCCCCTATTCGAGAGCGGGTATCGTCGAGCGGCAGACTCTCGATCTGTGGAATCTGCCGATTGTGTTCCTGGCCTTGCTGGTGCTGAAGCTCGGCGAATGGCTGCTGCGACTCAGGTGGGGACGGCTGTGAGAAGAAGGGCGACTGGCGACTGGCTGCTCGCTGCTGGCAAGGCACGAGCCGCCCGCGCCCTGTGGTTCTTCGGCGGAGTTCTCCTGTTTGCGAGTGGAGTCCGTGCGGAGACGTACTCGCTGGTCATCAGCGGGCTTGGTGGCGAGCCGGGCTATGAGCGGCGGTTCAGCGAACAGGCCGAGAAGATCGCGGCCGCATCGCGCACTCTCACCGGCAGCGAAGCGACGACGACGTTGCTGACGGGAGCGAAGGCCGATCGCGAATCCGTCAGGCGCGAGCTGCGTTCGCTGGCTGCGAAGGCCGGGTCCGACGATGAAGTGATCATCACGCTCATCGGTCACGGGACGTTCGACGGCGAACAGTACCGGTTCAATCTGCCGGGTCCGGATCTCACCGCTGCCGAACTGGGCGCGCTGTCCGATGCGCTTCGTGCGCGACGCCAGTTGATCGTGAATGCAACGAGCGCGAGCGGCGCCGTCGTCGACAGCTGGAAGCGCGAGCAGCGTCTCGTCATCACGGCCACGAAGAGCGGTGGCGAACGAACTGCGACACGCTTCGCCGAGCACTGGGTCAATGCACTCACGAGTCTCGAAGCCGATACCAACAAGGACGACATCATCACCGCGACCGAGGCGTTCGAGTACGCCACGCGCAAAGTGACGGAATCGTTCAAGTCCGATGCGCTCCTCGCCACGGAGCACTCGCGACTGTCCGGCGAGAATGCGGGGCGATTTCAGGTTGCGCGCATGGGCACGGCAGCTCGCGTGACCTCCGATCCCGCGATGAACGAGATGTATGCGCAGCGCGTACGTATCGAGCGCGAACTGGACGCGGTGAAGGAGCGCAAGGCGTCGATGGTCGTCGACGCGTACTACGACGAGCTCGAAGGCGTGCTGGTGAGGCTCGCGCAACTGCAGCGCCGGATCGATGCGAACCAGCCGGCAGGGAGGGAATGATGCGCGCCCTCCTTTCCGCCATTGCCGTCCTGTGCTTCCTCGTACTGCCCTTCACTGCGGGCCTCGCACAATCCATCGACTACGACCCGCGGCGCCCAGATGAACTCAAGTCATGCGACGATCATGAGTACCGCGGGCGCGAAGGTGACGCACAGGAATGCTACACGCGCGTACTCAACGGCCCGTACACAGCCGTTACCCGTGCAGAAGCGGCATGGCGACTTGGCGATCTGCAGCGGGCGAATCGACTGTTCCGCGATGCCGTCCGCAGCAATCAGCGATTGATTCATGCGCGCGTGCGATGGGCGCGGCTCTTTGTGGAAACGCATCAATACGCCGATGCGCAAACGCTGCTTCGCGAAGCGCTCGAACTTTCTCCTGGCGATGTGTACGGGCGCCTCGCGCTTGCCCATGTCTACGCCGAACGCTTCGATGGCCAGGCGAAGGCGATCGTCGATCAGGTCCTGGGCGAGGATGATCGCAACTACGAAGCTCATCTGCTGGCGGCGCGCATGCTGCTCGAAGAGGGGCAGCTCGACGAGGCCGACACATCGCTCGACCGCGCGGCGAAGAGCACGCCCGACGGACTTCCGCCGCTCGAGTTGTACTCGGCTCGCGCCACGCTCGATCTCGCTCGCGGACGTGACAGTGCGACGATGGTGAAGAACACCTGGGTCACGCGCGCACTCAACTACAACCCGCGCTACGGTCTGGTCTTCGAAGATCTCGCGCATTTCGAAGTCATGCGCCGCCGGTATCGCGAGGCGACGCCGCTGCTGCGCAAGGCGATCGAAGTCCAACCCGATCTCTGGTCCGCGCATGCCGACCTCGGCGCCAACCTGCTGCGTCAGGGCCAGATCGAGGAGGCTCGGCAGCATCTGCAAACTGCGTACGGCGGCGATCCGTACAGCCCGACGATCGTCAACACGCTGCGCCTGCTGGATCGCGTCAGCGAAGTCGACGTGTCGTCGAACAAGTTCACGCTGCCGGCGAGCGGCGAGACGGCTGCGACGGACGTCGAGATCCTGCTGCGCTTGAACCGCAAGGAAGCCGGGGCGCTGCATCCCTATGTGCTGGAGCTCGTGCGCGACAGTGTCATCACCTTCTCGCGTCGCTACGGCTATCGGCCGACCGAGCCGCTCACCGTCGAGCTCTACCCGAACCACGACGACTTCGCGGTTCGCGTTGCCGCGCTCCCGGGCATCGGACTGCTCGGCGTCACATTCGGGCCGCTCGTCGTGATGGACAGCCCGTCCGGCCGTGCGAGCGGCGATTTCCACTGGGGTACCACGCTGTGGCACGAGATGGCGCACGTGTTCACGCTGTCGATGACGGACAACCGGGTACCCCGCTGGTTGAGCGAAGGCGTTTCCGTCTTCGAGGAATGGCGGACCGGACCGGTGCCGGGTGTCGTCGTACCTCCCGAGGCCATCGCGGCGTTGCGCGCGAAGAAATTCCTGTCCGTTGCCGATCTCGATTCCGGTTTCATCCGGCCGCAGTACCCCGACCAGGTCCAGGTCTCGTACATGCAGGCCGGCCTCATCTGCCTGTTCATCGAGCAGCGCTGGGGGTTCGAGCAGTTGCCGGTGTTGCTGCGACAGTTCAATCGGGAGATCTCCACGAAGGATGCCATCGAGGCGACGTTCAAGGTGCCGGTGAAGGAGTTCGACGAGCAGTTCGACGCCTTCGTCCGCCAGCGCTACTCGACGGCGCTTGCTCGGTTCGATGAGTGGCGGCGCGCGGCGTCACTCGCGCGCAAGTCGGTCGAAGGCGAGCATTGGCAGGCTGTCATCGATTCCGCACGCACCGCCATCTCGATCTTCCCGGAAGATCTCGCCTCCGACAGCCCATATCTGCTGCTCGCGAAGGCGCTCGACAAGACAGGACAGCGAGAACAGGCCATCGATGCACTCACTCGCTATCGGCAGGCCGGTGGCTGGGATCCGCACGCGCTGCGCCAGCTCGCCGAATGGCTCGATGCGGCCGGGCAATCGACGGCTGCAACGGACGCACTCGCCGCGGTGAACTACGGTGATCCGCTCAACTCGCGGCAGCACCTCGAGCTCGGCGAGCAGTGGCTCAAGGCCGGTCGCGCTGAAGATGCGCTGCGCGAGTTCGAAGTGCTGCTTGCGCTCGACGCCCACGATCCGGCGACGGCCCATTTCGGAATGGCCCGGGCTTTCCGGGCACGAGGCGATGTCCAGGCGAGTCGGCGCCACCTGCTGGATGCCCTGGAGACCGCGCCCCACTACAAGCCCGCGCAGTCCTTGCTGCTGCAGATGATCGAGGAGCGACAGGAATGAAGTTGTCGACGCACGAATCCCCGCCGCAAGGCTCGCCTGGCGAGCTGCAAGCGGATGCCGCCGCGCTGGTGGGAACGTTTCACGAGCGGCTCGCCGCGATCCGCACTGAAGTCCGCAAGGTGATCGTCGGACAGGACGAAGTCGTCGAACACCTGCTGCTGACGCTGTTGATCGGGGGGCATTGCCTGATCACCGGCATGCCCGGCACCGCCAAGACGCTGCTCGTGCGCACGCTTGCCGAAGCGCTCGGACTCACGTTCAAGCGTGTGCAGTTCACGCCGGATCTCATGCCGACGGATATCACCGGCACCGACATCATCGAGGAGGACATCACGACCGGGCATCGGCGCTGGACGTTCGTGCCGGGTCCGCTGTTCACGAACGTGCTGCTTGCGGACGAAATCAACCGCACGCCGCCGAAGACCCAGGCCGCGCTGCTCGAAGCGATGCAGGAGCATTCGGTGACTGTGCGCGGCACGACGCATTCGCTGACGCCGCCGTTCTTCGTGCTCGCGACTCAGAACCCGATCGAGCTGGAAGGAACGTATCCGCTGCCCGAGGCGCAGCTCGACCGCTTCGTGTTCAACGTGCTGCTCGATTACCTCGCGGTCGAGGATGAAGTGGAAGTCGTCGAGCGCAACACGACCCGCATGAAACCGCCACCCATCCAGGCGTGCACCAACGCAGAGGAGATCATCAGCTTCCAGTGGCTGGTGCGGCAGGTCCCCGTGTCGTCGCAGATCACACGTCACGCGGTCGAAATGGTTCGGGCAACGCGCCCCGCCGAGTCGAATGCCCCGGAGAGCGTGCGCCGGTACATTCGCTATGGCGCCAGTGTGCGCGCCACGCAATTCCTGTGTCTCGCCGCGAAGGCACGCGCGTTGATGCAGAACCGCTATCACGTCACCGCAGACGATCTGCGATCGCTTGCGCTGCCCGTGCTGCGCCATCGGGTGCTCACCAACTACCAGGCGGAGTCGGACGGCAAGAGCGTGGACGACGTGCTGAAGGAAGTGATTGCGCGATGAACGCCGCGTCCCATCTCCTGCCCCCCGCCACGCTCGCGAGTCTTGCGAATCTCGAGCTGATCGCGCGCACCGCGGTGCACGGATTCCTGATGGGATTGCATCGTTCACCGCAGTTCGGCTTCAGCCAGGAGTTCCGGGAGTACCGCGCCTATACCGAAGGCGACGATCCGCGATTCGTCGATTGGAATGTCTATGCGCGCACCGACCGCACGTACATCCGGCGCTATGAAGGCGAAACGAACACGCGATTGATGATCCTCCTCGATGCAAGCGCATCGATGGGCTATGCCTCGCGGCCGGGCGACGTCAGCAAGCTGCAGTACGCGAAGTACATCGCCGCCGCATTCGCTTACCTGGCCTCGCGGCAGCACGATCCCGTGGGTCTCATCGTGTTCGACGAGAAGTTGCGGCAGGTCCGGCCCGCGACGAGCCGCAGCGGCAACCTGCAGACCATCATTCACACGATCGACGCGGTTGCTCCGGGCGGCGGGACGGAGCTCGAAGCCAGCTTTCAGACCTTCCGCGAGCATCTCTCGCGCCGCAGTCTGATTGCGCTGATCTCGGATCTATACTGCGATCCTGCCGCCATGATGCGTGCGGTGCAGCCGCTCACCAGCCAGGGGCACGACGTGATGGTCCTGCAGGTGCTCGACCCCCAGGAGATCATGCCTCGGTGGCAGGAGTCCGTGCTGCTCGAAGACATCGAAACCCGCGCCAGTCTCAATGTGTCGCCCGAGTTCCTGGAGCGTCGCTACCAGCAGCGTCTGCAGGCTCATCTCGATGGATTGCGTTCGACGGCTGCCAGCGTCGGTGCGAGCTACGCGCTCCTGCCGAGCGATCAGCCGCTCAACGAGGCATTGCGCCGCTACCTCCACTTTCGCCAGCGTCGTCACTGAAGCCAATGTTCCTCGCGCCCGCATTTCTCGCCGGACTGCTTGCCATAGCACTACCGCTGTGGCTGCACCGCGTCGCACGTGCGAACCCGACGAGGCATCCGTTCGCATCCCTGATGCTGCTGGAGGCGAGCGAGACGCAACGAACCGCGAAGCGCACGTTGCGTTACTGGATGCTGCTTGCCTTGCGAATCCTCTTGCTCGTGTTACTGGCGCTGGCGTTCGCAGGCCCGCTGGTGTCGCCGCGCGCAGTACCCGTCGTGAATCCCGATGCGCGACTGCATGCGATCGTGATGGATACGTCGTTGTCGATGCGGCACGGCGAGCGTTGGCAGCGTGCGATCGGCGCAGCGGGGAGCGTCATCGACGCCGCGAAGCCCGGCGACCAGTTGTTGCTCGTGGAAGCCGGCGGCCGTCGCATCGACGTCGTGCACAATGCCGTGCCGTTGAGCGAGAGCGACAAGGTGCGAGTTGCGCTGCAGACGATTCAGCCGGGTGTCGATCGTCTCGACTACGGCTTGCTGATGTCGACGGCGTCCGGATGGCTCGGCACGACACGCCTGCCGGTAGAGCTGCACCTGATCTCGGATCTGCAGCAATCGGCGGGGCCGTTGAGATTCGCCGATCTCGAGCCGCCTGCCGGTACGAAGCCCGTCTTTCACGACATCGGCGAGGCGAACGCGGCCAACACATATATAGACGGTATCGAGCGGCCCGCTGCCGATACGCTGGCGGTCAACGTGAGGACGAGCGCGGTCAGCATCCAACGCCGCGAAGCCGTCCTCTTAGTCGACGGCAGCGAAGTTGCCCGCCGTTCATTCCAGATCGGGCCTGCGCTGACAGCAGCGAGCATGCACGAAGGCGAAGGCAATCCACCGCCGGATCTGCTTTCACAGTCAGCGCAGTCCCAGGACCCGTCGCTGGCGCGCGCGCAGGTGCAACTCCCGTTGCCGCCGCCGACGCCGAGCGTGCGGCGGATGGAAGTGCGACTGGAGCCGCAGGATGCGCTGCCCCAGGATGACCGCCACTACGCGATTCTTCAGCACGCTGATCCGCGAGTCCTCGTGCTGTCCAGGAATCGGGAAGCAGACGATGCCGTGTACGCAGCCGCGGCCATCGGTTCGCTCACGACGCCGCGTCTCGTGACCGAGCAGCGCAACACGCAGGAAGTCGAGAATCGCGGTTTGCAGAGTTACGCGGCTGTTGTCGTGACCGACGTGAATGCGTTGAGCAGTGCGGCGAACACGAGGATCACCGACTACGTGCGTGCAGGCGGCGCTGCGCTGGTCATGCTGGGTCCGGGAGCGGCGGAACGCAGCGTGGGTCTGCTGGCCGATCTGCCAGTCCGCAACGTGGTCACTCAGCCGACACGAGTCGCACGAGTTGATACGAGCCATCCCGCGCTCCGGCAGGCAGAGGGCTGGCAGGACATTCACTTCCTGCGTCATCTGCAGATCACGCCGGCCGCAAGCGACAAGGTGCTGATCGAACTACAGGACGGCGAGCCGCTGCTGATCGAACGCGCCCTGGGGGCCGGCCGCCTGCTCGTGCTGACGACGCCGCTCGCCCGCGACTGGAACGACTTCGCTACCCATCCCCTGTTCGTGAACTTCATGTCGCAGGCAACGACATGGCTGACGGGTGCCGGTGCATCGACCACGAGCTCGCGCGTCGGCGCCGTCGTCCCAACCGGATTGACCGCGACGCATGGCGGGCAGATATTCGATCCGGAAGGCCGGCGCGTGCTGAATCTCAATGACACAGCGAGCGCCGAGCGGTTGATTCCCACGCTCGCGGGGTTCTACGAGATCCGCAGCGATGGCGGTGTCAGGTGGCTCGCGGTGAATACCGACGTTCGCGAATCGAATATGGCGCGCATGAGCGAGGCGAGTCTGCAACGCTGGCAGAGCATGCAGCACGCAGCGCCCATCCCTGTGAGTTCCGAAAGCGCGGCTCCGGTCCAGGCGGCGCGAGTCACGATCGGCTATTGGGTACTGCTGCTCTTCGCTTTGTTGTTCGTCGCAGAGATCCTTTACGGGAATCACGCGCTCGCAGTGCGGCGTGAGATGCCCCGATGAGTGCACGCGAGCGACTCGAGCAGTATCTCCAGCAACTGCTGCGCCGGATTCGTACACGTATATATGTGCGGGCCGGTGCGGTGACCGCGGGTGCCGCGCTGGCGATCGTGCTTGCGACTGTGTGGCTGCTTCACCGGGATGGATTTGCTGGTCAGTGGGCTTCCGTCGGTCGTGTGCTTCTTGCACTGACCGTCGTTCTGGTGAGCGCGTTGTTGATCGCGATTCCGCTACATCGGCTGCGACGTGGGAACGGCGCGAGTGAACTGGAGCGGTGGCTGCCAGAACAAGGTGGGCGCATCGAGACTTACCTCGACGTACGCCAGCGCGAGCAAAGTGGTCAGGCGTCGCCGTTGGCGGAGTTGCTGGCCAGAGATGCGCTGGCAAAGGATCGCGCCAGGCCGGTCGAAGAAGTCATTCCCGTTTCTCCCCTCTATGCAGCATCGGCTGCCATCGTGGCGGCCATCGCGATTCTGGGATTTCTGCTGGTCGCAGGCCCGACGTTCTGGGGTTACGGCAGCCGGTATCTGCTGCTCGGCGCCGAGTTGCCGCGCGAAGCTGTGCCGGTCCGGCAGATCGACGTGAAGCCCGGCGATGTGACAGTCCGCCGCAACAGTGACCTGACGATCCGCGCCGACGTTCGTGGATTCTCGCCGCAGAGCGCCCAGGTCTTCGTGCGCTTCGCCGACCAGCAGGAATGGGAACGTGCACCCATGCAGGTCGTCGACGATGGCGAGAAGTCGCACTGGGAATTCAGATTGTTCGCGCTGCGGGGACCGTTGCAGTACTACGTCTCCGCCGATGACGGTCGCAACGCCGAGCGCAGCGCCGATCACAACGTCGCCGTCGTCGATCTGCCGAAGATCGAGCGCGTCAAGCTGACGTATCGCTATCCCGAGTGGACCGATCTGCCGGCGCGGACCGAAGACGTGGTGCGCGACATTCGGGCGGTCACGGACACAGAAGTGCAGGTCGAGGTATTCGCCGACGCGCCGCTGCAGTCACCCGCGCTGATCGTCGACGGTACGCTCGTCGAGATGGAACTGACGAAAACCGGCGGAACCGGCACGATCGCAGTCGCTCGCCCCGGCAACTATCACGTCAGCTCGCGTGTCGCCGAGGAGCAGGTCGCTCTCACCGACGAGTACCGGATCGACATCGTCAGCGACGAGCAGCCGACCATCGAGATCCGCAAACCAGGCCGCGACTGGCGTGCAACCAACATCGAAGAGGTGCCGGTCGCCGTGCAGGCCCAGGATGACTTCCGGTTGCAGCAGGTCGAACTGCGTTATTCGGTGAATGGCGGGAAGGAGCAATCGCGCCGCGTTGCATCCGGATCGAAGCAGGCGGACGTGGAGTCGTTGCTGCGGATGGAAGAGCTCGGACCGTCGCCGTCCGGCGGCGAGACACAGTTGCTTGCACCGGGCGATCTCGTTTCTTACTACGCCGTGGCAAAGGATCGGAAGCAGATCGTCGAAACCGATCTGTTCGTCGTGCAGGTGCAGCCTTTCGAGCGTCGTTTCCGCGAAGGGCAGGGCGGCGGCGGAGGTGGTGGCGACGATGCAGCGGGTGAGCAGGGCGCGATCTCCGAAAGGCAGCGCGAGATCCTGCTCGCAACGTGGAATACGCAGCGCTCCGCCCGCACGAACTCGCGTTCGCGGGCGCAGCTCGAAGACAGCGCGAAGATGCTCGCGGAGCTGCAGGTCAAACTGGCAACCCAGGCGCGCACGCTGTCGGAACGAACACGGGCGCGCGCATCGATCGATCAGGATCCCCTCATCCGGCAGTTCGTCGAAAGTCTCGAAGCCGCTGCAAAGGCGATGGACCCGGCAGCAAAGCACCTGGCCGATTTCGAGCTCGAGTCCGCGATCCCGGCGGAGCAGCAGGCGTTGCAGCAGCTGCTGCGTGCGGAAGCGGCATTCCGCGACGTGCAGGTCGCGATGCAACGCGATCAATCGGGCGGCGGCGGGCAGCAGGCGGAACGCAACTTCACGGAAATGTTCGAGCTCGAAATGGATGTCGACAAGAACCACTACGAGACGCAGTCGCAGCTTTCGGAGCGCAACGAGCGCGAAGAGCTGGACGACGCATTGCGCAAGCTCAAAGAACTGGCCGAGCGGCAGGAGAGGCTGGCGCAGCAGGCGAATCGCGCGGCGCAGACGCGCGAACAACGCTGGCAACAGGAACAGTTGCGGCGTGAGGCAGAAGATCTGCGGCGACGATTGGAGGAGCTGACGCGCTCGCAGAGTTCCTCGCAGCGATCGCAGTCGCAGTCGGCGCAGAACAGCGAGAGCAGTTCGGCTCAGGATCAGTCGGAGACGGGCCAGTCGCAAACCGGCCAGTCGGGATCAACCTCCTCAGCCGCTCTGCAATCGATGCGCGAGGCGCTCGATGAGATGCGCGCTGCCAACAGCGACTCCGATCCGCGCTCCGCTCAGGAAGCCAGTCGCAATCTGCGGCGGGCACTCGACCAGTTGGAGCAGCAGCCGCGAGGCGATTCGATGGCGGACGAAGTCGATCGTCTCGCGGATCGCGCGCAGAAGCTCGTCGGCGAGCAGCGATCGGTCGAGGCGGAGCTGTACGACGCACTCGGCGATGCGATGGGATCGGCGCGGCAACGTGGGCAGCTGCAGCCTGCACGGTCGCAACGACTGGTCGAACGCAAGCAGCAGATGGCCGACGAAGTGAACGATGTCCAGCGCGAGATGCGCGAGACGTTGAATGATCACCGTGGCCGCAATCCCCAGTCGGCAAAACGGCTGGGCGATACCCTCGGCGAACTCGAGGGTGCCAACCTGGTGCACCGGCTCGAGCGCAGCGCCGCGGAGATTCGGTACGGTCGTGCGCGCGACGCCGCGCCCCGCGAAGGATTGATTGCCGAGGCACTGGAGACGCTCGAACGCGACCTGCGAGTGATCTCTCGCGTCGCAGCGAACGAAGCGCAAGGACAACAGCAAGCGGCAGATCCTCAGCGGCTTCTCGCAGAACTCGGCGACTTGCGTCGCGCACTTCGCGAAGCGGAGTCGCAGCGGGGCAACAACGGCGCGCGGCAGAATGGAGCTCAACAGGGCAGCCAGGGCGATCCAAACAGACAGAGCGGAGAATCGTCTGGGGGCCAGGGCAACGGCACTGATCTAACGCGCAATGGTCTGAGCGCCTGGGATCCGTCGACCACACGACAGGGTACGGGCGGCACCAATGCGCCGACACTCGAGACGGGCGTCGGACAATTCCGGTCGCGGGACGCAGCAGAGATCGGGCAGCGCATCGAGGCAATGGCGAATCAGCCAGGCCTCGCCCTGTCGCAGGACGAGATCAGCGCATTGCGGCGCATGGCTCGCGAGGCACGGGGGTTGAATAGCCGATCGCTCGGCGCGCAACTGGATGCACTGTCGAAACTGGTGGATCGACTCGAGCTTGCCACGCTCGCATCGATCGAGAAGTCGCGTAATGCACCGTCGGCGCATACGTCGGCATCGATTCCGGACGACGCCGAGTATCGGGAAGCTGTTGCGGAGTATTACCGGCGCGTCGGTGGCAACTGCACGAACGCGGAGGGCGCGCGGCCGTGCTGAGATCGCAGGTGCGAAAAGTCGCCGGCTACCTCTCGGTCCTGCTGGTCGCGGCGCTGGCCGCGGCCGACACGGACCTGCCAGGCGATGGCGGACGTTCCGGCGAAGCCCCTGATCTTTCGAAGCTAAATTTCGTCCGGGCGATCTACAACAGCGAAGGCGGCATGGGCGAGGCGTACTACGTCTACGACGGCCGCTTCTGGGCGCGTTGGGAAACGGACTTTCCCGAGGGCGACGACAACTTCAGCCGTCGGCTCGCCACCCTGACGCGCATCGATGTGAATCCCAAAGCGGCGAGCCGCCTGCTCACCGCTCCGGATCTCGGTGACTTCCCGATGCTGTACATGTCCGACCCCGGCTACATGATCCTCTCGCGACAGGAGATCGAAGCGTTCGCGCGCTATCTCGCCAACGGCGGCTTCGTGTGGGTCGATGATTTCTGGGGCGATGCCGAATGGCAGCAGTTCGCCACGGTGATGCGCGAAGTGCTCCCCGGCCGCGAATGGCGTGTACTGACTCCGGAGCATCCGATCTTCCACACCGTCTTCGACCTGAAGGAAATGCCGCAGATTCCCGCCCTGCCTTTCGCGAGTCCCGGCGGCGACACCGCAGAACCCGCGGGCGCCCACAAATACCCGGCCGGCTCCCTGCGTGATCCCCAGATGCGCGCATGGGTCGACGATGACGGCCGCCTCATGGTCGTTGCCACGCACAACACCGACATCGGCGACGGCTGGGAACGCGAAGCCTACGGCGAGTGGTACTTCGAAACGTTCTCCACACGCTCCTACATGATGGGGGTGAATGTGGTGACGTATGCGATGACTCACTGAGACATGGCTGGCCACTGGCTACTGGCAGCTGGCCAAACGAATCCGAAGATCGCTGGCACCGTCCCCCGCCCTCTCCTATTCTGGCCAGTAGCCAGTAGCCAGTAGCCAGTAGCCAGTAGCCAGTAGCCAGTAGCCAGTAGCCCGCGTTCTCATGTCTGTCATCAGCTTCCGCAAATACAAACAGAAACGTGCCGAGGGCAAGACGCTGTGCACTTCCGGGTTTCACAAGTGGGAGTTGCTGAACGAGCGCCGCTTCGACGTGAAGCAGGGGAAGCTCGTCAGTACCGAGCGGTGCAAGCGTTGTGGGGTGGAAAGGACGAAGCAGACGTAGGGGAAGCCGGCTGGCCGGCGCTATTCGGGCTAGCAGGCTGGCCCTCGTGTGATCCGTTTCCCGTTTAGGCGGGTTTAGAGTTCATTCAGGTGCGCGGATGTAAGAAAGTAGCGGCTGGTCCGGAACAACAAGATTTCAGGAACCGTCAGGAGAACGGAATGATCATCGGATTGAATCGCACGGCCCGGGTATCGACGACCTGCCTCGCCCTCATGACCCTGGCTGCTTGTGGCGGTCAGAGCGACAGCCAGAGGGGCGTCGGCAACGGGGGCGGCAATGGGGGCGGCAATGGGACGGTGTCCTATACGGCCGGCGTTTTTCAGCCCTATAAGGGCATCGCCAACCGGTGCACGACGGCAGCCGAGGAAAACAACTGGCTGCGCTCCTGGATCAACGATACCTACCTCTGGTACCGCGAGGTGCCTGACCTGAATCCGAACTCGTACTCCGATCCGCTCGACTATTTCGACCTGCTGAGGACGTCGGCGACGACACCTTCAGGAGCAGACAAGGACAAGTTCCACTTCTGGTATCCCACGGACGAGTGGGAACGTCTGTCTCAATCCGGCATATCGGCGGGCTACGGCGCGCAGTTCGCGTTGCTGGCGGCGACTCCGCCACGTGACGTTCGCGTGGCCTATGTCGATCCGGGAACTCCGGCCGCGAACGCAGGCCTGCAGCGCGGCGACATGGTCATTGCGATCGACGGCGCCGATGCGATCAACGGCAACACGGATGCGATCGTCGATACTCTCAACGCCGGGCTCTTCCCCGAGGGTATCAACGAGACCCATCAGATCCGGTTGCGCAGCAACGACGGGAGCGAGCGTACGGTATCGCTGACCTCTGCGACCGTCACCTCGACGCCCGTGCAGAATGTGAAAGTCATCGACCAGGGCGTGCGTGTCGGCTACCTGCTGTTCAACGATCACATCGCGACGGCGGAACAGCAGCTCATCAGCGCGATCAACACGCTGAACGCAGGCGCGGGCGTCGATGAGCTCGTGCTCGACATCCGCTACAACGGCGGTGGCTATCTCTACATCGCCAGCGAACTCGCGTACATGATCGCGGGCCCGTCACGAACGAGCGGCCAGACGTTCGAGCGCCTTACGTTCAACGACAAGTATCCGAACAACGATGCAGTGACCGGCCAGGCGCTGCAGCCCATCCCGTTCTTCTCGACCTCCGACAACAACGCTCCGCTGCCCACGCTGAACCTCAACCGAGTGTTCGTTCTGACAGGGGCGGGAACCTGTTCGGCCAGCGAGTCGATCATCAACGGCCTGCAGGGTGTCGGTGTCGAAGTCGTACAGATCGGCGGGACGACGTGCGGCAAGCCGTATGGCTTCTATGCAACGGACAACTGCGACACGACGTACTTTGCGATTCAGTTCAAAGGCGTGAACGCGGGTGGGTTCGGCGACTACACCGACGGCTTTTCGCCGCAGAACACCGTGACGGCACCCGGTACGACAGTTCCGGGATGCTCGGTGCGCGACGACTTCGCGCGTCAGTTGGGTGATCCGACGGAAGGTCGTCTCGCCGCGGCGCTCGGCTACATCGGCGGCGGAATGTGCCCAGCTCCTCCCAGCGGACCCGTTGGTGTGACGAAGCAGGGAATGCCAGGTGCCGACGCCGTGCTGCTGCGGTCGCCACTGCGCGAAAATCGCATTCTCGGCCGTCCTGGCGCATGAAGCGGATCGCACCGGTCAGCGCAGCTCTGATCGTGACCGCGTGTGCGCAGTCGCCCTCGAAGGCGGATGCGCCGGCGGTCATTGTCGACCCATCGGCGCAAAGCCGCGCTGCGTTGCTATCGACGGTGCAGAAGGTGCTCGGCATCAGCGCGATCACACTGGCTGACGACGCCCTGACCCAATCGAGCACGCTCTTCGTCGAGCGTGCACCCGATGCGAGTGGCCGTCCTCTCGACGGCCGCAATCCAGGTCGGCCTGAACGGTTCGATCTCATCAAGTCAGCCGACCGCTGCGTGCTCATCCACGGCCGCACAGGAGAGCGCTACGAATTGACGAGCACGCGCTGCCGCCCGACACGCTGACCGAGGCAGGGCAGCGCCGCCGCCCAAACCGGAACTCCTGCTCCCCCAGCTGACCCTTCCGATCCTTCCCGGTCCGGGATCGCCATGAAGTGCTACTCTGCGCGCAGGCTTCGCGCAGTGACGATCGTCAGGGGAGACATCGTGGGAAGGTCGAATCCGATAGCACGCACGGTGAAGCTCGCGGACAACTCAGAGAACATGGAACTGTCGAGGATCGCGAATCCGACGCAGAAAGATCACGAGCGTCTCGAAGCGTACGAGCGCGTTCGCGAAGTTCTCCTGGCTTCATGAGCAGCGCCGCCGCTGTTCGGATCCGGGACGAAATCCGCGCCGACCAGGCTGCGATCGAAGCAGTCACGGAAGCGGCGTTCCGGAACGCACCGCATGCCGGTCAAACCGAGCAGTTCATCGTCAACGCACTGCGCGCTGCGGGCAAGCTCTCGCTCTCCCTCGTCGCAGAGATCGACGATGAGATCGTCGGGCACGTCGCGGTGTCGCCGGTCTCCATTTCCGATGGCACGCCGAACTGGTTCGGGCTGGGTCCGATTTCGGTAGCGCCCCGGCATCAAGGCCACGGCATCGGTTCATCGCTCATGAAGGAAGCACTTCGCCGGCTCCGGGAGTCCGGTGCTTCTGGCTGCGTACTGGTCGGCAATCCCGCTTACTACGGTCGCTTCGGCTTTCGCGCCGAACCGGATCTTGTGTTCCCGGGCCTGCCGCCGGAGTACTTTCAGGCGATCGCGTTCGGCTCGGTGCTGCCGCGTGGCATGGTGTCGTATCACGAGGCATTCGGTGCCACGAGTTGACGGCCAAAGCACAGCTCGCGACCTCCCATCATGATCACGATAAGCGAACCGACTTCCCCATCGCAGCTCGACGCCGTTCGGGAGTTCATCCGCTCGTTCGTCCGCTGGCATCGCGAGCGACATCTTCAGGATCTGCACCTCATCGATGCCTACTTGGCTCATCTTCATGGAGCTGACGTTGTGAGCTTCGATCAGTCGCGAGTGTGTGATGCCAGCCAGCAGCTTCGGGCTCGCCGCCCGCGGCTCATCGCTCATCGCCCGTATCGCTCTGCCGATACTTCACAACATACAGATCCATGCTGCGCGATCCGGGACGCTGCGCCGAGAACGTAAATCGACCCGGCTCCGACCAGTCGAGCATGGGACCATACGTATCCTTGTCAGGCATGTTGATGCTGGGCGGCAGCAGGCGACCGACGTCGTATCGTCCATCACGCAGCGTCGCGACGAACAGGTCGACGCGATCGGTGCGGAAGTCTCCCGCGCGTGCGAAGACCAATGTGGTGCCATCGGCGAGCAGCGTCGCGTCGAACTCATCGCCGCCCGTGTTGATCTCGCCGGGCAGACGCTCCGCGATCTCGAATCGATCGTTGTGATGACGTGAGCGGAAGAGGTCCTGCCGGCCGGCGCCGCCCGCACGATCACTCGAGAAGATCAGCGTCGAACTGTCGGCCGACAGCATCGGCGCGAACTCGTTGCCGCTGCTGTTCACCTCGGGGCCGAGATGTTCAATCGCACCGAACCCCTCGCGCATGAAGCGCACCCGGTACACATCATCGCCACCGAGGCCGCCGGGGCGATCGGAACAGAAGTAGACGAACGCTCCATCAGGTGAGAACGCCGGATCGAAGTCGCGCCCGGGAGAATTGAACGGCACGGGTGTTGCCGCCGACCACTGATCGTTCGATCGGCGGGAGATCCAGATGTCGTAGCCGCCGGGTCCACCGGGCCTGTCACGACTGAACCACAGGGCTGTGCGGCCGTCCGGGCTCAAGGTGAGTCGCACTTCGGAGTACTGCGTCGACGCGATGTCCGGAGCGAACGTTGCTGCGTTGCCGACGATTTCGAGCGTTGCGGCCTTCGCCGGCGCGGATGCGAGGAGAGGAGTAATGACCGCAAGAAGCAGGGAGAGGGTACGTGCCATGTATTTGCCTGTTGCTGCAGATGGACACCCGCTTTCGCAGGTGTGACGGTCAGCGCGTGTAGTCGCTTACCCAGTTCGTTTCCCACGTGACACCACCGTCGACGGAGCCCGATTGCTCCCAGCGCGCGGAGTGGGATGTATGTGTCCACAAGACCCGTGTGTGAACCCGACGGCCTTGTGACATCTCTTCGCCCATGAACGTGCCTATGCCGTTGGAGAACCCGCCTCGCACGGGAGAACCGATCGCGGAAGGATTGCGGCCATCGAGCCACCAGCTCGACCACTGCCTGCTCGCCGCGTCGAACGTGCGGAAGCCGATTCCCCGAACTGTCCCACTCGGAAATTCCATGACGTTGTCACCGACGTTGGCATGGCCTCCGAGCACGGGCCAGTTCACGAACGTGCCGTCGCAGGTTTCCCATTCGCTGCTGTTCGCGAATCGCTGCTTCAGCTTGCGATGGCGGACTTTCCAGCGCCCCACGAGAAAATCGAAATCCTTCGGCGCATCGGCGAGAGATGGCAGCGGCGTCGGTGCCGGCGCCGTGCGCGTGAAGTAGTTGCGCCAGTTCACTTCCCACGTTGCACCTTCATCGATGGAGAATGCCTGCTCCCACCAGGGACGGGAACCATGGATGCCCTGCCAGCGAAAACGCATCACGATCGGACGGCCCTTGAGCACATCCCGACCGAGAAACGTGCCCTGGTCGCCTGCGAAACCGCCGACGACCGGCACGTCGATGCTCGTCGGGTTGCGCCCGTCGACCCACCAGATCGACCATTGGCCGGTTGCCGGATCGAACGCGCGCAAGGTGAGTCCGCGATAGGTGCCGCCCGGCAGCTCGACGATGTTGTCGTCGATCGTGCCGAGCCCGTTCAACGTCAGCCACAACGCGCTCTTGCCGCCAAACTCTTCCCACTCGGTGCTGCCGACGAGTCGATCCTTCAGCCGACGGTGGAAGACGTCCCAGTTTCCGACCAGCCATTGCCAGTCGCGTGAGTGGTCGACCGGCCCCGCGAACGCGGGAAGTCCGGTCGCAAGCGCGCTGCCCGCAAGCGTCGCGCGTGTAATGAAATGACGACGGGTGAGGCCGGCAGGCGATTCGTGCTGCATGAAGAATCCATGGCGGGTGAAGGTGCCGCGATGATCGCGTCGCCGCCGGCGTTGACCATTCGAAGATCGGCCGGCAGGCTAAGGCCGACTTATGGTCAGCGATCGACGCTTTCCTTCCCTGGCATCCATCCGCGCTTTCGAGGCGGCGGCCCGCCTGGGGAGCTTCGCCAGGGCAGCCGAAGAGCTCGACACCACTGCGGCGTCGGTGAGCTATCACGTCCGCCAGCTCGAGAAGCAGGTGGGCGTCCCGCTGTTCGTGCGGCACCCCAACCAGGTCGTGCTCACGGAATCCGGCGAGATCGTGGCTCGCGAGGCGATGAATGCATTCGCAGCACTCCGTGCCAGCTTCATCCGGGCCGTCGATGCGGATGAATCGCGTCTCTCGCTGACCGCGTTGCCCACGCTCGGCACCAGCTGGCTGACGCCGAAACTCGGCCGCTTTCGCGCCAGGCATCCTGCCATCCTGCTTGGGCTAGACGTGTCAGCCGTCCCGGAGGATTTGACGGCCGGCCGTTTCGACGCGGCAATCCGCAATGGTCACGGGCGCTGGCCGGGGCTGCATGCCATCGAGCTGCTGCCCAGCATCTTCATGCCCCTGTGCACGCCCGCGCTCAAGCAAGCTGCAAAGCTCATCGCCGACACTCCTGAGCAAGTGCGGGTGCCGCTGTTGGGGCGGCCGGACTGGTGGACGATGTGGTATCGGGCGTTGGGCAAGGCCGATGCGATTCCGGCGGAGCGATTCGGTACGCAGCTTGCCGCGGAGCATCTCGATATCGCGGCGGCCATTGCGGGTCATGGGATCGCCATCGGCTCCCCGATCCTCTTCCATCATGAGATTGCGTCCGGACGGCTGGTACCCGCGCACGACTTCGTTGCGAGCGACGGGCGCGCCTTCTGGTTCTGCTACCCCGCAGCCCGGCACGGCAGCCGCAAGATCACGCTCTTCCGCGACTGGCTGAGCGAGGAGGCCTCGAACGACCGGAACACTGCCCGGGCCTTCATCCGTGCCGCTGTCGCTGTTCAGCCTTGAGACAGGCGGCGTCGGTATGATCTGATTCCTCCGGGGCGGGTGGGCGAAGACATGGCGGCGGCACTTCTCATCATCGACATGCAGCAGGCCCTCTGCGCGGGTCGCTACGCAGCGTTCGATGCATCCGGATTGATTCAGCGCATCAACGTCGTTTCGGCGAAGGCGCGCTCTGCGGGAATTCCTGTCGTGCTGATTCAGCACGAGGAAGACGACGAATTGCTGCGGTTCGAATCGGCAGGCTGGCAGATCGCCGAGGGGCTCACCACGACAGCAACGGACTTGCGCGTGCGCAAAGCGACCCCCAACTCGTTTCATCGCACACCGCTGCAGGAAGTGCTGCAGTCGCGAGGTATCGATCGCGTGATCGTGTGCGGTTTGCAGAGCGACTACTGCGTCGACACGACGGTGCGCCAGGCGCTCGCACTCGGCTATGAAGTGACGCTCATCTCGGATGGGCACTCGACGGTCGACAATGAAGTCCTGAGTGCCGCGCAGATCATTGCACATCACAACGCGACGCTGAAGAACATGAGCAGCTTCGGTCAGCGAACGGCGCTGGTCCGCGCGAGCGATCTGACGATCTGAGATCGATCTCAGACGACCTGTACGCCTGTTTCGGTCGCCATCTGTCCACTGACCTGAGCATCGGGACGGCTCATGCTCGCAACCCCTGCTGCATGGGAGGGCCCATGGAAATCACCGGTCGCTGTCACTGCGGGAACATTTCCTTTCTGTTCACCATCTCGCCCGACCCGATCGAGATTCCCGCGCGTGCGTGTTCCTGTTCGTTCTGCGTGAAACACGGCGGAGTCTGGACATCGTCTCCCACGGGGTCGCTGTCGGTGACGATCCGATCGCCCGTGCAGGTTTCGCGCTACGCATTCGGCACTCGCACGGCTGAGTTTCACGTCTGCACGGTTTGTGGTGTCGTGCCGCTCGTGACCAGCCGCATCGAAGGCCGCGAATACGCGGTCGTCAGTGTGAATGCATTCGAAGGCATTCCGGAATCGATGCTTCGTCGTGCGTCCGCATCGTTCGACGGTGAAGGGCAGGGTGAAAGGCTTGCGCGTCGTGCGCGCAACTGGATTCCGAACGTCACGTACGCGAGCCCTTGAGACATCTGTTGTCTTCCTGTGGTCCGGCTTTAGCCGGACGCAATCCTGAAGGGATGCGTTCGCTTGACGTCAGACTGAAGTCGGACCCACGAGAGGAAAAGAGGGATGCATCTCATGCAGTCAGTGAGTACGGAGCTGGTGCAGGTACGCATGTTTGCGAAAGCGCTGTTCGCATTTCTCGCCATGCCGGGCATCGTGGCGTTCGCAGTTCCGGCGACATGGATGTGGCGCGGGAATCGCTGGACGGTGGTTCACCCGGCGGGCTTCATCGTGCTGATCGCGGGGACGCTGGGATTGCTCTGGTGCGTGCGCGATTTCTACGTGAGAGGCAAAGGGACGCTGGCGCCCTGGTCGCCGCCGAAACACCTGGTCGTCGTCGGGCTGTATCGTTACACCCGCAATCCCATGTACGTCAGTGTGGTCTCGATCCTGCTGGGCTGGGCACTGACGTTCGGTTCATCGGGCGTACTGATCTACGCGCTCGCCATTGCGTTGGCGTTCCATCTTCGCGTCGTCTATGGCGAGGAGCCGTGGCTTGCGCGTACGCACGGTGATCACTGGCACGGATACGTGCGGGCTGTGCCGCGCTGGATCGGGTTCACGCGGTCACGCCAGTAGCGTGTAAGATTCCTGGCATGACGAACGACGGGAGTCGGTGTATGCGCGGCTGGTTACTTGCGGCGGTACTTGCAATGGGCGTCCACGCAGCTCAGGCCGATGAAACGATCCGTTGCGGCAAATGGGTCGTGAACTCGTCGCTCACCGTGGGCGAGCTCCTCGACAAGTGCGGCGAGCCCGCGTCGAAGGAGCGGAAGGAAGAAGACGTCTGGACCCGGAACGTCAATGGCGGCAGCTATCGTTCGGGGACCACGGTCGTCGAATACTGGACGTATGATCGCGGCTCGAGGGCCGCGCCGATCCGCGTGAAGATCGTCGACAACAAGATCCGCTCGATCGAACGCATTCTCTGATGTCGCCCGATGCGCCTGCGGCGCTGCCGAGGGGATACGACGTTCAGGTCGTCACGGTGCGGGTAGGCGCCGATGAGTACCGCCTGCGGATTCTCGCGGACAAGCAGCAGTACCACGATCCCGATGGCGCCGCGGAGCGCGCCGGCATTTCTTCCGCGACGTGGCCGATCTTCGGAATGATCTGGCCGGTCGGCATCGCTCTGGCCTACGAGATGGCGCAGTTTCCGATCGAGGGGAAACGGATCATCGAAGTCGGCTGCGGGACGGCGCTGTCGAGTCTCGTGCTGAGGCGGCGCGGAGCCGACATCACCGCGAGCGACAATCACCCGCTCGCAGAAGAGTTTCTGCGGCACAACGCGCAGCTGAATGCAGTGCCGCCGGTTCCTTACCGGCACGTTCCCTGGGGTGATGAGAATCCGGATCTCGGCCGCTTCGATCTCATCATCGGCGGCGATGTACTGTACGAACCGGATCATGCGGCGCTGCTGGCCGGGTTTGTTTCGAGGCACGCGTACCCTGCCGCGGAAGTGCTCGTCGCCGACCCCGGACGCGGCTATCGCGGCCAGTTCAGCAAGAGGCTGGCTACGGAAGGATTCACGCGCACGGAGATGCCTTGTCGCGCCGGCGGCGTCGAGATTGAGTCTAAAGGCAGAATCCTGAGGTTTACGCGCACCGCAGTGTGATCCGTGACGTTGGATTTGCGAGGCGGATGGCTCATGCTCCCGCAGCCTGCCGCCAGGGATGCGGCCGCACCGGGTTTTTCCCGCCACTCAGCGCCCTTGTCAGATTTTTGCCGATGATTCTGGATGGCTATCGCCGCCGCTAACGCTTCTTTGTCTCGCCCCTTCTCGCACTGGTCCGTCGCGGGGGTCTGGTTCGTGGGCCTGATTGCGTACGGCGTTCTCGTATGGCTATTGGACGATGCCACGACGAGAGCGGTCAACGATGGCGCCTGGACGCTTGCCTCCGCAGCTGCGGCCTGGTCGTGCTTTCGCACGGCGCGGCAGTTGCCCTCATCAGCCGCACGGGCCTGGTGGCTGTTCGGCTCGGGCTGCCTGTGCTGGTTCACCGGTCAGCTCTTCTGGAACTACAACCGCTGGATGCTCGGCATCGACATGCCGTTCGAGAGCATCGGCCAGATTTTCTACCTGCTCTTTCCGCTGCTCGCGATCGGCGCGATCAGTCAGTTGCCCGAATCGCATCACGGTTCGCCGATCATGCCGAAGCAACTCGGCAACGTTGCGCTTGTGTTGTGCTGTCTCGCCGTCACGGTCGTGCTCGGGCTGATCGAGCCCGCGATCCAATCGAACGTGCCGCAGTACTACTTGTGGCTGGGCGGCGGCCGCAGCGTGTTCGTCGCAGCGACGTTCCTCTACGCGCTGTACACACTGTGGACTTATCGCTGGAGCGCGATGTGGACGGTCGTACTCAAGATCGTCGTCGCGGCGGGCGTTTATGCCATCGGCAATCTGATCTACCTGCACGCGTTGTTCACGCGCACCTATCTGCCGGACGACCTGATCAATGCGAGCTGGCTGCTGGTATTCGCGTTGCTCTCATGGGCTGCGGTGGAGCGGCACTGGTCGCACCTGAATCCGCGAGAGCTTCCGCCCGCGAGACTGCTGATGCAGGAGCGCTGGATCGAAGCGGTCATTCCGGCATTGCTGATCATCATCATGGTCATCGTCGCCGTCTCCAGTCAGACCATGCTGACGCCGCGCGTCCTCACGTGGACGGCAGTGCTGTTCATCATTTTCGCGATCGTTCTCGGTGTGCGCGAAGCGCTCGTGCAGAATGACACGCAGCGCCTGAACAACGACCTGATGGATTCGAACCGGCGGCTGAATGAAGCGAATGCCGACCTGCGCGAAAGCGAGAAGCGCTATCGCGATCTGAACACGGTGCTCGAGAAGCGCGTCGCCGAGCGGACGGCGCAGCTCGAACGCGCCTACGGCGAGCTCGAAGGTTTCTCGTACGCCGTCGCACACGATCTGAAATCGCCCTTGCGGGCCATCGACGGCTTCGCGCATCTGCTGCGTGAAGAAGTGAGCGACATGTCACCGCAGGGCGATGCTCATCTGCGGCGCATCCGCAGTGGCGTGCTGAGGATGTCCTCGCTGATCGACGACCTGCTGTCCTACGCGAGCATCGAGCGTCGCGATCTGCATGCTACCGATGTCGATGTCCCGGAGCTGGTCGAATCGGTGCTCGAGGGCTGCGCGGAGGAGATTCAGCGCCGCAATATCAAGGTACAGCTCGAGATCGAACCTCTGACTGTGTTTCTGGACGCCGAAGGACTGGCGCTTGCCGTCCGCAATCTCATCGGCAATGCGATCAAGTATTCGGCGAGCGTCGCATCGCCGACGCTGACCGTTCGGGCGATGCGAACGGAGCATGGCGCCCGGTTGATCGTGGCCGACAACGGCATCGGCTTCGACATGCAGTACCACGACACGATCTTCAAGATCTTCCAGCGCCTGCATCGCGAGGATCAGTATCCGGGAACGGGCATCGGCCTCGCGCTGGTACGCAAGGCTGTCGAGCGCATCGGCGGCCGGGTCTGGGCGGAGAGTGCCATCGGTAGCGGCGCGACGTTCTTCATCGAGCTGCCGAGGCGCGTGATCAGGTCCTGATCCGTCACTCCCGCGAACGCGGGTCCATCCGGCCAATCAGGATGGCTGCCCGCCTGCGGGGGAATGAGTGAATCCCCACGCCTCCGCGACACGCGCAGACGTCGGCTGCCGATCGAGCACAGCGACAACAGCGATGACACCGGCAGCGGCGAGTATCGTGCCGATACTGAAAGCCGGTGGATAGCCAAACGCATCCGCGATGGCCGCCGCGCTGAACGTGCCGGCGCTGTTGACGAGTACGAAGACGCTGGCGAGCAACGTGTAGTCCGAACCTGCATGTTCAGGATCGGACGCATCCATCATCAATGTGAAGAGCGCGACTGTCGCCATCGTGCCGATGACCCCTTCCGCGATCGTCGCCGTCCACAGCAGCGTTACCCCACCCACGCCGAGCGCTGCGGCTATGTAAAGAACGAATGTCGCTGCCTGCGCAAGGCCGGTGACGAGGATCGCAGTGCGACGGCTCACGCGCATCGCATACCAGCCGCCGATCAATGCGCCCAGCAGGCTGGTGGAGGAACCCACGATGCCCTTCATCACACCGATCGTTTCGTTGCTCAGGCCGGAGTCCTTGAGGAACGGGTTCAGGATATTCGAGACCATCGCATCGCCGAAGCGATAGCAGAAGATCAGGCCGGCGATAGTGAGCATGCCGGGCGCGGCCAGCCGCGTAGCCCAGCCGATGGAGAGAGAGCGAAACGAGGGCGGCGCCGCCGTGACCGGCCGAACGTCGCGCAACGGCACGACGGGCAGCATCGTCAGTGCAAGCAATCCGCCGATGCAGAGGAATGTGACGGACCAGCCCGTCTTCGCGAACACGATGAGCAGTACTCCGCCGCCGAGAATCATGCCGATTCGATAGGCACCCACCTGGATCGCGTTGGCTCCGCCACGCTCATGGCTGTCGAGCATTCGCACGGCGAGTCCGTCGGTGACCACATCCTGCGAGGCCGCGATGATGTTGAACGCGAAGGCCGCGACGAGAATGATGACGAGCCCATGGTCGAGGTGCAGCTGCGTCAGCAGCAACGCCGCCGCGATCGATGCAATCTGGAAAGTGAGCAACCACGCGCGAGCCGTCCCTCGGTGATCCAGGTAAGGCGCCCACAGGAATTTCAGCGCCCACGGCAGGTAAAGCAGGCTCAGTGCGCTGATCGCCTTCAGCGAGTAGCCGGCTTCGCGCAGCAGCACGGGCAGCGCTTGTGTAAAGAATCCATAAGGCAGTCCCTGCGCGAGATAGAGCGCAACGAGCAGGGCAATCTTGTGACCGCGACTGAGCGTCGTCGGAGGGTTCTCGGACATGGCGTGCGGTGGCAGACTCTTCGACTACGGACTGAAAGAGACGCGGGGGAATTATGGCAGGCAGACTCGATGGAAAAGTAGCGATCGTTACCGGAGCGACCAGCGGTATCGGCGAGGCGACTGCACGACGATTCGTGGAGGAGGGCGCAACCCTGATCCTGGCGGGCCGCACCGTCGACAAGGGCGAGGCGCTGGCGAAAGAACTCGGCGGTCGCGCCCTGTTCCAGCGAGCTGACATTCTTCGCGAGGCGGATATCGCCGCGCTCGTGGACACGGCCTCGCAACGCTTCGGCCGCCTCGACGTCCTGTTCAACAACGCCGGAGCGCCGACGCCGGGCACGTTCGATGACGTCACCGAAGAGCAGTTCACGTACGCGATGCAGTTGCTCGTCGGCAGCGTCGTGTTCGGCATCAAGCACGCGGCGCGGGTGATGAAGCCGCAGAAGAGCGGCAGCATCATCAACAACGCGAGTATTGCCGGCCATCGCTACGGCCAGGGACAGATGCTGTACTCCGCGGCGAAGGCAGCAGTTGCTCATCTCACCCGTATCGCTGGCGTCGATCTCGGCCAGCACGGGATTCGCGTGAACGCGATCTCGCCGGGCGCGATTGCAACGCCGATCTTCTGGGGCGGATCAGCTCGAGCCAACACGCTGAGCGACGAAGAGAACCAGCGCAAGCTCGCGAAGCTGGAACACAGTCTCGCACACGCGACACCCCTGCCTCGCAGCGGGCACGCACTGGATATCGCGAATGCCGCGCTGTTCCTCGCGAGCGATGAGGGCAGCTACGTCAACGCGCACGACCTGGTCGTGGATGGCGGTCGGATCTCGCAGTTCTACGAGAGGCCGGCGGACAAATGACGAGGTGACTCTTCAATCACTCACCTGCACCAGCAGCTTCCCGAAGTTGTTCCCCCTGAACAACCCCATGAACGCCTCCGGCGCGTTCTCGAGCCCGTTCGTGATGTCTTCGCGATACTTGATCCGGCGCTCACGGATCCAGATGCTCATGTCGTTGATGAACGCGGCCTGGCGATTGTAGTAAGTCGAGATGATGAAGCCCTGGACCTTGATCTGTTTGGTGAGGAACGTCGCCATCAGTTGCGAGCTGCGATCCGGGCCGGCGGGCAGGCTCGTGGCGTTGTACTGAGCGATCAGACCGCACAATGGGATGCGCGCATGCGTGTTCAGCAGCGGCAGAACCGCGTCCCACACGGCCCCGCCGACGTTCTCGAAGTAGACGTCGATGCCCTTCGGGCACGCCTGCTTCAGCAGGCCCGGCATGTTCGCGTCGCGGTGATCGATGCAGGCGTCGAAGCCGAGTTCCTTCACGGCGTACTCGCACTTCTGCGGTCCGCCCGCGATGCCGACGGCCCGCAGTCCCTTGATCTTCGCGATCTGACCGACGACCGATCCCACCGCGCCAGTCGCCGCGGCGACTACGAGCGTCTCGCCGGCCTTGGGTGTGCCGAGATCCAGTGTGCCGACATAGGCGGTGAGCCCCGGCATGCCGAGCACGCCGAGCGCATAGGAAGGCTTCGGAATGCGCGGATCGAGCGGCGTGATCCCCATACCGGTCGAGACCTGAAACTCCTGCCAGCCGCTGAAGGAGTTCACCAGGTCGCCCTCCTTGAAGCGGGCGTTGCGCGAGGCGACGACGCGGCTGACGGTGCCGCCGATCATCACCTGATCCAGTTCAGTCGAAGCTGCGTACGATGCAGCTTCGCTCATGCGACCGCGCATGTAAGGATCCAGGGAGAGATAGACGGTCCGGAGCAGCATCTCCCCGTCCTTGAGCGCCGGGATGGAGACTTCTTCCAGGCGGAAGTCCGCGGGGGTCGGCTCACCCTGCGGGCGCTTTGCCAGCACGATGCGCCGATTGACCTTCGGCGTCTCAGCCCCGAGTGCCCCTCCCGCAAGCAGCGTGGCACCAACGGCAGCACTACTCGATGCAATGAACTCTCTGCGCGTGGACATGCGGATCCCCCTGGTCGGCCGAGTTGTTGTGGCCGGAGGGTAGCATTTGATGGACAGGATGTGATCGAGCGGTGACCGGGCACGCCAGAGGGGGCTGTCTTGCCCGATCACCGGATCACTTGATCACCTGGCCACCTTCCTCACTGCGCCGTCCAGCCCCCATCGATCGTGATGCACTGCCCCGTGATGTTCCGGGCCGCATCGCTCAGCAGAAACTCGACCGTTCCCGTGAGCTCCTCGAGGCTGATGAACTGACGTTTCGGCATGGGCTTCAGCATGATCTCCTCGACGACTTGCGCCGGGCTCATGCCGTGCGTTGCGGCCAGCGAGGCGATCTGCGCGTCGACGAGCGGCGTCTTCACATAGCTGGGGCAGACGGTGTTGATCGTGATGTCGCTGTCGCCGGTCTCCAGCGCGATCGATTTGCTGAAGCCGATCAGGCCGTGTTTCGCGGCGACGTAGGCACTCTTGAACGGCGACGCGATGAGGCCGTGGATCGAGCCGATGTTCACGATCCTGCCGTAGTTGCGTGCCCGCATGGCGGGAAGGACGGCGCGGGTCAGCAGGGCAGCGCCGGTCAGCATCACTGCAATCAATTGCTGCCACTTCTCGGGCGGGAACTGTTCGAGCGGCGAAACGTGCTGCAGACCGGCGTTGTTGATCAGGACTGCGGGAGGATCATCGGCGACGCTGGCAACGGCAGCTTCGATCTGTTTCGCGTCGCCCACGTCGAACGCGAGCGTCCGCACGCCGGCGACGTTCTGCTGCAGCCGATCGAGCGATTCGCGATGCAGGTCGCACGCGATGACTCGCTGACCGGTCGCAACGAAGCGCTGGGTAAGCGCCAGGCCGATGCCGCTCGCAGCGCCGGTGATGAGAATGGTTCGGGGCATGTTGATCCGGGATGCTGCGGACAGGAAGGAAGCGCAGAGGCGGAGTGCCTCTGCGCTGTCACTCTACACGTCACATCAATACTTGTACGTCGCCGTGAAAGCGACGGTACGAGGTGCGCCGTAGAAGCCGATCTGCGGTGCGCCCTGTACGGGAACGACGCCGAACTCGTAGCCTGCGACACGATACTCCTCGTCGAGGATGTTCTTGCCGTCGACCGCGAAGCGCCAGGCGCCGCTCGCCGTCGTGTACGACACGCCGAGATCGAGGATGTCGTAGTTCGGCTGAACAGTCGGCGATTCCACCGGCGCCACCAGCGTCGTCGCGACGTGAGTCTTCGAGCGGTACTGATAGCCGGCATGCGCCGTGATCTCGCCGGCGTTGAGCGCCCACTCATAAGTGGCGCCGAAGAAGCCGGTCCATTCCGGCGAATTCAGCGGTTCGCTGATCGAGCTGATGTCGCGTGTGCCATTGGGCTGGCAGGCTGGCACCACCACCACCGCGGGGTTACAGCTGAAGATGAACTCTTCGAACTCCGCATCGAGGTAGCCGACATTCAGCGCGAGCGTGAGGCCGGCGACCGGACGCCACATCGTCTCGAGCTCGACACCCTGGTTCAGCTGCTTGCCGGCGTTGAGCACTGCCGTTGCATTGGTCGGGATGCCGTTGAGCAGCTGGAACTGCTGAGTCGTGACCTGCACATCCTCGTAGGGCGTGTAGAAGACCGTCAGGTTCAGCTGCAACGTATCGTCGAACAGAGTGGACTTGATGCCCGCCTCGTAGTTGTTCGCGATTTCCGAGTCATAGCCGTCGCTCGTCTGCGGGTACAGCGCCTGGTTGCCGCGCATGTCGAAGCCGCCGCTCTTGAAGCCCTGGCTGTAGCCGATGTACGCGAGCACGTCGTCGCTGACCTTGAAGTCGACGCCGATACGCGGCGAGACATCGGAGAACGTCCGGCTGTTCGTGTAGTTCGAGCTCGGCGGACCGAAGGCAGTGAAGCCCGGCGGCACATTGTTCTGATCGAACAGCGTTTCGTTGTTGGGGAGCCGGCCCAGGTACTGCTGCACGAACACGAGTGCCGTCTTGTCGTCCTCGTTCCAGCGCGCGCCGGCGTTGAGGTTCAGGCGGTCCGTCATTGCCCAGGTCGTGTCGAAGTAGACCGAGATGCTGTCCGTGTCGACCGAGCCCTTCGTCAGCGACGTCAGGTTCAGCGCGCCGAGTGAAGCATCGAATGCACCGCTCGCAGTGCCGGTGAAGTAGTACACGCCCGCAACGCCCTTCAGGCGGTCGCCGGTATAAGTGAGCTGCACTTCGCCGCTGGTCTGATCGTCTGCGTACTGCGCGGGTACCTGGAAGTAGTTGCCGGCCAGTTCTTCGAAATCGATGAACTGGTTGCCTTCGCCTTCGCGATACGCGCCGACGATCTTCAGATCGAACGAGTCGCCGAGCGACTGCGTGTACGTGGCCGAAACACCCTTCGTTTCGAACTGATCCTGGTCGACCGGCATGTCGGTGCGCTGATCGTAGCGATCGTCGAGGCGCGGTTGCACGATGTCGTTCAGACGCTGACCACCTGCCGCATTCGAATCGTCCTTGATGTAGTCGGCGAGAACTTTCAGGCGGCTGTCGTCGCCCCAGAGGAACGTCGCGTTCGCGCGTGCGGCCAGCACGTCCTTGTCGGAGACATCCTGGCCGGGACGCGTGAAGAGGCGGGTGCTGCCGTCGTCGACGATCTCGCCGTAACCATCGCGCTGCAGGTACGCGACCGCTGCGCCGAGATAGAAATGATCAGCCACGATGGGCGCGGAGCCGCTCAGCTTCGTGTCGAGCTGGTTGTAACTGCCTGCCGTCACGGATGCATTCAACGCCGGGTCGCCAACGATGTCGCGTGTGACGTACTTGATCGCGCCGGCGATCGTGTTCTTGCCGTACAGCGTGCCCTGCGGGCCGCGCAGCACTTCGATGCGATCGACGTCGTACACGTCGAGCAACGCGCCCTGCGGGCGGGCGATGTAGACGTCATCGAGATAGATGCCGACGCCGGGCTCGAAGCCCCACAGCGGATCGTTCTGGCCGACGCCGCGGATGTACGCGTTGATCGTGCTGCTCGTGGCACGGCCCGCGGCGATCTTGATGTTGGGCGCGTAAGCCGTCATGTCTTCGAGCGTGCGCACGTTCTGAGTCAGAAGCTGATCGGCCGTCAGTGCGGTGATGGCCACCGGCACGTCCTGCAGGCTTTCCTCGCGGCGGCGTGCGGTGACGACGACGCTCTCGATCGCAAGCTCGTTGACCGCGGCTGCGTCGTTTGCCTGCGCCAGGGCGGGCGTCGATGCGACTGAAGCGAGCACTGCGGCGACGGCGCAGGACAATGAAGTACGCAAAGCGATAGCGGACATACTGATTCCCCCGGATGCCAGAACAGATCGGTGATATGTCATCGCATTAATTCATCAGGCGATGATTTATGCGGCAGATTGCTCCGGCGGCGGGCTCGCTGTCAAATATTCATTGTTCGATGAAATATTTTGCAGTGCCGCGAGCGCCTGCCGACCGCGAGGTCTGTTACAAAGGATTTGCCCGCTGCACCGGCGCGGTGCTTTCATTGCGGTGCGTCGGCGAGGGCAGGCCGGCGAAACGGGGAGAACAGGTGAAGACTGCAGTGAAGAAGAAGCCGGGGCGACCGCGGACGGCCGCCAGGGCGACGGGACGGAAGCGGGGTCGGCCGCCGGGCCGGCCGTCGCGCACCGACGTCCCGCTGGATACGCGCGAGCGCATTCTGGATGCGGCGGAGGCACAGTTCTCGGCTCACGGATTCTGGGGCGTGACGATCCGCGAAGTGGCGGAGGAGGCCAAGGTCGACACGGCCCTGCTGCACTACTACTTCAACACGAAGCGCGGCCTGTTCGATTCGGTCTTCTCACGACGCGCCGAGATCATGAACCGCGAGCGTATCGAGTCGATCGATGCGTACGAGAAATCCCACGGCGCGAACATGACCGTCGAAGGCGTCATCAATGCGTTCCTGCAGCCCACGCACGATCTCGCGGCGCAGGGCGATCCGGGCTGGCACAACTATTTCGCGCTCGTCGCCCAGGTGAACAACACGCCCGCGTGGGGCGGCGAGACGATGGGCAAGACATTCGATCGCGTCATCCACCGGCTGCTCGATGCGCTGCGCAAAGTGCTCCCCGATACCGACGAGAAGGATCTGTTCTGGAGCTATCACTTCCTGTCGGGCGCACTCACGCTGACGCTGTCGCAAACCGGCCGCATCGATCGACTGTCGAATGGCCTGTGCAAATCGAGCGACTTCACCGCGATCCACTCGCGCATGGTGCCGTTCATCGCGAGCGGCTTCGAGCGGTTGTGCCGCGCTCGGGCGAAGCAGAAGCGGTGAGCACTCGATCATCGCAACGTCGGCACCTGGATCTCCGCGACGCGACGATCCTTGAGCAGCACGCTGCCGCCCAGGAAGCCTGACGAGCCGATCTCCATCGCATACAGCAACTGACGGGTGCCGGAGTCGGCAGCGCCACGCATCGACGTCGGTGGGCCCAGCAGTTCGAGCACCTCCAGCTCCGTCATGCCCGGGCGGACGCGTCTCCAGGCGTCGGCGTTCAGCCAGTCGGTGGAGGGTGCGGGCGCGGCAGAAGATGACGGCGCGGAGCTGGGGCGATCACTGGCGCGGCTTGCCCGTTGCTGCAGTTCGTTCAGTTGCCGCGACAGGTCCTGCACCTGCCTTTCGATGTTCCGCATGTCCTGCTCGAGCTTCATGACCTTGAAGTCATCGGCGGCTGCGGCGGGCATGCAGGTCGGCGCCGCAGGCAGAACGAGCAGCATCAGCAACGCAACGTGGGACTGGCGCATAAGGACTCCGGACACTTTGGTCGATCAACCGGACACCTGGGGCGACACTCCGGCCATCCCGTGGCCTTGCCCTCGACGAGTCGTGACCGCGGCGCGATCAGTGACACCCCCGAACATTGATCGGCATCGCCGGCGCGGGCAAGTTGTCTGCTACCCGGCCGGCCGCTAGGCTTGCCCGCTACCGAAAGAAACCGATTTATCGCCACAACTCGCGATCGAGTGTTCCGGATCCTGGAGTATCCAACGATGAAATTTTCGCGTGTCGCCCTGGGCAGCGCCGCCGCCCTGATGGTTCTTGCTGCCTGCTCGCGTTCGCCCCAGACATCGGCCCCGGCACCTGCTGAAACGCCGCCCCCGAAAGCGGTCATCGGCGCCTGGGGATTCGATCTCGAGGGCATGGACCGCGGCATCAAGCCGGGCGACGACTTCTACAAATTCGCGAACGGGAAGTGGCTGACGTCGAACACGATCCCGCCGGATCTCAGCTCGTGGGGCGCCTTCACGAAGCTCGCCCTCGAGGCCGAAGAGCACGTGCAGGAGATCATCAAGACGTTGCCGGCGAATGCAGCCGCGGGCAGCGCCGAGCAGAAAGTCCATGACTTCTATGAGTCGTATCTCGATGTCGGCGCCATCGACAAGCTCGGCCTGGAGCCGGCGCGGCCCGCGCTGAACGATATCGCGGCCGCGAAGACGCATGCGGATATCGCGAAGCTCATGGGTCGCCCGGATCTCGGCCTCGACACACCGATCAATGTGTCGGTCACGATCGACGACAAGAATCCGGATCGTTACATCGTCGGCATTGGCCAGAGCGGTCTCAGCCTTCCGGAGCGCGACTATTACCTGAAGGACGATCCCGCGTTGAAGGAAATTCGCGCGAAGTACGTTGCGCACGTCGAGCGCATGCTCGCGCTGGCCAAAGAACCGGAGCCAGCGAAGCAGGCCAAGGCCATCCTCGATCTGGAAACACAGATCGCGAAGCGTCACTGGCCCGTGGCGAAGCGTCGCGAGCGCGAGCTGACGTACAACCTGCGCACTCGCGAACAGCTCGACACGCTCGCGCGCAACTATCCCTGGAAGGATCTGCTCGGGGCGGCCGGGTTCGATGATCAGAAGGAATTCATCGTCGCGGAACTCGATGCCGTCGAGGCGCTCGGCAAATGGTTCACCACGGTGCCGGTCGAGAACTGGCAGAGCTACCTCAAGTACAACTACCTCGTCACGCACGGCGCCGTTCTCCCGCAGGCGATCGACGATGAGCGTTTCGATTTCTACAACCGCACGTTGAACGGCCAGCAGCAGAAGCGCGAACGCTGGAAACGCGCGGTGCAGACGCTCGATGGCGCCGTCGGCGAAGTGCTCGGTCAGCTCTACGTGAAGAAGTACTTCCCACCCGAATCGAAGGAGAAGATGGTCGAGCTGGTGGAGAACCTGCGTCGCGCCTACGGCCAGCGTATCGACAATCTTCCGTGGATGACGGCGGAGACGAAGAAGGTGGCGAAGGAGAAGCTCGCGACGTTCCGCCCGAAGATCGGTTATCCGGACAAGTGGCGGGACTACAGCAAGCTCGAAATACGCGCCGGCGATGCGTTCGGTAACGCGGTGCGCGCGCGCGTGTTCAATGCGGAGTTCGATCGTGAGCGCCTCGGTCGTCCGACCGACAAGGACGAGTGGTTCATGACGCCGCAGACCGTCAACGCGTACTACAACCCGCTCTTCAACGAGATCGTGTTTCCCGCGGCGATCCTGCAGGCCCCGTACTTCGATCCCAACGCCGATGCAGCGATCAACTACGGCGGCATCGGCGGCGTGATCGGTCACGAGATGGGTCACGGCTTCGACGACCAGGGCGCGAAGTCGGACGCACGCGGCATCCTGCGTACATGGTGGAAGCCCGAAGACGAGACGGCGTTCAAGAAACTCGTTGACGCGCTCGTCGGCCAGTACGACCAGTTCGAAGCGCTTCCCGGCCTGAAGTTGAACGGGCGCCTGACGGTCGGCGAGAACATCGGCGACCTCGGCGGCCTCACCGTCGCGCTCGAGGCCTATCACCTTTCGCTCGGCGGCCAGCAGGCCCCGACGCTCGACGGCTTCAGCGGCGAACAGCGCTTCTTCCTGTCATGGGCCCAGGCATGGCGCGAACTCGCCCGCGACGAATCACTGCGCAACAAAGTGATGAGCGATCCTCACAGCCCCGCCGTCTTCCGCGTGCAAGGTGTCGTCCGCAACATGGATGCGTGGTACACCGCCTTCGACGTGAAGCCGGAAGACAAGATGTATCTCGAGCCGGAGAAGAGGGTGAGGATCTGGTGAGCGGCCGCGGAGGCAGGCTGCTGGCAACTGGCTGCTGGCCAGACTCGGACAGAAGAAGACCCGCTGTGGATCCGACTTCAGTCGGACGTCATGCGAAGCACTGGGTCTGGCTTCGTCCGGGCTGGAGCCAGACCCAGGGAGCGTGCCTACCTTCGCTTGATCCGTTCTCTGGCTAGCTGCCGGCTTCTAACCAAACACCGCAAACAACTGCCGCGTCAGCGCCACCGGCTTGCCATCCGGGGCGTTGAGCACTCCTGTCTGATTCACGTAGCCGTCGCCGGCGGCGTCGAGGTCCGTGTCGATACGCCACCACGCATCCGGTGGGAAGTCGAAGCGGTGTTCGAAGAACTCGAGCGTCCACACGAGGGAGCTCGAAGGAGCGGGAGCGAGGAACATCGACATCGCGGGCGTTGGAATGCAGTCGACCAGTGCGACGACGTGCGATTCCGTCAGCGGTGTGGGATCTCGGTGACGGATGAATGCTTTCGTCGGTGTGCGCGGCGCGCCTGAGAACGGCTTCGCGCCCTGCACCCACCGCACGGCGAAATGCTGCAGGAACTGCGGTGCGCCATCCTTGAACTGGACTTCGCGAACTTCATCGACACCGCGCGGCGCGGGAGTAGGTTCGGGCCTCAGCTTCACCGCCGAAGCGCGTGGGCCGCCATACACACCCACGACCGTCGCCGCGACCTGTCCGCCGTCCAGCACATCGCAATGCGCAATCGTCACCGCCTTGCCGACTCGCAGCACACGCGCGTTGATCTGCCATGTGCCCGCTGCGGCGGGGCCCACGAACGTTGTCTGCAACGAACGCAGCAGTCGATCCTGCGGGACGAGCTTTCGCAGCACTTCGTTGCCGACGGCCGCGATCAATCCGCCGAACATCGCGCGACCCTGGCCCCAGTCGTCGGTGACCGTCACCTGGAAGGTCGAGCCGTCACCACGAATCGTCTGCAGAATCTCGGAGAGTGTCATGAGCACAGCGGGGCAACTGAACGGGCACGCAGAGTAACCGTCCTGCGAAGGACACTCTACTGGCGAACGACAAGTTGCATTCGCTGTTCCGCTACGCGGGGCCGCTTCAGATTCTCTCCGCCGGGGGGGACAGCGGCCTGGCGAACGTGGCAATTGTTGCAAGCCGGTAGCGATCCGTTACCTGGGGATACAAATCGCGGGCTTTTCACGCTTACGGCTTACAAAGCCGCGACAGCTTTCGCGCGAGTCGATGCCTAGCATCTCCTGAATGATCAATGCATCGCCGATGCACCAGGAGATGAAATGAAGACTCCCATCGAACTCACCAAGACGCTCCCTCGCGCGCTGATTGCTGCGGGTGCGCTTCTCGGTTTCCTTGCGACACCGACAACCGCTTCCGCCAGCGATCTCGGACTGTATATCGGCGCATCGTTCGTGCAGACCAAGTTCGAGCACGACTGGAGCGAGCTTCCCACCGGCCTGACGGTCCGCGACGTGGACGACGAAGACCAGGGTTTCAAAGTGCTGTTCGGCTGGCGACCGATCCCGTGGTTCGCGCTCGAAGCGAGCTACGCCGATCTTGGCGCGGCGAGCGGCAATACCAACGCTGTGTGCCTCGCGGTGGTGGGTTATCCGTGTCCGACTCGATTGTCGGCTGATGTGCAGTCCACGCAGCTCGCCGCGTTGGGCTTGTGGCCCGTCGGCGATTTCGATCTCTTCGCGCGCGCCGGTATTCAACGATGGGAAGCGGATGCGGAGATTGGCGACGCTGTCACGGTGATCGCTCGCGCCAAAGAAGACGACACGGACATCGTCTATGGCATCGGTGCGCAGTACCGCTACAGGAGCGTCGCGGTGCGGCTCGAGTTCGAGCATCTCGAGCTGGAAGAATCGGAAGCGGGAGCCGTATCGATGGGAGTGATGTACAGCTTTTGAAGAAGCCAGCCAGCCGGCTTGGCCACCAGGCTTGAACCAGGCCCCTCCTGCCCGCATCTTGGAGGTCTCACCTCTCAGCCCTGAGGCCTTCACCATGCCTGCTGCGCTCAAGATCGACTTCGTCTCCGACGTTTCCTGCCCCTGGTGCGTCATCGGGTTGCGGGGGCTGGAGCAGGCGCTCGAGCGGATCGGCGGCGAGGTGGCCGCGGACATTCACTTCCAGCCGTTCGAGCTGAATCCGCAGATGGCGGTCGAAGGCGAGGACATCGCTGAGCACATCGCGCGAAAGTACGGTTCGTCGCCGGATCAACTCGCGCGCAATCAGGAAGCGATTCGTGCTCGCGGCGCGGCGTTGGGCTTCACGTTCAACATGGACAAGCGCACGCGCATCTACAACACGTTCGACGCCCACCGGCTGCTGCACTGGGCCGAAGGCGAAGGCCGTCAGCATGAGCTGAAGGGTGCGCTGTTCGCGACGTACTTCACCGAGGGGCGCAATCCGAGTGATCGCGAAGTACTCGTCGACGCAGCGAAGAAAGCGGGTCTCGACCCGGCGAAGGCGCGTGAAGTCCTCGAGTCAGGTCGCTATGCGAAGGAAGTTCGCGAGCGCGAGCAGTTCTATCAGCGTAGCGGCATTCACGCCGTGCCTTCGGTGATCATCAATAGTCAGTACCTCATCCAGGGCGGTCAGCCCGTCGAGGTCTTCGAGCAGGCGTTGCGGAAGATTGCGGCGGAGACCCAGAGCGCTGCGGCGACCTGAGGACGGGGTGTAATGTCATGCCCGCGCAGGTGGGAATCTGTCCGGGATCTTTGGCGGAATAAGATGGATCCCCGCTTTCGCGGGGATGACGCCGCTGTTCGCGGCGTCAGTTGATCAGTTCTCCGGCACGCATCAGCGACAGCCACTCTTCCTCGCTGGGAAATCCTTCCACCGCAAATCGCGCCGGGAACTCGCTCGTTGCTTTCATGCGATGTCCGCAGGTCGCCATCAGCGCGGACCAGGGCACGAGCAGTAGGTTGTGTGAGCCGTCGGGCTTCGGTCGGCCCAACGCGACCAGGTCCGTTTCGGGCAGCAGAGTCGCGACACCTTCGGTCCATGTCGACCAGCTCCGGAGCCCGCCTTCGCCTTCCCCTTTGCTCATCAGCGAATACGTCGCTACGAACACATCCTCACCGAGATGTTCCTGCAGCGCGGTCTGCTGGTCGCTGTAGGTCACTGCCATGCTGATGCGCTGAACCGACTGGTGGAGGTCCTGCGTGTCCCCGGCGGGCGTGAACTCGATCCACTGGCCATTCTTTCGCTGCAGCATCGTCCCTGACAGCGGCCAGGGCGCTTCGCGCAACGATCGGTCAGCGTGTGCGAGCAAGCTGCGAACCGCAGCATCGTCTGACCCGTCGCAACTCAGCAGCACGCCGCGGTTTGCGGGTATGACGACAGCGGTATCCGCGAAGGGCAGTGCATCGATGACCGCGTCGACGAGCAGGAAGCTTTCTTCGTATGAGACCGCGGAGACGATCTGGTAGACGCCATCGCCGAGCGGTTGCCAGTGCGGGCGTTCGAGGGCGCGAAGGTTCTGCAGTGCCTTCGTCCTGATCGAGTCCGCTGTCTGGCCCCACGTGTCGAGAAAGGCCTCGTCGACGTGGGCAAGCGCGTGGCCGTGATCGAAGACCAGTCGCAGATTGAGGTCCGCACACAGCGGCCAGCTGACGGTCCGCTGCAATGGCATCTTCCCGCTTCGCGATGAGATCTCGAGTGAGACCCGGTCATAGACCGATCGGACCACCGGATAGATGTGCTGCGACGCCAAGCCCCAGAGCTTGGGGATTTCCTTCGCGCCGGCTTCCAGCATCGACTCGTACTTGAGAAGCAGGTGCTTCCGATCCGCGCGCCGCGCGTTCAGGTACTCGAGGAACATGTTCGTGAGATTGATCGTCGCTCCACGCGGGTGGTGGAGTGCCGCCTTCTCGACGTCGTATTGCCATTGATCGTCGAGCGCCCTGGCCCGGTTCAACAGCACCCGGGCGAAATCCTCGAGCCTGGGCTTCAGGCCCAGGAGTTCGCGCCAGCTCAGCATTCGAGGGGCCTCCGGATTCCGCGAATGATGCGGATGTCCGGATCATAGCGCCTCGAGCATGACGACTCCTGCGCGGCTCTGAGGATCTGAGGCCTCGATCACCGTCCCGCGGCGGAGGCACAGGCCGGAGGCCAGGTCCGGTCCGGCTCGGGCACCAGATCGATCAGAAACAGCTCCCCGGATCGCTGGCCGTCCGCTTGCGCGAACAGCAGTCGATCGGCGCTCGGCGACAACAGCGGACCGACCTGGAAAACCTCTTCGCGGGCCGGGATCTGGCCGCGGCCGATCCATTCGCCCCGCTCGAGTGTGTATCGATACAGATGCGATCGCTTGTCCCGGTTGGCGACGACGATGAGGGTTCGCCGATCGCGGGAGATGTCGGCTTCGTACTCGCTCGCTGCGCTGTTCACCGGAGGGCCGAGGTTCTCGACTTTCCAGGCACCCTTCGCATCGGCGCTAGCGACGTAGATGTCCATCAGCCCGTGACCGCCCGGACGATCCGAGCCGAAGTACAGTCGTCCATCGGTCGTCATACGGGGAAGCAACTCGACGTCCGGCGAATTGACCGGCTCAGGCAACCGTTTCGCCGTCACGAAGCTGCCGTCTGCTTCGCGATCGACGGACCAGATATCGAAGTCGTCCTCCTTGTCGCCCTGGCGCGCCGAGATGAAGTAGAGGCGCTTGCCGTCCGCCGTGACGAACGGGTCGGCCTCGAGGATGCTGTCGTCCGCGGCGAACAGCGGCTTTCGCGGAAGACTCCATCGGCCGTCGCGGCAGGATGACCAGAGCAGCCGATAGCGACTGAAAGCCGCGTCGCTCGACATGAAGAACATCTCGCGCCCGTCTGGCGTGAACGTCGCCGACGATTCGTATCGATCCGTGGCGATCGCTTCCGGCGTCCAGCGTACGGGTGTCGATTCGCCCGCATGCGCAATCAGCGCGACACACCAGCCGACGACAACAGAAGGGAGCTGAAAAGTGCTTCTGCGCATGCCCATCGTCCTCGGTGAGAAACCGCGCGCAGTTTGCCGGCTTGGAAGTGGCGGACGCACTGCTCACAATGCCGGTGTTGCCGTCATTGTGGCGGTGCCGGAGTTTCGATGGACGCCACGAATCGCCAGATCCTCGACCTGTTGCAGCACGACGCGCGGCTGCCGATCAAGACGATTGCCGCGAAGGTCGGGCTCGCTCGCAGTTCCGTGCGCGAGCGGATCGCGCGAATGGAAGCTGCGGGCATCATTCGCGGCTACCGCGTCGAGCTCGGCAGTGAAGCGGCTGCGCAGGCAGCGGTACAGGCCATCATGATGTTGCGCTTCGACAAGACCCCGGTACCGCGCACGATCGCGAAGATCACTGCGAATCCCGAGGTCGTGCGGTGCGTCTCCGTGGGAGGCGACATCGATGTCGCCGTCGAAGCGCACCTCGCCAGCGTCGAAGCGCTCAATCGCCTGCGCGACGACGTCGCCGGCTACCCGCACGTCATCGACGTCACCACGATGCTCATTCTCAAGCGCGAGAAGGGTTGATCCCGTGTCCGGATCACTCCTCGGCGTGGATGGCCACCGACTGAATGCTCGACGGCACCACCTGGTAGCTGTAAGGCACGAAGAGGCCCAGCTCCAGCAGGCCGACGCGCACCCATCGCACCGGACGATCGATACCGGTGGTGACGATCCTGTAGTCCTCGCCCAGCGCGGCCGTCACCTTCTTCGCATCGGCTGCGAAGAGCGCGATGATTTCGTCGCGGTAGCGGTGAGGCGAGACGATGCTGATGTCCACGCTGCCGTCGGGATCGAGGGTCGTTCGCCCCACGACCTTGATGCCCGCTGTGAAATCCTTGAGCTTGCTGATCAGCGCTTGTCCATTGGCGCCGGTTGCTGGAATGCGTGTCTTGACGCTGATGCGGGTCGTGCTCGTATCCGGCCGATCGCCCGGCCGTAGAACGACTGTCGCCGAATCGACTTTCAGCGCAATGACGAGATCGTTCTCGTCGATCACACTCAGCTCGATGCTGCCGTCGCGGCTCGCGTTCGCGAGTGCATTGCGCAGGGTCGCGTAGATTTCTTCCTTCCTGGCCGGTGCTTCGCGCGTGTCGTTGCGGACATTGACCTGCAGCAGAAGGAAATCCCCGGTCTTGCGCAGGAATGTACCCGGCATCGATCCGCCTTCGCGCCGGCTGCCGGTGACGATCACCTCTTCCAGTCCCTGACCCGGCGATGGGGACGAAGCGCCGAGAAGGCAAAGCGCAAGCAGAAAGGTCCTTGGAAAAGCGGCGCGGAGGTACATGGCGACTCCTTGTTGTGCTTGTTCGTCGACGCACGAGGTGTACTCCCACGATTGGGAGTTCGTCAACGAGGGCTCGCCACGAAGACGCTGGCTGTGCCGAGCATCCGCTCGACGCGTTTCACGAGCCGCCATCACGAAGAGCTAGGTCGGCCCTTCCATGCCGGCTCCGATCGACAAGACGTGTGTATCTCGGTCTGCGGTCTTGCTGTGGGTCCGGCTTCAGCCGGACGTAATCCCGAAGGGACGCTCCGTCATTCCCGCGCAATCGGGAATCCATGCCTGCACCCAGGTGGATTCCCGCGTACGCGGCCAACAGCCGGCTGGCTGGTTCTCACAGCATCTTCGTCCCATTCGGCACCGCCCGCTCCGGCATCGCGAGCACCACCCGCCCTTCTTCATCGTGGAAGCCGGTGACCAGCACTTCGGAGCGGAACGGTCCGATCTGCTTCGGCGGAAAGTTCACGACCGCGACGACCTGGCGGCCGACGAGACTCTCCTTCGGGTACAGCGCCGTGATCTGCGCGCTCGACATCTTGATGCCGATCTGCGGCCCGAAGTCGACGCGCAGCTTCCACGCAGGCTTTCGCGCTTCGGGAAAGTCAAAGACTTCCAGGATGGTGCCGATGCGCAGTTCGACTTTCAGGAAGTCGGGCCATTCGATCTGTTGCATGGGAAGAACTCTAACCTGCGCTCGTCACTTCGTGACAGTCGTTACCGGATTCGTGATCCAGCGCTTCCACGTTCGCCTTTCCCGGCGCAACCATCGGCAGGACATGTTCGTCGGCTGCAATCGGCACCCTGATGAGCATCGGACCTTCGCCATTCAGAGCGCGGGCAAGCGTGCCGTGAGGAGCAGGGCAGGATTCGAGATCGATCGCGGGGACGCCGAAGGCGCGGGCGATGGCGACGAAATCGCCGGGCTGATGGAACTGCGAGGCGACCAGCCGCTTGCCGTAGAAGAGGGTTTGCTGCTGGCGCACGAGGCCGAGGGCGGCATTGTCCAGGAGCACGATCTTCACGTTCAGCCCGAGCTCGCTCAGGGTCGCAAGCTCCTGAATGTTCATGAGCAGACTGCCGTCGCCAGTGAAGCAGATGACAGTTGCATCGGGCCGGACGAGTGCGGCGCCGATGGCGGCGGGCAGGCCGAATCCCATCGTGCCCAGTCCCCCCGAAGTGAGCCAGCGATCGGGACGGTTGAAGGGATAGGCCTGTGCCACCCACATCTGGTGCTGGCCGACATCGGTGGTCACGATGGCATCCGCCGGAGCCACTGCACCGACGGCGCGAATGATGCCGTACGGCGAGCACACCTTCTCGATGCCCGGAGTCTGCAGCGGATGGCTCTGCTTCAAAGTGCGGATGCGGGCGAGCCATTGGGGACGATGCTGGTAATGCGCCCTTGCGATGAGCTCGTTCAGCGCGGTGCCCGCATCGGATTCGATCGCCAGCGTGGGTTTGCGGATCTTGCCGAACTCGCGCGGATCGATGTCGATGTGAATGACTTGCGCGTGGGATGCGAAGCGGTCGGTTCGTCCGGTAGCTCGATCGTCGAAGCGCGCACCGATGCTGATCAGCAGATCGCACTCATCGATGACGTGATTCGTAAAGCGCGCTCCGTGCATGCCGAGCATGCCCATGCTCAGCGGATGGTCCGTCGGCAGCGCACCGAGCGCCATCAGCGTAGTCGTGACGGGCGCCTGGATCAGTTCCGCGAGCTCGCGGAGAAGATGGTGAGCGCGTGCTTTGACGACACCACCGCCGATGTAGAGCACCGGTCGTTGGGCGGCTTCGATCATTCGCCACGCGGTGTCGAAGCGGACCGCGCTGTTCGGGGTGGGAGAGCCCCCTTCCTGGCCCTCTCCCGTGCAACGGGGGAGGGAACCGGGAGTCAGTCTTTGGTCCTCGTCCTCCCCCGCGCAACGGGAAGCGGAATCTTCCTTTCCCTCCCGCGCGACGCGGGGGAGGGCAGGGAGGGGGCATTTCTGGAACTGCACATCCTTCGGCACATCGATCAGCACGGGTCCCGGCCGGCCGCTCTCGGCGATGCGAAACGCTTCGGGAATCAGGTCCCACAGGTCATTCGCATCCCTCACGAGGAAACAGGCCTTGGTGACCGGTCGCACCATCGCCGTCGTCGGCACTTCCTGGAACGCGTCGGTGCCGATCAGCGGTTGCGGCACCTGGCCTGCGATACACACGAGTGGAATCGAATCGAGTTTCGCGTCAGCAATCGCTGTGATGACGTTCGTGACGCCCGGTCCTGACGTCGCAAAGCAAACACCGGCACGCTGCGTGATTCGCGCCATGCCTTGCGCGATGAATCCCGCTGCCTGCTCATGGCGCGCCAGGATGTGCAGCAGCTTCGTCGAGCGACCGAGCGCCTCGTAGAGCGGCAGCAGCGCACCGCCCGGAATTCCCGCGACGATACGAACGCCCTGCTGTTCGAGCAGATGGATGATGAGATCGGCACCGGTGAAGGTCATGACGGGTTCCAGGTGAGGGAACCCCTTGAAGACGTCGCCGGTGGAGAAAAGAAAAAACCCCCTGCCGGCTTGCACCTGCAGGGGGTTCGTTGTGATTCAAAAGCCCCTAAGGCGCAGCGGTGACTACTCCGTCAATGACTACTACTACGACGTTTACGACCACAGCCGCACCTGCGATACGAATCGCATTGGCGGTGGGCAGTCGGGAAAGCGTAGAGGTCAAAGGGTCAGGCCACGTTGGGTTACGGCTGGAATATAGCCAGCGGCGGGCGGCCGGGGCAAGCGGTTACGGAGCCGCCTTCTTCCTGTGGGTTTGGCTG
>JACZCZ010205428.1_pt1 | contig 55575 bp, 54 predicted proteins | sample 8641811 | NCBI WGS metagenome assembly JACZCZ01 (sample SAMN15324610, study PRJNA640507) | soil metagenome | isolation source: intercropping peanut in the first line | place: China: Luxin town, Laibin City, Guangxi Province | collected 2019-07-25 | depth 10cm m | reverse complement strand
TGTGCATGTGCATGTGCATGTGCATGTGCACCAGAGCCGCTGCAGCACGCGGGGACTGCCTCATGGCGATGGCTCCGAGGCTCTTCGTGAGAATGAGTGGGCTTCGATGAGCAGCAGGACTGCTCGGGAGCCTTGTCATGCGCGTGTTGATGCTTCACTTGTCGCCCTCGCGATCGTGTGGGGCGGACGGAATGCCGCCCAGGTCATCCAGGATCGGGCAATGCGGTCTCGCATTCCCGGCACAGTGTTCGGCCAGATCCGCCAGCGCATTGCGCATGGACTGAAGTTCCTCGATGCGCGCATCGAGTTCCGCGATGTGCTTGGTAGCCAGTCGCTTCACTTCGCTACTGGCGCGCCGTTGATTGCGCCAGAGCCCGAGCAGGTTGGCGATCTCGCTCATCGAGAAGCCCAGCCCGCGGGCCCGCCGAACGAACCGCAGCGTGTGGATATCGGCCGCGTTGTAGACACGATAGTCACCTGCGGTACGGGCAGCCCTGGGGATCAGCCCGAGCGACTCGTAGTGGCGAATCATTTTTGCCGTTACGCCGGACAGCTTCGCGGCATTGCCGATGCTGTAGTAGCCCTGCTCTTTCGCAGCCGCCAGCTCGTCGCGAGCCGCGGCAGATGTCACCCTTCGGTTCTTCATGGGTACATCATGAACCTTCCTACAGTGGGAAGGTCAAGCGGAGAACGGTCAGGGTCGCCTTCGCCCTGCTCGTCTGAAGAAGCCGGCAGCCTCGAGTGGAAACAAGCGCTCCTCGAGAGTCGAGCCTCGGGCCGAGGAAGTCTACGAGCCCTGCGGCCGCTCTGCCGGGTTGCGCAGAAACTCGCTGATCTGCTCTTTCAGATCGGCATCATCGACGAGCTTCGCCGCTTCCTCGGCGCGACCCGCGTACTCGCCTGCCATCGGTGCGTTGCCCATGCCCCTGTAGCGTTCCGCCATCGAAAGCAGGATGGATGCGCGATAGGCAGCGGCATCGGGACGATTCGCGTACTCGAGGCCTCGCTGGTACAGATCCAGCGCGGTACGGTCGTCGTCCGTGAAATCCGCCAGCGTCTCGAACAGAAACGGATGCCCCTTCCCCGCAGCGACCTCGTCATCGACAACTGCGCGCAATTCGTCGTACAGCCGCGAATGCGCTTCGCTCTCGAGGCCTTCGGACGCACGAACGAGCGCAGTCGCGAGATCGAGCACGCGATAGTAGATGTCGTCAGGGATCTTCATACCGCCAGAGTATTCGTTCGGACGGCAACTGTGTACCGGTTCCCGTCACGGGAACAGACCCGCCCTTCTCACAGGCTCTGCAGCTCCGCGATCCTCCACGGCCCGCCGTTCACTCGCTGCAACGGCCAGCGTCTGCGCAGCGTGAAATGGTTGTACGCGCGGATCTCGCCGTCGAAGCTGCCGAAGTGGTCCAGCCAGACGACGACGTGATCGACGTCCGGCACGCCCGTCGTCGGGTCCGCATGAGTGATGCGGCGGATCGGGGACACGCGATCGATTCGCGCGTCGAGTACGTCGCCCATGATGCACTTGCGACTCGTCTCCCAGGTGCTCTGGAACAGGTGCGACGGAATCGAGTACGACGCATCGAACAGCGCTCGGCCGCTTTCATAGATCGCAACTCGCCAGTCCGCGAAGAGGCTGCGCCACCGATCGTCGTCCGCGAGCTTGATCGCCCGGACCATAGCTTCGACGACTGCCTCGGGCGGAGCATCGTCAGGCAGCTGCACAGGATCGATGCTGTCCACCTGCGCTTCGCCGGCAAAGGTATAGCCGCCCGCCTCGTTCTCGCTTCGCATGTCGACGCACAGCTCGCCAGAATCGCCAGCGAGTGCCGCAACGATATCGACGAGCAGCCCGGTCACGGGACGACGGTTGTACGTGATCATGCGGACGTCGCCACGAAGCGCCGCGAGGAACTGGTAACGCTCCGAGAGCTTCGGATGCACCTGCGCCTTGAAGCGTTCCATCGTCGCGTAGAAGTGCCCGAACCGCGGTGCATTCGACAGCTGGATGAGATAGCAGCCCTCACCCGAACCCGCAGCGACCGCGAATCCGACACCCAGATCGCTGACGAACTGTCGCGGCGACAATGCAGGCAGCTCGACAACCTTTCCCACCATCTTCGAAGCTTCATGCGGCGGTGGCGTGGGGAACGTCGCAATCGTCTGGCTCGCGAGCTCTTGCTTGATGTTCGTCCAGGCCTGCGCAGCCGCGCCCTTTGCGATCTCGAGTCGCTGCGCACCCAGCTCCCGATAGCGCAAGTCGACAGAATCGAGCCGCTTGCCGTTCAGGCTTTCGCGCGCCGCATTCCAGTCAGCCATCACCGCATCGGCAAAGTCGCCGGGATGATTGTTCGCAAGGTATTCGATACGTGCCGCGTGTTCTTCGAGCTCCTTCAGTTCCTGGCGGGTATTCATGCGCTGGCGATACCACGAACCGTCGAGGATAACGGAGAGCTTGAATACGAGACGCTCGTACCAGCCGCTCCACGGAGAACTGAATCCATCGTTGCTGATGTTTCCCGGGCCGCCCGGCGCGAGCGCCGAGCGCTGCTGCGGCGTGCGATAGAGTCGTTCGAATCTGAGTTGCCCCGTCACTTCGTGCCGCTCGCCGAATCGCATCACGGTCAGCGCGAGGTCGCGCTCGGAGTTCCAGCCGCGCTGTTGCCATGCGTACGACTCGTTGGCCTGCCCGATCTGCCCGTGGAACTTGCCCGGCAACAGGTACGGCACGACCGACTCGCCGTTCACGGCGACGATGACGTCGCCGATCGCGAGGCCGCTGCGGCGAAAGCCGCTATCCCAGGCGATCCATGTGACACGGAATCCGACGATGCCGTCGGCAGACTCGAGCACCGCGTCGGCCTTCAGGCCCGAGGTCAGCGTTTCGGTGACATGAATGAGTTCGGCAATCATCACTCGAGCCCGCCCCTGCTGGATTTCACACGGTCGGCGAGCGACGAGAGCTTGTCCTTGAACATCGCCTTGACCTGATCCTGTATCCGGTCGTCCTTCGCCGCGACGAATCCGCGCCCGAGTTTCTCGAGCTCGACCTCCCAGACCTCACGCAACGCCTTCTGGTCGTCGCCAGACAGGCCGTTGACGTCGATCTTCCAGGTCTTCACCGAATCATCGAATACCGCCTGCAGCTGCCGCTGGATATTCACGCGTTCGACGTCCGCCCAGGAGCGCTCGCGCTGCGACGTTTCCAGCAGGTCCTCGATCGTCTTCGTGCTCACCGCGCCGACGAAGATGCCGCGGTGCTGATCGATGAAGCGCTCGTACTCGGTCTTGAACTTGTCCATGAAGGGCCGGACGTGCTCGATCGCCTTGTCCGCGAACTTCTTCGCGTCCTCCCGCTGGCGCGTCGTCGGGCACTGCGCTGTCTTGTCGAGGCTGGCACGCGTCATGTCGTTGTATTCCTTGACCGCACTGTCGAGATTCGTCTTGCGCAGGAACTCACGCACGGCTTCGCGAATCTGCGCGAACACGATGACGATCGTCTCTTCCATCTTGTGCTGCTGCAAGAACGCGTCCGTGTAGCTCTGCATGCTCGCGCGATACGGCTCGACGGTGGTCATCAGGTACTGCACGCCGCCCTGCAGGATGAGCGACAGCGCATTCATCGTGCTGCCGGTGATGGGCTTGTTGGGATCGATCTTCACGTTGCGCAGCTTCTCGGCGATGCCGCGCTGGTTCTCCGTCACCTTCTGGACGGTCTCGTGCATGATCCGCATGACCTGCTGCGTCGTATCGGCGGCCTTCTGGTCGATGGAGCGATCCTGATCGCCGAGCGACTTCCACTTGTCCTCGAGGTTCTTCGACTCGTCACGAAACTCTCGCGTGTACTCCTGCAACTGGCCCTGCAGAAAGCCCAGCGGCATCTCACGGAGCAACGCGTAGAAGCGGGACTCCTGCTCGACGACCTTCTCGGCGAACTTCTTCAGGTTCGGCGCGAACTTCTCCAGGTCCTTGTCCTTGATGAGATCGGTGAGCGTACGGAACGCCTCGTCGCCGCGCTTCGCGAAATGCTCGATCCAGCGCGATTGCTGGCTGACGCCCTTGGTCGAAGAGGACTCTTCCTTGAGCAGCGGGAAGGCATCGTTCAGCGCGCGATCGCGCCAGTCGATGTACTTGACGATGCCCGCCATGTAGCCGGTGTAGCGCGCGAGCACCTGCGCCTGTACAGCCCCTTCGGCCACGAGACGCAGATCCTGCTCCTGCGGCTTGAGCACCTCTGCCTGCAATTCATCGAGCCGTGCGCCGTAGTCCGCCATGGTTCCGTCCCTGCATGAAAGTGCGAAACGTGCAGGCGCGACGAGCCGCGGTCAATATGAACCGAAGGACTTCATCGAATCCCCGCATGCAAGTTCTGACGAAAGTCAGGGAGGGATCCGGACATCCGACAGCGTCTCACGACGCTGCGCGCAGCCCCGTCGACTGCACTTCAAGGAACGCTTCCAGCTCCCGCGCAGTCAGTGCCTTCGAGAAGAGATATCCCTGGAAGACATCGCATCGCAGTTCGCGCAGCAACTGGAACTGCGCATCGGTCTCGACCCCCTCCGACACCACTTCCAGCTTCATTGCGTGTCCGATCTCGATCAGGCCGTGGAGCAGCAGGCGGGACTCCTCGGAGCTGACCAGGTCGATCACGAACGACCGGTCGATCTTGAGGGCGTGAATCGGGAAGTGCCGCAGCAGCGACATCGAAGAGAAGCCAGTGCCGAAGTCGTCGATCGCGATGTGCACGCCGGCATCCTGCAAGCGGAAGAGCTGCGCAGCGATGGCATTGCGATCTTCGGCGAAGACGGATTCGGTGAGCTCGATCTCCAGATCCTGTCCCCGCAGATCGTGCTCGGCCAGACACTGCAGGAGCGCCTCGGCGAATCCGGCATCGCGCATCTGGACCATCGAAATGTTCACGGCAACACGGCCGACGTGGAGCCCCCGCTGTCGCCATCCACGAATCGATCGGCAGACCTCGCGCAACAGCATGTCGCCCATCGGGACGATCAGACCCGTCTCTTCCGCGAGCGGCACGAAGCGCGCCGGAGACACAGCCTCACCGCCGGAGGGCAACCATCGCGCCAGCGCCTCGACACCTACGACGATACCGTCCCTGTCGACCTTGGGCTGGTAATGGGCGACGATCTCGCCGTCGCGGATCGCGTTGCGCAGTTGATCTTCCAGCAGCAGCCGGTCCTTCGCCATGCGGCTCATGGATTCGTCGAAGAAACAGAGCTGGCCGCGACCGTCTGCCTTCGCGCGGTAGAGCGCGATGTCGGCATGCTGCAGCAGTTCGTCGACGGTCGTACCGTCGGTCGGGAACATCGCGATGCCGGCCGATGCCTGCGCGACGTAGTGGATGTGTTCGAGCTCGCAAGGCTCCCGCAACGAATCGAGCATCGCTCGCGTCGTTTCGCGGGCGCCTGCGCGGCTCGTCTGCGGCAGGACGATCACGAACTCGTCGCCGCCGAACCGGGCCAGCAGCGCCGTCACCGGGAGTTGCTGCTGCAGGCGACCGGCCACCTGCTGCAACAGCGAATCGCCCATCGAGTGTCCGAGCGAATCGTTGACCGACTTGAAGCGGTCGAGATCGACGAAGACGATGGCGCCCTCGGCGATGCGATCGCCGTTGCGCAGGATGTTGGAGGCGAGCCATTCGCGCAGCATTGCGCGATTCGCCAGTCCCGTGAGCGAGTCGGAGTATGCCTGTCGCCAGAGCGCCTTCTCGTGATCTTCATTGGCGAACGCGACTGCGAGCCGATGCGCAACGTCGTGGAGCCGCCGGGCGACGAAGCTCGACTTCGCAAGCTCGTCGCTGATCAGCAGGATCGCCCTCACTTTGCCCCCAACCCGGATCGTCTGCGCGATCGCTGCGTCGACGCCCCGGCGCGAGAACTCGGCCAGCACGCCCGGAGAATGCTCATTGCACGCAAAGCGCCGCAGGCTCGCATCGCCGCCCTCGAACTCCGCCATCGCATCCATGGGCAATGCAACCCGCTCCAGCGTCGACGAGCCGCGGCGAACGAGATGCAGCTCGACGTCGTTCTCCGGCAATACGATCGCTGCGATCCGGCACTTCAGCAGCTGCGGCAGCTTGAGGATCAGCTCCTGCATCGCAGGTTTCGTGCCGGAGCGCTCGAGAATCGTCCGATCGAGCTGTGCCAGCAGCGTCAGCAGATCGAACTGGTCGTCAAGCCGGCTCGCCATTCGATTGAAGGAGCGCGCCAGACGACCGTACTCATCGCGAGAGGTGACTCGCAGCGCCTGGCCGGCTCGTCGTCGTCCGATGCGCCGGGCGGCATCGATCAGCATTCGCAATGGTTCATGGCTGCGGCGGATGAAAATCGACCCCGCGAGCAGAGCGACTGCAACTGCGAGGGCCGCGATGACAGGAAAGACCCAGCGGAACCAGGCGATTGCGCCCGACGCGCGCGGTGCTCGGACATCGATGGTCCAGGGATGCGATCCGTAGGTACCATTCAGGAAGAGTGTCCACTCGCCCGCTACGAGGGTTTTGCTATCGAGCCCTCCCTGCGTCTCGCTGGCCGAGCAATGCAGTCGGGCGCCGAAATGGTTTCGCACGCAGAGCACAGCGTCCGACACCAGGACGGCGTCCGTGTTCCAGAGATAATCGCCGGAGAAGGTCGCGATGACGTGCAGCGCCCTGTCGGCGTTGCGTGCCTGGATCTCCAGGAAGACAGTGGGTTCGGCCTGATTGGAAACTTTCAGCCGGCGTTCCATCCCCGACGTCGCTGAGCCGGCACGCACCGTATCGAGCACACGGATGCGCGCACGCCCGTCGCTGAACCCTTCGATGCCCGCGGGCTGAATCTCTCCCGCCAGGTATCGTTCCGTAAGAACCGTGAGCTGCCGGTCGACGTTCGTCAGTCGGTCATAGATGGCGAGCCCGTAGCTCTTGGCCGCCGCTTCGATCTGCTCATCGGTGAACGCGCGAAGCTGACGGTCGACGATCAGCGAACCGAAGAGCGCGAACGCGACGACCGGAACGAGGGCGCACGCAACGAAGAGCGCCAGGGTGCGGGTCTCGATTCGGGTGCGGCGCCGCGACACGACCGGTCAGAAGTCGGACGCCGGGCCGATGAACGCACCATCGCGGGCCCAGAGAATATCGTCCCGGCTCGCTTTGGCCGTCAGGGGAGATTTCGAGTCGCCGTCCGGACCCATGCTGTACAGGTCGAAGGCGCTGTTGATCGGGTGCAGGTTGTGATCCTTGCGGATCTTGCCCTTGATGCCCGGGATGTCGGCATCGAAATTCAGATAGCTGTAGGGATTGCCCCACGGATCGCGCATGTCGCCCATGCCGATCTGTTCGAGCGAGTCGGGATACCGGAAGTCGTGACCGCCGTAGTAGCTCTGGATCTTCATCGCGATCCGCGTGAGATCGTTGACCACCACCTGCATGCGCTGGCGCTCCGCCACCGACCGATAAGCCGGAAACGCCACGCCCGCCAGCAGCCCGCAGATCACGACCGCCGTCATGAGCTCGAGCAGCGTGAACGCATGCGAGTGGAATCGGCTTTTGAAGTGCGGACGGCGAGACGACATTGTCTTCGGTGAGCTGGTTACCGGTACCCCGGATTCGGTCAAACGGGACGGTAACAGAGCCCTGGTGCCCACCCTCGCAAGCAGGTCACGAAAACCGCGGGAAGCTGCAAAGACCGGTGAAAACTGTGCCGCAGTCGCGGTGTTTCGCGGTATCCCGGTGTGAGCCCGTTGGCTCTGCAACGGCTGGTTCAGGAGATGCCTTATCGGCGGCCGCGCGGCTTCGCGGCAGGGATTTCGAGAACTGCGGACTGGAAGGCCGGGTTGCATTGGCGGATGCTGGACAAAGTCTACGAAAGCCCACGTCCGCGCACGCTGACAGGCACCACAAATCGAGGTACCGCCATGTTTGTCAGCATGTGGATGACGACCGATGTGATGACCACCTACCCGCAGGCACTGCTCGCCGATGCCGCCGCGTTGATGGCGAGCCGGAAGATCCGTCGCCTGCCCGTCATGCAGTCTCCCAACGACCCCACGCTGGTCGGCATCGTTTCGGCAACCGACGTGCTGCACGCCTCGCCTGCCAGGCTCAATCCCTTCTCGACGGCCGCCGCCGACGGCCTCATTGCAACCGAGCATCTGCGCTCGGACGCAATCACCGTCGGCGACGTGATGACCCGCAATCCCCTGACGGTGACGCCGGACATGGCGATCGAAACTGTCGCGGCATTGATGCGCGAACGGAAGATCGGCGCCTTCCCGGTCGTTCGCAAGGACGAGCTCCTGGGACTCATCACCGAATCCGACGTGCTCAGGGCGTTCGCCAGTGTCCTGCAGGGAAGCAGCGGCGGCGCGCGCATCACGTTCGATATCTCAGAGGGCGAAGACGTGTTCCCCCTGATCTCCGAGCTCGTGCGGAAGCACGAGCTGCGTGTCGACAGCCTGATCACGCTGCATCGGCTTGATCCGCCGATGTGCGTCGTCAATGTCGCCGGCGAGAACATCGATGCCATGCTCGAAGACGTGTGGAAGTCCCATCACCGCGTCGAGCATGTGCACCGGCACGAGTAGCCGTCACGCCCCGTCAGGAATCTCCGGCTCAACGAGCAGCGCCAGCAACGTGAGCGATTCCTGCCAGCCGAGATAGCAGCCATCGGCCGGGATCACGTCAGGGATTCCTTCCTGTGTAATGCTCACTTCCACACCCACCGAGACTTCCTTCAGCTCGATCGTTGTCGTCATCTCGCCCGGCAGGTTCGGATCGTCGAACCGGTCGGTGTGGCGGATCCGCTTGTTCGGCACGAGCTCGATGAAAGTGCCGCCGAACGAGTGGCTGCTGCCAGTGGAAAAATTCGTGAACGACATGCGGTACGAGCCGCCCTGCCGCGCGTCCATCTGATGAACCTTCCCGGTGAATCCATTGGGCGGCAGCCATTTCGACATTGCGTCGGGATCGAGGAACGCACGGTAGACGCGCTCTGCTTTGGCGCGCAGCACACGATGGAATCGAACGGTATTGGCTGGCATCGGAAGTTTCCTTGCGGCTTGCAGTTGAAGGCTTCGATGCAAGGACGATCCGGCCCGCTCGAACCCGACATGGGCGGCCACGGAACATCGTCCGGATGAATCTCCGCGCTGCTGCAACAGGGCGACGACGTCCCTCAATTGCCGCGCAGCGCCGTTCGCGTCGCTTCGAGCACGGCCGCGAAGCCTTCGCCGACAGCCCGGTCGACCGGCCTCGGGAATGCGGAGTTGATCGCGATGACGAGGCCGTCGGACGGCGACACCTGGACCTGCTGGCCGAAGATGCCCCGGGCGGAATAGCCTCCACCCTGCATCCACCAGAAATAGCCATAGTCGCCCTTAGCGGGTTCGTGGACCTGATCGGTCGTCGACTCGCGGACATACCATTCGGGCACGACCTGCCTGCCCTGCGCTTTCCCGCCTTCCAGCATGAACAGTCCCACGCGTCCGTAGTCGCGAAGCGTCATGCTGATGCAGCAGCCTCCGCGTTCCATGCCGCCGCGATCCACCATCCAGATCGCATCGCGCTCCATGCCGTAGGGTTTCCAGAGCTTCTCCGACATGTATTCCGCAAGCCCTTTACCGGTCGCGTTCGCGATGAGGATGCCCGCCATGTCCGTTTCGCCGGTCTTGTAGACGAACTTCGTGCCGGGCTCGGCTTCGCGCGGCAGGCGACGCATGTAGCTCACGAGCGGATTCATACCGGGTTCGCCGGGCCAGAACGATGCTCTTGCGACGTCGGAGTTCGGGTCGGTGTAGTCCTCGTTCCACTTCACGCCTGAAGTCATCGTGACGAGCTGACGCACGTTCACGCCGTCGTAGCCGCTGCCTTGCAGTTGCGGGATGTACTTCGTGACCGGGTCGTCGAGCGACTTCACATAGCCATCCTGGATTGCGGCGCCCAGCAGAATGGAAGTCACCGACTTGCCGACGGAGAACGACGTCCAGCGATCTTCGGGTTTGCGGCCGAGCGCATATCGTTCGAGCACGATCTGTCCATCCTTCAGGATCAGCAGACCCGAGATCCTCGCATCGACCATGAAGGCGTCGACCCCGGAATACGTCTTCCCCTGCCACGTGATGACTGGCGCGATCTGCTTCTGCGCGAGCGGCAATGGATGCACTTTCGTGCCGCGCTTTGCCGTCCGGACCGAGTAAGTCGCCTCGATGCTCCTGTAGATGTCGAGCTGCTGCTCAGGCGTCAGCGTGAGCAGCGACGGCGGATTGCCCGCCGGTGCCTGCCGGGTGGTAGCGCTGGAGCAGGCAGCCAGCAGCGTGACGACGCCGAGGACGATCGTGCGCAACATTCTTTCCCCCTGACGTTTCTGTTTGCCGATGGCGACCATTCTAGGCGCCCGCGTGCCCGAAAGTGCGTTGACCCGCATCGTGCGCGCGGGAGATCGTGGCCCTCTCGCCGCACCCGAGGAACTGCCATGACCGCCCGACCCGACCCTTATCGCCAGTTCAATTTCCGCCTGGAGATCGATGGTCTGACGATCAGCGGCTTCAGCGAAGTCATCCTCGGCGCAGCGATCACCGACATCGTCGAGTATCGCGATGGCAGTGATAAGAGCGGTGTTCGCAAGCTACCGGGTCTGACGCATTACTCCAACGTCATTCTCAAGCGAGGCATCACACACTCGCTCGAGCTGTATCAATGGCATCGGATGATCGCCGAAGGTCGCACGGCAGATGCGCGCCGCAACGTGATCGTCGTGCTGAGCGACGAAGCCCGCAACGACGTCGCCCGCTTCATCCTGCGTAACGCGTGGCCGGTCAAGTACGAGGGCCCTTCGCTCAGCGCCTGCGGTAACGAGGTCGCAATCGAAACGCTCGAGCTGACGCATGAGGGGTTCGAGCGCGAAGCGTGAGCCGGCAGCTCACGATGCCGGACAGGTACCTTCGTCCCTGAGCCCCTGCAGGCGCGTGGCCGTCGCGATGACGTCTTTTTCGATCGACGTGCCTTGCGCAAATTCGAGAGCGCGGACGATCTCACGCTTCGCGTCTTTCACACAGCCGCGTTTCGCCAGCGTCTCCGCGAGATTGTTGCGTGCCGCCGCGTTGGTCGGATCCCTTTCGATTGCGGCGACGTAGGCGTTCTCTGCCACGAGAAAGTCGCCGCGAGCGTAGGCCAGGTTTGCCAGCCCGAGCCATGGCAAAGCCGCCTGCGGCCACAGGGACTGCGCTCGCGTGTACGAGGCGTTTGCAGCATCGACTCTTCCGGTTGCCTCGAGTCCCGCCGCTGCGGCCATGTAGCGATCGAGATCGGGTCGGGCCGGAGCATCGCCGGGCTGCAGCGGCAACAGTGCCCAGCGATCGGCCAGCGCCCAGGTCTTCTGGAATTTCCGCGTACTCATGACGAGCCGCCGGGTGGTGCCGGAGCGGAGAATGAACTGCTCCTGTTCGCGGTCGTAGCCGACCACGACGGCGTAGTGCCACTGCGGCACGCTTCGCAACAACAGGTTCTGCAGCACGAGGACAGGACGCCCGGCCGCCAGTTCCGCCGCAATGTCCTCGATGCCTGGCGCGAGCAGGTAGGGCATGCGCCCGTGAGTGCGAGTCGAAGCGATCAGTTCCGTCTGCAACGAGCCTTGTCGCCCGGGCAGATAGACCTCCGGCATCAGCGCTTCGGGTGTCGTATTCACGCCGGACGCACTCAGCACTGTTGCCAGCGCAGCGGGACCGCACTGGTAATCATCCTGCGGAAAGAACGGCGTCTCGGTGAGTTCGACTCTCTCCGGCAGGGAGCCGTCGATCGCGTTCAACGCGGGTCCATGCGAAGCACAGCCCGCGAGCGCAAGAAACAGGAAAGGGAGGAACCGGTACAGCATCGGCCGGGAGCCATGCTGCGACGGGATCGCCGCAGCATGACTTCGCGAGATCAGTCAGGCAGATCGGTCAGGGAAATTTCTTGAAGATGTCGATCACACCGACCGCTTCCAGGATCAGGAGCACGAGGAACACGATGCCGATGACGGCGAGCGCGTCCCCGCCAGCGGGCATCGACTCGATGTCCGTGGCCAGCGAACGGAGCTCGGAATCGGTCATCGCAGCGATGCGCGCATCGAGTTGCTGCGCGTCCACGCCCATTTCGGTCATCTTCTGGCGAACTTCCTCGCGGGCCAATGCGCCGTTGACGGTGGCCAGATCCTTGTCGCGCTGCTGTGCCTCGACGGCGGCCAGCGTCCCGATGATCTGCGCCTCAACGACGACGGGCGAACTCAGCCCCAGTACGGACAACGCCAGTACGTAGACGAGTGCTCTTTGTAGAAGACTTTTCATGCAGCAACCTCATATGACAAACGCGCGGCAATTCTAGCCTCGGCAATGCAGTCGCAGTAAGAACCGTCGGCAAGTGCCGACGGTCCCAGTCGAGATCCAATCGCATCACGCCACCCATGGCCGGCGATGTCCCGTTCCCTCTTCTCGCCTGGGCAGGCCCCGTCCGCGGCGACACCGATCGGAAAACGCCCGGCGCGTAGGTTCGTTCCCTGCAGTCACGAGCATTCCGCTTGCGGCGAAGCGGGCACAGCGCACGGTGCACCCTCGTTCAGGGACCGCCCTATGCGCAAACTAGCATCACCGCGATGCTGCGAGCGCGTCATCCAACGGATGCTGCGCAGGATTGTTGCGCCAAGGAAGCGCCTGAATGACCGAGAATCCCGCCGCGCAGGGACAGAGCCTGCTCGAAGTCCTCATCGTCGATGGCGATACATCCGAGTGCGAGCAGCTGGAATCCCTGCTGGCATCCCACAAGATCCGTTCGGTCTGCGTGCACAGTCTCGAAGCTGCGCGCGAGGCGATCCGTGCCATCTACTTTCCCCTGATCGTCATCGATCGCTTCCTGCCCGATGGCGACAGCACCGACTTGTGTCGCGAGCACCGCGCCAGCGTGGCCGGGCGCCGTACGCGCATCCTGATGCTCGCCGATGGCGAATCGGCCGAGGATTCCAGGCTGGCGCTCGCCGCCGGCGCGGACGAATACCTCAGCAAGAGCCAATCGGATCGCCTGCTGGTCTCGCGGATCCGACAGCTCTATGCCACCGTCATGCGAAAAGCCGTCCGCCGCCCCGACAGCGCGGAAGGCGAACGTCTGCAATCGCTCGAGGAATACGACGTCCTCGACAGCGCGCCGGAACGCGCCTTCGACGACATCGCTCTGCTCGCATCTACGATCTGCCGGACACCGATCGCGCTCATTTCGCTGGTCGATGGCGAGCGGCAGTGGTTCAAGTCGCGAGTCGGCCTGTCCCTGCGTGAGACTCATCGCGAGCAGGCCTTCTGCGCCCATGCCATCCAGCGTCCGGACGAATTGATGGTCGTCGAAGACGCCGCGCTGGATGTCCGCTTCGCGAGCAACCCGCTGGTCACGGAAGATCCTCACATCCGCTTCTATGCCGGTGCGCCGGTCGTCTCCGCTGGCGGTCACGCGCTTGGAACGGTCTGCGTTCTCGATCGCACCCCACGTATCCTGGATTCAGCGCATTGCGAAGCCTTGCGGGCATTGTCGCGCCAGGTCGGCGTGCTGCTCGAGCAACGCAAGCTCCGCAAGCAACTCGAGGACGCCATCGTGGCCCAGCGGGCGGCGGACGCGGATCTCGCCCGCAGCGAGCTGCTCTTCCGCGAAGCGTACGAGAACGCCGCCATCGGCATCGCGCTCGTCTCGCTCAACGGCCACTGGCTGCGCGTCAATCGCGCGATCTGCGATCTGCTCGGGTACACACCCGATCAGCTGCTGCGGCTCGATTTCCAGGCAGTGACCCATCCCGACGATCTCGACAAGGATCTCGAACTGGTCCAGCAGATGCTCGACGGTACGATCCGCAGCTACGAGATGGAGAAACGCTACGTCCATCGAAACGGTCAGGCAGTGTGGGCGCTGCTGAGCGTCTCGATGGTTCGCGACGAAGCCGATCGGCCGCTGCACTTCATTTCGCAAGTCGTCGACATCACGGAACGCAAACGCAGCGACGATGTGCGGCAGGCGTTTCTCTCCCGACTGAGCCACGAGCTGCGCGCTCCAGCGACGGCGCTGCGCCAGTCGGTCGGTCGCCTGGCGTCCGGCGCCGCAGGCCCGCTCGCATGCAACGCGCACGAGCTGGCGAGGGTTGCTCAGCGAGACGCAGACCGGTTGCATCAGCTCATCGAAGGCCTGCGAGCGGCAAGCAGCAAGTCGTAGCCGGAAGGGCTGCTGCCTTCTGGCTCATCGCTCTCGAGGTCCGGAGCGCGCTACACTCCGAACCCGCATGCCCTTCGATATCTCGCAGCACCCTGATTATTTCGTCCTTAGACTCACCGGCATCCTGATCGGCGAGGATCTGGAGAACGTCGCCCGTGCCGTCGGCGAACTCGAGGACACCGGCCCCCTGCTGAATCGCGTCACTGACCTCACGGGCATCGAGCTGCTGAACGTCGCGTTTCCCGAAGTGCAGACCCTCGCCGACCGGCGTCGATCGAGACACTTCGCCGGGCCGGTCAAGTCCGCCCTGCTCGCGCACAAACCGCTGCACATCGGCTATGCACGCATGTTCCAGTCCCTGAACGACAATCCCTTCCTGCAGGTTCGCCTCGTCAAGAGCATGGACGAAGCCTTGCGCTGGTTCGCCGAGTAGCGCTCAGCGCGTCAGCGCCACGCAGAAGGTCGCACAGGCCGCCAGCGCCGCGACAGTCCTGACGTGATTCCAGAACGTCCATTCCTGCAGATACTTCGCCCATAGCACCGCGCTTTGCGCAGCGTCCGGTGTCGCCGCGGCCAGCGCATCGTTCCGCGGCACGTTGCAAACCATCGTCACCAGGAACGTGCCCACGAAATAGAGCGTCGCAGCGACGATCAGCAGGGCCGCGCCCGACTTGGCCTGCATGAGCGCGAGCACGATCACGCCGGCCGATATCAGCCCGGTGCCCATGAACACCCCGAGGAACCAGGGATTCAGCACAGTCACGTTGATGTGCTGCATCGCTGCGATGCCTTGCGCTGCCGGCATCCGCGCCAGTGCCTGCATGATGAACGTCGAGAAGGCGAAGAACACCCCGCCGATGAGGCCAGAGCCGACGGCTCCCAGGATGCTGGCGATCTGCAGATGTCCGGCATTCATGAGTGTGCTCCTTGGAGCGAGTCAGGGCCGATTGCCCGGACACAGTGTTCCCCAGCGGTGAGCTAAAAAGAATTGAGCATGGCTGCATGGACGCTATACATTTATGCATGGGTCACGGGCGACCAGAAGGTCAGCACATGCCTGGGCAAGCCAGCTGGGATCTCTACCGGTCCTTTCTCGCGGTGATTCAACACGGCAGCTTCTCGGCTGCCGCCCGCATGCTCGACCTCACTCAGCCGACGGTCGGCCGTCACATCGCCGAGCTGCAGGCCCTGCTGGACGGCAAGCCGCTCTTCACTCGATCGCCGACGGGCCTGACTCCTACCGCGGCTGCACACGAATTGCGCCCGCACGCCGAATCGATGGCTGCTGCAGTCGCCGCGTTCCAACGTGCGGCCACGGGCGAACCGAATCAGGTCGCGGGCGTCGTTCGCGTGACGGCCAGCGAGGTGATCGGGATCGAAGTCCTGCCGCCGATTCTTGCGAAGTTGCGCAACCGCTATCGCGGGCTTGAGATCGAGCTCGTGCTGAGCAATGCGATGGCCGATCTTCTGCGGCGGGACGCCGACATCGCTGTTCGCCTCGCCCGACCGCAGCAGAAATCCCTGCTGGCGAGGCGCGTTGGCACGATCGCACTGGGCATGCATGCCCATCGTCGTTATCTCGAAGCCCACGGCGTTCCGACGACGGACGAAGATCTGGATCGGCACACGCTGATCGGCTTCGACCATCCACCGCAGTTCCTTCAGCGCTACAAGGTGGGCGTCGAGCTCAAGCGGGAGCGGTTCGCGTTCCGCACGGACAACGACACGGCGCAGCTCGCGGCGATCCGTGCGGGTGTCGGCATCGGCGTCTGCCAGTACGGCCTTGCCCGCCGCGACCCTGATCTCGTCAATGTCGTGCCGGATCTGTTCCGGATGAACCTCGAAACCTGGATCGTGATGCACGCCGATCAGCGCAAGGCGCGGCACGTCAAGACTGTGTTCGATGAGATCTATCGCGGGGTTGCTGACTACGCGGCCACGTCAGCAGCGCCGGCGGCGTAGGAGTCGTCACACCCTGAAGACCAATTCCCGCGTGCGCGGGGATGACGGAAGTGCGGCAACGCGCCTCATCGACGCCCGGCAACTCACCGCCTCTGAGAAACTTCCGATTGATACGGGCGCGAAAGTCCGAAGGGTCCAGCCAGATCGCACGATCAAATTCGCGCAGCGCATCCTCGCGCCGGCAGGCAATTGCATAAGCCATCGCAAGATTATTGGCCGCACGCGCGTTCGCGGGATTGCGTGCCGCCGTATCTTCCCAGAACGCAACTTCGGTTTCGTAGACCCTGTTGCGTCCGATCGTCGCCGCGCACAGGACACCGAGTACGAGTGCGATCGCGAACAGCGCAGGCCACGGCCTGCGCGTTTGCGCCAGCCGAATGAGCTGCACCGAGAGCCACCAGGCCGGACCGATCATCGCCAGGTACAACTGTCGATCGTTCGCAGGATCGAGCCGCGGCAACAACGAATTGGTCGGCGCGAGCCAGAGCAGGAACCACAGCGCGGCGAACGCTCCGATCGGCTTGCGCCGTATGTTCCACAACCCCGTACCGAGCACCGCAATCCATCCGATGCACAGCAGCAGGCTCGTTGCGTCGAGCTGCGCGATCACGGGCAACTCCGGATCCGCATTCATATTCCACGGACGGATCAGCTGCCCCGCGAGGTACAGCACGGCGCGAGATTGCGTGAGCAGATTCTCCGTGATCGAACGGGTCTGCAGGCTGACATCCAGCAGATGGCGATACTTCGGGAGGCTGGCGGCAAGCACCAGCAAGACCGCGACGAGTGCGAACAACGGCATCAACCGCCGAAGCGCACGTCGGTCCGCCGAGTAGAGCCAGCATGCGAGCGGGAGGATCAGCGCCGTCTCCTTGCAGGCCACTGCGGCGATGAAGGCGGCGCAGGATGCTGACAACCATAGAACGGACTGCCGCTTTCGCGGGAGTGACGACCCTTGCCCGCGCGCGAGTGACGGATCGCTTTCGCCGCACACCCAGCACCACAGAGCAACCAGGCAGAAGAACGCCGACAGCGAACTCGAGCGGCCGGAAATGTACGTCACAGCTTCTGTCTGCACGGGATGGATCGCAAAGATCAGCGCCGCGAGCAACCCGGCGAGCATTGCGTGGGACGATGACAGTCCCGCGCGGACTCCACGCACCTGCAACAGCCAGAACACGAGCATCGCCGAGAGCGCGTGGATACCCACGTTGAAGACGCGGAACACGGCGGGATCAGGTCCCATCGCGTAGTGGACGGCATAGCTCAGCTTCAGCAGCGGCCGGATACCGGGCATCGACTCCCACCATGCCGCGAGCGAATGAACCTTCGGCTCGTGAACGATCACGTTCCAGTCGTCGAACTGGAAACCCGCGGACAACGAAGGCGCCCAGACCAGGACGACGACGATCGCAGGCAGCAGCCACAGACCGACCCACAGCCAGCTCGTGGCAGTCGGCGTGGACGCCGCGATCGGATCACTGCGCAATGGAAGGACTGAACGCATGATCGATCATTCCGTGCGCCTGCCACCATCGCTGCGTACCGCCCAGCATGACGAGCCAGACTTCGCTCTCGCCGCGCCGTGCGTATGCGATCAGGCACTGGCCCGCTTGCGAGGTGTAGCCGGTCTTCATTCCTGAGGCACCTTCGAGCCGGCCGAGGAGTTGATTCGTGTTCGCAAAGGATCTCGTCCGCCCGGCGCGGGTGGCGAGCTCGGCCCGCGGCAGTGCGACCAGGTGCGCAATCACGGGAACGCGCCGCGCCGCCTGCGCCAGCTTCAGAAGATCGGTCACGGTGCTGTGCTGACCGACTGCATCGAAGCCACAGGGATCGACGAACCGCGACTGTGACATGCCGAGCTGCTGCGCACGCTCGTTCATCCGCTTCGCGAACGTGTCTCGGCCCTTCGATACGTTCTCGACCAGCACAAGACACGCATCGTTCGCCGACCGGACGAGCATCGCTGCCAGCGCCGCACCGGCCGTGATCTCTTCGCCCGCCCGAAGACCGAGCTTCGTCGGCGCGACTTGCGCGGCTGATGCACTCACAGGAAGCCAGCGTTCCATATCCGGGTTCGCATCGAGCACGACGAGCGCAGTCAGCAGTTTGGTCAGCGAAGCCGGCTGCAGCTGGAGTTCGGGCTCGCGCGACCACACAACACGATCGTCACGTACGACGAGATAGCTGCGCGCCGTATCCGCAAACGCACCTGGCGCTTCCGCCCGCGACGATCCCGTCGCGAGCACGAGTACGCCGAACAACGCGGCGTGCGACCCCCTCATCGTTCGGCGCACGGTTCGAAATCCGGACAGGATCAGTTGTTGAAGAGGCCCAGCGCCTTCTTGCCCATGTTGAACATGCTCTTCGTCTTGCCGGCCGGCGAGTTCGCTTCACGCTCCGCTTCCGCCTGCGCGTAGGAGGCGCAGAAATCGCGGTACTGGTCGGCGATCGCCGTGTAGCGACGGCCCGCGCACTGTGCCTTCGCGAGTGCTTCCGCTTCGGCCGGGCACTGGCTGCCGATGAACTTGATGTTGCCGTACGCGTAGGCGCTCTTGCACAGATCCTGGCGCTTGGCGTCGATCCCGAAGCCGCACAGGCCCGCGGAATCCGTGAGAGGCTTCTCGGCGCCGGTGCCCCGCTTCTCCATTTCGGAGAGTGCCATGAACTTGTCGTGCGTCTGAACGGCCGCACAGAACGTCTGGCGATCCGCCGGATCCGTGCAGTACTGCTTCATGACGCCCGGCGAAGACCCCTCCGCCGCGAGCTTGTGGCACTGCTCCTTCTGCGCCTGGGCGCTCAGCGCCATCTGCTGCTTCGCCATGTCTTCGTATTCCTTGGCCTTCAGGTTCACCTCGCCGCCATCGCAGGCACCGATCTTCTGGCCTTCGACCGCCATGGTCATCGACTCGCCATCGACGGCGATCTGCATCTTGCCCTTGTAGTGATCCGGGCCCAGGTACGTGAACTCGCCTGCGCCTTGTGCCGCGTCCTTGCCGGTGCAACGCATCTTGAAGCTCTGCGTGTTGCCGACGCGCTTCACGTCGTAGAGCTCGCAGTTCTCTTCCGTTTTCATCGGGACGGAGTCGTCGCCCGGCTGCTTGCAGATCTCGTTCGACTGGCCCGGCATCGACATGCCGCCCATCTGCATCTGGTTCGTGATCTTCCACTTCTCGCCGGTCGGCGCTGCCACCGCAGCCGTCAGCGCCAGACCCGCGCACGCCAGCACGAATGTGCCAATTACCTGTTTCATATGGAAATCCTGTACGCGATAGACATGGCGGGGGCACGGCCTGCCGCAGGCTGCACCGGGGCCACGTCAGTTACGCGTAAAGCGGCGGCAAATCGGCTCATTGAGGCCGGTCATCCCGCGCATGCGGGGAATGAGGAACGGGAGGAAGTTCTAGCGCTGCGCCGCGTACTCAGACGGCGCCCGCCCGATCAGCGCCTTGAAGTCGCGATTGAAATGCGCCTGGTCGAAGTAGCCGAGTTCCAGCGCGAGCGCCACCCAGTCGACCTGCCCGCCGGCGTTCAAGCGCTCGACGACTTCGTGCATGCGATAGCGATTGATCACCCACTTCGGGCCGACACCGACGTATTCGTTGAAGAGCCGCTGGAGCGAGCGCCTGGTGATCGCATGCCGTTCGAGCAGATCCTCGACGCGTATCACCGAGCGATCCTGTTCGATGTCCGCGGTGATCCTGGCGACGCGATCGACCAGCGGATCTGCATCGGGCCATCGACGCAACAGGAACTGCTGGACGACTGCGATCGCGCGCTCGTCGTTCTCTCCCGCCTCTGCCACGGCTTTGCACAGCGCATCGGAGGATTCGTCGAAGATCGCCGCGAGCATCGCCGTGCGATTGCGCAACCGCGAAACAGATCCGCCCAGAAACGGCCGGAATCCGCCCGGCCTGAATTTCACACCGAGCACACCGCCCTTGCCCGTCAGCTCGCGCGTGAAGCGGCCCGTGTGGATTCCATGAACGAGCGCCTCGCTGCGATCGATGACGAGATGCACGTTCGGATGCGGCAGCGTTTCGGGGCGCTGCGGCTCGAGCCCGCGGAGATCCCACCGCACGATCCAGAAGTGCTGAACGAGGCTCGCGACGTCGGGTGCTGGCGCGATCCGCGCGTGATAGAACTGCCCCGGGCCTTCCGCGTGTTTGAGCAGGCCGCGAGGCGGCCCAACCCCAACGAGCCGGACCTCGGCAGAAGCTGGCGCGTTTTTCCTAGCCCGCGACGACACGGCCATGGCTCAATACGATCACCTTATGAAACCCAGCAACACCATCGCGCTCGCAATGCTCGGCCTGTACTTCGCCATGGGCATTTCCGATGCGAACGAACCCAGGGAGTCTTCCGTGAAACATGCCGCCGGTGCATTCGACGTCCAGATCAAGATGCTGCAGCCGGACAACGACCCGGCGCGAGCCGCGAATGTAGGACGCATGTCGATCGAGAAGCAATACAAAGGCGATCTCGCGGCTTCGAGCACCGGCGAGATGCTCTCCTCCGGCGACGGCACCACCTCGGGTTCCTATGTGGCAATCGAGCGCGTCAGCGGCTCGCTGCACGGACGCAAGGGCAGCTTCATGCTCGTGCATCATGCCCTCATGAATCGCGGCACGCCGGAGAACTGGATCATCACGGTCGTCCCCGATTCGGGTACCGATGAGCTCCAGGGACTGAAGGGCTCGTTCAGGATCATCATCGACAAGGGCCAGCACTCCTACGAGTTCGACTACACCCTGGCCGACTGACAGCCGGCACACGTCTGCGGGACCCGGCACGCAGAATGTGGATACTTTTCGCGCGCCAGTGCAGCATTGTCTGCTGTGAGCGTCGCCTCTCGATCACTGCAGGGTGGTGTGTTCCGCACGGTGCGTGGCCGGATGCTCTTCTGGACGCTCGCCGTCACCGTGCCGATCTACGCGTTCGCGCTGTACATGTCGTATCAGGCGACTGCGCGCCAGCTCGAAGCTGGCGCCGAACGCGATGTCAAAGAACTCGTTGCACAGCTCGCGGCCGGACTCGACTCCGTCGTCCGTCCCATCGAAGGCGGCATCCGCACGGTGGCGGGGCAACTCGAAGAAGTCGATCCGCCCCCTGAGCAATATCCCGCACGCATCCGCGGCATCCTGGCCGCCTGGCCCGATGTCTACGGATCGACGATTGCAGTGGAAACCGGCGATGCGGGCCTGAGCGACAAGCCTTTTGCGCCCTATCTCTTTCGTCGCGAAGGTGCGATCGCGTACTCCGATCTGGCGCTCGACAGCTACGCGTACAAGGAATTCGCGTGGTACCGCCGCGCGGCGGATGAGCAGCAGCCTGTGTGGTCGCTGCCGTACTTCGACGCCGGCGGCGGCGAAACCTGGATGGTGACTTACTCAGTGCCGTTTTATCGCAACCGGACTGACGGCGGGCGCGTGTTCGCCGGCGTCGTCACCGCAGACCTGGACCTCAACTGGATGAAGCGCGTGGCACACGATGTCACGCTCGGCTCGATCGGTGTTGGCTGGCTGAGTTCGCCAGCCGGTACACAGCCGTTCACAGCACCGATCGGCGCCACACCGGATCGACTCCCTCAGTTCGCACCCAGACTCAACGCAGATCTCGTGCGCGACATCGCGGAGAAGATGCTGGCGCGGAAATCCAGTTTCGAGCCGCTGCCGGACGGCGTCGTGTCGCAACCCGCCTACCTCGCCGTCCGAAAACTCGAGACGCTCGACTGGCGGGTGATGTTCGTCATTCCCCGCTCGCACCTGCTCGCAGAGGCACGAACGCTGCTGAATCGTCAGCTCTGGCTCGGTGCTGGCGGGCTGCTCCTTCTTGTCGCCGCGGTATCGGTGGTCGCTGCCGGGATTTCCCGGCCGCTGCACAAACTTGCCGAGTCGGTGGGGACGGCGTCGGAAGACGATCCGGATTTCCAGCTTCCGGACGATCCGCGTCGCGATGAGATCGGCGTTCTCACGCAAGCGTTGCGCAGGATGCGGGATTCATTGCGCAAGCACATTCAGTTGCGCGCAGAAACACTGGCCGAGCAGGCCCGCGTCGAACACGAACTGCAGATCGCCGCCAGCATCCAGCAATCGATGCTGCCACGGCACGATCCCAAGACGTTCCCGGCCACGGCTCAAGTCGCGGCTGCCCTGTTGCCGGCGAGGCACGTCGGCGGCGATCTCTACGATTACTTCCATGTCATCGACGGGAACGTCCTGTTCGCAATCGGCGATGTCTCCGACAAAGGTATCCCGGCCGCGCTCTTCATGGCGCGACTATCAGCGCTGTTGCGCGTGCTGGGCGCATCGGGCGAAGTCCCCGATCGACTGCTTTCCGGCATCAACGACAGACTCGTCGACGGCAATGAGGCGTGCATGTTCGTCACGCTCGGGTGCGGCCTGCTGAACGTGCATACGGGCCAGATCCGTTACGCGAGCGCCGGACACGATGCGCCGCTGGTGCGCCGGCTGGAAGGAACGGTCACTCCACTGGCCGCTGACAACGGGCCCGCGATCGGCATCGATGCGTCGGTCGAGTACGCGACGATCGAGCGATACCTGGCGCCCGGCGACACGCTGATCCTGTTCACCGACGGCGTCACTGAGGCGGAAGCCAGGGATCAGTCGCTGTTTGGCCTCGACCGCCTGACTGCGCTGATGCAGAACAGCCCGGACGGCGAACCGGCAACCCTGGTCCAGCAGATCCTGAACACAGTCGCCGAACACACTGGCGATATCCACTCCAGTGACGATCTGACGGTGCTCGCTCTTGCGCTCAAACCTCCGCGCGTTACTGCTGGCTGGAACGCACTGGGTCCGCACTGGCTGATCGAGCCCGAAATCTCCGCGGCCGGTGTCGAACAGGCGCAGGTCTGGCTGCGCGCCATTCTGCATTCGCGCGACGTCGCGCAGGAAATCTGCGGCGATGTCGAACTGATCGCGGAGGAGCTTCTGACGAACGTGTTCCGTGCTGTGGGCAGTCGCGCGGAGGCCCGCGTGTCGATCCACTGCTCGTTGACCGTGGAAGAAATCGTTCTGACGCTCCGTGATGACGCGGAACCTTTCGATCCCCTCGCGCATGCTCGCCCGGATCTCGACGCCGATATCGCCGACCGGGAGATCGGCGGGCTCGGCATCGAACTCGTCCGCCGGCTCTCCGCTAGGTGCCGCTACTCCCGCAACGACGACTGCAATATTCTGGAAGTCCGCTTGCCGCGCGCACGTCCGCGCTAAGAAGGTCCCATGTCGCTCAACATCGTGATCGATAAAACAGCAACACCGACGATCTCACTGACGGGTCGACTGGACAGCAACACTGCGCCGCGACTCGATGAGGAACTCGACCGGCTGCTCGCGGGCACGCCGCTGCTGAGACTCGTCTTCGATCTCAGTCACCTCGAGTATCTGAGCAGCGCCGGGATCCGTTGCTTCGTCCGTGCCCGCAAGATCATCGAGCCGCGCGGCGGCAGGGTGGCCGTCGTCAATCCTCAGCCCGGGGTCCGCAAGGTCCTCGATATAGTGAAGGCGATTCCCTCGGGAGGCATCTTCAAGGATGTCGCCGAGCTCGATGCCTACCTCGATGACATACAGCGTCAGGTCCGCGACAAGGAGTAGGAAGCGGCCCGCCAGCGTCTAGTCGGCCAGTCCCGGCGCGTCCGTCCGTTCGCGGTCGTAGTACTCGACGGTGTTTTCCGCACGGACCATCTTGCGCAGTTTCAGATCGTTGCCCTGCCCCGCGACGATCAGCACCTTCTGGGAATCGGGATACTCGCAGGCATCAAGTTCGGCGAGTGTCGACAGCGAGAGATAGCGCATCGTGGTCTTGCCGGTGTTGATGATCTGATGCGCGACTTCCGGGCCGCCCGTCGGGCACGCAATGACATCATGCCTGCGGATCGGATAGCGCTGATCGCCGAAGCGCAGCTCCCCTTCACCTTCGAGGATGAAGAACATCTCTTCCTCCCCATGATGGCAATGGAACGGACACTGGGCCTTGCCCGGTGGCAGGACCGTGAGGTTGTAGCCGAGCTTCCGCGCGCCGATGTGCGCACCGATCTGACCACGACTCGATGTGTAAAAACCGTTCTCCTCCACGTCGTCGAACTCTACTGCGTCGAGATTCATGATCGGCTTCGTCACTACTGTCTCCCATGCTGACCCGGACGCCGCGATTGGACACGCAGAGCGGTCCCTGGCGCAATCACAACAGGAACCCGTCCCTGCGAGTCGTTGGGCCGGGAATCTACTTACGTGGGTTCCGCTACTGCGGCCACCGTGCGCTGCAGCTCAAATTCCCCTGCCAAGGCTGCCGCGACGCGCAGCGATATGCGTTGCCCGATAACGCGAACAGGGGGATATCGTGAACGGACATGCCATGCAGCTTGCGATGTTTGCGGCTCTCCTCGCAACCAGCGCCGCACAGGCGCAGAGCACACCACCGGCAGAGACACCCGAAGAGGTCATCGTCACCGGCATCCGTCACAGCATCGCGACGTCGGTCGACGTCAAGCTGGAATCGAACTCGATCGTCGAAACGATCTCGGCCGAGGACATCGGCAAACTGCCTGATGTCAGCATCGCCGACTCGATCGCGCGCCTGCCCGGACTCGCCACGCAACGTGTGGACGGACGCTCGCAGGTCATCAACGTGCGGGGCATGTCGGAACAGTTCGTCGGCACGACGCTGAATGGGCGCGAACAAGTCAGCACCGGCGACAGCCGTGGCGTGGAGTTCGACCAGTACCCAGCCGAGCTCATCAATGCAGTCACTGTCTACAAGACGCCGGACGCCTCGCTCATCGGACAGGGCCTGTCTGGCACTGTGAATCTGCAGACGATCCATCCATTGAGCCTGGACGAGCGCCGCGTCGTGTTCGGCGCATCGGGCGAGTACAACTCGCTCGGCGACGTGAGCGCCGACAGCGAAGATCTCGGCTATCGGGCCAGCTTCTCGTACGTCGACCAGTTCGCCGACGACACGCTCGGCGTCGCATTCGGCATCGCGCGGCTCAGCTCGCCATTCCAGGAGGAGCACTACAAGGAATGGTGGTGGGCGAACACGAACCTCTACGGCACGCCGCAGGCGGGCAAACCGGATGACGCGATTGCGCTGCAGGGTTCGGAAGGCTGGGTGAAATCGCGCGATCTGGTACGCGATGGCGCCATGGCCGTTCTCGAGTACAAGCCCAACGAGATCTTCCACAGCGAGGTCGATCTCTACTACTCGAAGTTCAGCCAGGAAGAAGTCATGCACGGCGCCATGTGGACCAACGATCCGTGGTGGAATGGCGGCGCGGTGAGCTATGCGAACGCAGGCCTCACCGACAAGGATGGCCTGCCCGTCGTAACCGATGGCACACTCAACGGCGTGCAACCCGTCGTCCGCAACGACGACAACGACCGCGACGACAAACTGTACTCGGGCGGCTGGGCGAACACGTTCACGATGGGTGCATGGGCGCTCGATGTCGATCTGAACTACTCGAAGGCCGAGCGCGAGCAGACGACGCTGGAAACTTACGCGGGCTTGCTGGGCCCGCAGAGCATCGGGTTCGACATCCCGCTGTCGTCACGCTTCGGCGATTACTCGTTGCCCGATCTCTCCTCTTCTACTGCCGTCTATCTCTGGGATCCGCAGCAATGGGGCCACGACGGGCGTCAGGAAGATTCGCTCCAGGAAGACCGGATCAAGGCCGGCCGCGTCAATCTGGGCCGCGATTTCGAGATGCCCTTCGTGAGCGGCTTCGACGTCGGCGCGAACTTCAATCGCCGCACGAAGGAGAAACGCGCGACGGTGTACTTCGCGGACCTGCCGGACGGACGAGCACCGGCGCTCGTCGATCCATCGCTTCTCTATGCGCCGACATCGCTCGGGTTCGTCGGCATGGGGCGCGTCATCTCGTTCAATCCCAACGCGCTCCTCCGCGAGGGCTACTACGATGTGACCATCAGCGAGAGCAATGACGATCTGCGCAAGGACTACACAGTCGATGAAGACGTCGACACGTACTACGCGCAGATGAACATCGGTCTCGAGACCTCCGGCAACTTCAGCCTGCGGGGCAACCTGGGCGTCCAGTACATCCTTTCGGACCAGTCATCGACAGGATTCAACGCCAACGGCGGGGCCGTGATCGGCGCCCAGACGCTCGGCACCGACTACACCGACACGCTGCCGAGCCTCAATCTCGTCGCGGACTTCGGCAGCGGATGGATCGCACGCACCGGCGCCGCGAAGACGCTGATGCGGCCGCCGATCAACTATCTGAGCGCCGACAGCGACGCGAGCGTCAATCCCACGACGCGCGAATGGGGCGGCAGTGGCGGGAATCCGCTGCTGGAACCCTATCGGGCCACTGCGTACGACCTCTCGCTCGAAAAGTACATCGCCGATGCGAGCTACGTGAGCCTGGCGATCTTCTACAAGGACCTCGAAAGCTACATCTATCAGCAGAACATCCCGTGGGACTTCACCGGCTACGACGACAACGGGATCACGCCGGTCTCGAACATGGGAACGTTCAGCACGTGGGCGAACGGCACGGGCGGCTACATGCGCGGCATAGAGGGGGCAACCACGTTGACGGGCGATCTCATCGCGGACGCACTGACCGGATTCGGCATTCAGCTGAATGCGTCGTACACCGAGTCGTCGATCGACCCGGACGGCCCTGACGGCGGTTCGACGACCGACACGATCCCGGGCCTTTCGAAGATCGTCGCCAACGGCACGTTGTTCTTCGAGCGCAGCGGCTTCTCGGCACGCGTCAGTGGGCGCTATCGCGATCAGTATCGCGGCGAGTACGGCGCGCTCTTCGGACAACGGACGTATCGCTACACGCTCAGCGAAACGCAGGTCGACTTGCAGCTCGGCTACGATTTCCAGGACGGAACGCGGTTCCAGGGCCTGTCGCTGCTGTTCCAGGTGTACAACCTGAACGATTCGCCGTTCCGGACGACGGTCAGCGATTCGAACAGCCTGGGGATGACGTTCCCGGAGGAGTACACGGAGTACGGCACGCAGTACCTGCTCGGCTTCCGCTACAGCCTCCAGTGAGATGAATGTCGTCCGCCTCCGTTGGTGGCTGCTGTTACTGGCGTTCGCACTGCACGCAAGCGCGAACGCCCAGTTCGTTCACACGAAGAACGCAGGCATTGTCGACGCGGAAGGCGAGCCGCTGCTGCTCGTCGGGCCGAATCTCGGCAACTGGCTCGTGTTCGAGGGCTACATGCTCGACATCGACGTGCAGGGCTGGAGCACGCCAACGGGATTCGAACTCGGTGTTGCACACGCGCTGGGCGGGAACAAGCAGGAGGCAGACCGCTTCGTCAATCGCTGGCGCGAGAACTACGTCGACCACGACACGCTCAGGCAGATCAAGGCGCAAGGTTTCAACAGCATCCGTGTTCCGTTTTCCTACCGGCTCTTCTGGGATGGAAGGCAGCTGACCGACGAAGGGTTCCGTCATTTCGATCGGCTCATCGGTTTCTGTCGCGAGCTCGGCTTGTACGTGCAGTTCGACATGCACGCCGCGCCCGGATACCAGAACCCCGGTCACCACAGCGACAACCCGAACGAGGAAGTCCGCGAATCCGTCCGCTTCTGGGCCGACTGGAACAACGTCGAACTGGCGGCGAAGATCTGGCGGCACGTCGCACGCCGCTACGCCGACGAGCCTGTCATCTGGTCATGGGATCTTCTCAATGAACCCGTCACGCGCAACGACGCCGAGAAGGCTCGACTCGAAGCATCCTATCGGGTCATCACGACGGCGATCCGCAGCGTCGATCGCAACCATCTCATCAGCGTCCAGGGCGACTGGTGGGGCTCGGACTTCAGCCCCCTGACGAGCAAGTGGGACGACAAGCTGGTCTTCCAGACCCATCACTATCCGAAGCAGGATGAACTGCAGGCCCACGACACGATGCGCGGCGGCCTGGGTGATCGCCTCCGGCATGCACAGAAACTCGGGATCCCGCTGTGGCTCGGCGAATTCGGGGAGAACAGCTACCCGGTGTTGCGGGGCATCGCTGACTGGTCGCTGGCGAACAACGTCGGGTACGCGCCCTGGTCCTTCAAACGCATCGATACCGATCGCGCGCTGTGGTCGATCCGCAAGACCGACGGCTACCAGCGCATCATCGACTACATCAAGAACGCGACCTACCCGAAGAAGCCGACCCGCAAGCCGCCCGCGGACGCCTTCGAAGTGTTGATGGACTTCGCAGACGCCGCCCGCAACGACAGCAGCAACGTGACCGCCGTTCCCGGGTTTCTCGAAGCCGTTCGACCGGTACCCGCGGCAACGACCCCTTCGACCCCCGCCCGGTAGGCGTTTCATCGACATCAGTATCGATCGGCCGATTCAAGCCGGCCAGCAATTGCTCGAACATGAGACCTGTTCCGCGGCCACAGAGGCCGCGCGCGAGCAAGATTCGCGGCATAGTCAGCTCGGCGTCCGCCATCATGGGTTTCCTCGACACCGCCTTCTATCTCGTCAGCACAGCGCTTGCGCTCTATTTCTCGTATGTGCGCTTCCGGGCGCGCATGCCGCTGTTCGGCCACGCGATGACAGGCACTGCTCTCTTCCACGTCATGTTTGCGCTCGAAGGGATGGACCTGCCGGCGAACATCGCCGCCGCGGCGTTCGTGCTCCTGTACATGAAGAGCCTGGCCATCCTGCAGGAGCATGGACTGAGCGACGGGTCGTTGTCCTGAGGCGAGGCTCCCCCTCATTCCGAAGCAACAGGTGGACTCCCGCTTTCGCGGGAGTGACGACGGCTATCCCATCACTGACCGTGCAAACTCCTGCCACGGCCCGCTGAAGCCGATCAGAAACCTCAGCGGCTCCGAAAGCAGCAGGAAGCCGCCGCCCCAGAGCGTCACCGGATGCAGCCGGCCACGAGTATGGAAATCGTGCACGGCCATCGCGATCAGGAATCCGTTCACCAGCACGGCCGCTCCGACGACACCGGGTACGATCGTAACGCCCAGTATCGCATTCGCCTGCATCACGATCCGAGCCAGCGCTGGAATGATCAGGCTCGATGTCGCGAGCAGCATGAATCGCTTGTGACTGTCCATCTGACGGCGCTTCAGGATGCCGAGCGTCGCGAACACTGCAAAAAGCGTGATGCTGGACATCGGAAAGATCAGGAAGACGAAGGGATCAGCGAGCGTGTCGGCCGTTGCATCGGTATGAATGCGACGATGACTGTGGAGCGCCACGGAGAGACCCGAGACGACGACAGCCGCTGCAACGGCACCGCCCGCAACTCCCATCCTGCGATGAATGTCGCGTCGCCCTGCAGCAACCAGCGTGGTCTGAACGATCAGCAGGAACACCCACGCAGTGCACAGGCCCCCATGAACATGGATGACCGGAGTGAGTACCGGTGTAGGCGCACTGTTCAGCGCAGCAAAGAAATAGGTGGGACCGAAGCCGACGAGCGTCACCATCGCCATGGCGAATGCCATGCTGACGAAGAATCGTCGATCACTCAGCGACTGAACCTGCGCCACGCTGATCGCCATGACCGCTCTCCCCGACGGCGGTGCCGAGGATTCGGACGCTAACAGACCAGCGGGATCGGCACACTTGTACGGTGGTTCACAGCCCCATCGTCATGGCCCGCGCGGATGGATCACCACGCATCAGACGAACCCTGATGCCCCGTTCAGCCGCCTCCGGAACGAGCGCCCCTCAGCTCGGCCGCCTCCCCGCAGGCTCCTAAGGCATCCGCTGATTCGGCAGATCGAGCTAATGCCTCCGCATGGCAAGGCCGCTACAGAGGCATCGCCCATCCGGCGAGAAGCCCCCTTTTCAAGGAGCGTTGCAGTGGACCTCTCCAAGCTCAGTATCAACTCACGCCTGGTCGGCGCGTTCGGCATCATCGTCGCGATCCTCGTCGTTCTGGTCATCACGGCCAAGATCAGCCAGAACAAGCAGGTCGCCGCGCAGGCAATGAACATCCACACCTACGAGGTCCTCGGTGAAGCCGATGAAATCCTTGCGAGTCTGATCAACATGGAGACCGGCGCTCGCGGCTTCATGCTGACCGGCGTGGACAGCTTCCTCGAACCGCTCAACTCCGGCCGCGATACCTTCCAGACGAGCTGGACCCAGGCCAAGCAGCTGACCGCCGACAACCCGACTCAGCAGCGTCGCCTCGATGAACTGAAGAGCACGATGTCCTCATGGAATGCGCAGGCCGTCGAACCCGGCCTCGCGCTGCGCCGCGAAGTCGCATCGGGCTCGAAGAGCATGGATGCAATCGTCGCGTACGAACGCGAAGCCCGCGGCAAGTCCGGCATGGACCAGATGCGCAAGCAGCTCGCGGAGATCAAGGATGCGGAAGACGACCTCCTCGGTGAGCGCATCGCAGAAGCTGCCGCAGCCCGCGCCTCTGCGGACTTCGTCCTGATCGGCGGCGGTGGCGCCGCAGTGGCGCTGGCCATCATCCTGGCAATCGCCATCGGCCGCAGCATCGTGACGCCGCTGCGCCAGGTGCTCCGTGCAACTGAAGACCTTCGCTCGGGCGAAGGCGACCTCACATATCGCCTCCCTGCGATGGGCGCCGAGTTCGGTGAGATTTCCAGTTCGATGAACGGCTTCATGGAGAAGCTCCAGGCCATCATCTCCGGCAGCAAGGAAGCGACGGCGAACATGTCCTCCGGCGTCATGCAGATCGCGCGCGGCAACGACGACCTGAGCCAGCGGACGCAGGAACAGGCGGCCGCTCTCGAAGAGACGGCTTCCAGCATGGAAGAGATGACTGCCACGGTGAAGCAGAACGCGGACAACGCGCGTCAGGCCAACCAGCTGTCGAGCAATGCGCGCAGCCACGCCGAGAAAGGCGGTTCGGTCATGCAGCGCGTCGTCGGCGCGATGGAAGAAATCAACGGCTCCAGCCGCAAGATCGCGGACATCATCGGCGTCATCGACGAGATCGCCTTCCAGACGAACCTCCTAGCCCTCAACGCTGCGGTCGAAGCGGCGCGCGCCGGCGAACAAGGCCGCGGCTTTGCCGTGGTCGCGACGGAAGTCCGCAGCCTCGCGCAGCGCAGCGCCACCGCCGCCAAGGAGATCAAGGAGCTCATCAGCGACTCCGTGCAGAAGGTCAAGGTCGGTTCGGAGCTCGTCGATGAATCCGGCAAGACGCTCGATGACATCATGGACGCGGTGAAGAAGGTCAGCGACATCGTGGCCGAGATTGCCGCCGCCAGCGAAGAACAGGCGACCGGCATCGAGCAGGTCAACAACGCCGTTTCGCAGATGGACGAGACCACGCAACAGAACGCTGCGCTGGTCGAAGAAGCGTCGGCTGCGAGCAAGTCGCTCGAGGAACGGGCGCAGTCGCTCGTATCGCTGATGTCCCAGTTCAAGACAGGCGCGGTCGCGGAAGTGCGCGGTGCTCCGGTCGCCCAGGAGCAATCGACGAGAGTAGTGAAAATGGCGCCCCGCAAAGCCACATCTCGCTCCGCGAGGCCGGCACCCGCAGCGAAGGTCAGCGGCAGCGATGTCGCATGGAAGGAGTTCTAGAGATGAGCCAGATCAATTCGACCGGTGCCCGCCAGGTCCTGTCCTTCCAGCTGGGAGGAGAGACCTACGCCGTGGATATCCTGCGAGTCGTCGAGATTCGCGGCTACTCGCCCGTCACACGGATTCCCGAGACGCCGCATCACATGCTTGGCGTGCTCAACCTTCGCGGCAACATCGTCCCGACGATCGACATGCGTCGCCGCATCGGAATTGAAGCCGTCGAGCCGTCAGCACTGACGGTCGTCGTCGTTCTCTCGGTCGAAAGCAGCCGTGGCCGGCGTGATTTCGGGCTGGTCGTCGACGGCGTCTCCGACGTGCTCGACATTCCGGGCGAGAACATCCGTCCCGCTCCGGATGTCGTCAATACTCACGGCGAAGAGCTCGTGAACGGCCTGGCACAGGTCAACGATCGCATGGTCCTGCTGCTCGACATCGACCGCATGCTCGGTGGCGAGACAGTCGAAGTCGCTGCGGCGGCCTGACCGCAGCGGACGGCAACGCTACTCGACCTCACTCGACATAGGGTAGCGTTGCACGATAGTCGTCGAGCTCGCGGCGATAGATCAGCAGATCGTCCTCGAGCTGCGGAATACGGGCTTTGATCTCACCTTTGCGTTCCGCCATGTGCTTGCTGTCGACCAGCAACTGGGCGCGCTGCTCGTTCGTGATCGACGTATCCAGGATCTGCGCCGCGACGCTGACGAGCCCGGCATCGATGCTGTCCATCTCGGCACGCATCGAATCGATCTCCGCCGCCGTCGAACCGACTCGCGAACGCAGCGTGTGGAGCTGCCTGCCGGTCTGATACGCGTCGACGAAATCGGCATCGAGATCCGCCGGACAGACACCGTTGTAGCCGTTGCCGCGGGAACCGATGCGAAAGCCATTCAGCGGCTTGCAGAACTCACGCAGTCCCTGCTCGCGACCCGCCTGATACTCAGCCAGGTCCGGCGAGATGCCATGCTTGCCGCAGGACTTGCGGTACTGACCGATACGATTGCCGGAATAGCCGACCACGCCATCTTCGTAGCCCACTGTCCGCCAGTCCGTCGCCATACATTCGTTGGCGCTCATCGACGAGCATCCCGAGACCGCAGCAGTGATGCAGACGAGACCCATCGCCAGCAACTTCGAATGAAACCCTTGCATGGAAGCCCCGCGCCGCGAAGAACCTGAGCGGACGTTAGCCACGGGCGCGTGAACCGGATGTGAAGAGTTTCACAGGTCGACTCAGATTCCCTCCCCCGCTGCGGCGAGGGAGGGCCAGGGAGGGGTTTCTTCTGGCCTGTACAGCCGGGAAAGACCCCCTTCCTAACCTTCCCCCGCGGAAGCGGGGGAAGGAAGCAGATGGCACTCTACGTCGGCGTACTCGCCTCGTAAGCCTTCACGACGATGCGCCAGCCATCCTCGAACTTCAGCAGGCTCATGTGATCGAGGGCTTTCATGTCGGGATAATCGAGCTCGATCACCGCGGTGGCGACGTTGCCGGTTACGGTGACTGAGCGGATCCAGCGTCGACGCAGATTCTCATCACGCGGGGCGCGTCCGCTGGACGATTGCGCGATATAGACGCTTGCCGGACGTTGACCGTACTTGCCGTCTTTCACGCCGACGAGCATTCCGTCCGTAGCGAAAGCGCGGCGGAAGTGATGTTCCTGACCGGTGGCGTGACCGTCGAGATAGGCTTGCAGTGGGATCGTCACGGCGTGGACGTCGGCACCCGATGCACTCACGTCGGCGCCGCGCAGCGCAACGCCCATGTCGATGACGACCTTGCCGCGGGTGTTGCCGTTGCGATTGTGGCGCTGTGCATCGACCACGGCATCGAGCGGATAGTTGCCGTCGACGTTGATCCGGATCTTGTTCGCTGCGATCAGAGGCGCAAGGCCTTCGAGTGCTTCCCTTACGTTCCAGGGCGGCGTCGCGAGACAGACGATGCGTCCTGCCGCGCATATCGATGGCGCAACGACGCCAGCCATGCTGATCAGGCGACCGCCGTCGCGCAGGACGCGATCGGAGCGTGCGAGCGTGTCGCCACCGACGGTATCGATGACGATGTCCACGTTGCGCACGACTTCTTCGAACTGCACTGCCTTGTAGTCGATGATTTCGTCGGCGCCGATCGACTTCAGGTATTCGTGATTGCGAGCCGACGCGGTCGCGATCACGTAGGCGCCTTTCGCCTTGGCGAGCTGCACGACGACCGAACCGACGCCGCCGGCGGCGCCTGGTACGAATACGCGCTCACCTGCTTTCACGTCAGCGCCCTTCACGAGAAAGCGCCACGCTGCGACAGATACCGTGGGGTAAGCAGCGGCTTCCGCCATCGAGAATGCGGACGGCTTGGGCACGATCTCCGTGACTGGCACCGCAACGTACTCAGCGTAACTGCCGCTGCGTTCACGTTGATTGACGATGCCCGCGACGAGGTCACCGCACTTGAACTCAGTCACGCCGCTGCCGAGTGCAGTGATCTCCCCGGAGAAGTCCCCGCCAGGAGTCGCCGGGAATTTGAGTCGTCCCGCTTCCTGCAGTTTCCAGTCGACCGGATTGATGCTGGCGTAGTGAACGCGCACGAGCACCTCGCCTGCGGCCGGCACAGGTACCGGCACCGCCTCCACACGAAGCGACTCGGGACCACCGGCCGCATGAATACGAGCAGCGCGCATCGTTGCAGGCGGCGCGGCACAAGCATCGGCTGCTTCCTTCGTCCACGCATGGGGCGAGACAATCAGCAATAGCACCAAAGACACGAGCATCTGGAACCGGACTTTCACAACTTTCCTCCTGTGCGAAACGGGTGGCTTGTAGATGCAGCAGCGTGGCAAAGATTGCGACCGATGCGACGAGACGAGGTCGGTATGCTGCGAGTCGATGAGCTGATTCGGTGATTGCCCTTTCGGGCATCGGTCAATGCACGCTGACTGCCATGGCTGCGTCATTGCGCCTAGAATCCCGCAGCCTCAGACACGGAGTGGATATGAACCGGGCTGGCCTTCTCCTGATCGCATCGCTGACGGCGACGAGTCTCGCGTCTGCCGTCCCCGCATCGAACGCTCGGTTCACGTCCGCCAACTGTCCGAAAACACTTTCGCTCGAACGCGTGCGGTGCGGGACCGTTCGTGTGCCGGAGAACTATGATCGCCCGCAGGATCGCCAGATCGATCTGCATGTCCTGGTGCTCGATCCGCTGGATGGCTCGATCACGAAGACCGCTCAATACGACCTCGAGGGCGGGCCTGGCGGGAGCAGCTCTACTTTCGTGGATTTCTACGCACGTGACGGCGTCTCTTATCGCGCCCATCGAACGATCGTGCTGGCCGACATGCGTGGCACCGGCAAGTCGCACGGCTTGTACTGCCCGCAGATCGACGCTGAGCAGAACGCGTCGCCGTACGCTCCGATGTATCCGCCCGCGCTGGTGCGCGAGTGCCGGCAGCAACTGGAGAAGACCGCAGATCTCGCGAGCTACTCGACGGGCAATGCAGCGCGAGACATCGATGAAGTTCGACGCGCACTGCGCTATGAGCAACTCGATCTGTTCGGGATCTCGTATGGAACGATGCTGGCAATGCGCTACATCAAGGACTTCCCCAAGTCCGTGCGCTCCGCCGTCCTGCTGGGCACAGTGCCGGCCGACCGGACACCACCCAGATACCACGCGCTGGTCGCCGACTCCGCGCTCAAACAGCTCTTCGGCGACTGCCGCCGGGATGATGCTTGCTCGGTCGCGTTCAAGAATCCGGATGCAGATCTGGAGCAGGCACTCGGGCGACTGAATGCGCCCAGCGCCCCGATGAGCGGCGAGGTGTTCATGGAGAAGTTGCGGACACTGATGTACTCGCCGGGTGGCGCTCGACGCGTTCCGTTCGTCGTGAATCGCGCCGCGCAGGGCGATCTGCAGCCGTTCTTCGCAGCGACCAGACCGACAGAAGGACCGCAGTTCGCCGAAGGACTTTATCTCTCCATGACATGCGCGGAATCGTTCGCAGCGATGGATGTGAATGCCGCCATCGCTGCGTCGATGCCATCGCCGTTCGGGCCTTATCGCTTGCGCCGGCAGCAAGCAGCCTGTCGCGAATGGACCGCCGCCCGCAGGGATTCCAACGCGTTTGCGACGCCTTCGTTCGACGGGCCCGTGCTCATGATCTCCGGCCGGCTCGATCCGGTGAGCCCGCCGGAATGGGCGGAGAGCATGACGAAGCTCTATCGCAACAGCCGTCACTTCGTCATCGACGAAGGCGCTCACGTCGTCGACGGACTGTCGAACCTCGACACGTGTTTCGATCCGCTGGTGCTCGCCTTCCTCGAGCAGCCGACGGCGGACATCGACGCATCCTGTCTCAGGAACATGAAGGCGCCGGCCTGGCAGGTGCCGTAGGGAAAATCCGCTCGGCAGCGCCATACATATATATGTGCGACGCGCCTACTCCGCAGCGCTCCGCGGCAGCCGCAGTTCGCTGCCATCGGAGGAATGAATCGTGATCGCGACGACCGCGTTGTTCTCGCGTTCGACCCTCACGCGCCGCGATGGGTCATGGTCGAAGTAGTAGAGATCCCTTTCGAGCGGGGACAACGTGATCGTCGGCCAGCGAGCGCGGTTTGCCTTGAGCACTCCAGCCACCGTTTCGAGCTTGTAAGGCCCGAACTGGCCGCCGACCTCACCCGTTGACTTGAGTGGCTTCGATTGCGCTTTGGCGCTGAGCGCATCCAACGCCCACTGCGCATCGGTGCGTGCCGCACCGGCAATCGAACCTCCGAGTACCTTTTGCAGCGCCAACTCGTGAGCGCGTACCAGTGCGCTCTCCGCGGCCACCTCCACATCCGGCTTAACCCCGTCACCCTCCCAGTTGCGACCGTTCACCGGATTGCGTGGCGATCCGGTCGAGATGAACAGCGTGTAGCCCTGCGGTGTCGTGAACGGCGCCCCCGGATTGGCGGCGCCGCCGCTCCTCGCGCCTACGATCACTGCACGCTGAGCAGACTGCAGCGTAAACGCGATCGCTTCCGCAGCCGATCCGGTGCGACCGCTGGTGAGCACGTAGAGCGGCACCGACAACATCGGTTTCGCGTACGCCCGCGCAGGACGTTCGCTCGTAGTGCCTTGCCGCGAGTGGAAAGTGTTGTACACGTCGGCCTTCTCATCGACGAATGCACTGACCAGGTAGCCGACCATTGCAGGCGAACCGCCACCGTTGCGCCGCAGGTCGATGATCACGGCATCGGCGTCGCGACTCATCGCGAGCGCGGAGTCGGCAGTGCGCTTCGATGGCGAATCGGCATCGGCGAAATCGATGTGGGCCGCGTAGGTGAGCTCCATGTACGCGATATTGCCGTGCAGGCGTTCAACCCTCGAGAAGCCGTAGTTCGTGCGTCCCTCCGGCAGTGAACTGCCTGGCCTCGACGTCAAGGTGCGCGGCGTTTCCGGCGAGTTCCAGCGCACGTCGAAATGTCCGTCGAGCGGTTTCAGTCGCCGGCTCAGCTCGACCGCAAGATCGCGCGGATCCTTGAAGCGATCGAAGTCCCCGGCGGCCGCGGACTTCCGCAATCCCGTCGCGATCTCTTCCCCGCGCCCGGGATCGAAGTACCTCGATTCGATCAGAGCCGCGACCGACTCGACGTCCGCACGCGGCTCAGCGTGCGCGATCAGCGGCAGACCTGTGACTATCAGCGCGAACAGGGCGTAGCGATTCATGCTCGATCCTCGGCCGGGTGATCTACATAGGATGCACCACCGGTCGGAATCGTCGCAGCAACGACGTGCTTTTTCGCAATCGACGCCGACCCATCGCGACGACGTACGCAGATCTGTCGCGAGTCGCTCAGCCAGGTCCCCCCGCAACGGCACGATCCGGTGACGAATCCGCGTTCTTTCCACGTGCCTCGGCGCCACGCCAGAGGATCCGAGGTCGTCCATTCGGTCAGTGCCATCGGGCGACCACCGGTAGTAGATTGCGTCCCTTCTGCACTCTTCGCATGCACAGGGAGCCAGCACATGAAGGTCGGATACTCCGCGGTGGGAATTTCAGTAGAGAACCGGCCGATCATGGGCCACGTGATCATCGACAGCGAAGGCGTTCTGGGCGCGAGCACGATCACCTACAAGATCGACGCCTACCACTTCGCGAGCGATGCCCTCATCTTCTCCGGCGCAGGCGCCGCAAACGATGTCATAGCGATACGTCGCGCCGCGACACCCGACAAGGTGATACCGTCAGGGTCGAAGTGGGGAATGGGCAAATGGCACGCTGATTCCGGCGTGGTGTTCAAGGGCGTGGACATCGCCGCTCTCGCGTCGACCACCGAGTCCTATCAACGACTGCCGCCGCGCATCGAACTGCAATGCGACTTCACGCACGAACCGCCGTATGGGCCCTTCTGGCCGAAGTCATGGCTGAAGCTGATCTGGAATCCGCAGTTCGTACTGCAACCCGGACTGAAGGCGGCGTTCTTCTCGAACCCCAACGGCTGAAGATCCGGAAATGACCGGCACGGGTCAATGAAGACGGTCTAGCAGTCTCAGCTCGTAGACCACCAGAGCGACGTAGCCGACAGCGATCGCGGCGAGCAATGTCTCACCGCGAATGGCTCCGCGGAACAGCCTCATGCGGCTGCAGGCAACGAGTGCCATCGAGCCGAGACTCGTCAGCGTGAGCTTCACGGCCGCGAACCACCCCAGTGCATGCGGCACCAACTGCGCCATGAAGGGGTTCACCTCGATCGCGCCCTTCGAAATCAACATGACGGTCAGGACACCGTCGGACACGCACAGCAGGAGAATCGACAGGACCAGAGCGAAGACGCGGGGCGAATGCCAGTCGATGATCGGATAGAGAGTGTCGGCGAGCCGGCGACCCGCCCGTCGACGCGGATTGCGCGCGCCGTGCCAGTACGCCACCAGTGTGCGGCGCCTGCGCTCGTTGCCCGAACGACGTTCGACGAGAGTTGTTCGCATGTCTCGCACTATGCTTCGGCGCGCGGGGCAACTGCGCCCGACTTAACGAAATGCCAGAAACAATATTTGTGAGCGACGCACGGAACAATCGACACGAAGTCCATGACGAGAGGAGTTTGCGGACAACGAGGCCGTGACTAGACTACCGCCGCGGGCGCAGTCGAAACCTGGAGAGCAAGATGAGATCCCCCGTGCTTCTGGCCTCTCTCGCCGTTGTAGCAATCGCCGCTGGCTGCTCGCACGGGTCCGGTATTCCGGATGCGAAGCTTGGCCAGTCTGCTTCGAGCGCCACGCCGGAACCGACGACTGTCGATATCCAGGGTGCCGGTGAGTGGAAGAAGTCGCCGCACATGCGTGAGTACTACGATGAGACAGTCACCACATTCGCGGACGGCACCGACATCGACGTCGATGCATACGAGGCGCGATCGTTTGCCATCTTCCGGGAGTTCGCCCGGGCCAACGGAATGAACGAGGCAGGGATGATCGATCACCTGAAACTCATCCCTCGTCAGGTCGTCGACATCGTCAAGGAGAACCCGGATGTCCTGAAGGACTACGACAGCTTCTGGGCGGCGCTTGCGGGGCCGGACTGAAAGAGCAAGAAAATCTTTCGACCGCGCTAGATCGAAAGACCTAGGCCGTCGGTCGACGGTCGTCTCCTGTTCACACAATCCCCTTCCGCTTGTTGCATGTCCGCAGGCTTTCGTCTGCAATCCGCTCAGGGATGGACACTCTCGGGCCTCATTGAAATGAATGCTTCTGAACGGAGTCGCCGCGCGGCTCTTTCGTTCTGGATCGGCGCCTCCACGCTCGCTGCTCTGCCCGCTGGCGCACAGACACTCGACGAACAGTACGCGTTCTATCTCGGCGCCAAATGCGACGAGATGAATTTCGAACGCGAGGGGGACGGCGTACTGCTGCCCGGGCAGGCGGGTCCGCGTCTCGAAACGTACTGTTCAGGCCTGCCTCCCACGGGCGGCGGCGGATCTACGACTGCATCGGGTGGCGGCGCCGGCGCTTCATCGGGACAAGGCAGTGCAGTCGCCGACGCAACGTTGCGGCGCAGACGGGATCGCGCTCGCGCAGAGGAGCAGCCCCCTGCCGACGACACGAGCATCGTCGACGTTGGGCGGCTCAGCGCGTTTCTCTCCGTCGATTATCAGCGCGAGCACCAGCATGCCACGCGATACGAAGCCGGCCGCCGTTCCGATCTTGCCGGCGTCCTGCTTGGCTCGGACTATCGCTTCGGTACGATAGGCCTGATCGGCCTCGGGCTGCGGCTCAACGAACGCGCCGGCGATTTCGACAATGACTCCGGAGACTTTCGCACGCGTGCAAGCGGCGCTGTTCTGTACGGCTCATGGTTCCCCCGCCCCAACGCGTTCATCGACGTGAACGCAACGATCGACCGTCGCCAGGTGGAGATCGAGCGCATCGTAACGGTACGAAAGGAAGTTTTCGGCAATCCGCTGTTCCCTCCGAACATCGTCTACGATCCGCCGCCCGCGGCCGTCGATACGGATACCCGGGGCACCGAGTGGAACATCGAGCTGCGCTCCGGGGCAGATTTCTCCGCCGGCGCACTCACAGTGGGTCCGCGACTGGCGCTGAGCTCCCGGCGTACGCAGACGGATGCATTCACCGAAACGGGCGATACGCCGATGACACTGGCGTTCGACGAGCAAACGGAGAAGTCGCTGCGTACCGCTGTCGGATTTCAGGCGAGTCGCGCCTTCGATCAGACGGCAGCGGTGTGGGTGGTGCAGGTCAACGCGGATTGGATCCACGAGTTCGAGGACGACCAGCGCGTGATCACTGCCCGGTTCGCGGAAGATCTGCGCCCCGATCCGACGCAACTCGCCTTCCTCGATGCACCCCCGGATCGCGACGTCTACGCAGGGCGCTTGAGCCTGGTGGCGGTCTTTCCACACGGCTTCAGCGCGTTCGCGAGCGTCGAAGGGCTTCTCGGCCACGACTACATCGACCGGTACGGGGCGACGCTGGGATTGCGGCGGGAGTTCTGAGAGCACTAGCGGCGCAGCATGCGAACGCGGGAAACTCCGCGCACCGGCGATTGCCGGCCCAGGGGAGCCCACGCATGAAAGCAGCCAGAATCATTGTGACCGGTGCGTCTGAAGGTATCGGTCGAGCCCTCGCGCTCGAACTCGCCGCGCGGGGTGCCCATCTGTCGCTGGCTGCCCGCGATCACTCGCGATTGGAAACCCTGGCCCAGGAGTGTCGCGCCCTGGGCGGCGAGGCACATGTCGTTGCGATGGACGTCACGAATCCCGACGACTGTGAGCGGCTCGTGAACGAAACCGTCGCTGTCTTCGGCGGCATCGACGTGTTCGTCCACAATGCGGGGATCACGATGTGGAGCCGCTTCGAGGCGCTCGAAGATCTCTCCATCCTGTCCCGGCTGATGGACGTGAACTATCTCGCGCCTGCGCGACTCACCTCGTTGGCATTGCCGCACCTGAAGCAATCGAAGGGATTGCTCGTCGCCGTGGCGAGCCTCGCAGGTCTCACAGGCGTTCCCGAACGTTCCGGCTATGCTGCCAGCAAGCACGCGATGATCGGGTTCTTCGATTCGTTGCGCATCGAGCTTGCCGGCACGGGTGTCGACGTCACTGTCGTTGCTCCCGACTTCGTGGTGAGCGAGATCCACAAACGCGCCATCGGTGCGAACGGCAAGCCGCTCGGGACTTCCCCGATGATGCAGTCGAAGATCATGACCGCGAAGGACTGCGCTGGCCGGATCGTCCGCGCGATCGATCGCCGGGAACGACTGGTGCTCATGTCGACGCGCGGCAAACTCGGTCGCTGGCTGAAACTGCTGGCGCCCTCGGTCATCGATCGCATCGCCGAGAAGGCCATCCGCCAGCGACACTGAACATCGCCCTTACACCGCGACGGACTGGAATTCGCGAAGCCGGGCAGCTGAACAGACGCCTGTCCGTCACCCGGGCGACTTCCGCAGGCCCACCGGTTCTCGAGCACCAGTGGGCCTTGCCCGACTCTATTTGGCGGCAACGATTTCAGTCATCGTTCCCTTCTGCAGATCGACGATGAACTGACGCTTGTTCGTCGGATTGACCAGAACCCACGGTAGCGGCGCGGGTTCGCCGATGACGGCCTGCAGTTCGCGGGCGAACGAGTTGATGTCGACCGGCGTCCTGACCTGCGCATCCGGCGGGAAATGCAGCCACGTCTTGATGTGCGCGCACATGTTCTCGAAACAGTGCACTTTTCCGCTGAAAGGGTCGGGCAGACAGAGAGTGCAACTTGCAGAAGCGCCGCCGGCCCACAGGACCGCGAGCGTCGAAGTCAGCACTGCGGTGGCAACAATCGATTTCCTTGCGTGCATGGTCATCTCCTGAATTGAATGGACGTCGCACGAGGCGGCAGCGGATGCCGATCTTTCTCGTGCACCCGGAGCAAAGTGCGTCCGGGCAGAGATCAGGACGTAGCGCCGGCGGCAGCCGGCTCAGGGATGAACTTCAGTACAGCAGGGTCAGGCGCGCTCGCCGAACAACGCTTCGTGACGATTGCATATCGCGGGCCACAACGACCGCACGTCCGGTACGTCCAGCTGGAAATTCTCGCGCAACGCATCGACCAGCTCATCAGCATTCACGAGCAGCTTCCTGCTCGATCCTTTCGCATCCATGATCGTCAGAACGCGGCCGCGCACGGTCAGATGTGCATCGCCCCGACGACGCTGCACGACGAGATTCCTGACGAACGGCGACTCGTCGTGCACCTGCAACCATGCGCACTTGGCGGCGAGCAGAGTCTCGTCGGCAGATGAGTCCATGAAGTCGAAGCTGAAGGGGTCGCCGTGAGCGTGTTCGGTGAATCGCCAGTAACCGCCGTCGATCCGCTTCAGGGCGACGCGATAGGGCGCATCCACCCGCTCAGCGATGGCCAGCGGCAACGGCTCGAGGAGACTGCCGCCGAAACCGACATCGACCAGGTACGGCCGATCGAGATTCACGCGCAGACAAAGGTGATTGCCCAGCTGGACATCTCCCGCCGCTTCCCGCATCACCCCCGCACAGAGACGCGTGACGTCGAAACCGATCTCGCACAGCGCCCAGTCCATCAGACCGTTCTGCTCGTAGCACCAGCCGCCGCGTCGACGCGTCACGAGCTTGTCGTAGATGGACGAAATCTCCATGGAGACCGGGCGCTGAAGCTGCACGTCGACGTTCTCGAATGGAATCGACAGCGCATGGGCCCTGTGAATCGCCCGCAACGTCTCGATATCGGGACCGACGGGGCCCGACAGGCCAATGCGGGCGAGGTAGCGGGAGAGGTTCATCCCGGCAGGATAGAGGCACTCCTCTCATCCCGCCAGAAGCGGGACCTCTCCACAGCTCACGGCGAAGCGCTCACGCATCCTCGCACGTAGCCGCTCACGTTCTGCCCCAGCGCATGGTTGTAATCGTCGACCGCAGGCGCCGTAACACGCATCCACGTGCTGCCATCGCTCGAGGAAACAGCCGTGTCATTCGAGTTGCAGGTCGGCAGCGAGTTGGCCGATCCCGCATAGACGAATGCAGGGATGCCGCCGAGCCGAATCTGCGAGCCGACGGTACCGTTGCTCGCAGCATGCACCGGCACGACCAGGAACCCCGCAGTCTGCAGGGGCACGCGATAGACCTCTGCTGGCGGCGGCGCCGGCGGTGGTGCAGCAGTGAACGGGCTGTCCGTACTCCATGTCGGCCCGGCATTCGGCGAGCCGCCGTAGAACAATTGGGCATTCGTTGCATTGGACGAGGAATCCCGCGCGGTGAGACCGGACGCGTCGTCGAGATGCAGCAGCACGGCTGTACTGCCATCCGCCGTGTAGGGCTGCGACGAGGGCGTGAAATTCCCGGACCAGCGCAATACGCTGGAGATCCGGATCTCGTCCAGCCAGCCTCGGAACTCTCGCCAGCCGTTACCGGAGGTGTAGTGCTTCTCGGCGCCGATGACGAGGAATGGGTCGTTCGGCGAAGAGGATCCCGCGCCATTCGGGTAGGAGATGTCTCCATCGGGTCCATCGGCGTTACCCGCCAGAACACCGTCGACATAGATCCACAGCCATCCATCGGAGCGTCGGCGCTGCAACGCTACGTGATGCCAGCGCCCGTCCGTGATCGAGACGTTGGAACAGAGCGTGTACAGAGAACTGGCGTTCGTACTCGTTCCTGTAACGCCCCACACGATCCGGCCGCCAGCCAGCGACACTCCATAGGCACGCGGTGCCGAATAGCGATCACGGTCGAAGATGATGTCGCCGTAGATCCAGTTCGAGTTGTTTCCGCAGCTGACGGCGCCGGACGTATTCCCCGAAGCCGCCTTGATCCGGAAATCTATCGTGAAGTCGGTTGCGCCGACGTCTGCCGCGATGTGAGGGTCGACGCGCAGCTTGATTCGATTCGCGTCGTAGTCGATATCGCCATAGAAGCGCAGCGAAGTTTGCGCGCCGACGATCTGCGGCAGGAAGAGCAGCGCAGCGACGACTGCAATGCAGCCGCGAAATTTACTCCGGCACATCGGATTGCACTCCATCGGCAGTTCGGGACGCGAAGTGCCCGAGAAACTCCGATGGGTGGCCTGGGGTTCCGCCTGAACTCGTCCGCAAATACCGACAACAGCGGCCGGATCAGAACATCAATCCCTTCAATGCGAGCATCAGATAGGCAACGTTCGAGGCGAGAAGCCAGCGCTGCCGAGTCAGGTAACCCACGCTCATCCACGCGGCGGCCGAGCCCGAGTACAAAGCGAAGACAGTCGTCGTCTGCCCTGGATGCGCCGAAAGCAATGCAGTGCCTGTCATCCCGCACAGAGCTCCGGTCGCTGAAAGGACCGTGCATGCCCGCTGAATGACGAAATCCCGCAGAGGCCGCAGGCGCGCCACCGAGGCAACCAGGAAAGGCAGCGGAAAGAACGTAAGCGAACGAAACACGACGCAGTTCCTGATGATCCGGAAAATCGACACAGAGTGTGCTTCCGGCACAGCGCCGCGGACGCGAAGCGGCTCGCACATCGACTACAGGCAGGGTTGGGCGGATGGGCGCCTAAGGGAAAGTCACAGGAGCGCTCGGGCAGGTCGCGGCAGCTGTCTATCGTTCCACCCGGGTCGTCTTCGCGACTACCCGCCATTGGCCTGCGCGCTCGTACAGCAGCAGATGGTCAACGTACGACGTGCCGTTGAAGTCGAGCTCGTACGTCACCCGCGCCATCGAGCCGTTCACTTCCCGGGACCGTATCCTGCCGACGGCTTGCGGATCAGGTTCCTCGATCCATGACGGAAGCACCGCGGCGAATGATGAGCAGCGAATGCCCTCCTGCCGGTTCATGCAGAACTGCCCTTCGCTGAAGAACAGTCCCTCAAGCACCGAGAGATCTCCTTTGCGAAGTCCTTCCATGTAGGCATCCAGCGCAGCGTCAAGCGAATCCGCCGCGACCGAAGAGGAAACGATCATCGCGACGAGACAGGCCAGAGGCCTTGCAAGCGGTGCTCTCATGACGAGGCTCCTCTGGCCATTGATGCGGGCAGGTCATATTGACGTGCGGGAGATTGTGCCTCACTCGAATGGAAATGTTCATGCGGATGGCGATCGGCGGGCCTCATCACCTCTTGCCTTGCCTGCACGGCCACGTCACGCTTACGGATGGCTTCAGGACTTGCAGCACTGCTCGATGACGTCGCGGCGATCGCCAAACTGGCAGCCGCATCCCTGGATGACGTTACCGCCGCAGCCGGGAAAGCCGGGTCGAAAGCGATCGGCGTCGTCGTCGACGACGCTGCCGTGACCCCCGGCTACGCGATGGGCTTCACGCCCGAACGCGAGCTGCCGATCGTCTGGAAGATTGCGCTCGGGTCCTTGCGCAACAAGTTTCTTTTCCTTTTGCCGGGCGCGCTGCTGCTGAGCGCCTTCGCACCCTGGGCCGTCACGCCGATCCTGATGATCGGCGGCGCCTACCTCTGCTTCGAGGCCACCGAGAAAATCATCGAGGCAGTCGCCAAGACGACGGGCAAGGTCGATGCGTCGCCGAAGGTTTCGGAGCTGGCGTTGAGCTCCGCACAACTGGAAGCGCAGAAGGTAGCCGGCGCAATCCGCACCGACTTCATTCTGTCAGGCGAGATCATGGCGATTGCGCTCGCGACCGTCGCCGACCGCCCGTTTGCAATCCAGGCCGGCGCGTTGGTCGTCGTCAGCCTCGCGCTGACGTTCGCCGTCTACGGTGTCGTGGGATTGATCGTAAAGATGGACGACATCGGCGTACATCTTGCCGCCCGACAGACGGCGGCCGCCAGGTCGTTCGGCCGGGGCCTGGTCAAGTCGATGCCCCATCTGCTCAAGGGACTGAGCTTCGTCGGTACCGCAGCGATGCTCTGGGTCGGCGGCGGCATCATCGTGCATGGACTCGAGCACTTTCACCTGAACACGGTGCCGCACATCGTCCATGACCTTTCGAAGGTCGCCGGACAGGTTCCCGGCTTCGGCGCCGTCACTGAATGGCTGGCGTTCGCCGGCGGCGCCGCGATCGTCGGTCTCATCATCGGCGGCATCATCGTTGCGATCGTGCACTTCCTGCCGAGGCGCAAGCACTGAGCAGACCGGAGCAAGGGCTCGTATCGGTCAACTGCTTACGTACCGAACCGGATGGCCGCCCGGATCGGCGTAAAGCACTGTCGAACGCTCGCGTTGGTCCTGTGTTCGGCATCGACCTCTTGAACGCCGGCACGGGGGCGTGCCGATTCGGCGATCGATCCAGCCGCTTCGGTTAGGGCTTCGGCTCGTTCCGGGATACGAACTGGGACTTCGATCAGGCAACGACGGGCCTGAACGGCATGTTCGACATCACCTCGCTGCGACGAGAGGATGTCGAAGTGCCGGAGCCCGCCGGCGCTGATCGTTACTCAACATCTCCGAGCGTTCCTCAACATCGTTCCCGCGATCTCCTTCGCCAGCTTCGCGGCGACCGTCGCGGTCATGGTCATGAAGTCGCAGCGTGGGTTGTACTCCACGATGTCCGCGGCGACGATCTGCTGATCGATGCGATGAATCAGGTTCAACACCTGTCGCACTGACAGGCCTCCGGGCTCTCGATGCGAGACACCCGGCGCGTGCGCCGGATCCAGGCCATCGAGATCGAGCGAAATGTAGACCGGCGTCGAGAACTCCAGCCGCAGGTTGTCGCCGCACTGCGCGGCTTCGATCACTTCCACACCGAAGCGCTTGAACTGATCGCGATGGTGATCGTTGATCGTCCGCAGTCCGACCTGCACGAGACGGTCCGCCAGTCCCTCCTCCATGATCCGCGCGAAGGGCGACGCGTGCGAACGGCGATTGCCCTCGTAGGCATCGTAGATGTCCGCATGCGCATCGATGTGCAGGATCGCGAGCTTCGGATGCCGCTGGCGCACCGCGCGCAGGATCGGATGAGTGATCGCATGATCGCCACCAAGGCTGATGAGCGAATCGCCCGTCGCAAGCACGCGAGCGACTCCCTGCTCGATGAGCTCCCAGGGATCCTGGCCGGGCTCGAATTTCAGGTCGCCCCGGTCCTGCAGCCTGCCCTCCGCGCCCAGATCGATGCCGGCTTCGCTCCACATGCTGTATGCATCGCAGAAGATCTCCCGGCGAATCAGCGGCGGAGCCCCGGCCGCACCCCGAAGATAGGAAGAGTTCTCATCGTTGGGAATGCCGAGCAGGGATACCTGAGCCATGAGCGATCTCGCATCGAATGAGCATGGCAAGGTACCAGACTGACTTGAGGAAGTGGCGTCGGTGCTTGTGGATCCGGCTTTTGGTCGGACGTCAGGCCGAAGGCCGGATCGCTAGCGCGATGACGTCCGGCTGAAGCCGGACCCACAGCAAGAAGCGGCTTCCGGCTGCACGCCGCATTTGCACCCAACCCGCGCGAGTCGCTGGCTGATCGGACCTCTCGAGCCGGCGTTATACTTCGCCGCATCGCTCAACTCGCCCGGTGCCGCCTCCGGCGGCGATGGAGCCCGACGTGATCTTCGAATCTTTCAGCGCAGGAGGCTGCCGATCATACCTCCTCGGTTGCGCCGACAGCTGCGCCGCTGTGCTGATCGACCCCGAGATCGGCCTCATCGATCGCTACCTCGCGACAGCAGCGCGCGACGGTCTGCGCATTCGGTACCTCGTCGATACGCACACGCACGCCGACCACTTCTCTGCCACGCAGGAACTGGCGCAGCGCCTGCAGATTCCCGTTGCAATGTATCGCCTGAGTTCCGCGCCGTTCGTCAACCTGCGGGTGGACGATGGCGAAATGCTGATCGTCGGCAAGCTGCGCCTGCAGGTGCTGCACACACCGGGACATACGCGGGATTCGATGTGCCTCGTCGTCGAGGATCGCGTCTTCACAGGCGACACGCTGCTCATGGGCGGTACGGGCCGCACCGATCTGCCGACCGGCGATCCGGATGCGCTGTACGACAGCCTGTTCGAGCGCGTGCTGCGACTCGATCCGGCGCTGCAGGTCTACCCCGCACACGAGTACAAGAATCGCACGCACTCCACGATCGGGGATGAGGCCGCGAACAACCCACGCCTGCAGGTACGCGATCGCGCGGAGTTCATCGCGATGATGAACAACCTCAACCTGAACATGCCCACGCACATCACCGAAGCATTGCGAACGAACATGAGCGGCGGCAAGACCGTTGCACAGATGCTCGCGCGCGCCGCGGCTACGGTGCCATTCATGTCGCTGGCGGAATTGAGATCGCGTGTCGAAGCCGGTGCTGACGAGCTGGTCATTCTCGATGTGCGCGAGCGCGAAGCCTACGAGGAAGCTCACGTGCCTGGCGCAAAGCATCTGCCTCGCGGCCAGCTCGAGTTGCGCGTCAACCAGGACCTGCCCGATCCGACGCGCCGCATCGTTGCCTGCTGCGAGTTCGGCCGGATCTCCACGCTCGCGGCCGCAACGCTGCGCGAAATGGGTTTTCAACGCGCGGCTGCGCTGGACGGTGGAATGAAGGCCTGGCGCGAAGCGGGATATCCGACTCGATCAGGAAAATCCCCCTAGAAGAACCGCGTCGACATCGCGAAGTTGACCGCGGATGGCGCGCCAGCCGAATATCATCGGAATGTCGAAGCGCGATACCCGATCACGAGAGATCCCGATGTCGAAGCGCAAGCTGGTTGCACTCGTTTCGCTCACTGTCCTCGGTGGCTGCGCTACGAGCGCCCCGCCGACCGCACCCCGCCAGTACCTCGACGAACAAACGGTCGTCACCGTCACGACGGTGGCCACGTCGATCGATCTCGTCAACGCCGCGTCGCGCGGACTCGATCGATGGCGGCGCGATCGCAACTCACCCAAGCACAAGGAACAGGAACTGGACCTGATCGAGCTGCACGGTGTGGACGTCAACCGCATGGGCACTCACGTGCAGTACCTCGCCGTGCTCAAGTGGCTGGTGCCGAAGGAACTGGCGGGCGCCTCGCCGGAGCTGATGCTGAAGGTCGACGACGAATCGATCGAGCTGCGCAACCCGGAGCTCGATGCGAGAAAGCTGGGCATGTCGCAACCGCTGGGCCCGTCGTTCTCCAGTAACTCGCAGTGGTGGTACTTCCCCATGAACACCGCGACGCTCGCGAAGATCGCTAACGCCACTCAACTCAGCGCTCAGCTGACGTTCGGCGACCAGGTCACGCAGTACGTGCTGACGAACGACGGTCGCGCACAGCTCATCGGGCTGACGAACGCGCTGCCGCGATAGAGCTCCTGCCCAGATGTCCACTGCACAGTCAGAACCCACAAGTGGCGCGGCCCTGCCATTCAGCCGGTGCGCGTGAAATCCATGTGCCAGTTCGTCTCCCATGTCTTGCCGTCATCGCCGGAAGACGCCTGATCCCAATGCGCCGAAGTCGGCGTGATCTTCGACCAGCGGAAACGCACCTTCACAGGCTTGCCCTTCCACGTGTCGTCGCCGATGAAGGTTCCCACGCCATCGGCGAATCCACCGCGCACTGGCGGCTCGATTCCGGGACGCCGTGAATCGATCCACCAGATCGACCACTGGCGGGTCTCGACGTCGAACGCGCGGACGCCGACACCGCGATAGCGGCCGGACGGAAAGTCCAGGATGTTGTCATCCACGTTGCCGCGGCCTCCCATCAGTGCCCAGTTGATGCACGTACCGGTGAACTCCTCCCATTCAGTGCTGCCCGCCAGGCGATCCTTCAGGCGGCTGTGGCGCACCGACCAGCTGCCCACGAGCCAGCTCCAATCATCCGCATGCGCTGCGAACACGGGATCGGTCTTTTCCGATGCCGGGGCAGCGGCTCGAATTTCGGGCGACAGCAGCATCGCTCCGGAAACGCCCAGCGCGGCAGCCAGCAGATCGCGACGGCCGGGATCGACGAAACGGTGAGTCATGAAAATCTCCGTTGGTGGTCACGGAGATCGTTATAGTCGGGCATACCTGACAACCCGTGTCAGGATGGTCCGGGAAACTATCGACATGAGCGCGGGCCGACTGCTGTCCATTCTGTTGCTGCTGCAAGCCAAGGGCGGATCAACGCGACCGTCCTGGCGAAGGAGCTCGAAGTCTCCGTCCGGACCATCTATCGCGATATCAATCAGCTCAGCGCCGCGGGCGTGCCTGTCTTCGCGGACCGCGGCTCCGCCGGGGGCTTTCAGCTGCTCGACGGGTACAAAACACAGCTGACCGGATTGACGGTCGAGGAAGCGAGCTCGCTCTTCCTGCTCGGACTGCCAGGAGCCGCCGCGGATCTCGGGCTCGGCGATGCGATGTCGGGAGCAAGAAGAAAGATCGACGCCGCGCTGCCATCCGAGCGCCGGCGCAGTGCGGACGCCGTTGCCACGCGGTTCCATCTGGACACCGCGGGTTGGTTCAAGCCCATCGAAAGACCGGAGACGCTGCCGGCACTTGCAGATGCAGTGTGGAGCGAGCGTCGCGTCGTCGTGCGCTACAAGAGCTGGACCAGGGAAAGTGTCCAGGATCTCGCACCGCTCGGCCTCGTTCTGAAGGCGGGCGTCTGGTACCTGGTCGCGCTGGGCGCCAAAGCATCACCGGCAACCTATCTCGTTTCGTCGATCCGGTCGCTGGAATCGACGAAAACTCCCTTCGCTCGCCCGAAAAATTTCGACCTGTCGTCGTACTGGTCGGATTCAGTCGAGCAGTTCAATGCGCGCCTGCATCGAGTTACCGCGACGGTGAGAGTGTCGGACCGCGGTTTCCAGTTGCTCGGCAAACTGAGCGCCGCGATCAGGCAGGCCGCGGAGAAGACACGTTCATCGCCGGACGCGAAAGGCTGGACGTCCGTGCAGATTCCGCTCGAAGGCCCGGACAATGCTGTGTGCGATGTCCTGTCGCTGGGTGTCGATGCAGAGCTGGTTGCCCCGGATTCGTTACGCGAGGCACTGTCGCAATCGATCGCGCATCTGGCCACGCTCTACTCGCATGACCGGAAACAGACTGCGAGAAGCAGGAAGCGTTGAGTGCCGAGACAGAGGCACGCTGTCGCGCCGTACCTCCGCCTCGCATTCGATCAGTCGCCGTGGATTCGCATGCCGTAGAAGTACTGGCCGTACTCGACCGAGTAACCGCCTCCGGTCGCCCCGAATCTCAACGTGATCGGCCGACGGAAGAACTCAGTGGCCTGCGCGGAGGTGAGTCCATAAGTTCCGATCAGCGCGCGCAAGTTCTGGTTTGCGCTGGGAAGGAAGCGATGCCAGCGTGTACAGTGCCTTCGTGCAATCCCGCACCGTAAGCAGCCGCATTGATGGAAACAGTCAGTCTCGCCGTCGCAGGTTTCTCCATCGTCATCGCGGCCCTGCTGCTGCTCGCGTACGTGGGATTCATCGAGACGCCGAACAAATCGGTCTATTCGATTCTCTCCTGCGCCGTCCTCCTTGGTGCGCTGGCGACACTGCAGATCGGCCACATGCGCTATTTCACCGGCGCGGAAGAGCCGCTCCTTTCCTTCTACTACCGGCTGGCGCTGTTCATGGCGCCGGCGACGTTCTATTTCTTCGGTCGTTGGGCGGTGCTTCCCGGCGAGCCGTTCAGGCCCATCATGCTGCTGCATCTCGTACCGATCCTGCTCGTCTTCCTGCCGCGTCTCGAAATTTCGCTGCCGCTCCTGTTCCTGCTGGGCACAGGCTATTCGCTGTGGCTCGCGAATCTCGTGTACGAACTGCGCGCGCGGCGCCGACAGTTTCGCTTCGAGATCTTCTATTTCGCCGTCATGTCCACGATGGCCATCATCGTGCTGGCCCTTGGCTTCGCGATTCCATACATCGATCACGACTACTTCTATCTCTTCTACTGCAACGCCATCGGCGCCGCCTTCGCGATCATGGTCGTAGCGCTGATCGCCAATCCCGATCTGCTGGATGAAGTGACCGAAGCAGCGCGCGTGCGCTATGGCGCGTCGACTTTACGGGACGTCGATGTCGACGCGACACTGAGGAAGCTCGAGTCGCTGATGAGCGATCCCAGGATCTACCAGAATGAGAGCCTGAGCCTGTCGACACTGGCGTCCGAGCTGGGCGTTTCCAGTCACCAGCTCTCCGAGCTCGTGAACGCCCGCGTCGGCATCGGGTTTTCGCGTTATGTCCGCGAACGGCGGGTCGCGGCGGCGAAGGAGCTGCTCCTGTCGGCGCCCTCCCAGTCGATCCTCGCCATCAGCATGGATACGGGTTTCCGCTCGCAATCGAGTTTCTACGCCGCGTTCCGGGAAGTGACCGGCCAGTCGCCCGGTGACTACCGCAAGACGCACCTGCGGACTCCGGAATGATCTTCCAGGAACATCGCAAGTCCTTGAAACAGGAAGGCACCCGGACTTTCTGATCCGGACTGATCAATCCGGAAGCCGGCCTTTCGAGGCCATCCGCAGGATTGGCCCATCGTTGTCAGCCGATGGGGAAATCCGATGTCCGCCGCCTCCTATGCGTCCAGTGACGGCATCAAGGCCTACACGCGCCTTGGCCTGCACCTCTACGACCCGCTGATCGTCGGTGTCCTGGCCAGGTATGTCTGGGACTGCCCGGCCGAAGCCTTCATCGATCACTACCGCCGGCACGTCTCCGGCAACCATGCGGACATCGGTGTCGGCACCGGCTACTGCCTCGACCGCTGCGGATTCGATACGCCCGACCCGAGGATCGGGCTCATCGACCTGCAGCCCAACTGCCTGGAGTTCACTGCGAACCGCCTCGCCCGGTATCGACCGCAGGTCTATCTGCGCGACGCGTGCCGGCCGCTGCTGGGCATCGACCCGTTCGACTCGATTGCACTCGGCGGCATCCTGCACTGCCTGCCCGGCGACATGGCCGAGAAGTGCCGGGTCTTCGACTCCCTGCGACCCATCTGCCGCAACGGCGCCAGGATCTTCGGCTTCACGCTCGTGAACGACGCGATACTGGATCGCACTGCACGCCGGCTCGCGTATCGCGGATTGAATGGCCTGCGTGTCATCAACTGCATGAGCGATACCGCAGAGGAACTGCGCCAGTCGCTCGCCGCTCGCTACGTCGAGCACGCAGTCGAGCTGATCGGCTGCTTCGCATTTTTCAGCGCTCGCGCCATTACCCACTGACCCCGCCTCGATCCGGAGATTGCCCATGACCACGTTGCAAGTTCAGACCGCCGGCCACCTCGCGTGCACTCCCGACGCCGCATGGCAGACCGTGTGCTTCTACGAGCACATCCGCCGGAAGCCCTCATGGTTCCTGCGCAGCGTCCTGCCCGTGCCTTTGAGAACCACCGGGTGCTACGGCAAGGTGGGTGACTCCTCGCGCTGCCTGTACAGCGATGGAGGCTATCTCGCCAAGAGGATCACGAAGCTGGTGCCGGGAGAGCGGATCGAGTTCGACATCATCGAACACACGATCCGTTACTGCCGCAACATTGCGCTCCGGGGTGGAACGATCAGCATCGCCGCGCACGACGACGGCTCGTGCTCCGTACACATGGTCACGCGCTACGAGCTCCTCTCGCCGGGCTGGAACATCGCGAGGTACTTCGTAGGCCGCACGATCTCCGCCATGCACAGGATCGTGATCCGGGACATGCAGGAGCGTCTTGGAGTGACTACGCTGGGGGCGACGGGGCGTCGTGCGACTGTTCCCACGCCCGGGACCGCTTCATATACTGGACTGACATCCACTCAGTCCGAGGTCCCTTCATGAAGTCTGCCCGTCTCGCTGCCTTTTGTGCGGCAGCACTCTGGCTCATTGCACCACTTGCTTCCTACGCCGCTGAAACGCCCGACGAAAAAACCAACGGCGAGCAGACGAAGAAAGAAGAGAAGCCGATTCCCGAAGCGAAAGTCTGGGTGACCCGCCACCAGATTCGCGTGGGCGGCAAACCACTCGACTACGAAGCGACGGCAGGCACGCTGCTGATGAAGAACGACAAGGATGAGCCTATCGCGCTCTACGGCTTCACGGCCTATGTGCGCCAGGGACAGGACACCCGCACGCGTCCCATCGTCTTTGCATACAACGGCGGTCCCGGCTCGGCATCGGCGTGGCTGCACATGGGTATTCTGGGTCCGCGCCGCACCGCTCTCGAAGATGAAGCCAACAACACGCGCGGACCTTTCAAGATCGTCGACAACGAGTTCACGATGCTCGATCGCGCGGACATCGTGCTGATCGATCCGGTCGGCACCGGTTTCTCGCGGCCCGTCGGCAAAGCCGAAGGCAAGGACTTCTGGGGCGTCGACAATGACATCCGCTCGGTGTCGGACTTCATCGTGCGCTATCTCGGCGAATACAACCGCTGGGGCAGTCCGAAATTCGTGCTCGGCGAAAGCTACGGCGGCATTCGCACGGGCGGCGTCACGTATGACTTGCTGACGCGTCACAACGTCGCGCTGAACGGCATCATGCTCGTGTCCCCCTTCCTCGATTTCGCGACCGGCTCAGCCGGTTTGTCGGTGGACGAAGGCACGGTCAACTTCTTCTCTACGTACGCTGCAACCGCCTGGTATCACAAGGCGCTCAATCCGCAGCCGCCAGCGCTCGAGCCGTTCCTGCGCGAAGTCGAGAACTGGGCTGAGACGGTCTATGCACCCGTGCTCTTCAAAGGCTCACGCGCAACCGCGGAAGAGCGTCAGACCGTTCTCGCCGGCCTCGAGCGCTACACAGGCGTGAGCGCCGCGTACTGGGACAAGGCGAACATGCGAATGGACGAGAACCGCTTCCTGCAGGAACTGCTGCGCTCGCGCGGCATCACTGTCGGCCGCATCGATTCGCGTTTCGTCGGCGGCATGCCGAACCGGCTCGCGGAAACCACGGCATTCGATCCGTACGCGTCCGCGATCGCCCCGGCGGTCGTCGCAACGTTCAACGACTACGCGCGACGCGAGCTCAAGATGGTTTCCGATCAGCCGTACATCCTGTCGGCCGGCCTGTGGAAGGACTGGGACTTCGGCCACGTGCAGCCCGACTCCAACGGCTTCAAGCTGCCGCTCGCGAGCGTGCTTGCGGACCTGTCGTATGCGATGACGATGAATCCGAAAATGAAAGTACTGATCCAGCAGGGCTACTTCGACCTGGCATGCCCGTATGGCACCGTCACGCACGCCATCGAGCATCTCAACATCTCGCCCGAGCTGCGCCGCAACGTGCAGATCGAATACTACGAAGCCGGCCACATGATGTACGTGCATCCGGCATCGATGCAGAAGTTCAGGGACACGTCCGCTGCTTTCATCGACGCGAACGCGAACTGAAAGCCGGGGAAGGACGGGGTCGGCCCGTCCTTCCCCCAAGTTTCGGTATCACTCCCGATACTTGCTGATCACGAGCCCATCGACCTTCAGCCTGTCATGGCAGGCGAAGCATTGCTGCGGAGTCGGTGCCACCGCGAGTTCCGTC
>JACZCZ010019173.1_pt1 | contig 60645 bp, 56 predicted proteins | sample 8641811 | NCBI WGS metagenome assembly JACZCZ01 (sample SAMN15324610, study PRJNA640507) | soil metagenome | isolation source: intercropping peanut in the first line | place: China: Luxin town, Laibin City, Guangxi Province | collected 2019-07-25 | depth 10cm m | reverse complement strand
CGAGAGATTGAAGCTGCCGGATCCATCACCGCCCGTCCCCACCATATCGACGAGCGGCGATCCTGGCGGAAGTACTGGCCGGCGGGCGAGACCGCGCATGGTGGTCGCGAAGCCGCGCAACTCATCTGCCGTTACACCTTTCACCCGCAACGCCGTCAACAATGCACCAGCCATCGCGGGCGCGGTGTTCGGATCTGTCAGGGCAACGAGCAGAGCCGACGCTTCATCCTGGGTGAGATTGCGCCGGTCGAGCAATCCCTCGAGCGTGTCGCGCAACGAGTTCATGCGAGTTCCCGCTTGCCCGAACGCAACTCGAGAAAGTTGCCCATCAGCACCGGTCCCTGCGGCGTCAGCACGCTTTCGGGATGGAACTGCACGCCCTCGACGGCGAGTGTCTTGTGGCGCACGCCCATGATCTCTCCTTCGTCGGTGCGTGCCGTCACTTCGAGCGCATCCGGCATCGATTGCGGCTGCGCGATCAGCGAGTGATAGCGACCGGCCTCGAACGGCTGCGGCATATCGACGAACACACCACGGCCATCGTGATGAACGAGCGACGTCTTGCCGTGCATGAGGCGGCCGGCGCGAACGACCTTGCCGCCGAACACTTCGACCAGCGACTGATGCCCGAGGCAGACGCCGAACACCGGCACTTCGCCGGCAAAAGCCTCGATCATCTTCATCGAAACACCGGCTTCGTAGGGCGTACCCGGACCCGGCGAAATACAAAGATGCGACGGCTTCAGCGCCCGAGCTTCGTCGACCGAGATCTGGTCATTGCGGTGCACGAGCACATCGGCGCCGAGCACCATGAACGCCTGGACGAGGTTGTAGGTAAACGAATCGTAGTTGTCGATGAGCAGCAACCGCGGCTTGTGCGAAGAAGTCATAGTCCCTCCTCCGCCAACGCCAGTGCGCGCCGCACGATCGCGCTCTTCGCAAGCACTTCCTGGTACTCCATCTGCGGCACGCTGTCGGCCACGATGCCGGCGCCTGCCTGATAACTGTAAGTGTCGCCGCGGAAGACGATTGTGCGGATCGTGATTGCCTGGTCCATCGCGCCGCCATTGCCGAAGTAGCCGACCGTGCCGCCGTAGAAGCCGCGCCGCACCGGCTCTAGCTCATCGATGATCTCCATCGCACGAACCTTCGGCGCGCCGACGAGAGTGCCGGCGGGAAACGCGGCGGCGAACAGATCGAATGCGTCCTTGCCCGGCGCCATCTCGCCCTTCACGCCGCTGACGATGTGCATCACGTGGCTGTAGCGCTCGACGTGGCGATACGGATTCACGTGCACGGTGCCGGCGCGGGCGACGCGCCCGAGGTCGTTGCGTGCGAGATCGACGAGCATGACGTGCTCTGCGTTCTCCTTTGGATCCGCAAGCAGCTCCCTCTGCAATGCTTCATCGTGAGCACTGTCCTCGCCGCGAGGGCGTGTTCCAGCGATCGGCCGCATCTCGGCGCGGCCATTCGACAGTTTCACGAGTGCTTCGGGCGAAGAACCCACGACGACGTAGTCGCCGAGATCGCAGAAGTACATGTACGGCGATGGATTCAGCAATCGCAACGCCCGATAAGTCTCGAAAGGCTCGAGACTGCATTGACCGGAGAAGCGCACCGACAGCACGAGCTGGTACACATCGCCGGCTGCGATGTATTCCTTCGTACGTGCAACGCCATTGAGAAATTCGGCTTCGCTGAGGCTGCCGATCGCGGGCGAATAGCTGATGCGCCTGTCGCTTGCGGGAATCGGTCCACGCAGCGCGTGGATCACTTCCTTCCGCAGTGCGAGTCGTTCGGTTTCGCTGCCCGCGTGCAGCAGTGCGACACCGCGCGTCAGATGGTCGAACACGAGAATCGAGCGCGGCGCGAGATAGTGCGCTTCCGGCGTCGACTCCAGTGTACGTGCCCGGTTCGGCAGACGCTCGAACCGTCGCACGAGGTCGTAGCCCGCCACACCGACGAGACCGCCAAGCAACGGCACGCCCGGAATCTGCGGCTGCGGCTGTGGCGCCTTTGCCAGCGCAGAGCGCAACGCATCCAGCAACTCCTGCTGATTCGCGGGCGCGGGCGTCGTCTTCCCGTCGACCGTCAATCCGCGCTCATCGAGACGCACTTCCAGACAATCGCCGAATCCTATGAACGAGTAACGCGCGAGCCGCTCGCCGCCCTCGACGCTCTCGAGCAGAAACCGCGGCCGGAACGGCTTCAGTTTCAGGTAGGCCGAGACTGGTGTATCCAGGTCGGCGGCGATGTCGAATGGAGGTTTCACGTTCTTCCAGTTCGCAGACAATAAAAAACCCATCCCGGCTATTCGCTCGGAGATGGGTTTGTTGGTTCGGCGGTTATCGGTTTTTAAGCGCGCAGCAGTCCAGCAGCCCTCTCCTTATGAGAGCCGCCACCACCAACGGTGTGACATCGTGGCCATGCGCGTATACATGGGCTGAGTATTACCGGGGGGCCGGAGGGGAGTCAAGGCTGGGAGGGGACCCCTACTTGATCAACCGAAGGTTGACCGGATACCGATAGGCCACCCCCTCGCTCGCCTTCACTGCCGCGATGATCATGAAGACCAGATCGGCGAGGCTGAGCAGGAGCAGCAGCAGGAAGCCGATCGCGACGAGCATCAGGACGACGCACACGATGGCGGCGAGGAACACGGTGATCTGGAAATTGATCGCCTCCTTGCCCTGATCGTTCACGAACGGCATTTCGTCCTTCTTGATCAGCCACACGATCAGCGGGCCGAGAATGATGCCGATACCGGTGAAGAAACCCAGCAGTGCGCTCAGGTGGGCGCCCACCGCCCAATTGCGTTCTTCCGAGGTCGGAGAGACAGGCACCGGTTGATTCATGGCAATCCCTGTTGAGAAGTGATGACGGTCCCGACGAGCAAAGAATGCGCCATTCGGCGCTGATACCGCAATACAACCGCCACCCGGCTATGTTCACGCTCTGGGCATCGTCGACTCGTCACTTGCATCGATCGCCCGTGGCAGAATGCCGCGGGCGATCTTCAACACCATGAAACTCCAGCAACTGCGCTACCTCGCGGCCGTCGTTCAGAGCGGCCTGAACATCACGGCCGCCGCAGAAAAACTGCATACGTCGCAGCCGGCCGTCAGCAAGCAGATCAAACTGCTCGAAGATGAACTCGGCTTCCGCATCTTCGTCCGCAGCGGCCGAACGCTGACGAAAGTCACGCCAGCGGGTCAGCATGTCGTCGACCGCGCCGTCCGTGTGCTGCGCGAAGTCCAGAACATCAAAGGCATTTCCGACGAACACAGGGAAGAGGATCGCGGCACGCTGTCGATCGGTACGACGCACACGCAGGCGCGTTATGTGTTGCCCGCGGTCATCCAGCAGTTCCGCTCCCGCTACCCGAACGTGAAACTGAATCTTCACCAGGGGACGTCGGAACAGATCGCCGCGATGGCCGCACTGGACCGGATCGACTTCGCGATCGCGACGGGATCGGACAACCTGTTCAGCAGTCTCGTGCTGCTGCCCGCGTATCAATGGCATCGACACGTCGTCGTGCCGCTCGATCATCCGCTGGCCTCGGTCAAGAAGCCGACGCTGAAGCAGATCGCCGCGTATCCGATCGTCACGTACGTCTTCAGCTTCACTGGGCCTTCGTCGCTGCAGCAGCTCTTCTCGAAGGCCGGCTTGCCGCTCAACGTCGCGCTGACCGCACGCGACGCCGATGTCATCAAGACCTATGTCCGCCTTGGCCTCGGCGTCGGCATCGTTGCCGACGTCGCCGTCGATGCACGAGAGGATCGCGACCTCGTCGCAATCGATGCATCACACTTGTTCCCGATTCACACCACGTGGATCGGCTTCTCGCGAGGCGGCCTGCTGCGTCGCTATATGTACGACTTCATGCAGCTCTTCGCACCGCACCTCAATCGCCGGCTCGTCGATCGCGCAGTCGCGGCGGATTCGCAGGACGAAGTCGCGGCGCTGTTTCAGGATGTGAAAGTGCCAGTGAGGTGAAGAGAGGGATCGGGGACTCGGGCCGGATACTGGGAGTGGTTTCTTCCGACTTCTGACGCGTCCCGCGCCGGTGCTCTCCCCGGTCCTCAAGTCCTACCCCGCCCCCTCCTCGCATAACCACCTTGTCACCCCTTCGCGACTGATCGCTCACTGTCCTCTCCGTAGCATCCCTCTGCGTATACGGCGCACGTACGCGCCGCCCGATAGATCAGGAGAGGGGAGTTCTATGCGTTCTTTGTATGGCGTGGCTGCAGCTGTCACGGTAGCGCTCGGCGGCGCAGTCTCGGGCGTCTCGCGCGCGCAGACTGCTGCACCGGACGCACAGGCGAGCAATTCGCTCGAGAGCATCGTCGTGACGGCCCGTCGCCGCGAAGAGAATGTGCAGGAAGTGCCGCTCGCGATCTCGGTCGTCGGAGCAGAGACTCTCGAATCCCAGGGTACCTACAACATCAGCAGGCTGACCCAGCTTCAGCCGACGCTGCAGTTCTACTCGCAGAACCCGCGTAATACCTTCATCAACATTCGCGGCATCGGCGCTCCGTTCGGTCTCACCAACGACGGTTTCGAGCAAGGGGTCGGCGTGTACATCGACGACGTCTACTACAACCGTATCGCCTCGGCGACGCTGGACTTCGTCGACGTCGAACAGATCGAAACGTTGCGCGGCCCGCAAGGAACGCTCTACGGCAAGAACACCACTTCTGGCGCCATCAACATCACGACACGCGCGCCGAGTTTCGATCTCGAAGGCAAGGCCGAGGTTTCACTCGGCAATCTCGATTTCAAGCAGGCGAAGGCTTCGCTCTCGGGCCCTTTGGCAGAAACGATTGCCGCACGGCTGAGCGTGTCGGCGACGCAGCGGCAGGGCACTCTGTACAACACCGCCACCGACGAGTGGGTTCAGTCGCAGGACAACCTCGGCGTTCGCGGATCGCTCTTGTGGCAGGCCAGCGAGAATCTCGACCTGACCTTGTCCGCCGATTACAACGAACAGGATCCGAACTGCTGCCTCTTCACCTATGGAAGCTACGGGCCGACCCAGCGCGCGGCCAACCGCCAATACCCGGCGCTGGTCTCCTACTTTCCCGGTTATGCAGTGCCGAGCACCAATCCGTATGACCGCATAACCGATCAGGATGCGCCGATTGCCGCGTACAACGAGCACGGCGGTGTATCGGTGCGCGCAGTGTGGGATCTGAACGAGACCAACTCACTGACGTCGATCAGCGCCTGGCGCTACTGGGATTGGGGACCTGGTAACGACCGCGACTACACCGGTCTGCCCGTGTATCTCAAGGTCAACAATCCGACCCGCCAGGATCAGTGGACGCAGGAGTTCCGCTTCAATCACGAGGCAGACAGTTACGACTTCGTCGCTGGACTGTTTGCCTTCCACCAGGAAATCAAGACCAGCGGCATCCAGCAGACGGGTCCCGCGGCGAGCAAGTGGCTGCTCAACCCAACGAGCGCGCTGTCGAACAACCCTGCGGTCATGGACAACGTGCAGGCGGTCAACGACATCCGGCTCAACAACACCAGCGTGGCGGCATTCGCGAAGGTCAACTTCAAGGTGACCGACAGTTTCACCGTATCGCCCGGCGTGCGCATCAACTACGACGAGAAGAAGGGGCTGTACGATTCCGTCGTTACTGGCACCGCATCAGACGGTACGCGCCAGATCGTTTCGGCCGTCCCCGGCTCTCCCTACTACAACGATCCGTGGACGGCTGCACAGCGTGGCGTCCAGGCTTCGCAGTACTTCGAACCGGAATTCAGCGCGGACAACCTGTCGTACGACCTGAACCTGGGTTACCAACTGGCAGAAGATGTGAACGTCTATGCGACCTACGCGCGCGCCTTCAAGACGGGCGGTATCAATCTGAACGGCGTGCCGGCGGACGCGAACGGCGCACCGATTCTCGCCGCGGCCACGATCAAACCGGAGAAAGTCGATCACTTCGAGGCCGGCATCAAGACACAGTTCTGGGATCGCCGCGCCACGGCCAATGTGAGCGCCTTCTGGACCCAGATCGAAGACTTCCAGGCCAATGTCAGCAATGGCCAGTTCGGGACCGTTCGCGGCTATCTGGCAAATGCGGATGAAGTTCGCACCCGCGGCGTCGAGGCCGATTTTTCGATTCACCCGAGTGAGCGCCTCAGTGCGTACATCAGCGGCGCCTACACGGATGCCGAGTACGCCCGCTTCATCGACGCACCTTGCCCGCCGGAACTCGCCGGCGGCGCCATCGCTACCGGCGCCCAGCAGCCGGGCGCACCCGGCGTTCCCGGCGCTCTCAGTCCGCCGAACTGCGACATCTCGGGCCAGGTGCTCCCGGGCGTCTCGGAGTGGGCGGGATCGTGGGGCGCTGAAGCGAATATCCCGATCAATGCAGCGGTCCGAGGAGAGTTCTACTTCGGCTACGACGCGAGCTACCGCTCGGAGTGGTCGTCAAACCCATCGCCCTCGATCTATACCTGGGTCGACGGCTACGCGCTGCACAACTTCCGCGCCGGCTTTCGCACCGATCGCTTCGAGATTTTCGGCTGGGTGCGCAATGCCTTCGACAAGGACTATATCGACTTGTTGCTGGCTGGCACCGGCGGGAACACGGGCCTGATCGCTGCCCAGGTGGGCGATCCTCAGACCTACGGTTTGTCACTTAGAGCATCGTTCTGACGAACGACCGCCACCACAGAGAGTTCATGGGCTCTGTCAGCCACCCGACTCGCACTCAAGTACATATATGAACCGCAGTATTCGCTCTGTGCTCAAGACGCTTGCACTCGGCCTGACGCTGGCGATCGCCGCAGCACCCGCAGTTCAAGCTGCTACTACCACGCTACTCAACGTGTCGTACGACCCGACACGCGAACTCTACGAGGAGTACAACAAGGAATTCGCCCGGTACTGGAAGGCGAAGACCGGTGATGACGTCGACGTGAAGCAATCGCACGGCGGCTCGGGCAAACAGGCACGAACTGTGATCGATGGCTTGCCTGCCGACGTCGTTACTCTCGCACTCGCGGGCGACATCGATGCGCTGGTGACGAATGGAAAGTTGCTGCCGGTGAACTGGCAGGCGCGGTTGCCGCACAACAGCTCGCCTTACACCTCGACGATCGTGTTCCTCGTTCGTAAAGGCAATCCGAAAGGCATCAGGGATTGGAGCGATCTGATCAAGCCGGGCGTGCAGGTGATCACGCCGAATCCGAAAACGTCGGGCGGCGCGCGCTGGAACTATCTCGCAGGCTGGGCCTGGGCGCTCAAGCAGCCGGGCGGCGACGAAGCGACAGCGAAGGAATACATCCGCAAGCTCTACAAGAACGTCCCCGTGCTGGACACCGGCGCCCGCGGTTCGACGACGACGTTCGTTCAACGCGGCATCGGCGATGTGCTGCTCGCATGGGAGAACGAAGCGTTCCTGTCATTGAAGGAAGTCGGCGGCGACAGAGTCGAAATCGTCGCGCCTTCGCTGAGCATTCTTGCCGAGCCACCGGTCGCTGTCGTCGACAAGGTCGTGCTCAAGCGCGGAACACGCGACGTCGCAACGGAATATCTGCAGCACCTGTACAGCCCCGAGGCGCAGGAGATCATCGCCCGCAACTACTATCGTCCGATCGACGAGAAGGTCGCCGCGAAACACGCGAAGCAATTTCCGAAGATCAATCTCGTGACCATCGCGGACTTCGGCGGCTGGGAGAAGGCGCAGAAGAAGCACTTCAATGACAGGGGAGTGTTCGATCAGATCTATGCGCCGGAGTGAAAAAGAGCTGCGAGCTGCGAGCCAGAGATGAGGAAACTCTCTCTGGCTCGTCACCTCGTGGGTCCGGCTTCAGCCGGACGTCATCGCCGCTTCCCGCCTGCGCGGGAATGACGTGGGGCGGCTCAGTCCTCGTCCTTCTTGTTTTCCTCCACCCTCTTCTTCAGCTTCATCCACTCCTCGAGCTTCTTGAGGTCGGTGGGTTTGCGGGGGACGGGAGGCGGAGGCTGGCCAGGCGCCGGACGGGCGTTCTTTCCTGCGGAGCCTGCGCTGTTGTATGGATTGAATCCGCCGCCGCTGCCTTTGGCGGGCGTGTTGTCGTACGGGTTGAAGCCGCCGCCGGGCAGGGGCGCTTTATGCTCGCCTTCGAGACCTTCGGGCTTCTTGTGTCTTGCCGTTTCGGCGATCGAGAGATCGCCGAGGTCGAGCTTCTTGAGGCGCTGGGTGCTGACATCCCTGCTGTAGACGCCGGTTTCGAGCTGCCATTCCCAGGTCGGATTGCCCCGGGAATCGTACGCCACGCGGCCCGATCGCTTGTCGGTGCCCTGCGAGCCGACCGCGGTGGGCGGTGCGCGCTCTGGCTTCTTGTCTTCAGGATCGGTCATATGGAAAAAGGATAACGGACGATCTGTTCGGCGCAGAACAACCAGCCCCGATTCTTTCCGAACTATCCGTACCCTGGTATCCGCAATCTCCTTTCGTCCGCAGGTATCCTGAAGATATCTGACAGCGGGTGACGGGAATAGACGGTATACCCGTCTCCATGGAAATCCGGCGCAAAGATCCCCAGCTATAGGCATCCCAAGAAGCAATGCCGGCCGCGACGCTCGTCCCGGCTCAACCGCCATCCTGATGAGCTCCCGACACCCCCGACCCGCGACCGACAAGCCCGACCTGGCCCGCGGCTTTCTCGGAGTCTTCGCATACAGCCGGCGGGCCCTCGAGCTCGTCTGGACGACCAGCCGGCCACTGAGCATCGCATTCGCCGCCCTTACGCTGCTGGCCGGCGTGTTTCCGGCGGCCATTGCGTACGTCGGCTCGCTCATCGTCGATGCCGTCGTTGCTGCGATCCAGGCCAGCCCGCAGACGCACGACGCAGCCAAGTGGCATGCGCTCGAGCTCGTCGTCGCCGAAGGGTTCCTGGTCGCCGGGCTGGCGGGTGCTCAGCGCGGTCTGTCGCTCTGCCAATCACTGCTGCGGGCGCAACTCGGCCAGCGGGTCAATTCGATGATCCTCGAGAAGGCGCTCGCGCTCGACCTGGCGCACTTCGAGAACTCGGAGTTCTACGACAAGCTCACTCGCGCACGCCGCGAAGCATCGAGCCGGCCGTTGTCGCTCGTCACACGCACCTTCGGTCTCGCACAGAACGCGGTATCGCTCATCAGTTACGCGGTGCTGCTGGTTCACTTCTCGCCGTGGGCGGTTGCGGTGCTCATTCTTGCGGGATTGCCCGCGTTCATCGCCGAAGCGAAATTCTCCGGCGCGGCGTTCCGGCTGTTCCTGTGGCGTTCGCCCGAAACGCGCATGCAGCTCTATCTCGAAACGCTGCTCGCGCGCGAAGACCATGTGAAGGAAGTCAAGCTGTTCGGCCTCGGACCGCTGTTCCTCGATCGCTACCGGAACATCTTCCGCAAGCTCTACAAGGAAGATCGCGATCTCACCGTCCGTCGCGACACGTGGGGTTTCTTTCTCGGGCTGATCGGCACGACGGCGCTGTACGGTGCTTATGCGTGGATCGCGCTTTCGGCCATTGCATTGCGCATCACGCTCGGACAGATGACGATGTATCTCATGCTGTTCCGGCAGGGTCAGTCGGCGGTATCCGCGATCCTCTCGGCGATCAGCGGCATGTACGAAGACAATCTGTATCTGTCGACGCTCTACGACTATCTGGAAACGCCGATCGAGCGCAGCACCGGCACGCTCGTTCGCGGACCGCAGCCGGCCGACGGCATTCGCTTCGAGCACGTGGGTTTCACCTATCCGGGCGCGGAGATGCCGACGCTCGTCGACGTGAACCTGCACATCCGACCGGGGCAATCGCTGGCGCTGGTCGGTGAGAACGGTTCGGGCAAGACGACGCTCATCAAGCTGCTCACGCGGCTGTACCAGCCAACGTCAGGTCGCATCCTGCTCGATGGCCAGGACCTGCGCGACTGGGACGAGGTCGCGCTGCGCGATCGGATCGGTGTGATCTTCCAGGATTTCACCCGCTATCAGCTGCTGTTCGGTGAGAACATCGGCGCGGGCGACGTGCAGCACTTCGCGGATGAAGCGCGCTGGCGCGAAGCTGGCGAAAAAGGCATGGCGACGGCGATCGCCGAATCATTGCCTGAAGGCTATCGCACGCCGCTGGGCAAATGGTTCAACGATGGCCGCGAACTGTCCGGAGGACAGTGGCAGAAGATCGCACTGTCGCGCGCTTTCATGCGTTCACGCGCCGACATTCTCGTTCTCGATGAGCCCACGGCAGCAATGGATGCGGCTGCCGAAGCCACGATCTTCGAGCACTTCCGAACGCTGACTCACGGACGCATCGCGATCCTTATTTCGCACCGGTTCTCCACCGTGCGCATGGCGGACAAGATTGTGGTTCTGCAGGACGGCCGCGTCATCGAGGAAGGCAGTCACGAAGAGCTGATGCGCGTGGAGAATGGGCACTACGCGCACCTGTTTTCGCTGCAGGCAAAAGGGTACAGATGAACGGAAGCGCTCACCAATTGAGACCTATGTCCCAGATCGCGCCGATGGGGTGTTCACTCGTGACGTGAGAGGCAGCGATCGCCGGTCGGCGTAGGTACTGTGCCGGCCCCGAATGAATGCCGCCCTCCCTCTTCGCCGCTCGCTGCGTCGCTTCGCCTCGTGTGCGCTGTCGACGCTGATCGCGTTTGCGGCACTGGAGGCCTCCGGCGCCTGCATGGTCAGTACCGATCCGGTAATGCGCGCTTATGACCGCCAGGTCGGTCGCGATCCTGCAGCTGTTGTAAGTGAAATTTCGTCAAGGCTGACATCAGGCCAGGACACAGATCCTTTACGGCGCGCCGCGCTGTATGGAGTCCTCGCCGAGGCGTACTCGTCTCTCGAGCACTACGCCGAAACGCGCGAAGCCGCCAACAAGGGGCTCGCATTGGTGAGCGACCCGCTCGATCCCGTTTACGTCAATCTCCTTCATTACGGAGCGTCCAACAGCTTCGACGAAGAAAGTCGCCCGCTCGCCTTCTCGCAGACACAGGCGGCGCTCGATGTGCAGCCGGCCGGTTCGTCTGCTCAAGCGTGCCTGCTGACCGCGCTCGGCATCCTGGAACATTTCTCCGGTCGCACGGATCAGGCGAGCATCCATCTCACTCGCGCCTATCGGATGAGCGAAGGCAACGAGCGAGCTCCTCAACGCATCGTCGCGGCAGAAGTGCTGTCGATCGTGATGCGCGATCTGCACGACTTCTCGCAGGCACTCGCGTTGAACAAGGAAGTGATCGGCTGGTACGAACAGAACGCGCCGTTTCGCATTGCAGTGGCGCGCTTCATGCGAGGTGCGATTCTTCGCGAGATCGGCAGCCACGCGGAGGCTCTGAAGGAGCTGGAGATCTCCCGCGAACTCGGTGTCGAAGCGAACGACGCCATGGGAGTCGCGTACGCCGATCAGCTGATGTGCGCCTCGAACGTCGATCTCGGCGCGCTCGCCGTTGCGAGAAGGCAGTGCGGCAACGCGCTGCGGACTTTCACCGAAGCGGGTTCGGTCGATCCGCGGAAAAAGGTGCTGACCAATCTCGCCGAGATCGATCTGCTCGAACACACGCCCGCCGCTGCACTGGCACGGCTCAATCAGATTCTGGACCAGCAGGGCCGCGACATCGCGCCTTTCCGGCTCGCGAAAGTCTATGAGCTGCGCGCACAGGCCAACGCGCAGCTCGGTCACGCCGATGCCGCCCTTGCGGACTACCAGGCGTACATGGATCGATACAAGACGAGCACCGACGCGGAACGTGCGCGTGAGGCCGCGGCACTGCGTGCACGATTCGAGACCGATCGGGAAATCGAACGCAATGCGTTCCTGCAGCGCGAACTGCAGAGCAAGAACGAAAAACTGCAGGCGCAGTCGGCGCGATTGCGCTGGATGATCGTGTCAGGTGTCACCGGCACCGCGATCATCGCGCTGCTCACTTATTTGCTCGCCACTGCGAAGCGGAAGCGCACGTTGCTCGCGCTATTGGCGCAGCAGGACGATCTGACCGCGTTGCCCAATCGCCGTCGTACGCTGCAGCTCGCGACAGAAGCGTTCGACATCACTCGCGCCTACCGCCAACCGCTGACGATCGGCGTCCTCGATCTCGACCATTTCAAGCAGATCAATGATCGCTTCGGTCACGCCACCGGCGACTTCGTGCTGCAGGAGTTCGCACGCATCGGACGCGAAGTGATCCGCGAGACCGATGTTCTGGGCCGCTGGGGTGGCGAGGAATTCCTGATCGTGCTGCCGAACACGACGCTCGACGTGGCGCTCGGTATCGTCGACCGGATCCGTGAAGCATCGACGCGCATCAAAGGCGCCGCGGCCGCGGTCGAATTGAAGGTAAGTCTCAGCGCCGGCCTCGCCACGAACGAAGGCGATCCCGTCCGCCTCGAAGACGTCATTGCCTCAGCCGACACCGCGCTCTACGAAGCCAAGAAGAGCGGCCGCGATGTCGTGCGCGTCGCGCAGGAGAGCTACGACGTTGCGTCAACAGGCATTCGCCAGCGGCTCCGGCATGCAGGAATTGATCTGAGGACGGGTAGTCATTGGAAGACGTAGGGAATGACAGGACTTCGTCGTCACACCCGCCCGCGGCCGGCAAGCTACCGGCTTCCCTCCATCAAATTACTCCACGTCTCCGTCAGCACATCCTCTGCGTTCTGCAGGAACCCCCGCAGCTCGGTGGGCTCTCCGGGCTTCAGCTGCTTCACGCGCACAGTCATGCGCCACGCGCCGGTCGCGTCGAGGCGATAAGCGTTGCTCTCGATGACCTCGCCGTTGGCCGGCGCAGAGACGACAGCTTTGACCGGCGCATCCGCGCCGAGCTTGTCGAGCTTCGGACCCGTGAAGTCGACGACATACTGCTGTTCGTTCGGCCCGAGTTCGGCGAATCCGCGGCCGACGCGTGACTGCACGACCCAGCCGCCGGGCGGACGCTGCTGTTCATCGCCCTGCCAGTGCAGTCGATAGGAATAGTCGAACGGCTGACCGACGGCTGGCGCCTTTTCCGGCACCCAGTACGCGACGATGTTGTCGTTCGTCTCATCCGGTGTGCTCAGTTGCACGAGTTCGACACGACCCGGGCCCCATGAGCTGGTCGGCTCCACCCAGGCGCTCGGCCGCAGCTCATAGCGCGCTTCGCTGTCTTCGTAGCTGCTGAAGCTGCGGTCGCGCTGCATGACACCGAATCCGCGCAACGATGGCATCGAGAACGATGTCGCCAGCACTCCCCTCGGATTGATCAGCGGGCGCCAGATCCACTCGCCACTGCCCGTCGCGACCATCAGTCCATCGGAGTCGTGCACTTCGGGACGAAAGTCGGTGCGATGCGGCTGATTTTCGCCGAACTGATACATGCTCGTTAGCGGCGCAATCCCCAGCGTCGCGACGGGCGCACGCAGGAACAGGCGCGCACGGACATCCATGACCGTTTCCTTGCCAGGCCGGATGTCGAACTGATACGCACCGCTTGCCCGCGGCGAATCGAGCAGCGCATAGACAGTCAGCGAGTTCGCGCTCTTCTCGGGTTTGACGAGCCAGAACTCGGTGAAGCGGGGAAATTCTTCGCCCTTGCCGCCGACGGTATCGAGCGCGAGGCCCCGCGCCGACAGCCCGTATCGCTGACCCGCTCCGAGTGCGCGGAAGTAGCTCGCGCCAAGAAAGACTACGAGCTCATCTTTGTACGCGCCCGAGTTCAGGGGATAGTGAGCACGGAATCCCGCGAACCCCACATCGCCCCAGCGTTGCGGCGACAGCTTGTTCTGGCCGTAATCGAAATCCGCGCTGCGATAGCGCAGGTGTCGTACGGAGCTGCCTGAAACTTCGTTGATCAGCACCGGCTCGGTCTGGAACTTGCCGAGGTGAAAGAACATCACCTCGAAGGGTGCCGCGTCGGATCGCCATAGCGCATGGTCGGGACGAAAGCGGATGTCGCGATACTGGTCGTACGTCAGCGCCGCGAGTTCCGCCGGTGGCTTGCGGCTCTCAGCAACGTACGGCTTCCGCGCCTGCGCCTTCGCGCGCTCCGCGACATCATCAAATCCGAATGCGTACGCCCGCGACGCGACCAGCGTCGCGCAAAGACATGCGCAAAGAGCCCTGCCTGCAAGTGAGTATCGATCGATCCGCGACATTGGCATCCGCCCCGGTGCTGGTTGCGGCGGAAGATAGCATGAGCGAAGCAGAACCAGGCCTGGGCTCGGGGTGCCGGCGAGAGTAGGACCAAGAGTCCGTCTTCCTGTGGCCCGAGCCCCGGGCCCGCGCGCTCGCCCTCACATCTGCCTGAACAGATGCAAGTAGCTGCGGCTCACCGGCAACACATCCTCTCTCCCTTTCAGATGAATATCCGCAGTCTCGTTCTCGCCGCGCGTCACATGACTGATCGCCTTCAGACTCACGACGACGGACCGATGCACCTGCGCGAACTGTTCGGGATCCAGCTGAGTAGCCAGATCCTTCAGGGGCGTGCGAATGACGGCCTCGCGAGACTGACCGTCTTCATCGCGCCAGGCCACCAGTGTGTACTTCTCATCCGAACGCAGGAAGTCGATGTCCTCAACCGGGATCAATCGCACCGTCTGCCCGACCGATGCACGAATCCATCGCAGCGACGCAGGTGCGTTGCCCCGCTGCAGACTCGTCGCGAGCTGCTGCAACAATGCCTCGGTGTTCGTGGCAGGCTGCGATGCACGCAGCCGCTCTTGCAGTCGTGTCACAGTCTCCGCAAGGCGCGAGGGTTCGACGGGCTTCACCAGATAATCGAGCACACCCTGCGCGAATGCCTGGACAGCGTACTGATCGAATGCCGTCACGAACACGAGATGGGCCCGCCGCCCGATGTGACGCGCTGCCTCGACGCCCGTCATGCCCGGCATGTGGACGTCGAGAAAACAGATGTCCGGCTGCTGCGCTTCGAACTTGTCTACCGCCTCTCTGCCGTTGCGGGCCTGCGCGATCACTTCCAGCTCCGGCCACGCTTGTGCCAGCAGGCGCTGCAGCGCATCGCGCAGCAGCGGCTCGTCGTCAGCGATCAATGCCGTGGGTCGCTGTGGCGTCATGCCGCCACCTGTCGCGCGGGGAATTCGAGTTCAGCACAAACACCGTGCGGCTCGATCTCACTGAGCCTCAACTGCGCCTCCGCACCGAACGCGAGCTGCAGGCGCTCGCGCAACGTGGACAACCCGGTGCCGAGACCAGCGCTCGTGGCTTTCATTCCAGCGCCGGTATCCGTCACTCGCGCCAGAACGCGTCCGTCGCGCATCCATACGTCGACATCTATGCGGCCGCCGATTTCACTCGGATCGATGCCGTGCCGCACTGCATTCTCGACGAGCGTCAGCAACGTCATGGGTGGGCACTGCAGCTTGCGTGCTGCCGGATCGATATGCAGCCCGACCTGCAGCCGATCGGGCATGCGCATCTCCATCAGCTCCAGGTAGGCACGCACCAGGTCCGTCTCCTGTCCGAGCGTCGTCGCCGTCTCGTGCATTCGCGGCACGGCGGCGCGCAGGTAGGCAATCAAGCTGGCCAGCACTTTCGATGCCTGCGGCGAGCCTGCATCGACGAGCGCCTGAACGTTCGCGAGCGTATTGAACAGGAAGTGCGGCTCGACCTGCGCCTGCAACAGCCGCAATCGCGCATCGAGCGCCTGGCGCTCGAACTCGCTGCGCTCGAGTTCGAACCCAAGCGCCTGCTCGCGAGCGAATGCGTCGCGTTGCTTCAACATCGCACCGACGGCGATCCACGGCGCGAACAGCACCCCAGTGAACGTCAGGCTCGCGTAACCAATGACGCGCTTGCGGTCCTTCTCGAACTCCGGATTGCCTCCCGTCGTGACGATGTAAGCCATCGCGGCGGCGACCGGAATGACAGCGACGATACCGAGAAGCTGCAACACCGACCGCGCGAGCCACGTCGGCAACCGCCGTGGCCATTGCTCGAACAGACCGAAAGCAAACATCGCCGCCAGCCCGACGATAACCGTCCGCGCGATCACGATCAGCATGGGCGATTCGTTCGGCAAGGCGAGGAAGAAGCCGAATACGGCACCCACGATGAGTGTGAAGCGGACGCGCGACCAGGCGAACAGCAAAGCCAGACCGCGCGGTTTCACGGGGAGAGAGGACATGGCCGGGACTATATCCGAACGCGCCCAGCCACCCCGGCCACCCGTGCGCCCGATTCCATGCGATTGCAGCCTTCCGTCAGGTACTGCCGCAGTCTGTCGGTTCAGGAGGCGGTTCGTCGCATGCAAAGCGGCAAGCCAGCTGCCCCCTGTCAACCAATCGCCCCGCACGCGCGTTATTCGCCTCAGACCGCCGGTTCCGCCCTCCTTTTGCTACCCTCGGGCCGGTTGCTCGTGTCACGCGAAGGAGTGGCTTCTGGATCGGGCTCGTGAGCTGGACAAGTTCCTCGCTGGCGTCGAACGGCGTGCGTTCCGGATCGCACGCATCGCGCTGCGCAATGACGACGACGCACTGGACGCCGTGCAGGACGCGATGTTCAAGCTTGCGCGCAACTACAGTGCTCGTCCCTCGGAGGAATGGGCACCGCTGTTCTACCGGATCCTGCAGAACCGCATTCGTGACGGCCAGCGGCGGCGGCAGGTCCGCAACCGCTTCTTCGCCTGGCTGCCGGGAGCCTCGGCACGTGAAGACGAAGTCGATCCCGTCGAAACCGCGCCAGCCGACGAGGCGGGTGCGGTCGAACGCCTCATGGCGAATGAAGCCCTGAGGCGACTCGAGCAATCGATCGCACAGCTGCCGGCCCGGCAGCAGGAGGCGTTCATGCTGCGAGCCCTCGAGGGTTTCGACGTCGCGCAGACCGCTTCTGCCATGGGCTGCTCGGAAGGCAGCGTAAAGACGCATTACTCACGCGCAGTTCACACCCTGCGCGCCGAACTGGGAGACGCGTGGTGAGTGACGATCCGAAGACACCGCTCGAACAGCGCAGCAAAGTGCTCTTCGATGAAAGCGTCGAAGCGCTGCCCGCTCATATCCGCTCGCGGTTGACGCAGGCGCGACATCGCGCTGTCGAACAGGCGCCGGGCAGCATCAGCCGCCGGATCTGGTTGCCAGCAGCCGGACTGACCGCAGCAGCGGTCGCCGCGGTCGTAGTGATCGCGCCCCGGGTGACCAACGAGCGCTCCATCCCGGAGTCGTTCGCCGCAGCGGACGACATGGCGATGCTGCTCAACGACGACGACCTGGAGCTGATCGAGAACATGGAATTCTACGCCTGGATGGAAGACGGCACGGATGCAACCGCCGCACCCAACGATGGCAGCGACGATGCGCAAACCTGAACAGATCGATCGGCTCGGTGCGCTCGCACTAGTGATGGTTCCCGCCCTTGCTCTCAGCGCGGACCCGGAACCGCTGGACGAGGCTTTCCTCGACTATCTGGCCGAGCTCGAAGACGACGACGATGACTGGACGTGGTTCGCGCAGGACGACGATGACGAAGCCGAAACAAAGAAGGCGGCCGCCAAGCCTGCGCCCGAGAAGAAGGTGAAGCCATGAATCGGTTGCGACGCAATCTCGTGCTCATGCTGGTCGGCACCACGCTCGCCGGCACTTCCTTCGCACAGAGCGCCGGACAGGCGGACGGCGCCGGCGTCGCATGGAATGAACTGAAGCCGGAACAACGGAAGCTGCTGAAGAACTTCGAACAGCGCTGGGGCGAACTGCCGCCGGAGCGGCAACGCAAGCTTTCCGACGGTGCTTCACGCTGGAATGAGCTTACGCCCGAGCAGCGCCAGCAGACTCGCGCCCGTTTCAACGAGTGGCAGAAGCTTCCCGAAGAACGGCGCGCGCAGATCCGCAAGCGCTACGGCGAATTCCGTTCTCTGCCGCCGGAGGAAAAGCAGCGGCTGCGCAAGAACTACAAGCGCTTCCAGCAACTCAACCCCGAGCAGCGCAAACGACTGCGCGAGATGTGGCGCAACGCGACGCCGGAACAGCGCCAGCGTGTTCAGCAACGGCTTCGGGAACGCAAACAGCCGGGACCCTGACGCGCAAGTCGTCATGCCCGCGCAAGACGGCTTCCAGGCTTTTCGCAGGGATGACAGACTCAGCTCCGGATCAGTCCCTCCAGCGGCTTCGCACTCCGACTCTCCGGAAACACTTTCGATTCGAGATCGCTCTCGCCCACCGACAAGTGCCCCGCCAGCACGCCTTTGAACACGCTGCGCAGATCGAGCGTCGGTGCGAGATCGCGCCCTTGGTACAGCGACGACGTTGTCAGGCCCGGCCAATCGGCGAGGACTTTGCCGCCGTTCACAGCGCCGCCCACAAGGAAGGCGCACGTCGCGGTGCCGTGATCCGTGCCGCGAGTTCCGTTGACAGCGACGGTGCGGCCGAACTCCGTTACCACCATCACCGCAGTCCGCTTCCACGCTGGGCCGAGCGATACTCGCAGCGCATCGAGACCTGAGTCGAGAGCACGCAGGCGGTTCACCAGCTGGCCCTGGTCGCCGCCCTGGTTCGCATGCGTGTCCCAGCCGCTGGCTTCGATCACTGCGATGCGTGCGCCATCATCGGCCACCAGCAGGCGGCCGGCGGAAGCAGCCAGCTGATTGAACTGGCCGAGTGGATCGCGCCCGCCGGCCATCATGCCGCCCTCGGCAATCTCGTTCGAAGCCAGAGCCGCCTGCAATCGCTCGGCGAAGTACGGCTCGGTCGAGTACAGATCGGCGATCCGCTGCAACGTATCGGCATCCGCTTCGGGCAGACGCGACGGCGCCCATGAATTCACCTGGTTCTCGCCGCGCAGCACGAGCGGCAGGTTCTGCGAAAGCGCCACCGAGATCTGTTCCGTTGTCCTCAACTTCGTGGCCGGCAACACGCTCAGCGCGCGATTGAGCCAGCCGTCGCGCGCCACGCCTGGCCGAGTCGTGCCGTTCTCGAGCAGATCCTGGCCATCGAAATGTGATCGCTCGCGATAGGGCGAAGCCGCCGCATGAAACACGACGAGTTCCTTTGCCCGATAGCGTTCATGCAACTGCGCGAGGCCGGGATTCAGCGCGAACAGGCCATTCAGCCGCAGCGCCGGTGCAGTGATCGCAAGTGTGCCGCGCTTCGTCGCGTAGTTTCCATCACCGTACGGCGGCACGGCGGCGAGGCCATCGAGCGCACCACGCAGGATGATCAGAACGAAGCGGGAATCGGTCGCTGCGTCAGCGAGAAGGAGGCGCGGTGTGACCGCTGCTGCCGAGGCGGCGAAGGCAGATTGGAGAAAAGTTCGGCGGAGCATGGTCATCGCCTCATGAACTCCGGGCTTGCGAGCAACAAGGTCGTTCCCTGCGCAGCGCTTGCCGCACGGGAGATTGCAGTTCGCGTGCGCTCGTTGAGCGCTTCGCCTAGCGATTGAGCGGCGATGTCGAGAGGCTTTGCACGGGAGCGCAGTCGATCGCTCAGTTGCGTCGCCCACTCGATGCGCTTGAGCAGCGCATCGGGACCATCCCACTGCGCGGCGGTGTCCGGCCAGCCTGCCGGTGAGCCGGGCGTGTAAGGACGCTGGCCGAGCAACTGAAATGGTGCCGCGACCTGCAGCGGCTTGTCCGGCACGAAATCCAGCGCGCGGAAACTCGAGATCACGAACTCGTGAGGTGTCTTGAATTTTCGTGGCGCAGCTTCCCACGCTTGCGGCAACTCGACGACGGCGCGATGCACGGAGGGCAGATCGCCGTCGGTATCCCGAAAGACTTTGGCCACGCGGTCGACCGCAGCGGCAGGAGGATCATCGGCGACGAAATGCCGGACGAGTTTCGTCGCGATGTGAGTAGCAGTGGCAGGGTGCCGGGCGAGATCGTTGAGAACTGCTTTCGCCTGTGCGCCGGCGCTCTCGGAGTAGCGCTTGCCGACGACTGTCTGGGCACCGGGCTCGTGCATGTTCTCGCGGAACTCGAATACACCGGGCTTGCCTTCCGCCAGCGGCCCGCGACTTCCACCTACCGACCATCCAGTCAGTACTCGCGCGAAGCTCGTGACATCCGCCTGTGTGTACCCGCCGTTCACGCCGAGTGTGTGCAGTTCGAGGATCTCGCGAGCCAGGTTCTCGTTGATATCGAGCTTTCGCTCTGCTTTGCGCGCACGACGCGAAGCGCGCTGCGCAAGCATCGAGTTCGGACCGATCGATCCCTGGTTATCGAGATACAGGATCATCGCCGGATGCGATTCCGCTGCGAGCAGCAGCCCGGCGAAACTTCCTGACAGATGCGGCCGGATGGCTTCGTTCTCGAGTGTTCCGGCAAGCCCGGCCACGAGCGCCTTGTCGGCGGACACTGCGAAGTGATTGCTCCAGAAATGCACCAGGCGTTCGCGGAATGGATCGGTGCTGGCAGCGGCGACCTGATAGCGCGCGGCTACTTGGCCGAGATACAGAGGCGCGAGCTTCTGGCGCGCATTCGCAACGGGATCGCGTTCCTTGTCCTTGGCATCGCCTGCGGATTCCGCGCGCGCCTCGCGCCGCATTTCTTGCAGCTCACGATAGGCCTCAAACGCTTGCGCCGAGGAGGGCAGCGCCTTGATCGCCTGCGGCATCGCAACGTCGCGCTCCACCTGGCGCATCAGCCACTCGCGCGGCTCGCCGCCGATGTCGGTAATTTCACCCGGTCTCGCACCCAGGCCGAACCGGTTCGCGGCAAGTACCGCCTGTAATGTCATGGAACTGTCCCGGCTGTCTTTCGCTGCGGTTCATGCAACGCGCGGGCAGCCCCGCGGTTGACTGCGTGTCACCGTTATTCTCCCCGCCAGCGACTGAATCTTTACCGAACGCCCCGTATCTTCACCCCTGCCCTGGTTTGCGGCGATATGTTTTGTCGGCCGGCGCCGGAACTCGCCCTCTTCCTACATCGTTCTCTCATCGCCGCGGACGCGCTGCCGCCGTCGATACCGATAAGAGAGTTCAGCGCAGCTTCGTCCCTGATGCTGGAAAGTCGGCTGACACGAGGAAACCCCATGCGCTGCTGGCTGCTCTTTCACCGCGAACTCGCACCTGACGTTCCAGAGGCCGCAGAAGTGATGCGCTTCCAGCAGGTCGCTGCGCGCCTCGGCATCGACCTGAAGGTGCTGCAGCCTCGCGACTTCGAATTGATCGTCGACTCGGCCGACAACTGGTCCGCGATCTATCAGGGCAGGTCGCTGCCGAAGCCGGATCTGATCATTGCGCGTACCGGCAGCGAGACCAGTTACTTCACGCTGGCCGTGCTGCGTCACTTCGAGCGTCAGGGCGTCGCGATGGTGAACGGCCCGACGGCCATCGAATCGGTTGCCGATAAATTGCAGACGCTGCAGATCCTCTCGAGCGCGGGTCTGCCGATCCCGAAAACCATCCTCGGAAAATTCCCCGTCGACGTGGGTGTCGTCGAGCGCGAGCTCGGCTTCCCTGTCGTCGTGAAAACGCTCAGGGGCACGCGCGGCAACGGTGTGCTCCTGTGCAAGGACCGCGAACAGTTCGGCGATCTAGCGAACCTGCTCGACGGAGCCAGCCCCGGGGCCGACTTCATCTTCCAGCAGTACATCAAATCGAGCCACGGCCGCGACGTGCGGGTGCTCGTCGTGAACGGCAAGGCGGTGGCCGCGATGGAGCGCCGCTCGGCGGACGGCAGCTTCAAATCGAACATATCGCTCGGCGGCATCGGCACGTGTTTCGACCCGCCGCCCGAGATGGCAGAACTTGCGGTACGGGTGACACGGGCACTGGGACTCGACGTCGCGGGCATCGACATCCTCTTCGATACCGATGGGTATCGCATCTGTGAAGCGAACTCATCGCCGGGCTTTCAGGGCCTCGAGAAGGCATGCGGCATCAGCGTGCCCGATGCGATCTTCGCGGGCATGCGCGAACGTCTCGGCCTGCCTTCGAGGCCGCGCGGCAGTTCCTGGCGGCGCTTCATCAGTTCGCTGCGACGCTCGCTCGGAGATACGCAGCATCAGGCGGATTCAGCAAATCCCTGAAGGCCCGACAACGCTGTCGGCACGCATTCGTCGATTTCGTGACCCAGTTGCCGCGTCCGACGCCGCGCTAGGTGATTCCAAGTCTTGTCCGAGAAATTTCCCTCTGCTATCTGTGAGTGCGAAGCGGAGGGAATGACAAGGGATGAAGATCCTGCATCTGGAGGACAGCGCCAGCGATGCGCTGATCATCGAGCGGCGACTGCAGAAGGACGGCGTCCAGGTCCAGTTCATTCCGGCACGGTCGCGTGAAGAATTCATCAGCGCACTCGAGACCGGCGGCTTCGACGTCGTCGTCGTCGACAACGGCCTGCCGCGCTTCGACGCACGCGAGGCGATCGCTCTCTCGAAAGCCCGGTACGCAGATCTGCCGGTCATCGTGTGCTCCGGCGCAGCCCGCGAAGCGGATGTGAACGCAAGCTTCGCCGCCGGTGCCGACGACTACGTCCTCAAGGACTACGCTTGGCAACTCACTGCCGCGTTGCGACGAACCCAGAATGCCCGCACTCCCAAACCTGTCGATCCGACCCGGCAGCACGCATCCATGTCGCGACTCATCAGCGTCGTGCAGGAGCTCTCGCTCGCCCGCGGACTGGATGCGATCGTCGAGATCGTCCGTCATGCCGCGCGCGAGCTGACCGGCGCCGACGGCGCAACGTTCGTGCTGCGCGATGGCGACTATTGCTTCTACGTCGATGAAGACGCGATTTCACCGCTCTGGAAGGGCCAGCGATTTCCGTTGCAGACCTGCGTGAGCGGCTGGGCGATGCTCAATGGCAAATCGACGGTCATCCCCGACATCTTCAAGGATCCCCGCGTGCCGGTGGACGCCTATCGTCCGACATTCGTGCGCAGCATGGCCATGGTGCCGATCCGGACGAATGAGCCGATCGGCGCGATCGGCAACTACTGGGCGACTCAACACGAATGCACGGCCGAGGAGCTGATGCTGCTCGAGGCGCTGGCGAACACCACGGCGGTCGCCATGGAGAACGTGCAGGTCTACTCCGATCTCGAACGGCAGGTCCTCATCCGGACACGGGAGCTGGAAGGCGCCAACCAGGAGCTCGAAGCGTTCTCGTCCGCGGTCTCACACGATCTGCGTGCACCGCTGCGCGCAATGAACCTGGAACTCGATCGCGCCCGCGGCGAAGAAGACCCGGCGACCAGCATCGACAACCTGTTCGGGCATACGCAGCGCATGAGCGACCTCATCGAAGACCTGCTGAGGTTGTCGCGGATCAGCCGGGCCGAACTGGAGCTGGAGCCTGTCGATATCGCAGCCCTGGTGCGGGGGGCCCTCGCACGCCTGAGCGCCGCGGACCCCGACCGGCAGGTCGATCAGGTCATAGAACCCGCCGAGCCCGTGCAGGGGGACCTGGGCCTGCTCGGGGTGCTGGTCGAGAACCTCGTCTCCAACGCCTGGAAGTACTCCTCCCGCCAGCCGCTGGCCCGGATCGAGTTCCGCTCATTCCTGGATGAGCAGGGACGGCGGGTCTTCTGCATCAGCGACAACGGCACCGGGTTCGACGAACGGTATGCGGATCGGCTCTTCAAGCCATTCTCGCGTCTGCACGGGGATCAGGAATTCCCGGGTGTCGGGATCGGGCTGGCCACCGTGCAGCGCATCGTCCAGCGGCACGGGGGCGAGGTCTGGGCCCGCAGCCGGCCCGGCGTCGGGACCCAGATGTACTTTACGCTGGGAAATACCTGAAAAATCCCCGGCCGCAGCCCGTCGGCCACAGGCCCGTGGCGCTTGGCCATTACACGTCGAATACAGCTTTTATGCGGCCGCATCGGGTACGATTGCGCCGCCCGACTGCGCGCGAAGAATATCTTCGACCGAGCCACGTAAGCCGCGGCAAAGACTCGGGCCGCGCAATGGGCGCGCGCCCACGCTATTGAAGGAAGAGCCTGTGCATTACTCGACCGGTGCGCGCCGCGTTGCGGGCGTCGCATTGCTGTTGTCCCTCGCCGCCTGTTCCAGCGGCGGCGGCAACGACAGCGAAACCTCCCGACAGATCGATCTCTCCACCGATTCGCTGACCTTCAGCGCCGGGTCCCCGTCTGCTGCCGCCCCCGCGGCCCAGACCATTACTGCGACCTTCTCCGAAGCGGTCGCTAATGTATCGGTCCTGCAAACCGGTCCCGCCATCGCGGACGTGGTGACGACCCTGAATGGGACCACCGCGCAGATCGTCGTCACTCCGGCCGCCCCCTCGACCATCGGCGCAGGGCAGTACGCGGGGGCGATCTCCGTCACCGGTTACTTCTGTGCTGACTCGACCTGCAGCCGCCTGCAGGCCGGCAGTTCGCGCACGGCGACGGTGAAGTATCAGGTCTCCCCGATCATCGACTACGCCTCGCCGAATGTGGCTACAGCCGGTGTGGCCGCGGGTGTCGTCATCAGGGGCGCAGGCTTCAGCGGCTTTCCCATCTCGGGCGTGAGATTCGGCGGTACCGCGGCGACATCGATGCTCCTTGTCAGCGACACCGAGATCCGCGCGGTCTATCCGGCCCTCGCAGCCGGGAACTACCCCGTCTCGCTGGATATCCCTTCGCATGAGGGTGCAATCCCGAGCACGGCGACGCTTGTTGCCGTCGATCCGGTCACACGCTCGGCGCAGACACTCGCGTGGCCCGCGCCGGTCGGCGCCGTGAAGTCCCTCCGGCACGATGCGCAACGCGATGCGTTGCTCGTCGCCACGGATATCGACGGTGGCACGGTCGTGCGTTATCCGTACGCCGGCGGTGCGTGGGGGGCGCCGACGACAGTTGCGCTCAACAATCTCCAGGACCTGTCGCTGACTGTCGATGCGACGCAGTTGCTGGCGGTCTCGAGGACGCAGGTTGTGCCGCTCGATCCGGCAACCCTGAGCATCGGTACGGCGATCGACGCACCGACGCTGCCGACCAACAGCTTCCTGAAGAGCATCGAAGTCGCCAACACCAACGTCGCATTGATCACGACGGGCATCGCCGAGAGCAAGTCGACGGAGCTCTACACGCTCCTCGTGCGCACCAACGCCATCACCAAGCTCACGGCGGCATTCAACAATGGAACGCTCGGCATCTCCACGAATCGAGCCGTGATCAACCTGGTCCAGGGCGATCCCACGCTCGCAGCGTCACCGGCTGTCGTTGCGTTCACCGCAAGCAACGGCGGCATTTCCAACACGGGCCTCGCCATCAATCAGAACGCCATCGGCCCGGTGCTGGACAGAGATGCGACACGACTGGTCCTCAATGGCCTGAACGTCTACGCCGACTACTCGCTGCTGGGCAAACTGCCCGCAACGACGCTGGCGGTTGCGCTGCGAGCGGATGGCAAGCGTGCGTTCACCTACGACAGTGCCGCGAATGCTCTGCTCGTCTTCGACACGTCCGTGACGAAGAACGGTGAAGCATTGCCGCAGGTCGGCGCCGCAGTGCCGCTCGCTGGAGCGCCAGGAGCGGGACCGAAGATGATCATCAGCATCGACGGCCGCACGCTGTTCCTCGCGGGCGCGGCCCAGCTCGTCGTTCAACCGACCCCGGATCAATAAGGCAGCCCTCATGAGAATCCTCATTCCCACTTCTGCCGCTGCCGTGGCAACCCTGCTGATCGGCGGCACCGCATGGGCGGCCGATGATCGTGCCGTCGACTCGATGCATTTCGAGTTCGACTTCTCCAGCATCAACAGCGACACGAAGGACAGCACCTCGGCCGGAACGCTGGGCGCGGACCTGATCGCCACCTTTCCGATCGGTTCCTACTTCGGCGCGTCGCTCGCCGGCCACTACGCCAAGTCGACCGTGCGCACGCGTGACGTCCTGGAGGACGAAAACGGTGAGCTGCCCGGCACCAAGCCCTCCTGCAACTTCGACAACTACGGCGGCGAGGCTTCTCTGTTCTTCCGGCTGCCGAAATACGGCCGGATCGGCGGCGCCTACACCAGCGGCACTCTCTCGCCCGATTGCGACGGCGATTCGCTGTTCCCCGCCACGGACGAAGACAAGCTCAGCACAGACAGCTACCGCTACTTTGCCGAAGCGTACCTCTGGGACTTCACGGTCGGCGGCTCGTTCACGACCACGAAGCTCGAAGACGGGCCGGAACTCGAGACCACCGAGCTGCGCGCAAGCTGGTATCCGATCGACAGCCTGAAGATCGAACTGTCCGGCAACGATCTCTACGAGGAGAACACGTACGCGATCCTGCTCGAACACCAGCCCGAAATGCTGGGTGATGGCTTCAGCGTCCAGCTCGGCTATTCGACGACGGAGGAGGATCCGAAGACCGACACGTTCCGGATCGGGCTGTCCTATTTCTTCGGCGCCAAAGTGCCGCTGAAGATTCGCGATCGGCAGTTTCGCTGACGGTGGACGGGAGGAATTCATGAGCCGCAATGCCATCAACGCGCCCGGCGCCGCCGTCGTCGGCCCGTACTCGCACGCGGTCGAAGCCGCGGGCCTCGTGTTCTTCTCCGGCCAGACGCCGATCGATCCGGCAACCGGAAAACTCGTGACTGGTTCGATCGGCGAACAGACCGCGCAGTGCTTCCGGAATCTCTTCAGCGTCCTCGATGCCGCCGGTCTCACGCCCGCGGACGTCGTGAACGTACAGGTCTATCTCACCGACATGAAAGACTTCGCAGCGATGAACGAAGTCTACGCAACGCAGTTCGCCAAGCCGTACCCCGCGCGCACGACGATCGGAGTCGCGAGCCTCCCGCTGGGAGCGCAGGTGGAGATTGGAATGACGGCGCGCACGCGAGGGGCGTACGCGGTTTGAGAAAGCGATGAGCGATGAGCCAGAAGAAGAGCTCTTCATCCTGGCTCGCAGCTCACCGCTCGCCACTCATTTGCTGGCCGCGATCCACCGATCAATCTTCGCTTCCAGCACTGCCATCGGCAGTGCCCCGTCTCGCAGCACTTCCGTGTGGAACTGCTTGATGTCGAACTTGCCGCCGAGCGCCTTTTCGGCTTTCGCGCGCATCTGGCGGATGCGGATCTGGCCGATCTTGTAGCCGAGAGCCTGCGCCGGGTTCGCGATATAGCGCTCCACTTCTGCTTCGACGTCGCTCTTCGCCATCGATGAGTTGTCGAGCATGTATTGAATCGCCTTCTCGCGTGTCCAGCCGCGAGTGTGCAGGCCGGTATCGACGACGAGGCGCAGCGCGCGGAGCATTTCGTCGCTCAGGCGTCCGTAGTACTGATACGGATCGGTGAACAACCCCATCTCCTTGCCGATCGATTCCGCGTACAGCGCCCAGCCCTCGACGTATGCCGTGTAGTTGCCGCCGAAGCGGCGGAAGCGCGGCAGCTCGGTGAGCTCCTGCTGGATCGAGATCTGGAAGTGATGCCCCGGCGCGGCCTCGTGCAGCGACAGCGTCTCCATGCCGAATTTCGGCTGCGCTTTCAGATTGAAAGTGTTGACGTAGAAGATGCCGGGCCGTGTTCCGTCGGCCGACGGCTGCTGGTAGGAAGCGCCGGCGGCCGACTCTGCGCGGAAAGCTTCGACTGCCCGCACTTCGTAGTCCGCCTTCGGGAACAGCGAGAAGTATTCCGGCAGGACGGCATCGATGCGCCGCTTCACGTCCTGGTAGCCCGCGATCAGGTCGTCAGCCCTGGTGTAGTAGAACTTCGGATCGTCCTGCAGATACCGGAAGAACGCGTGCAGGTCACCCTTGAAGCCGACCTGCGTCTTCACCTGCTCCATCTCGGCGAGAATACGCGCGACTTCCTTCAGGCCGAGATCATGGATCTCATCGGGCGTCATGTCGGTCGTGGTGCTGTTCTTCACGAGGAAGGCGTACCACGCCTGGCCATCGGGCAATGCGGTCCACGCAACCGTCGGGCGCGTCTTTGGCAGGTACTCGTCGCGAACGAAATCGTGGAGCCGCCGGTACGAGGGATTGATCCTGCTCACGACGGCGTCGCGATACGCTTTCTCGAGCCGGGTGCGATCGGCGGTGGCGAAGTCATCGGGGAACTGCGTGGCGGGCGTGTAGAAGATGCTCTTCTGCGGATCCTCCGCGATCAGCGCCGCGAGCTGCTTCTGCACGTTCAGCATCACCACGCGAGGCTGAACCACGTTGCGCCTGACACCTTCGCGCATGTTGACGACGGCCTGATCGGACCACGTGATGTAGTCGTTCATGCGCGCCAGAAACTGATCGTAGTCCTCGACCGTCTTGAACGGCTGCGCGCTGGTTGCCGACGCCAGCACCGGCATCAGCGTCGGAATGCTGAACATCTGATCGATCGGCAGCAGCTCCCCGGGAAACTTCGCGCTCTCGATCGATACCCGGCGCTCATGCACGAAGATCTCCCAGCTCAGCCGGTCTTCCGGTGACAACGTCTTGGGGTCGTACTTGAGCGCCGCATCGAGATAGCGGCGATCGACATCGAGCGCCATGCGAATGAATTCCGGCGAGATGCTGTTCGTCAACTTGTCGTCGTAGCGATCGTCGCCGATGAACGTGGCCTGCAGCGGCGACAACTCCAGCGACTTCTCGAAGTAATCGTCGAAGAGCTTGTTCAGTTCGGTGGACGCGCCAGGGGTCGCGGCGTGACAGAGCCCGGTAGCTACGAGTGTCATGGCGAACGCCGATTGACGGAGGAGATGCATACAACCTCGGTGCGAGCGTGTGGTGATACGGTGAGTGGAGAGTGCTGCGCGGAACGCGCGGATGCAACCAGTGGCTGTGCGTGCTTGCGATCACGCGCGCATGCGCTGCGACGGGTGCCTTGGAGGCGAGCCCCGCTCGCCTGCGAAGCTGGTAGCGACTAGCCAGAGAAGCGTGCTCGGTGTGGGTCCGGCTTCAGCCGGACCCACAGCCGGGTCGCCGTCACTCCCGCGAAAGCGGCCGTCCATCTGGACTAAGGCGTGCATTCCCTCGTGCGCGGGAATGACCGGGGGCTCATCGATACTTCAACCCCGTGCCGGTATTGAAGATCACTACGCGATCGTTCGGCCTGATGAACGCGCTGTCCCGCAGCCTGCGCAGCGCCGCCCACGCTGCCCCTCCCTCCGGGCACACGTCGATCCCCGACTTCGCCGCTAGTTCCGCCGTCGCGGACGCGATGCTGGCCTCATCGATGGCGATCGCGGTCCCGCCGGTTTCGCGCAAGGCGCGCACGCAGAGGAAACCGCCCAGCGGCGATGGCACACGCAAACCGTAGGCCTTCGTCTGCGCATTCGGCCACGGTTCGGTTTTCTCGTTGCCCTCGTCAAACGCCTTGACGACGGGCGCGCAGCCGGCTGCCTGGACGGACACGAATCGCGGGCGTCGATCCTTGTCGATCCATCCAAGCGCGGCCATCTCATTGAACGCCTTCCACATGCCGATCAGGCCCGTGCCGCCGCCGGTCGGATACAGGATGACGTCGGGCACTTCGCCTTCGAACTGCTCGACCAGTTCGTACGCCATCGTCTTCTTGCCTTCGATGCGATAGGGCTCTCGCAGCGTCGATGCATCGAACGTGTCTTTCGGACCTTGTTCGCGCAGGAATTTGCCAGCGTCGGCGATCGTTCCCTTCACGCGATGAATCGTCGCGCCATAGAGCTCGCATTCGTCGAAGAAGGGCTTGGGTGTATCGACCGGCATCGCAACAGTCACCGGAAGTCCCGCACGCGCACCGTAGGCGGCCAGCGCACCCGCCGCATTCCCAGCGGAGGGAGCCGACAGCGCGCGTGCGCCGAGATGCTTCGCCATCGAAACCGCCAGGGCCATGCCGCGCGCTTTGAAGGAGCCTGTCGGGTTGCGCGCCTCGTCCTTCACCCAAACGTTCGGCTCGACCGCGAGCAGCGGCGTGAAGCCTTCGGCGAGCGTCGTCTCGTCCCCGTCGATCAGCGGCAGCACTTCGCGATAGCGCCACAGCGTCGGCACGCGCCCGACGACATCACCGCGCTTCCAGCGGATTGATGCCAGGTCGTAGTCGACGCGCAGCGGCATGCCGCACTGCCGGCAGACGGTGAGCAGCCCGCGTGGATCATGGGGAGTCTCGCAGGCGAAACAACGGACGCCCGAGAGGAAGGGGGACAGACGTATTGCACTCATGATTGCGGACTCGCGGCCGTCGATCGCCCGCTCGGGCACCGTAGTTCGAGGCGTGCAATGTGCCCATGCGGGCCCGACTGCGCAACCCGAGGTCACATTCGGGTCTGAGCGTGGAGAAATGTACACAGTGAGGCTGCGCTCTCGTTATTCCTTCGCACAGCAGCTACTGTTCAGCCCCATGCAACTCGCTCGTCGTCTCGCACTCATCGCCGGCAGCATTCTTATGTCCGCTGCCTGCATCGCTGTCGCCCACACGGTCGCGGAAGGCGATCAGGCCTTCGTCAGCGGCAGCGAAGGACCGCAGATCGTGCCCTTCATTTACCTGGGCGCGAAACACATGGTGACCGGCTACGACCATCTGCTGTTCCTCGTCGGCGTCATCTTCTTTCTCTATCGACTGAAAGACGTGGCGCTCTACGTGACCCTCTTCGCGATCGGTCACAGCGCCACGCTGCTGCTCGGCGTGCTGGCCGGCTGGCACGTGAACGCATTCCTCGTTGACGCGATCATCGGCCTGTCCGTGGTGTACAAGGCGCTCGACAACATCAACGCCTTCCGCACCTGGTTCGGCATCGAACCCAATCCGCGCTTTGCCGTGCTGTTCTTCGGCTTCTTCCACGGCCTCGGCCTCGCGACGAAGTTGCAGGACCTGAACCTGCCGCGCAATGGCCTCGTGACGAACATGATCTCCTTCAACGTCGGCGTCGAGATCGGCCAGTTCCTCGCGCTCGGCGTGATCCTGCTGTTCATGAACTACTGGCGGCGGACGGCGAGCTTCCTGCGCCACGCCTATGTCACCAACGTGTTGCTGATGACCGCGGGATTCGTGCTCACCGGCTACCAGCTCAGCGGCTACTTCCTCACATGACGCACTCCTCAGAAACCATTCCCGCAGCGGCTCCGGCGAGCGCAGTCACCGCCACCGGCAAGACGCTGCTCCTGAGCACACTCGGGGCAGCTGCGGTTGCAGCAATCATCGTCGTCGGTGTGGTCCTGCCCGCCGAGTACGGCATCGATCCGCTGCGCACGGGTCGCCTGCTCGGCCTAGATGAAATGGCAGCAGCGAAGGCAGTGGCCGCGAACCTCGGCGCCTCGGGGCCGATGCACGAACACGAGCGCAAGTTCTTCACGGGGCGCGTCGAGATCGCCGTGAAGCCGCGGGAAGAACTGGAATACAAGGCTTTGCTCGCCGCCGGCGAGCCGATGCTCTATTCCTGGCGCGTGGCAGGCGGCCCGGTGTATTCCGAGTTCCACGGCGAACCCACCGAGGGCGAGTGGCCCGAGGGGTTCTATCAGAGCTACCAGATCAAGGAGTCGACTCCGGCCGAACACGGCTCGTTCGTTGCTCCTTTCACCGGCCACCATGGCTGGTACTGGCGCAATCTGAGCGATCAGCCGGTGACTATCGTGCTCGAGGCAAGCGGGTACTACACGAAGCTCGAGCGGATCGGGGGATAGCGGCGGGTCGCCAGCGGCCGGTGGCCGTTCCGCCAGTGCCCGGTCGGGCCACGGAACTTCCGCTTCCAGCGTGGCAGAATACGGCCCCACCCCCGGTTCCATTCCTGGAGATGCAGATGCGTCTTGACGCAGTTTCGATCGGCCGCGATCCGCCCCGTGAAGTCAATGTCATCGTCGAAGTCCCGGTGGGCGGCGAGCCGATCAAGTACGAAATGGACAAGGCATCGGGAACGCTGGTCGTGGACCGCTTCCTCTACACGTCGATGCGCTACCCGGGCAATTACGGCTTCATCCCGCACACGCTGTCGGATGACGGCGATCCCTGCGACGTACTGATCGCGAATCAACGCGGCATCATTCCAGGCGCACTCGTTGCGTGCCGGCCGGTCGGCGTGCTGAAGATGCAGGACGAAGCCGGCGGCGATGAAAAGATCGTTGCGGTGCCCGTACCCAAGCTCACGCGTCGCTACGAGAAGGTGCACAACTACACCGACCTGCCCGAGATCACGATCAAGCAGATCGAGCACTTCTTCGAGCACTACAAGGATCTGGAAACGACCAAGTGGGTGAAGGTGCTCGGCTGGGGCGATGCAGAGGAAGCCCAGCGCCTGATCGTCGAAGCGATTGCACGGGCGAAGAACGCCGCCAAGTAGTGCGAGACACAGATGTCGGTCACCTCCCTGCTGCAGCGCGATTCGATCTCCGTGATCGACTATCGTTGCGAAGCCGGGCCGGGTGACCGCCCGTTCATGGAGCTGCACCGGCAGTTCTCGATCTCATATGTGCGTCGCGGCAGCTTCGGCTGCGTCACCCGCGGTCACACCTACGAACTCGTCACCGGTTCGATTCTCATCGGTTCGCCGGGCGACGAGTACTGCTGCACACACGAGCATCATGACGAAGGCGATGAATGCCTGTCGTTTCATCTCTCGCCCGCTCTGGTCGACACACTCGGCCCTCGCATCGAAGCTCACTGGCGCAGTGGCAGTCTGCCTCCCTTGCCCGAACTGATGCTGCTCGGCGAGTTCGCGCAGACCATCGCTTCGGGTAACAGCGATGTCGCGCTCGACGAAGCTGGCTTGCTGCTCGCGGCGCGCTATGTCGATGTGACGATGGGCCGGCGACGTCAGCCTGTACGCGCGCATGCACGTGATCGCCGGCGCGCGGTCGAAGCAGCGATGTGGATCGATGCCCACTCCCATCATGAGATCGACTTCGAACAGGCTGCGCAGCACGTCGGTCTCAGCGCCTTCCATTTCCTGCGCCTGTTCGGGCGAATCGTCGGCGTGACGCCGCATCAATATCTGTTGCGATCGCGCCTGCGTCGCGCGGCCCGGCTGCTCGCCGATGAGGACCGGCAGGTCACGCAGATCGCGCTCGATGTCGGCTTCAACGACCTGTCGAATTTCGTGCGCACTTTCCATCGTGCCGCAGGCATGTCCCCGCGGGATTTTCGTCGCGCCTCGCGCGGCGATCGCAAGATTCTCCAAGAAGCATTGGGTGCACTGCGCCCAGCATGAAGCTCCTTTCCAAGGGGGCGCATCATGTACGACCATATCGGTCTGCGCGTCACTGACCTCGACGCCAGCATTCGTTTCTATCAGACGGCACTCAAGCCGCTCGGCATCGTTCTCTGCTCGACCTATGAAGGCGGCGCCGGTTTTGGACCGCCAGGCAAGCCGGGCCTGTGGCTGCACGCCGTGAAGCAGGCATCCGGCGGGACCCACGTTGCATTCGCCGCGCCGGATCGCGCAGCGGTGTCAGCCTTCTACAGCGAAGGACGGCGGGCCGGCGGCAAGGACAACGGCGAGCCTGGACTCAGGACGGACTACAGCCCGACCTACTACGCCGCGTTCCTCACGGACCCAGATGGGAACAACGTAGAGGCGGTGTGCCTGAAGGAAGCGTGATGAGGCAATGACGCCCGTCACCGCACCTGAATGATGCTAGCCTGACATCCGGTTCGGTCCGGATGTCAGGCGATGATCGCACTGCACGGCGTTACGAAATCCTTCGACGGCGGAACGGCATTCGCCGTACGCAATGTATCGTTCGAGGTGCCGGCGGGTGCATTCGTGGCGATCGTCGGCGGTTCCGGTTCGGGCAAGACCACCACGCTGAAGACGATCAATCGCCTGATCGAAGCCGACTCGGGATCGATCGCGATCGAGAGAACGCCGATCCAGGCAATCGAGCCGCACGCGCTCAGACGGCGCATCGGCTACGTATTCCAGGGTGTCGGACTCTTCCCGCACATGAACGTCGCGGCGAACATCGGTATCACGCCGCAGTTGCTCGGCTGGCGAGCCGAAGAGATCCAGGCACGAACGACCGAACTGCTCGATCTCGTCGACCTTCCGCGCGAGTTTGCGACGCGCATGCCTTCTGAACTTTCCGGAGGTCAGCGCCAGCGCGTCGGTGTCGCTCGAGCGCTTGCGGCGCGGCCGTCGATCATGCTGATGGATGAACCTTTCGGCGCGCTCGATCCGCTGACGCGCGATGCGCTCGGCACGAACTATCGCCGCCTGCACGATCGGATGAAGCTCACCACGCTGATGGTGACGCATGATGTGCTCGAGGCCGTCCTGCTCGCCGATCGCATTCTCGTCATGCGTGCCGGCGAAGTCGTAGCGGATGGTCCTCCGCGCGAACTGCTGAACGATCACCCCGACAGCGAAGTCCGCTCGCTGATGGATATGCCGCGGCGCCAGAGCACGCGGGTGCAGTCGCTGCTCGAGAACGGCGCGACGCATCGATGACCTCGGAAGCAAATGCATGGGCCGCAGCATGGCGGCTGCTGCCGGAGTACCTGAGCGAACACGTCGTGCTCAGCGCGTGCGCTCTCGCACTCGGCCTGCTGATCAGCCTGCCGCTCACTGTGTTTGCTGTTCGCTGTCCACGCGTACGCTGGCCCATCCTTGCGTTCGCAAGCGTCATTCAAACGATCCCAAGCCTCGCACTCCTCGCGTTGTTCTATCCGCTGCTGCTCGCGCTGTCGGCACTCACACAGAAACTTTGGGATGCGAGTTTCTCGGCGCTCGGTTTTCTTCCCTCGCTGCTTGCGCTCACGCTGTACTCGATGCTGCCGATCATCCGCAACGGCGTGACAGCGATAGTGAATCTGCCGGCGCCGATCGTCGAAGCCGCGCGCGGTGTCGGAATGACGGACACGCAGCGCCTGTGGCGTATCGAATTGCCATTGGCCGCGCCAATGCTGATGGCAGGCGTGCGCACGGCAGCGGTCTGGGTCATCGGCGCAGCAACGCTGTCGACACCGGTCGGCCAGACGAGCCTGGGCAACTACATTTTCTCCGGGTTGCAGGTGGAGAACTGGGTGTCCGTGCTGTTCGGGTGCCTGGCAGCCGCGCTGCTCGCGCTGCTCGTCGATCAATTGCTGGGTCTGATCGAAAGCGGCACCGCACGGCGAAGTCCGCTGCGAATCCTGGTTGGCGTCTCGATCCTGTTCGTGGGCTTTGCTTTCGCGGCAATGCCGCGCATCGGCGGCTCCGCGACGACCTACGTGATCGGCGCGAAGAACTTCTCGGAGCAATACATCCTCGCGGACCTCATAGCTCAGCGACTCGGGCAGGCTGGCCACGCTTCGACACAGAAGACGGGGCTCGGCTCCGTCATCGCATTCCGCGCCCTCTCGCGCGATGAGCTCGATGTCTACGTCGACTATTCCGGAACGCTGTGGGCGAATGTCATGCGTCGCGCCGACACGCCTCCGCGCGAGGTTGTGCTGGAAGAACTGACAGCCTGGCTCGAACGCGAGCACGGCATCGCGCTGCTCGGCTCACTGGGATTCGAGAACGCCTATGCGCTCGCAATGCGGCGCGATCGTGCGGAAGCGCTCGGAATCCGCACGATCGATGACCTCGCCCGGCAGGCCGGCACGCTGCAGATGGGCAGCGACCTGGAATTCTTCGAGCGCCCGGAATGGCAGGCACTGCAAGCTGCGTACGGCCTGACCTTCGCCGGCCGGCGTCAGTTCCAGCCGACGTTCATGTACAAGGCCGTTCGGGACGGCGAAGTCGATGTGATCTCCGCGTTCTCGAGCGATGGACGCGTCGCCGCGGACAACCTGATCGTGCTCGAAGATCCACGCCAGGCAATCCTTCCCTATGACGCGGTCGTGCTGCTTTCGCCGCGGCGCGCCAAAGATCCCGCGCTGCATCAGGCCCTGACACCGCTCATCGGCACGGTCGATATCGAGTCCATGCGCGAGGCGAATCTCGAAGTGGACCGAGAGGTCGGCAAAATCTCGCCGGCGGAAGCGGCCACCCGGCTCGATTCCCGTCTCCGAAATGCAACACGCAGCCCCTAGGGCGTTGCTCCACGGGCCCCGCGCCGCTTGGCCGAACCCGCTTCAGCGGGCTTCAGCGTTCGTTCAACATCGGTGCCGCACGCTGCGGCTACCCGCGTACAAACCACGAGGCGGCGGACCGACCGTCGGCCGTATGTTTTGAGCGACATTTGCACGCTGGACGGGAAACTTATCTGATGACACAGCGTTGATAGGGATCGTCAACCGAGGGCGGCTATCGCAGCCGCAGATCCCTGAGTCCACCACGGAGTCCTGAATGCGAACGGCAGCCCCCTTCCTTGCGCTTCTGCTGGCAGGATCGCTTGCAGTCCATGCGGATCCGTCTGCACCGGAAGGGGCTTCCGGCGTACAGATCACCTTCGACTCCATCGATCGCAATGCCGATCGACGCATCAGCCGCACCGAAGCCGGCTACTACAAGTACCTGATCGATCGTTTCGCATCGATCGATACCGATGGCGACGGCTTCATCAGCCGCGAAGAGCTCTACGCAAGCTTCACCGCGAGCAGCACGCAGCCCGCCGCCGGGCGCTGAAGTCCGCTCCTCATATTGTCGAGCCGTGACGGCGACCATCGTGGTCGCTGAAGTAACGGCGCCTCTGGCATCATGACGCACGCCGCGCAAGTTCCGTGCGTAGTCCGCCGCCAGAGGTTTTCATGTCATCGCCCGAACAGAACTCCATCCTCACCATTGCTTTGCTCGCTGCCTTTGCCGACGGCTCAGGCGACGATCGCGAGCGTGCCGCCATCAAAGGCATTGCCGACTCGCTTGCCGGTGAACACGGAGCACCGCAACTTCCGCAGCTCTATCAGGACGTGCTGCTCAAGCGCGTCGATCTCCAGAAAGCTGTGGCGGCACTCACGGAAACATCGCATCGCCAGCTCGCATATGAAATGGCCGTCTGTGTCTGCGATGCCGATGGAGCGGCGAATGCCCGGGAAGTGTCTTTCCTCAAAGAGCTTCGCGCCGCGCTGTCTCTGGATGTGCAACAGGCACAGCAGGTCGAACAGACCGCAGCAGCACTCGCCGCAGCGCCGCTGACCGAAACCGCCGCCTCGCCCGCGCCGCCTCCTGCGTCCACGAAGTCGGATGCGGAACTCGACAAGTACATCTTCAATCACGCGCTCGTGAACGGCGCCATCGAGCTGCTGCCGCAATCGCTCGCTTCGATGGCGATCATTCCGTTGCAGATGAAGATGGTCTATCGCATCGGTCAGAGCTACGGCGTGCAGCTCGACAAGGGTCATATCAAGGAATTCCTCGCCACCGCCGGTGTAGGGCTGACCTCGCAGTACGTGGAGCAGTTCGGCCGCAAACTGCTCGGTGGTCTCCTCGGCAGCGTCGCAGGCGGATTGGGACGGGGTGTAGGCAGTGTCGCGACCGGCGCCGCTTTCTCTTTCGCCACTACCTACGCGCTGGGCCAGCTGGCAAAGCGCTACTACGCGGGCGGCCGACAGATGAACACTGCTCTGTTACAGAGCACATATCAGTCGCTCCTGGGCGATGCGCGCCAGCTGCAGCAGCAGAACCTGACCCAGATCCGCGATAGGGCACGGACACTCGATGTGGGGCAGGTGATGCAGATGGTGAAGAACTGAAGCGGGCTGGCTGGCTGGCGGACCAGCGCTTTCCTGCACCAACTACCGCTGGAAATCGTTCCGCACTGAGGTAGGCTGGGGATCAGGCATTTTTTGCCGAAAGACCATGTCGACCCATCCCGATCCGGACGATCTCGACCGTACAGACGAGCTGCCGCAGCTCGATGTTGTCGCCTACGAGGCGGCTCAGGGCGCTGCCGAGTCCAACGCTCATGGCCACGACGCGCTGTCGACGACGGATACGTGGCTCGTCGATCCCGAGCCAGAAGGGTTCGTCGAAACACAGGTCCGGGGCCGTGCGAACTGGCCGGCGCCGGGCAGTGTGGACCTGTCGATCAACATCGACCGGATGCGACAGCGCATCGCCGCGCTCGAATCGGACCTGGCGACCGCCCGGGCCGCCCAGCATGAAGTCGAAACGTCGAGCCGGATGCCGGACACGGAACGCACCGAGCTCACATCGCGCATCTCCAGTCTGGAAGCCGACAACGCTCACCTTCGCGAGCAGCAGGCGATCTCGCATGCACTGACGCAAAGACTGCAGCAGCAGTTACGCGAACAGGTCGAGAATCACAAGAGCCAGCTCGCCCAGCTCGATGGCGCACGTGAGGCGGATCGACAATCGGCCGAAGACCAGCGACTGTCGCTCGAACAGCAACTCGAACGCAGCACGGCCAACTTCACCTCGACTGCGGACGAACATGCGAAGCTGAGGGCGGCGCTCGAAGAGTCGCGCGAGCTCGCCGCCTCCCGCGCCCGACAGATCGACGAACTGCAACGCACCGTCATCGCCGAGCACAGCAAGGCGCACGCGCTCGGTCGCAATCTCGCAGCGAAGCTGGCCGACTACGACATCGTCTCGAGCATGGTCTCGCAGCGCAATTCGACGATCGCCGCGCTCGAAGGGATGCGCGATGAGCTCGCCGCCCAGCTGGAGCGGGCCTTTGCGGACGGACGCAATCTCACGACGTTGCTCGAACAGGCCAACCAGCGCGCCGGTGCGAGCGAGCGGCTTTCGGCCGAGGTCATGTCGCGCGACGAGAAGCTGTCCGCGCTGAACACGCAGATCGAAACGTTGCAACGCGAACAGCAGGACAGCCAGCTGGCACGCGCAGACCTCGAAAGGGCGGTGAGCGAAGCGCAAGCGCGTGCAACAGCCGATGCTCAGCGCCAGCAGGCGCTCGTCGCGGAGATCGAGGGACTGAAAGGTTCGATCGCCGCCCTCATCGAGGAGCGCGACGAGCTGTCCAGGACCGTGAGCGAGCTCGAGCAGAAGGCAGCCACGCTGGCGCAAGTATCGGAAGAACTGGATAGTGTGAAGCGGGATGCAGTGTCCGTCTGGTCGGAGCTGCAGTCGCAGTCCGCCGCGTCAGCGGCCCGGCAACAGGAACTGGCTTCATTGCATCAGTCTCTGGAGCAACAGCGACACACGCGCGAGCAGCTGCAAGCAGCCCTGCAGGATGCACAGCAAAAGATCGAGCGCCTGCATGCCGTGTCCGCCGACGACACGCAATTGCTCAACGAACGGACCACCGAAATCGCGGGACTGAAGGGCGAGCTCGAGTCGGCCGCTGCCGCGATTCGCGGACTCGAGCATTCACTGCAGGCACGCAATACGCTGATCGACGACCTGCGAACCGAGATCCGCACCGCCCAGGAAGAGCGCGGCATCATGTCGGAACAACTCAGCAAGGCGCGGACGCGGGTCAAGAGCATGACCCAGCAGATTTTCAATCGCGACAATCGCATCGCGACGCTCAAGGCAGACCTCGCCGTTCACATCGAAGCGCTGGCGTCGATCCGCCGTGATGTCGATGGCGCCGAAGCCGAGATCGCGACGCCCAAAGAGGAAATCATGGAGCGGTTCCTCGAACCCGTCGGTCATGACGCCGAACCGATCGCGCTCAACCGCAAAGTCATGACGATGGGCCGCACGAATGACAACGACATCTTCATCCCCTCGAAGATGATCAGCCGTCATCATGCGCGCCTGCTGGTCGGCCCGAACGCCGTGATCGTCGAAGACGCCGGCAGTACGAACGGCTGCTTCGTGAACGACCAGCAGATCAAGCAGCACGTACTGCACGAGGGCGATGTACTGACGATCGGCGATCTGAAGTTCCGGCTGAGCGTGCGCGCCGTGGGCGACCGCCGGGACAACGTCGTTCACTTCAACGAAGGCCGTCGTCACGACGACTGACCCAGTCTCGCCACTCGCCGTCGTTCTGCGCTACAGTCGCGCGCCGCAGGGCACAGGGCCCTGCCGAACGGAGCGAGCAAGACACATGATTCAACTGTCCGTCGCGCGTATCGCGTCGTGCATTCTGGCGCTTCTGATCGGCGTATCGAGCCTCACGGTTCACGCCCAGGATGGGGGCCGCGTCCTCGAGAGTCGCGATTTCAAGAGCCACATTCTCGGCAAGAGCGTCCGCTACAGCGTCTATCTGCCGGCCGGCTACGAGTCGAGCCCGACCCGTCATTACCCGACGGTGTACCTGCTGCACGGCATGCCTTTCGATCCGGTCGATTCGGAAACCGACTGGATCCAGCAGGGTTCGGCCGATCGTCTCGTCGGCGAAGCGATCGCAAGCGGCCGGCTGCCGCCGATGATCCTCGTCATGCCGGATGCCGGCACGACGTGGTACTCGAACAGCGTCGACGGCAAAGTGCGTTACGAAGACATGCTGATCGAGGAGTTCATTCCCTTCATCGATCGCACGTTCCGCACGCGGCCGCAGCGCCTGTTCCGTTCGGCCGTCGGCCTGTCCATGGGCGGTTACGGCGCGATGATGCTGGCGATGCGTCACCCGACGTTGTTCAGCGGCGCGGCAGCACTCTCCCCCGGCATTCGCACCGAACAGGAAATCATCGCGACCGACGATGCGTCCTGGCAGCGCTACTTCGGCCCGATCTATGGCGCGAACCTGCAGGGCGAAGCGCGCCTGAACGATGTCTGGCGTGCTCATTCGCCGCTCGCGCTGGCGAAGACGCTGCCAGTCGAACAGCTGAATCGCCAGCGCTGGTGGATCGACATGGGCGATGATGACTTCCTTTCCCAGGGCGGCGATGCGATGCACACGATCCTGAAACAGCGCGGGATCAATCATGAGTATCGCGTGCGCGACGGCGGCCACACCTGGCTCTACTGGCGCACCGGACTCGTCGACGCGATCGAGTTCGTCGCGGGCGCGTATCGGTGAGCGCAACGCGTTTCTGACCGAAACGCCCGAAAAATCCCGGCCAGCGGCGATAAGCCAGGGTTTGTAATCGCCTCCGGTGCATGCGCCGGAGGTCACGATGCGAAAGCTGCTGGTCCTTCTCAGCCTGGTGGGATCTGCTCTGCCGAGCTGGACTGCGTTCACGGCGAACGCGCCGCCATTGCTGCTCGCCAACATGTTTCGCGAAGACGTCGATCTCCCCAGGTACTGGGTGAGCGAGAAGTACGACGGCATTCGCGCGTACTGGAACGGCAGCGAGCTCGTTACCCGCAACGGGAATCCCGTTCCGGCGCCCGGGTGGTTCACTGCGAATCTGCCTGACCTCCCGCTCGATGGCGAACTCTGGACCGGCCGCGGTCGGTTCGAGGCGCTGGCGCGCACGGTTCGCGATGTCATTCCCGACGACGACGGCTGGCGCTCGGTGCGATTCATGGTGTTCGATCTGCCCGCGCATCCCGGCACATTCGATCAGCGACTGGTAGCTCTCGGGAAACTGCAGCTCGTCGCACCGGCCGAGGTCGTGCCGCAGTTCAGGGTCGCGGATCGCGACTCACTTGCACGAAAGCTGCGAGAGATCGTCGACGCCGGCGGCGAGGGACTGATGCTTCATCGTGGCGATTCGTACTACGTCGCCGGCCGCAGCGACGATCTGCTCAAACTGAAGCCGACGCTCGATGCGGAGGCACGCGTCGTCGGTCATCTGCCCGGCAAGGGCAAGTACGAAGGCATGATGGGAGCGCTGCGGGTCGAACGGCCCGATGGCTTGCGGTTCCTGCTGGGAACCGGCTTCTCCGATGCACAACGACGCAATCCGCCGGCGGTCGGGAGCTGGGTGACGTACAGCTTCACGAGCCTGACCGCCAAGGGACGACCAAGATTCGCGAGATTCATCAGGGTCGCGGAGAGTAGTACCCATCGAACCACTCCTTCCACGTCTTCCCTCCGTCCCTGGACTCGACAAAGTGCTGGCGCACGCGACCGTCGGGCAGTGCGGTCCAGATGCCTCGCAGGAGTGAGGTTTGCTTCTTGTCGATGTGCTGCAGCGGTCCTTCGAGGATGAGCGAACCGTCCTGCAGAGTGCCGCTCATCTCGAGAATCACGCCCGGACTCACCCAGTTCTGTTTCCAGCGACGAGACAGCGGATCGTAGTAGTTCATGCTCATCCCGCCGTGGCCCGCAACCGACTGCCATCGTTCGATGAGCACGCAGCCATTCTCTTCTGAAGTAATGGTGTTGTAGCCGGCGAGCTTGCCGCTGCCGTCGCGTACTTCCCAGGATCCCACCCAGAAGTCGAACTGTCGATGCGGCTCGCCATCGCATGCGGGTGACTGCGCTGCGAAGGCTGGCGACGACAGCATAAGAGCGAGGCTCACGCCGGTCTGCAGGATTGCACGCATGATCAGCTTCCGCGGGAGAGATCCGTCGATCGTAGGCGCGGAAAATGCCTCGTGTGTCTCCCTGGCTGCGAATTTCCCGGGCCTTGACGTCACGACGGCGAGTTCGCAGTCTACCCACCGTCATGCTGCTGCGATCGATGCCGGACCTCTCGCCTGCGAACCGATCCTTTCGGGAATGGTTCTATACGCGCTGGGGTCGCGAGAATTGCTTGATCCTGGGGCGCTCGCGCCACGCCGAGTACGCAAGATTCCGGCAGCGCCTGTCGATCAAGATGGCGCGGGGCGGCGGCGAGCGGTACTTCCTCGACGGCCGCAGCGTCGCCGTCGACGATGACAGTTACCTGGTCTTGAACGACGGACGCAGCTACGGATCGCTGATCGACACGGACCAGGAAGTGGAGTCGTTCTCGATCTTCTTCCGGCCCGGCCTGCTCGAAGAAGTCTCCAGCGCGATGCGTGTGCCTATCGATGACATTCCCGCGTACTCCCACCGGTTCGCAGGCAGCATCGAGTTCGACGAGCAATTGCGCCCTCATGATCAGACGGTGTCGCCGGTCATGCGGTTCATTCGCCATCACATCCTCGATGGCGTCGACGACGACCGCTGGTACGAGGAGCAGCTGCATGTCCTTGCCGCGCGACTCCTTGCGCAACAGCACCGAACGACGCAGGCGGTGCTGCGGCTCGATTGCGCCAAGGCATCCACGCGACAGGAACTGCACCGTCGCGTGGGACTCGCGGCTGATTTCATGCAATCGAACTACGAGCGCGACATCGGACTGGACGACATCGCCGCAGCGGCGTGCCTGTCGGTTCATCATTTCATGCGGCTGTTCCGCCGCGTTCACGGCATGACGCCCACGCAGTTCCTCTACCGCAAGCGCGTCCAGGTCGCGCTGCGGCTGCAGCAGCAGTCGAACCTGCCGACGCAGGACATCGCAAGCCGGGTCGGCTTCAACTCGCGGGCAACCTTCTATCGGCAACTGAAGCGCTGGCGGGGTCAGGGATCGTAACCCGATCGGCCGCGCAGCAACGTTTGTAGAATACGAACGGCAGCAGCCCTCGCGGAGGATCTCTTGAGCGCTTCAAACCCGACCCGTCTTGCCAATCGATTGGTCCCGGCATTCGTCGGCGTGACGCTACTGGCACTGGGCGGCTGCGCGAAGAAGCCCGGGGCACCCGCTGAATCGGCCTTTGGTCTTGCAGCCAACTACGCATCGCCCGCGCCGGCGATAGCGGCCCAGGCCACACGAATGGTTCCGGAAGTCCAGCAAGCGGAAAGCTCTCTGGCCTATGAGCACGCCGTATCGATCGAACTTCCCAAGGAAGTGCTGCCGAATCGGGTGAAGGAGATCCAGAGCGCCTGCCAGAACGATGCGAAGTCCGGCTGCACGTTGCTCGATGTCTCGATCAGCGCGAGCGATCGCGTCCCGAGCGGGAGCCTGCGCATGCGTATCGCACCCGGAGGCGTCGAGCCGTTGCTCGAGCTCGCGTCGAAGGACGGCGAGATCACTTCGCGCAGCACTCACGCCGAGGATCTTGCCGAGGCGGTTGCCGACACAGAGCGCAGACTCGCGCTGCTGACCGTGCACCGGGACCGTCTTGCCGAGTTCATGAAGGACAGGTCGCTCAAGGTGGAACAGCTGATCACTGTTTCGAGGGAGCTGGCAGACGTGCAGACGCAGCTCGAGCAGGCCGCTACGACGCGCGCCAATCTCCGGCGCCGCATCGACATGGAACTGCTGACGATCTATCTCTCGATCCCGGTCCAGGACTCGGCGGCCGAGCAGTCGCCCGTCCTCGATGCGCTGCGTGACTTCGGATCGACGCTGCGCGAAACGTTCGGAATGGTCATCCGGTTCATCGCAACGCTGCTGCCGTGGCTGATCGTGATCGTGCCGGGTCTCATCCTGATCCGCTGGCTCTGGCGCCGGATCAGTCTGTGGCTGAATCGGCGCGAGCAACGCGCTGCATGACGGATCGTGTGACTTCGATGCACGCAAGCCCGATCCCGGCGTCTTCACGCGACTCGTCGAGCACTACGGCGTTTCCCTGCGCAGGCCTTAGATATCGATGACTCGCTCGATTATGTGAACGGCGCGATCGCCGCCGGCCCCAAGGGTGTGGTTTTCCACGACCTGCGTTCGCTGATCGAAGCCTTAGGCCAAATGCTCAGCGCCAATCGCGGCAACTAACCAATGCAAGTTTCTGCGCGCAGGCCTATCCTCGCAACTCATGGAGCGCTTCACCGGCCATGACGTTCAGTTCTTCGCAAGCGATGCCGATCAGGTTCGCGCGGTGGCGCAGTTCGTTCAGGAAGGCATCGCCGCTTCGCACACCTGCATCGTGGTATCGACACCGGAGCGTCGAAAGCAGGTCACCGAAGAGCTGCGGTCGCGCGGCATCGACGTCGCTTCACTGATTGCGCGCTACGAGTACATCGAGCTGGACGCGCGAACCCTCCTTTCCAGCTTTCTCATCGACGGTCGCTGCGACCGCGAACACTTCCACAGGATGCTAGATACGTTGATGCGCCAGGCGTCGTCGCGCGGTGCGCCAGTGCGGGCTTACGGCGAAATGGTCAGCCTGCTGATCGAAGACGGCCTGCCCGAGACGGCGATCGAGCTCGAAGAGCTCTGGAATGAATTGACCCGGGAACAGGAGCTGAGGTTGTTCTGCGGCTATTCCGCGAGCGCCGCTGCCGCACCCGCCTGTTCAAGCCGCGTAAGGGAACGAATCTGCGCCCTGCATAGCCATGCGTGAAGAAGGCATGAGGCGTGAGCCGGAAAGAAGGCGGGAAGCACGCCCTTTCTGGCTCACGCCTCGCGCCCTGTCCGTCCTATATACTTCCGTCCCTCTTGCGCGACCGGCGAAATCGACGTGGCCTCACTCACCCTTGGCACTCCCCTCGCACCCTCCGGTACGCGCGTCATGCTGCTCGGCTCAGGCGAGCTGGGCAAGGAAGTGGCGATCGAGCTGCAGCGCTTCGGTTGTGAAGTAATCGCAGTCGACCGCTACGCGAATGCGCCGGCCATGCAGGTCGCTCATCGCTCGCATGTCATCAGCATGCTCGACGGCAGCGCGTTGCGGGCAGTCATCGAGAAGGAACGTCCGCGCCTGATCGTTCCCGAGATCGAAGCCATTGCGACGCCGACGCTGATCGAGCTCGAGACCGAGGGCTTCACGGTCATTCCGACAGCGCGCGCAGCCCGCCTGACGATGGATCGGGAAGGCATCCGCAGGCTCGCTGCCGAACACCTCAAGCTGCGAACGTCGCCCTATCGTTTCGCGGACACCGAAGCGGAGTATCGCAACGCCGTGCACGAGCTCGGCATGCCGTGCGTCGTGAAGCCGGTGATGAGCTCGTCCGGAAAGGGACAGAGCGTCGTGAAATCGGAGGCGGACATCGCCCATGCGTGGAGCTATTCGCAGCAAGGCGGTCGCGCTGGCGGCGGACGGATCATCGTCGAAGGCTTCATTCGCTTCGATTACGAGATCACACTGCTCACGGTGCGTCATGGCGGCAAGACGAGCTTCTGCGATCCGATCGGGCACCTGCAGATCGACGGCGACTATCGCGAATCGTGGCAGCCCCAGCCGATGAGCGCCCTCGCGCTAGCCGAATCGAAGCGCATCGCCGCAGCGATTACGACCGAGCTCGGCGGCAACGGGCTCTTCGGCGTCGAGCTCTTCGTTGCGGGCGACACGATCTATTTCAGCGAAGTGTCGCCGCGTCCGCACGACACCGGGCTCGTGACGCTGATCTCGCAGGACCTGTCGGAGTTTGCATTGCATGCCCGCGCCATTCTCGGTTTGCCGATTCCGGTCATCCGACAGCGCGGTCCCGCTGCTTCGTGTGCGCTGCTGGTCGATGGCGATTCCGCCAATGTACGGTTTGAAAATGTTGAACGTGCGTTAATGGAACCTGACACAGCTGTCCGGCTCTTCGGAAAGCCGGAAGTGCGGGGCCATCGACGCATGGGCGTATCGCTTGCGCTCGGCGACAGCATCGACAATGCACGCGCAAAAGCGCGCGCAATGACACAGGCGTTGCTCGACGGAGTGCGGCTCGACTGATTCGTGACGTCAAGTCACTTGCCCGTTCCCGGCAATCACCTGCCTCGTCGGTCCCGATCCATGTAAGCTGCGCGCCTGCAGCTCAAGGGATCTTTCATGTCGAGCAGCCCTGCTACCGTTTCTCCGCCGATTGCCGACACGCGTACCTGGCTCACGCCAGTCGAACTGTTGCTGCTGGGCGCCATCTGGGGCGCATCCTTCATGTTCATGCGGGTGTCAGCGAAAGACTTTGGTGCGTTCGCCCTGGTCGAGGTGCGAATCGCATTGGGCGCGCTGATCCTTCTGCCCTTCCTCTGGCGTGAACGCGCACTCTTTACACGTTCGGTGTGGTTGCGTGCCGCCGCGATCGGGACGATCAACACAGCGATTCCCTTCACGCTGTTCGCATGGGCAGCGCAGCGCGCGCCGGCCGGCATCGGAGCGATCAGCAATGCGACGGCGGCGATGTTCACCGCGCTCGTTGCTTTCGCACTTTATGGAGAGCGCATCAGCTTGCGTCGAAGCATCGGCCTCGTGATCGGCTTCACCGGCGTCGTCGTTCTTGCGAGCGGCAAGACGGATGGCGACAGCGTCTGGCAGGCGGCGCTGGCCGGTACATTCGCGGCGCTGCTCTATGGCTTCGGCGGCAACTTCCTGCGCCGCTATCTCGGGACACTCCCGCCCGCGGCAACTGCTGCTGCCACGCTGATCTGCGCAAGCATCCTGCTTGCTCCGCTTGCGATAGCGACATGGCCACAGCAACCCATTCCGACAGTGTCGTGGCTGAGTGCAATCGCACTCGGCGTACTCTGCACAGGCGTCGCCTACCTGCTCTACTATCGACTGATCTATCGCATCGGCGCAACGCGCGCATCGACGGTCACCTACTTGATTCCGCTGTTCGGCGTCATGTGGGCCTGGCTGCTGCTCGATGAGCCAGTGACGATCAGCATGGCCATAGCGTGCACGCTGATTCTGGGCGGTGTCGCGTTGAGCCAGCAGCGAGCGGCTCCCGCGAAGAAGACCTCATGAATGACCGCAATGCCACCGTCGCAGTGATCGGCGCCGGAGACTTCATCGGCGCGGCCATCGCGAAGCGATTCGCAGCGGAGGGTTTTACGGTATTCGCCGGTCGACGCAATGGCGAGAAGCTGGCTCCTCTGGTCGCGGAGATCGAAGCGACCGGCGGCCGGATCGTTGCCCGATCACTCGACGCGCGCCAGGAAGAGCAGATCGTGCAGTTCCTGGCCGACGCAGATCGACACGCGCCGCTCGAAGTTTGCGTCTTCAACGTCGGCGCGAATGTGAACTTCCCGCTGCTCGACACGACGGAGCGCGTATTCCGCAAAGTCTGGGAGATGGCTTGCTACGGCGGATTTCTTGCTGCGCGTGAGGCCGCACGCCTGATGCTGCCGCGCGGCCGTGGGTCGATCTTCTTCACAGGCGCTACAGCGAGCCTTCGCGGCGGCATCGGTTACGCGGCCTTCGCGAGTGCCAAGTTCGGATTGCGGGCAGTGGCGCAGAGTGCGGCACGCGAGCTGGGCCCAAAGAACATTCACGTTGCGCATCTGATCATCGACGCCGGCGTCGACACCGCGTGGGTGCGGGAGCGGATCAAGTCGCAGCACGGCGAAGAGGCGGCAGCGAACCTGCCGCCCGATCAGCTAATGAAGCCGGAGTCGGTGGCTGACGCCTACTGGCAGCTCTATCGGCAACCCCGGGATGCCTGGACTTTCGAACACGAGATCCGCCCGTTCGGCGAGAAGTGGTGAACCTCATGCGCAGCGTCGAATTCCATTTCGATTTCGGCAGCCCGAACGCCTACCTGAGTCATCGGGTCATTCCCGCCATCGAGAAGCGAACCGGCGTCCGTTTCGAGTATGTGCCCGTTCTCCTCGGCGGTATTTTCAAGCTCACCAACAACCGCTCGCCGATCGAAAGCTTCGCGGGCGTCCGCAACAAGCTCGAATATCAGCAGCTCGAGATTCGTCGCTTCGTCGCGCGGCACGGCATCACGGATTTCAGGATGAATCCGCATTTCCCCGTCAACACACTGGCGCTGATGCGCGGTGCCGTGGCTGCGCAGTCGATGGGTGTGTACGAACGCTACGTCGAAGCGGTGTTCCGCAACATGTGGGCGGAGCCGAAGAAGATGGACGACCCCGAAGTGATCCGGTCGGTGCTGAAGCAAGAGGGGTTCGATGCGGAGCGCCTGATGGAGCTGGCGCAGACGCAGGAGGTCAAGGATCAACTGGCCGCGAATACTTCACGATCTGTTGAACGGGGCGCATTCGGATCGCCGACCTACTTCGTGGGCGACGAGATGTACTTCGGGAAGGATCGACTGCGGGATGTGGAAGAGCGCCTGATCTGATTCTGATTCCCTCCCCGCTCCCGCGGGGGAGGGCAGGGAGGCGGTTTCTCCCGGCCATTTCCCAACCCGAACCCCCTTCCTAACCTTCCTCCGCGGAAGCAGGGGAAGGACCTGAAACGGCCTCGAGGATCGTTCGTCGGATGACCGTCTCCAGCACATCCGCTTTGTAGGCGTTCCGCGATAGCGGCTTCGCCTTGCTGACCACTGCTCGCGCAGCACGACGTGCGATCTCCTCATCGACGCGCTGACCCAGGAGCATCGTCTCGGCTTCTGTTGCTCGCATGGGCGTTGGCGCAACCCAGCCCAGTGCGATCGCAATCGCCTCCACTCGCGCATCCGACGCCAGACGCAGCACGACAGCGACGTCGCAAAGAGGCCAGTCGTAGCTGTCCCGTTCGGTCTGTTTGCGATAAGCCCAGCGAGTTCCGTCAGCGAGGGCGGGAAGCGTAATCTGCGTGAGGATCTCGCCTTGCTGAAGCGCGGCATCACGGTCACGAACCGGATCCGGCGGCAGGAGGAAATCCCGGACCGCAACTGTGCGCTCACCTCGCACTGAGGACAGCCGGACCTGCGCGTCGTACGCTACGAGCGCCGTTGCAGGTGTCGATGCATGAACAAGCGGCGTCTGCTCCGTCGCAAAGATTCCGTGATACTGGTTTTCACCCTGCCGCGCCGCTTCCGCGACGTTGTCGCCGGTGAAGTGTGCATGGCGGAAGTACCAGCATCTCGGTCGCTGCAGAAGATTGCCGCCGAGGGTCGCGACGTTGCGGACCTGAGGCGTAGCGGCATGGCTCGCCGCTGCTGCGAGCGCGCCGTAGTGCTTCAGCACATTCGGATCGCAGCTGATCTGGGCAAGAGTCACGAGAGCGCCCAGGTGCAGCGAATGCGACGCATCGGCCTGGATTTCGTCGAGGCCTTGAATCGTTTTCAGGTTCACCACGCGCGCGGGCCGAAGGATGCCCTCCTTCATCAGGTCCAGGACATCCATGCCACCGGCCTTGGCGATCACAGGACGATCGTGCGTACTCTGCGCGAGCAGCCGCGATGCTTCGTCGACACTGAAAGCGTCGATCCATTCGAAGCTGTTCATGCGTTGCCCCGCTCGTCCGGTGCTCTCAACGCTGCAAGCACGTTCGCCGGTGTCAGCGGCAGGGTGAGTATTCTTTTTCCCGTCGCGTTGAAGAATGCGTTTGCGATCGCCGCGGCGGTCGCAACGTTCGCCGGCTCGGCGACTCCCCGCGCGTCGGTCGAAGATTGACCGCCAAGCTGTTCGATCAGATGGACTTCTATGGCCGGCGTTTCGCGTGAACCCACGATCTTGTACTGGTCGATATTCGCGTTGAGCTGCACACCACTCGCGCCGTCGAGATGCCGCTCTTCATACAGCGCGTAGCTGACGCCTTGAATCACGCCGCCGTAGATCTGGCTCTCGACGAGCTGCGGATTGATCGGCCGCCCGCAGTCGTGCACCGCCAGCACGCGCTCGACTTTCACGACGCCGGTCTCGGTGTCGACGCTGATTTCAGCGAACTGGACGCCGCCGATACCGTGGCGACTCAGCTGAAAATCACCCGCCGTGCGTGCGTAACCTTCGTAATCCGGCACGCGTCGCGAGCGCTGCACGATCGTGTCGATACGCGCTGCACGAATCGCCTCACGGAAGCCCATCGACCGCGTCGGGCTCTTGACCTTTCCTCCTGAAAAGACAACCTCACCCGGAGTGCATCCGAGCAGCGGCGCTATGTACTCGGCGAGCTCCCGCGCGGCACGGTAGGCGGCATTGCGTGCTGCCGGCGTCAGCGAACTTGTCACACGACTGCCGCCGGACGGTGGCCCCGCTGGATAGCGCGAATCGCCGATGCGCGCATCGATCTCCTCGGTGCGCAGGCCGAACTCTTCGGCGATGACCTGTGCAAACACCGTTCTGGTTCCTGTACCGATGTCCTGGGCGCTGCTGAAAGCCTGCACACTACCGTCGCCGAGCACGCGCACTTCGCATTCCGTGTCTTTGTGCACGATGTAGTACCACTGCGATTGCGCCATGCCGAGACCGCGCTTGACCGGCCCCGCGTCTGCGTTCGTCGGGCGGCGCTTATCCCAGCCGAAGCGTTGCGCGCCGCGATGTCGTTCGACCTTGCGCGCTTTACTGTCGTCGACATCCCGGGTGTCGATGCGATCGCGCAGTTCGATCGGGTCGATGCCCAGCTTGTCCGCGATCTCGTCTATTGCCTGCTCCAGGGCGAAGATTCCCTGGACCTGGCCCGGGCCGCGAAATGCAGCGGCCGGCCCGGCGTTGGTGAAAACATCGTAGTGCTCGGTCGAAACATTCGCACACGCGTAAAGTGTCGAGTGACACGAGCCGACGCCAGCCCCTGCCGCTACTCCACCGGTGCCGAAGCTCCGCAACCGCACCGCTGTCAGCGTGCCATCGCGTTTCGCGCCGACCTTGAGCTGCTGCACGGTCGCTGGCCGGTTGCCGACCGTTACGTGCTCCTCTCTGCGATCGAGCATGAAGCGTACCGGCGCACGCGCCTTGCGGGAAAGATGAATCGCGAGCGCGCCATAGTTTCCGATGCCGTACTTCGCACCGAATCCGCCGCCTGTGAATTCACTCAGCACGCGAATCCTGGCCGGATCGAGACCAAAGATCTCGACGGCTTCATCGCGCACGCTGAGCGTGAACTGCGTCGATGCGTACAGCGTCAGCTCATCATCGCGCCAGTCGGCAACGATGCCGTGTGTCTCCATCGGTACATGCGTCTGGACCTGTGTGCGGTATTCGCGCTCGACGACGACATCTGCATCCGCGAAGCCCTGATCGACGTTGCCACGACTATTGGCTGCTGGACCGCGGAGATTGCCTTTCTGCCCGAGCCCCTTCTGCGCGCCTCCGCCACCCGCCGTCGCGGGTTGCTCCGTCGGTCCGGGAAAGATCACCGGTGCATCCGGCTGCCGCGCAGCCTCGAGCGATACGACATGCGGCAACGGCTCGTACTCGATCTGGACGAGGCGCGCAGCCTCGCGCGCTGCTCTCGCGGATGTCGCAGCGACACCTGCGATCGGTTGGCCGAGATAGCGCACCGTCGGATAGCGTTGCTTCGCTTCGTCTCCCGGATCGCGCAGGCTCGCGGTCATGAGTACGCGATCGAGAATGTGAACCGCACGCACGCCGGGATAACGTTCAGCCTTGCTCGTGTCGATCGATTTGATTCTCGCGTGCGCCACTGTGCTCGACACGCTGCAGCCGAAGAGCATGCCGTCGAGCTGCACATCGAACGTATAGCGTGCCTGACCGGTCACCTTCTGCTGCGCGTCGAGGCGCGGCGTGGGCTTCCCGACGACAGCAAGCTGATCGTTCGCCGGCCAGGGGGGCGGCTCGTCCTGAGGTACCTTTCGAACGACGTCGCGCAGCGCATCGCCGACGATGCCGTACTGAACGGATCGGTCGCTGGATGCGGGGTCACTCACTTCTGCGCTTCCTTCGAGCCGCTCACCGACGCCGCCGCCAGCGTCGCTTTGAACACATTGGGATAGGTGCCGCATCGACACAGATGCCCGCTCACCGCCTGCCTGACGTCATCGAGCGTGCATTGCGGATTGCGCTCGACCAGCCGCGCACAACTCATGATCATGCCGGGCGTGCAGAAGCCGCATTGCAGTGCGTCGTGCTCGATGAAGGCCTGCTGCACCGGATGCAATCGATCGCCTTTCGAGAGACCTTCGATAGTGACGATCTTCCTGCCGCGTACATCGAGCGCGAACGTCATGCAGCTTGCGATCACGTCGCCATCGAGCCAGATGGAACAGGCTGAGCAAGCACCGCGGTCGCAGCCGACCTTCGTGCCGGTCAGACCGAGCGTGTCGCGCAGCACTTCGACCAGCGTCGTCGCCGGGTCGGCCTTCACCGCCACACGCTGTCCATTGACGTCGAGCTCGATATCCAGCGGCTCGGGACCGACCAATGACGACGCGGCCCGGGGTTCGATTTTTCCGGCGTAGCTCATGACGAAGTATCGATGGAATACGGTGGCGACAGATTACGCGCCTGAAAACGCAACGACCACCGTACCGTGAAGTTCCGCTGCGCAGCCGCAGCAGCAACGCATAAGGGATTGCGCAATCGGCACCGCACCGGGAATCGGCGACAATGCGGGCATGCAGTCGGTCCAGACAGAATCCGCTCACACCCTCCCGGCAGGTGCCTTCGGTGCCTGGCTGAAGAGCACGCGCGCGTCATTGCAGGGCGACGGCGGATCCGACGTTCCTTGCGGCGACTGCATCGGCTGCTGCGTCTCGTCCTATTTCATCCCGCTGCGGCCCAAGGACACGGCCGCGCTCGATGAAATTCCGGCGAAGTTCCTGTCGGCTGCGCAGCCTCGCGGGCACTGGATGATGGGGTATCGCGATGACGGGACCTGCCCGATGCTGCGCGATCGCAAGTGTTCGATCTACGCCCATCGGCCGCAGACGTGCCGCGACTACGACTGCCGGGTCTTCGCGGCGGCGGGCATGGAGGCGGGCGGGCCAGACAAATCAGTGATCAATGAACGTGTGCGCGCCTGGCGATTCACTTATGCGGACGAAGCGGATCACGCCGCACATCGCGCGGTACAGGCGGCAGCAACGTTTATCCGCGAGAAGCGTGAGCATTTCCCCGGCGGACGCGCACCCACGGCACCGACCGGCATCGCGGTGCTGGCAGTCAAGGTCTACGAGCTGTTTCTGGATGGGGCCGCCGAACGCCGCGATGCCCAGGCACTTGCGGCAGACGTCGTGACGATGGCCCGGGCGTTTGACGCCGCTTCGACGGATCTGCGTTAGAGATTCGATCGATACTTGGCGGGAATCGGTGCGGTCGCTTTCTCGAGCTGGTAGTACAGCGTGACGATGCGCCACTCGCCGTTGTCTCTATAGAGCTGCAGGCTGTTCACGCCGATCGCAGCCGGTTCCTTCGCATTGCGATCCTTGCGGGACTCCACTGTCGCGAAGACTTGCGCCAGCTCTTCGTAACGATCGATCGAGCGATGCACTTCACGCTCGTAAAAACCTTCGGCACTCGGCGACGCGTAAAGTTCGATGAACTCCTTCACTTCGAACACGCGCAACTGCGGCTGGCCTGTCTTCGTGCTCACGCCGTAGATGCGGGCCTGCGGGTGGAGTATCTCGCGCAGCGTTTTCACGTCGGCTGGCTTGCCTGGATCGTTCGCCAGCGCTGCCCAGAGTCTGTCGACGGTTGCTTCGACGGAGCTGTCGGCACGTGCCGGCGTGCCGAACGCGATCACTACCGCGAACAGTGCGGGTCGAAGCTGCATCGATGAAAGCTCCCGGGTCAAAGTCCGGGGAGCGTAGGTTGCAGACCGACATCCGGCAACCCTTGTCGGTCTCTCCAGCGGCTGTGGGGCTGACGTCGGACCTAAAGGTTCCGTGCGAAGGCGTGATCGACCGCGACCTGCGGGGAGTGACCCCGGTCATAGAGGGGGCGCCAGGCCTCCCAGTCGATGTCGTCGAGACCGACGTCCTGCAGCACTTCGGGGAAATCGGCGCGGATCACGGCCACGACCTCATCCCGCCATTGTGCCCACGCATCGGGCCACATCTGCGTTACCTGTGCGGGTTGTGCCATCGTTGGCTCCTCGATCGCGAATACTGCCGAACCATCATTGAGATCCTGTGACACCGATCCGTGGCACCGGCCGTTCGAAACGCGCACGTGCAGTACTTGTTCCGGTCGTGCAAGGGGTGCGAAGCGTAAGGGAACTTCACGACGCGCGAACCCGCAATGCTCATCAGGCAAACCCTGCCGCGACTGCGTTCGGCCATGGATGCTGCGGTGTTTTCCACGTTAGACGATTGATGTGACAACGTCAGTCGAACCGAAGTCACGGACGGGTCGTAAGGGCCGGTTGGCGCCCCAATCATCCGTTCGAGGCCCACGGCGCTTCGTTCTGTTACCGCTATTTCACTCGACATCGACGGACTCGTTACCCGCGCGCATGGCCTTTGTATCCAACGCATCGCAGTGCAGCGAGCCACAAACGCCGGAGCCGTGCTCCGGAAACATCTTCTGCTCGCATCTGCCAGCGTGACGCCCGGCGCGGGCTCGTCGCGAGCGGGCGCACTCGCAACCGGGTTGCGAACTGGTCACCAACTGTGTGGCCCCCACCTCAGAAAACTGTGGCGTCCCAACAGCTGGTGCCAGCGCTACGCTTGTTCCCGGCATGACAGCGGAGCCATCGATGATCGTTCAGCGCCTTGCAGCTTTTTCCAACGGCAACACAGGCGGTAATCCCGCGGGCGTCGTCATTGCCGACACGCTGCCCTGCGTCGATGAGATGCAGAAGGTCGCCCGCCAGGTCGGCTTTTCGGAAACTGCCTTCGCAGCGCGCAGCGGTGACCGTTGGCAGGTCCGCTACTTCGCGCCGGAAGCGGAAGTGCCATTCTGCGGTCACGCAACGATCGCGCTGGGCGCCGCCCTTGCGATGCGCGAAGGCGCTGGCACATTTCCGCTGCAGCTCAATCAAGGCAACATTTCCGTCGAAGGACGCAGCCAGGGCGACTTCTACGCAGCCGCGCTGCAGTCGCCGCCGACGAGAAGCACTATCGCTGACGATCCAACGATTGCGCGGGCACTCGATCTGTTCGGTCTGAGCACGTCAGATCTCGACGCGCGTATCCCCATCGCACGCATTCACGGTGGTGCCGATCACCTGGTCATCATGCTCAAGGATCGCGCGACCCTTGCAGCGATGAAGTACGACTTCGCAAAGGGCCAGTCGCTCATGCAACGGGAGGGCTGGGTCACGGTGCTGCTCGGCTGCGCCGAATCAGCGCAGCGTTTCCACACGCGGAATGCATTCGCATTCGGCGGCGTGTACGAAGACCCAGCCACCGGCGCCTCGACCGCTGCGTTCGCTGGCTACCTTCGCGACCTCGGCTGGCCGCACGGCGGCCGCATCGAAATCCATCAGGGCGACGACATGGGCGTGCCCTCGCGGCTGACAGCGCAGATCGGCGCTACGAAGGGTGAGTCGATCAGGGTGTCGGGGACCGCGCGAGTCATGGACTAGCGCTATCGAACGTTACCGCTCTACTCCACCACCAGCTTGTATCCCGCGCCCGGAGTCGTCTGCAGCACCCGCGGTGTCGCGGGATCGTGCTCCAGTTTTTGCCGCAGCCGATAGATGAGCTGCTTCAGCGTCCGGCGTTCGCGGGACGTTGCACGTCCCCAGACGTGATTGAGCAAGCGTTCGGCAGTAACGGTTCTGCCGGGACTCGTCATCAGCAGATGCAACGCCCTGAGTTCGAGCGGAGTCAGTCGGAACGGTTCGCCCGATCCGATGCGAAGGGTCTGCTGCTCGAGATCGAGATGGACGTTACCGGCCGCCAGCGAATCCGCGTTCATCGGCTCCGAGCGCCTGACCAGAGCGCGAATACGTGCGAGCAGGGCTCGCGGACTGAATGGCTTGCGAACGTAATCATCGGCGCCACTTTCGAGGGCACTGAGGAGATCATCCTCCTGATCCCGCACGGTGAGCATCATGATCGGCACCGTCGAACGACTGCGGATCTCGCGGCAGACTTCCAATCCGTTCGGCGCCGGCATGTTGATGTCGAGCAGCACGAACTCGGGCGGTTCTTCCGCGAAGGAACGCAGTGCGCCGGAGCCATCGTGCACGGTGCGAACGTCGTAACCCGCCTGGCGCAGGGTGAAACCGATCAGCGCGAGCAGATCGGCATCGTCATCCGCGATGAGCACCTTCAAGGGCCGGCTGGCCTGAGGTTCGATGGTCATGATCAGCCGCGCTCCGTCGCAAGCAATGCGGCGAGTTGCTCCGCGTGACCGCGCAGCTCCCCGACTGCTGTCGCTTCCCAATGATCCGCACGCAACATCGGACCGACGTAGAACAAATGCGGACCGGGCCAGCCGTCCGCATCCATCACCGCGCCTTTGGGTCCCGTTCGCAAACCGAGGCCGAGCGGATCAGGCACACACAGGCCCCGCTCCAGCAGATTGCGCCAGAGCGGATCATTCGAGCGCTCGATCGCGTAGTCCGGGCCCGTGCAGTTCACGACCTGATCGACCGTCAGCGTTTCGGATTGCGCGGCATGGCGCGGACGCCACGTGACTTCGATCCGGCCCGCGCGGGCTTCGAAGCCCTGAATCCGCCCGGCGTGAATGTGCATCTGTCCGCCGTTGCGCAGCGTCTCGATCCGCTGCAGCACATCCGGTGGCAGGCGATGGCGATGGACTTCCCACTGCGCCCGCAGATGTCGCATGAAGCGTTCGCGATCGCGTTGCGGCATGCGCTGCCAGATCGTTGGCGCCATGTGACGCACGAAGGTGACTGCTTCGCGCCAGTCGCCTCCGCAGCGCTCTGCTTCCGCCGCTAGCAGCCGCACTGCGCTCGCCAGTCCACGCAGCGACTGCGATGCCGCCAGCAGCAGTGCATTGCCGTCGCCCTTGAAAGCTTCAGGCCTGAAGGGCGTTTGCCGTGGCGGCAGCAGTCCGTGGCGAGAAAGCGCGTGAATTCTTGGTGTCGTGTGACGATCCGCAGAAGCAACGTTCACGATGTCGGCCATCGTGAGGCCGGTGCCGATCAGGAGCACCGATTGATGCCGCGCGAACTTCAGGTCCTGCGACCACGGATCAGCCACGTATGCCGGATTTCCGACGAGCGTCTTCGCCGCAGGAAGCGACGCGGGTTTGGGATTGCCGAGCGCCAGCACGACGTCGTCGGCAGTGAGTTTGCGTCCATCGGCGAGCTCGAGCTGCAACGGCAGGTGCCGTTCGAGGCGCCGCACGCCGCTGACCTCGCCGCGCCAGGTCTCCAGTCGAACGTTGCCGGGTGCGCTCAGCTCCGCGGCAAGCAGCACCTGTTGCAGATACTCGCCGTAGAGGGCCCTTGGAAGGAAATCCTCGCCAGTGGCCTTGGGGATGCGCTCCTGCGCGAAGTGAAGAAATTCCTTCGGAGCGAGGGAATTCGCCGACATGCGGCTCGCAGGCACGTTGAGCAGATAAGGGAAGCGGCGCTCCGCATACGCGACGCCACGCCCGACCGTCTCCGATCGTTCGATCAGCACCAGTCGCGTGGGCCCTCGAGGCGGCCGACGCAGGAGATTCGCGGCCACCACCGTGCCGCTGAAACCTCCACCGACGATCGCGATCGTGCGCAGCAATCCCGCCAAGCAACACTCCAGCTGACTCTGTAGGGGACAGGCTAGGCGAAGAGCGGTATCAAGTAAGTAACTGCGAGGTTAGAGATTGGGGCGGGGTGCAGCGCGGGTGCCTGCACGTCTGCAACCGGCTTGCGGTGAAGGCTGCGTCCGTCACTCGACCACGAGTTTGTATCCGGCGCCCGGCGCCGTCTGCAGCATCTCTGGCGCCGCGGGATCGATCTCGATCTTCTGGCGCAGGCGGTGCACGAGTTGCTTGAGGAGCTGGCGGTCGCCCGAGCCCTTATGTCCCCAAACCTGCATCAGCAGGCGATCGGAACTCACCGTATGACCGGCATTGGCGATCAGCATCTGCAACAGGCGCAGTTCGAGTTTCGTGAGGCGCACCGGCGGATTGCCGCCCACCTGCACCGTGTGTTCCTCGACATCCAGCTGTACGCGCCCTGCAGCGAGCGGTGCCGAGTTCTCCATGCCGGCGCGACGCAGCAGTGCTTTCACCCGGGCCAGCAACGTTCTCGGGCTGAAGGGCTTCGTGAGGTAATCGTCCGCACCGAGTTCCAGCGCCCTCACGAGATCCTCTTCCTCGCCGCGCACGGTGAGCATCATCACGGGCACTCGCGATTTGGCACGCACGGCTTCGCACACCTGGAAGCCGCTCGCACCCGGCATATTGATGTCGAGAATGACGAGATCAGGCGACTCGGATTCGAACGCCTTGATGGCACTCGGCCCGTCGCCCGCTTTGACGACGAGATAGCCCGCCTGCGACAGCGTGAACGCGATCAGCGCGAGCAGGTCTTTGTCGTCGTCGGCAGAGAGGATTTTCATGAAGATGACGCGGTGTGGGTAACGGAAGTGACGACAGTCACGCCGGCCAGAGTAAGGCGTTGCGATGCAGGTTGTGCATACGAAAGTGGCATGTCGTGGTAACCGGTTCTGCCTTCCTCACTCCGGCTTCGCCTGCATCAGCTCGACCACGAACCTCGTCCTCCCGTCCCTGCGTTGCGCATGGATCGAGCCTTCGTGGCGATTGATGATGGACTTGACGATCCACAGGCCCAGCCCGAGGCCGCCCGGTTCGGGTTCCTGATCGGGGCCGCGATAGAAGCGTTCGAAGATCGAACCGCTCTCGATCTCCGGGACGCCGGGACCTTCGTCTTCGACCCAGATGGTCACAGTGCGGCCTGCAGCCGAGGCACCGATGCGAACGGTGCTGTCCTCAGGTGCGAACTTGCTGGCGTTGGCCAGCAGATTCACGAACACCTGCGTCAGTCTCGGACCGTCGCCGTCGACACGCGGCAGATCCTCGGGGATATCGAGGACCAGCGTCTGGCGACGCTGCTTCAGCAGCGCGCCGATCAGGGCATCCGCATCTTCGACGATCTCGGCGATCGCGACGCTCTGGTGCCGGATGCCGAGTTGCCCGGATTCGATGCGGACGCTTTCCAGCAGGTTGTCGATCAGGCGCGTGAGGCGCAGCGCACCGCGCTCGAGCGAGAGCACGAGCTCCTTCTGATCGGTGACGGGCATCGTGTCCATGCCTTCCCGCAGCAACTCGATCGATGCGAGCTGCGCGGCAAGCGGCGTACGGAACTCGTGTGAAATATTCGCAAGCACCGAATCGCGCGCGCGGCGAACGCCTTCGAGCTCCGTTTCGTCGCGAATGACCTGAACCTGCAGGTCGTCGACGGGTGCCGCGCTCGTGATGATGGTCGTGCGCGGCGTACCCTCCCGAAGATTGAGCCGCTCGGTCGACTGCGCGCTGCCCTCGGAGCGCGCGTGCAGGATCGGGCAGTTGTTTTCGCATGGCCGCATGCCGTTCTCGGCACAGGGCTTCAAGACGTCGCCGCAGAAACGACCGATCGCTTCGTGTGCCTGAACACCGAGCAATCGCGCGGCTTGCGGGTTCAGGTAGCGAATGACGCGGGATTTGTCGACCGCGTACACACCCTCGACGATTCCACCGAGGACCGCTTGTGCTTCCGCTTCGCGTCGGCGCAACGCGCCCGTCAGTTCGACGAGGTTGTTGCGCATGTCTTCCATCGTGCGACCGAGCTTGCCGACCTCTTTGGTGCCGCCGACAGGGATCGATGTCGAGAAATCGCCGTGACCCAGTCGCTCAGCGGCTTCGGTCAGCGTACTCACCGGCCCCGTGACCTGCTGCCCAAGGATCACACCAGCAAGGACCGCGAGCGCCGCCAGCACGATCGCCGTGATGATCAATCGCTTCACGAGACTGCCGGTCGATTTGTCTATGTCACCGGCCGGCAGGCGCGCTTCGAGCAGCGCGATGGCTTCACCTGTGGAGGCGAAGATTGGAAAGCTGGCCGCATACAGCTCCGCAGCGCCGATGCGCGCCACCGCCGAACGGCCATCGGACAATCCCGCGGAATGCAGCCGCGTGAAGTCGTCGACGACGCGGTTGTTCACGAACGTCCGGTAGCTGATGAGGTGAATGCCGAGTCCGACACGATCGCTGAGCAGCCGTCCGAGCTTCTCATCCATCAGTCGCGCCACGAAGACGCGCCGCTCGGTCGCACCCCCGACCTGCGCGGACGCCCCGAGCACTGCACTCGCAGTGCTGGTCGGAACGGCGAGGAAACGCTCGCCCTGCTCCGTCGTCGCTTGCGCGATCTCCGCCCATGGCAAAGGAACTCCCGCCTGCGCGACGAGTGATCGACCTTCGAAAACCGCGCACGCAGTGATCGTGTCCGTATTGCATGAGCGCCGCAGATAGGGGCCGATGGCAGCGGCCTGCCGATCCGCGAGCAACCGCTGCAACGTCGCCCGCTCAGCGACACTCTTGGCATGCGTCAGCGCGTCTTCACCGAAACGACGCAGGTCTTCGCGTGCCATCGCACCGGCCAACTGCACACGCGACTTGCCCTGCTGGTCCGCTAGATCCCGCAGCGAACCGATGGCGGAAATGGAAATGCCGCCCACGACCAGGATCACGATCAGCACGTTGATCGCAGCGATCCAGAATCCAAGGCTCGCACGCGACGTGTCGAGCTGGATGCGGTCGATGAATTCCTGGAGCCGGGAAATCATTG
>JACZCZ010062623.1_pt1 | contig 63050 bp, 45 predicted proteins | sample 8641811 | NCBI WGS metagenome assembly JACZCZ01 (sample SAMN15324610, study PRJNA640507) | soil metagenome | isolation source: intercropping peanut in the first line | place: China: Luxin town, Laibin City, Guangxi Province | collected 2019-07-25 | depth 10cm m | reverse complement strand
TCGCCGCCTGGATGGCCTTTGCCGGGCTGCAGTCGCGCGCAGCGGATGCACCCGCCTACGGCAATGACCGCTGGGTCCGCCCGGGGGATGGACGTCCCTTTCCTGCCAGCGCGGCGCATGGGAATGAATTCGGTTCGCTCACCACGCTGAGCCTCGGCGGTCCGGTCGACACACGGGGACACGCGTTCTTCACGCCGCTCGGCGCCAACGGACGCGCCTGCGTCAGCTGCCACCAGCCCGCGGACGGCATGAGCATCTCCCTCGACACGATCCGGCGCCAATGGGCGATCACCGGGGGCAAGGATCCGCTGTTCTCCGCGATCGACGGCTCGAACTGTCCCCACCTGCCCCAGACGGACGAGGCTTCGCATTCGCTCCTTCTGCAACGTGGCCTGTTCCGGATCTTCCGTCCCTGGCCGCCGAAGTCACCGGACGGATCCATCATCGAGCCGCAATTCACGATCGAAGTCGTTCGTGACCCCACCGGCTGCAACATGCATCCGCTCTACGGTCTCGCGAGTCACGCTCCCACGATCTCGGTGTATCGGCGACCTCGCCCCGTCGCCAACGTGAAATATCTGACAGCCGTCGGCTTCCCCTTCGAACCGAAGAACGGGCTTCCCCTGCCCGTCGATGCGCAGACAGGACTGCCGATGAGCGGCAATCTGATGTCGGACGGCCGCAACGGCACCCTCAAGCTCCAGGCGCTCGAAGCCATGCGAACGCATCTGGAGATGCGTGGCTCGCCCTCGAGCGACCAGGTGCGCCAGATTCTGGATTTCGAGACCACGGTCTTCAGCGCCCAGAGTCACGATCGATTCGGCGGAAGTCTCGCAGCCGCGGGCGCACAGGGCGGCCCGGAATTTCTCGCACAGTTCGAAGCCGGGGCGCTGCAGGGCGGGGCGCAACCCATCTGGAGCGAGTTCAGGGCCTGGCGCGATTCGCCGGGTGCTCCGGGTGAAGATCCTGCACAGCGCGAGTTCCGGGAGTCGGTGGCACGCGGCGCCGAGAGCTTTGCCACCAGGACTTTTCTCATCTGGGATGCGGCCGGGATCACGTCGATGGGCTTCGGCAACCCGGTGCGCAATACCTGCGCGTTCTGCCACAACATGCAGCGCACCGGCCTCGACGTGGCACCCGGCCAGGTCGATCTCGGTACGACAAATGAACCGTTCGCGAATCCTGCACCGGACCTGCCGCTGTTCAAGCTGACGTGCAAAGACGGCTATCGGCCGCATCCGCATCTCGGCCGGATCGTCTACACGCAGGATCCGGGCTTCGCACTGACGACGGGCCGCTGCATGGACATCGGCAAGATCACGATTCAGCAAATGCGGGGACTCGCGGCGCGTGCGCCCTACTTCTCGAACGGGTCTGCCGCAACCCTGCGCGAGATCATCGATTTCTACGATCGTCGCTACAACATCGGCTACTCCGAACGGGAGAAGCAGGATCTGGTGAACCTGATGAGCGTGCTGTGATCAACCGACCCTCATTCACACCGCTACACTCCGCCGTGCTGCTCGTGCTCTGCAACGTCGCAACGGCGGATGAAAGCAAGACTGCACAACCGCAAGTCGAACGGTTCATCGGCTGCCCCGTGTACCGCGACACCGATGCGGGACGAAAGTCCGGCTGCTGGCTGGTGGACGACGCTTCAACCGGTACCCGCTACGACGTGACCGGGGGACGTCTGAAGCCGATTCTCGGCCAGATGATCCTCGTCGAAGGCGCCGTGTCGCAGCAGGATCCGAAACTCTGTGGCGGCATCATCCTGGAACCCGTCAGCGTGTCGGTGCTGCCGCAGACGTGCAAGCCGCACATGATTCCCGCAGAAGGTCACCCCGGCCGGCGCTTCGCGTTGCCTGCGAACGTGATGCAACCCAGCTCCGTGCCCCGCGTTCTTCCGCCTCCTCCGTACGAACCGCGCGAGTACTCGATCCTCTTCGAGCTCAACAGCGACTTTCTCGTCTATCAGTACTCCGAGACGATCATCGAAAGCGCCGTGCTCTATACGAAGGCCAGCAAGCCGCGGCGAGTCTTGATATCAGGTTACGCCGCCACGAAACCCATCGAGGTATCGGGCCAGACGATTCGCGAGGAGTTGACGATCGCTCGTGCGCGCGCGGAGATGGTCGCCGAAGCATTCCGCCGCCTCGGCGTGCCTGCGAATGTCCTCAAGCTCGAATGGAAGAGCGATGCGGGTACGGCGCGCGCGGACGATGGCCTCACTGAAGCCGCTCGACGCCGAGTCGAGATTCGCATCGAGCCGTGAGGCTATTACTGTGCCGGCACTGCCTTCAACCGCTCCGCCCGCTCCCATCTTGGCACCAGTGACAACAGGGCGATCGCCGCGATGAGCAGCACCATGCCGACCAGCTCCATCCGCGTCGGGAACGGCTGGCCTAACAGGTAAGCAAGCAGGAATGCCGCGATGGTTCCCGACAGGATGCTCGCTGCGCGCTCGAACGGCACGCAGAACGTGTTCTCGCGGGGATCGAGCAGAATCAGCGCCGCGAAGATCGCGATGCCAAGAAACACGAACGACAGCAGTGCCAGGATCGGCAGTGCATCGCTGGTCCAGACATCCACGAACCCCCAGCGAAGCTCCGCTCCCTGATTCGCGAACGGTGTCATCGTAACGAGCGCCAGTCCGAGGATTGCCAGCGGCATTGCGACGATCTTCTCTTCGACGAAGTATCCCTTCAGCGCATTCTCGTCGTCGTTCTTCGCGACCTTGGTCATGACCGCGAGACGCATGAAATAGCCGATTGTGTAGAGCACGACCGCAAGAATCGCGAGCGACGGCATGTACAGGCCGCCCCGCTCCCACAACGTCAGGCCGAGCGCCACGCAGACCATCGCCAGGGCCACCCACGAGTACCAGCGCACTTTGCGTCCCGCGATGAGATCGACGAGCGGCGCGATGATCAGCACGTCGCCGCGCATCACGAGCTGAATGAAGGGAATGCTGACGCCTTCGAACGTCAGCGACAGCGGCACTGTAAAGAGCAGCAGGCTCGTGCCGATACCGGCGATGGCAGTCCATCGCGTTGGAAACGGAATCCGCAGACTGCCAACCATCACATGGTGCGCTGATTTCCACCATCCGGACAACCAAACGAAGGCCGCGAGCATCGCGGTGCTGATGATGAGCGTGGCCGGCAACGTCTCCAGGCCGCTCAGCGGCCTTCCGAGTTCGGCGTTCGGTGTGGTCGACAACGCCCTGGTGATCATCATGTACGGCACGTAGGCTGCCAGGTACAGCAGGGTCGTGACCTCGATCGGCATGCGCGTCAGCCGCATGTTCCCCCCTCGATGCCGCGCGGTTATCAGTGCGAATGGTTCGCTTTGTAAACTATTTTGCGAAGGGTAGCCAGCGCCTGCCATCCCCGCGACAGCACGGATCCACGTCTACTCCGATGAAGATGGGATTCCCGCGTGCGCGGGAATGACGGCGGGGAATCACTCCCCGCGAAGCTCCGCTCCGATCTCGCGCAGGATGTCGTAGACGAAGCGCGCGGCGGGCGTCAGCGTCGGACTGCGGCGGTGACAGAGGAACATCGGCCGCATCGGCGGTGCATCGCCCAGCTTTCGTGCTTTGAGGGTTCCGGCGGCCAGGTCCTCGGCGATCACGCCGGCAACCATCGCACCGACACCCAGTCCGCGACGGACGGTTTCCATGACGTTCTGCAGCGAATCGAGCTCCACCGCGACGCGCGGCGCTAGGCTCGCTGCCGCAAAGACCGCGTCGACGATCGTGCGAATGGAATTGGGCTGCCGCGGGACGACCCAGGGCAGCGCCGCGAGGTCTGCGAGCGACGCATCATCTGGAATCACCCATGCGGCCGGATACATCAGGATCAACTGCTCGCACAGGATTTCCTCCCCGACGATCGCCTCCCCGTCAGGTCGTGTCGGCGAGATCGACAGTTCGATGCGACCCTTGACGAGCAGGTCGTTCAGCATGGCGCTGCCTTCTTCGCGGATCTGCAGATGCATCTCCGGGTGCTGCGTGCACACCTTCTCGATCAGCGGCAGCGCAAAGCGCGGCACCATCGTCGGCGACATGCCGAGACTGACCGCTCCGGACAGCGGCTGAACTTCGCGGTGCACTGCATCGCGAAGCTCGTCGAACTGCCGCAGGATCGTCTGCGCCCGTGCGTAAAGAATGCTGCCGGCGCGTGTCGGCGTGACGCCCGAAACGGATCGCTCCAGCAGCTTCACTTTGAGCTCGTTCTCGAGCACGGCGAGCTGCTGGCTGAGCGCGGGCTGCGCCACTCCGGTCACTGCTGCTGCGCGAGTAATACTGCCGCTGTCCACGATCTGGACGAAATAGCGCAGTCGGCGGCTATCCACGATGTGAAACCTCGCCCGCTCCCATCGCGCCCGGGCGGCGGTCATAAGAGAGGCTTATGCAGGCAGGCATAGAAACGTGTTTCCGAAACGTCCGGACGGTCGCTACTATCGCTCAGGCGCACCCGGCACGACAACAATGCGTTGCCGAACACACGCGTGAACGCTCGACGCAAGTCCGGGGGAATCCGCTCGATGAACGAAACCGCTGCTGGGGTCCGGGATGACCAGATCATCCGGAAGATCCGCGTGCGGCTCGTCGTTCCGCTGCTGGTGCTGCTGTTCCTGAGCACGATCGATCGCGCCAATGTCAGCTTCGCTGCGCTGCAGATGAACGAGGCGCTCGGCCTCACGCCCGAGACCTACGGATTCGGCGTCAGTCTGTTCTTCGTCGGCTACATCCTGATCCAGCTTCCGAGCCTGTGGCTGCTGCAGCGGATCGGCATGCGACGATGGCTGTTCACGATCTCCCTCGTGTGGGGACTGGCCGCGACCGGCATGGCGTTCGTGCATTCGAAGGAGATGTTCTACGCACTGCGCGTGGTGCTCGGCGTCGCCGAAGGCGGCTACGCACCCGGGCTCATGTTCTATCTCGCAAGCTGGATTCCGAAGCGATACCGTGCGGGCGCCATTTCCAACGTGATGCTCGCAGTACCGATCTCCGTCGTCGTCGGTGGTCCGCTGTCCGGATGGCTGATGAGCGTCGACAACCCGCTCGACATGGCAGGCTGGCGCTGGATGTTTCTGATCGAAGGCATGCCGACGGTCGTGCTCGGCATCGCAGTGCTATGGCTGTTTACAGATCGCCCGCGCGATGCACAGTGGCTCACAGTTGATGAACGCAAGTGGATCGAGACAGAAATATCGAGGGAACTGGCTCCACAGCAACAGCAGCACATTTCCGGCTGGCGCCTGATCGGCAGCGGTCAACTGTGGGCCGCGACGGCATGCTGGTTCGCGCTCATGGCCGGCGCGCAAGGGCTGCTCTACTGGCTGCCGCAGGCCATTCGCCACCTGTCCAGCAGCAGCAGCGACCTGGAGGTCGGCGTACTGAGTGCGCTCCCGTGGGTCGCAATCGGTGTCGGCATGCTCGTCAACGCATGGCACTCCGATCGCAAGCAAGAGCGGTATCTGCACGTCGCGCTGGCCGCACTGGCGTCAGGCGTGTTGCTCGCGTTGACGCCGTTGCCGGGAGGTGTGGCCGCTATGTTGCTGCTCATTCTTGCGGGGTTCTTCCTCGGCGGCGCCCAGAGCACCTTCTGGACGATTCCACCGACGTTCCTCAACCCGATGACGCTCGCTGCCGGTATGGGCATCATCAACATGTGCGGCAACATCGCCGGACTCGTGGTGCCCGTCGCAGTCGGCTGGGTTCGCGCACGCACAGGATCTTTCGATCTGCCCGTCTACGCGATCGCCGCCGTCCTCGTGCTCGGCGCATGCGCCGTTCTTCTGCTCCGATTCCGGCTGATTGCCCGAAGTGAGCGATCAGGCGACAAGCACGACGGAGTGACACCGGATGCCGAGGCCGCTTCACGGTGAGCGGCCTGTCCGCGCAGATCGCGTCCTTCATCGCGCGAACGCGCTACGACGATCTGCCGCCGGACGCGATCGGGAAAACCAAGCAGTGCATTCTGGATGCGCTGGGTGTCTCGCTGGCTGCAAGCAGGCTGGGCGAAGGCTGTCGCGCCTTCATCGATCTCGCCACCGAGCAAGGTGGCCGTGAGCAAGCCACGCTCATCGGCGAATCCCGCAAGGTCCCGGTCGAGGCGGCCGCGCTGGTCAACGGCGCCCTGGCACACGCGCTGGACTACGAAGACTCGCACGACGTTGCGCTGGTGCATCCGAACGCACCCACTGTGCCAGCCGCACTCGCTCTGGCCGAAGCGTTTGGTCCGGTCAGCGGGAAGGAACTCATCGCCGCCGTTGCCGTGGGCTGCGATGTCGCTGTCCGGTTGTCGCTTGCGCTCGAGGTTTCCATTGCGGAGTTCGGCTGGTATCCGCCGCCGATCCTGGCTGCGTTCGGCGCGACGGCGGCGGCGGCAAAAGTTCTTCGGCTGGACGAGCAACAGGTGCGTGATGCGCTGTCGCTGGCGCTTTGCCAGGCCACCTGCAGCAACGAGATCATCTACAGCCCGCAATCCGTCATTCGCGCCGTTCGCGACGCCTTCGCGGCACGCACGGGCGTGACTTCGGCTCTGCTCGCACAGCGGGGTATTCGGGGCTTCGATGAGCCTCTCGAAGGTCGCGCGGGCTTCTTCGCTGCCTTCGCGCGTGGCCAGTATGACGCCGCCAGACTGACTCGGGATCTCGGCCGGGCTTTCGAGATCACCAACATCAGTTTCAAACCCTGGCCTTCCTGCCGCGGAACTCACGCAGCAATCGAGGCGGCACTGGCATGCCGCGAAGCAGTCCCTATCGAAAGCATCGAGAGCGTGACGGTTCACGGCGGCCCCATGCTTCGCATGCTCGCGGAGCCTCGGGCCAGCAAGGTACAGCCGGCGACTGCGATTGACGCCAAGTTCAGCCTTCCGTTCACCGTTGCGACGGCGCTCGTGCACGGCCACGTCGGATTGCAGAGCTTCCAATCCGAATGTCTCGCAGACGAGCGCGTCCTCCGGCTCGCAGCCAGAACGACCGTCAGCGCGGATGCTCCACCTCGCACGGCCATCGGTGCACGGCTTCGCATCCGCACGCACGGTGGGGTCGAGCGTGAGATGGAAGTACTGACGCCGCTCGGAAGCCCGAGTCATCCGATGTCCAGCCAGGCGCTGATCGCTAAGTTCATCGAATGCGCCGGCCTTGCGGCTCACCCTCTCGGCTCCGATGCCGCGCGACGCTTCGCCGACAGGACCCTGTCCCTCGAGGAGCTTACCGATGCCGGCACTCAGCTGATGCCCCTGTTGCGTTGAACGCGGTCCGTGGCCATCAGCCGGGCTTATCGCTGGTAGATGGAACGGCTGTTACCCACCGGGTGACCCAGCGCATATGATTTCTTCGGCACTGCATCAGGCGGCCGATGCGGATGCAGCGGAGCATTCATGTCGAACTCGCCCGAAACCCACAAATCGCTCAACGAATACGACCCGACGCTGCCGGAGACGTTCGACAGCGAGCACCAGGAGTTCGCGCAGCTGCGCTCGCGCTGCCCTGTGGCCCACAGCACAGCGTTCGATGGCTTCTGGGCGGTGACGCGATACGACGATATCCACCGCATCCTGATGGAACCGCAGACATACATCACCTCGGTGCGCAACGTCGTGCCGGGATCGTCCACGACCGGTCGGCGGCCGCCGTTGCATCTGAATCCGCCCGAGCACACGCCCTACCGACGCGCGATCGACCGCGCATTGAGCGCGAAGCGCGTCGCGATGATCGAGCCCGCCACACGAAGGATTGCATCGACGCTGATGCGCGATCTCGTCGCCCGCGGCGAAGCCGATCTGGTTGAACACTTCGCGAGCCCGCTGCCGGCATACGTCTTCGGCGAATGGATGGGCCTGACGCGGGACCAGACGAGTGTCCTGTGGAATACCGCGAAGGCGTACGTCAAAGCCTGGGAAGCTTTCGACAAATCGAGCGTTGCGGTGGCTGCCGAGCAGCTCGCCCGCATGGCTGCGGAAGTCATCGAAGAGCGCCGCCGCGAGCCGCGCGATCCGACGATGGACCCCACGAGCTCACTGCTGGCGGAACGCGACGCTAACGGCGAGCCCTTCCCCGACGTCCTTCTCGCCGGCTGCGTGCGACAGGTCCTGGTGGTGGGTCTCGTCGCGCCACCGATCGTGATGGGAAGTATCGCGGTCCATCTCTCGCGCGATCCGGCCCTGCAGAGGCAGCTGCGCGCAGATCCATCGTCGATCCCGGATGCGATCGAGGAGTTCCTGCGCCTCTATACGCCTTATCGCGGATTCGCACGCTCCGCCGCGCACGAGGTCGAGCTTCACGGCCGCAGGATATGCCCGGGCGAAGCCATCGCCCTGGTGTATGCGTCAGCGAATCGCGATGAAACGGTGTTTCCCGACCCGGACGAATTCCAGTTGCGCCGACCGAACATCAAGCAGCATCTGGCTTTCGGACGCGGCCCACACACATGTGCGGGCATTCCGCTGGCGCGGCAGCAGCTCAACATTGCACTCGAAGAGTTGCTGCGACAGACGAGTCACTTCGAGCTCTGTGGTGATCTGCACATGAGCGGCATGCCGGAGCTGGGGCCGATCTGCGTGCCGTTGCGGATGACGGCGGCGTAGGAGGCCGACCTATCCGGCAGCAGCTCGCATCCTTGCCCTCGCCTGCGCCGGTCCCTCGATGAACTGAGTCATGGACCGTTCGATCGCCTCCCGATCGGCGCCTTCCTTGTTGAAGTTGTCGAGCGGCAAGGCGAGCACCGGTATCCCGGACTGTTCGAGCGCGCGAAGGACGAAGGGATCGGCATCTGCCAGCGCCACCGCTCCATCGACGCTGTGTGTCTGTGCCTCGTTGACGTGCCACGCTGCTGCCCAGGTCGGCATGCGCAATTCATCTCCCATCGTCACGACTCGAGCTGCGTGCGCTCGCAGCGGGTCCTGACCTCCATCGAACGTTCGGATATAACCGTCCGCAGCCAGCGCCAGGTACATCGACCAGACGAACACTGCGCCGTGCGACGCTTCCCATCGCTGGTAGAACCCCATTTCGCTCCACATACCGCGTCCAACCCACATGAGACGTACGCGCTCGTTCGCGCAGGCGGCTTCTCCGCGCTGAACGCGTTCAGCGACTTCTTCGTAGAAAGCGCGCGCGGCGTCGCGAGCCCATTCGGTGCCGCGATGCCACTGTGGGGTCATCGTCGCGGGCATCGTATCGACAATTCCTGCTGGTGCCGGCACAGTCCGCGCGATCAGGTCGCGAGTGCGACGATAGTATTCCTCCTGTTCGTTCACCAGCGTCATCACGTGAGCGAACCTCTCCTGCGAGAACGTGCGTCCCGTGCGACGTTCGAGATTCGCGATCAGTTCCCGCATCTCGGTGACGAGCAGGTCGAGTCGCTCCGGCTCCAGCACCTCATCCCACTGCGCCGGCAACGACTCCCACCAGCGCTTGAACAGCGACCAGCGTGTGTCGATCGTTCGCTCGAACAGGAACAGCTCCGCTCCCGATGCCCGCGCCCACGCTTCGAACAGTCTCGCCGCACCGTCCGTCCCGTTGATGGCCTGCAGGAATGTCGGCGTCGGCAAACCGCCCCAGGGTGCATTCTCGGGATCCGCGTCGAAAACGGCCGCAAGCCCCTGAGAGCTGTAGGCGTCGATCTGCACCGGAAAGCCTCTCTCCCGCAACAGATCGAGATAGCGCCTGCTCTGCTGCTTGGCCGCGACGATGGACGCCCACCATTGATTCACGACGAAAGGAATATCGAGCGCACGCAGGATCTCCTGCGGCGCATTCGCATTCACCACGGCAAGCGGCTCGCCTGCCTCGACCCGACGACGCAGGTCGGCGAACCAGGTCCGCTGATAGTCCGCGAAAGCGGTAACCGACTGGAGGGACTTTCGACTTCGCTCGCCTGTCGTGGGCGAGGACTTCCTTGCCAGGGCAGGCCCAAGCCTGGCACCCGGCTTCACTTCCCCGTGCTTCGGCTCGAGAAACCGACGAACTTCAGCTCGCAGCGCGCTTTCATCGTCGAGATGCGGCGGTGCCAGCACGAGCAATGGGACGCCAGCCCGGTCGCAGGTGCTTCGCACAGTATTCGTATCCCAGGGTGCCGCCTCATCTCCTGGCATGCAGACGTGCACAACCAGCTCTGGCCGCGCACGAGCGATTCCTGTCGACAGCGATCTTGCGCGCTGAGTTGCTGATTGCCCCACCATGGGAACGTGACGGGTGGGAGATGCGAGAGCGCTCAGAGGATCGCCGGTGTCAGTCGCGCCGCGCACGTACCACGGGTCTCCCCAGTCGTGATCCTCTCCGACGATGAGCAACCCACACGATTCCAGTCGCTCGTAGATCGCGCCGTCTTCGTGGCTGCTTCCCGTGACGAAAACGCGACGCCCCGTTCTCACGCTCAATGCGGACGACTGCGCAATCAACTGCCGCAGCAATTCCGAATGCTCCGCACCGGGAAGAATCGCCGCACTACCGATGATCGCAAGCGCCTCCGACCCGCCGAGCCGACACTCGCCGGCACGCAGCGCCATCGCGTGCCTCAGGCGCTGCCGATGCTCGACGGCCTCGGAAAGCGCACACCGCAGAGCATCGTCGCCAATGGCTCGTCCCGACAACCTTTCGAGCGCCGCGCGCCATTCGCTGAGTCGTAGTTTGTTGTAACGCTCAGTCGAAGCACGCGGCAGATGCTTATGGTCGAGGAACTGCACCGGTCCCATCGGCGCCTCCTTAAGCGCGGCGACCTCCCTCAAGATCGCGAACAACTGCGGGAACTGTGCCTCCGCGTGCGAGATCACGATGAGATCCGACGCTGGCACTTGCAGCAGCGCCTCGAGCAGCGATCGACTGCGAGGAGTGAGCTCAGTTGCCCCCATCAGCGCATCGGCGCGCGGCGTCGCCATCGCACGATCTGCTGCCAGCCGGATGGGTACGAAGCCTGCCGCTGCAATCACTTCGTGCGGAACGTCAACGCCGAGGACTCTTGCGATCCGGCGGCCATTCAGCCGCTGCCGATTCGCAACCTCGCCCGGCTGGCGATACGCATCGATGAACGGTTGAAGAATCTCCTGAGCCACGTCGCTGCCGCCTCAGATCACGCCCGCCTGTTTCAGCCGCTCGATCTCCGCGTCCGTATACCCAAGCAGTTGCGGGAACACCTCTGTGTTGTGCTCACCGATGCGTGTCGGGAACACCGGGTCGAATCCCGTGCGCGCCGCAGAGAAGACGATGGGCACACCCGTCGTCCGCAACTCCGGTCCGTCCTCATAGGACGGATGCCGTGCAACTACTGTTTCGCTCCGATCGACGACACGTGTATCCGCGAGCGCCTCCTGCGGATGCCGGACCTCGGCAACTGGAACGTCTTCTGCCTCCAGTCGCGCAATCACCTCTTTCATCGGATGCTGCCGGGTCCAGGCGAGAATCCGCTCTTCGAGCAGCGTCGCATTCGCCACCCGGGCGTTGCGTGTCGCGAAGCGCGGATCGATCACCATTTCAGGCTGCCCCATCGCCCGGTACAGCGAATGCGCCAGCGGGTCCTGCACCGCAACGAGCGCGATATAGCCGTCGGCACACTCGAACAGACCGAACGGACACAAACGCTGCAGCGTCGCTCCTGTTCGAGTGAGCATGCCGACCGCCTGCATCGCGGCCCAGTTCTCGACGGCAACCAGCGACGTCAGCGCACCCAGCATCGAGACATCGACATGCTGGCCCTGGCCCGTTCGCGCTCTGTGATGAACCGCAGCGAGAATGCCGACGACTGCGAATATCGGCGTGAGCACATCCGCGATCGGCAATCCGATTCTGACCGGCGGCTCATCCTCGGCGCCGCTCGTGTACATCGCGCCGCTCAGCGCCTGGATCAGCACATCCATCGCGCGACTGCCTTCCTGTCCCTTGATCGTGGCGCCGAAGCCGCTCAGCGAGCAGTAGATGATCGAGGGATTTGCCGCACGCGCATCTGCATAGCCCACGCCCAGTCGCTCCGCGGTGCCGCTCGTGAAATTCTCGACGACGATGTCGCTCTTGCGCACGAGGTCGGCAAATACCTTGCGGGCCTCCGGATGCTTCAGATTCAGAGTCACGCCCCGCTTGCCGCGCGAGCGTGTCAGATGGGAGACGGAAAGATCATCCTGATGCTTGCGCCCGACGCTCAGGCCATCGCGGCCGACGTAAGGACTGTTCTCACGCGCCAGATCACCGCCCTTGGGATCCTCGACCTTGATGACTTCGGCGCCCAGCCCCGCCAGCAGCAGTGTCGCGTACGGGCCCGCCAGCGCTCGCGTCAGATCGACGACACGCAGTCCTTCCAATGGGCGCTGCATCTGATCGGCTTCATTGCTCATGCATCACCTGAAGAATCCGTGGGGCGTTGATTCGCCGCTTCCGCGATGGCGCCTGTACGAAGCAACGCATCGATCGTTGCCTTGTGATAGCCCAGCTCCTCGAGCACGACTCTCGTGTCCGACCCGGGCAGACACGCTGCGGCGGGCTCCGCTGCGGGAGTAGCTGAAAGTTTGATCGGCGAACCGATCTGCCGAACGAGGGCACCGCTCGCCGATTGCACGTTGCGCACCATTCCACGAGCGACGTTGTGCGGATCCTCGAGAGCCTCGCCGATCTCGTATACCGGTGCGAACTGGGTGTCGGCTTCGGCGAGCACCTGCAGCCATTCATTGAGCGTCCGCGTAGCGAAGATCTCGGACAACGCGGTGACGATCTCGTCGCGTCGCGACGCATCGAGTTGCGCGGGGATGAAATCGTCGCGACCGACCGTCCGGCAGAAGCGTTCCCAATAGCGCGGCTCCATGTCCGTCGTGCAGAGATAGCGGCCGTCCCTGGTCTTCCAGAGACCGCAATCGACTCGCCCCTCCCCTCGCGGCTTGAGTTTCGAGAGATCGGGGTTTCGCGCCATGGTCGATGCGATGAGTGTCATCGCGGAATCCGACATCGCGATGTCGACATGCTGGCCACGCCCCGTGGTGACGCGCGCCTGAAGTGCCGCAAGGATTCCAATCACGGCGTTCGAGCCGGTGAGGAGGTCCGCCACCGGAGTGCCGGTGAACGCCGGCCGCTCGGGCCGATCTCCCATACGCGATAGCGCACCCGAAAGAGCAAGCGCGATAGGATCGTGGCCCGGCTTGTTGCTGTAAGGCCCGGTCTGTCCACACAACGTCACCGAGCAGTAGATGAGGCGCGGATTCACCGCCGCCATTTCCTCGTATCCGAATCCCATTCCGGCCAGAACGCCGGGCCGGTAGTCTTCGAGAAGCACATCCGCGTTGCGAACGAGGTCGATGATGACCTGCCGCGCTTCCACCGCGCCGGGATCGATCAGAACGCTGCGCTTGTTGCGCGCAAAGACATCGTTGGCACGCAGCGCCGATCGCTGCTCGACGCTCAATCCGTTCCAGCCGAAGACACGCGCCTGCTTTGCCAGCTCCCGCGGGTTCTCGATGCGAACGACTTGCGCACCAAGATCCGCGAGCATCCAGCTGCAATAGGGTCCGGGCAGGAACTTCGAGAAATCGACAACCCTGAGATTTTCGAGCGCTGCGCTCATGAAGCTTTTTCTCCCGACCCGGAGGTCACGAAGAGCGGCCCGGGAATTCTCAGCGTCTTGCCGCTGCGCGGATCGGTGACCGTCCGCCACATGGAGCGCTCCCGAAGCTGTTCGCTCGCGAGCACGTCGTCGATCTCGTCGATCTGCGACAGACCGAATCCCCGGTCGACCGACCATCGTGCGAGCTCATTGCGCGTGTACCGGGAGAAGAAGTCTTCGACGATCCTCTCCCAGACTTCCACTGTGTCGCGCGGTGAGTCGGCGATGAGCGTCGACGCCCAGTCAACATCGTCGAGCATGGACTTCACACCCTGCTCGTTCATCACTTTCACGAGCGATCGCATCATCGCGGGGTTGTCGACGAACGACCAGGTCACGTAACCATCCCGGCATCGCCAGACCTGGCGCACCCCCGATTTGCCGCGCACCAGCAGATTCCCCGTGCGCTTGCCGATCCGTTGCGCGAACTGCCACATCACCGGCTCCCGGTAGTTCGCCAGCACCGCAGCCTGAAAGGCAGAGACCATCGCCAACTCGCCTCGTCCGGTCGCAGCTCGCGCATGCAACGCTGCAAGCGCAGCGACCACGCCATGCGCGCCCGCCAGCGCATGGGCTTGCTCTCCAGGCAGCGTCATCGGCGCGCGATCAGGATCGCCGACGATATTCGCGAGTCCCGATCGCGCCATCAGCGTCAGGTCCGTCGCGGGCCGCGCCGCGTTCGGGCCAGCGGGAGCGAATGGCGCGACAACGACATCGATAACGCGCGGATTGCGTCGCTCGAATGCCGCATGATCGACAGGCCAGTCGATCGCGTTTCGAATCACGATGTCGACGCCTGCGACCATGCTCAGCAACTGCTCACGACCGGTCTCTGCTTCCAGGTTGAGGGTCACACGCGTCTTGCCGGTGTTCCATGCGATATCGGCTGCTTGCACGGCAGCGCTCACACCATGCTCCACTCGGACGACATGCGCCCCCAGTTCTGCGAACAGTCGACCGGTGTAGTCGCCGAGGTGGGCAGCCAGATCGATGACCTTCAGGTGTGACAGCATCTCGCGGCCCTCAGCTCAACGCGCCCGCTGCGACGAGGTCGGCGACTTCCTGCTCGCTGAACCCGAGCAGATCGACGAATACCTCACGGTTGTGCTCGCCAAGCAGCGGCGACGGCCCGACAGCGACTTCGCTGCTCGAGAATCGCACCGGCGGGCCGGGCATCTCGCATTCGCCGAGAACAGCATGCGGGGTCCGGATGTAGTGGCCGGCGGCGGCGAGTTCCGGATCGGTGAAAACCTCGCGACCATTCTGGACGGCCTCTGCGGGGATTCCCAGGCTCGCGAGAAGATCGGCGAGTTCGTGCTTGTCACGAACTGCAGTCCACCCTGCGACGAGACGATCAAGCTCGTCTTCGTTCGTCTTGCGTGCGGCCATCGAGCTGAATCGAAGATCGCCCGCCGATGCCGGACTGTTCATTGCCTCGTGAAGTCGCGCCCATTCGGCATCGTTGCGCACGGCGATCGCGCACCATTGATCGTCACCGCGACAGGGATAGATGCCGTGTGGCGCCATCCCCGACGCGCGATTCCCCGGCTTGCGCACCTCCCCCGTCAACTGCCGCTCGACGAATCGATCCGCCAGCACATGAACGAGAGGCTCGACCTGTGAAACGTCGATATGCTGGCCCTGCCCGGTCTGCCGTCGATGCTCTATTGCGGCCAGTACCGCGATGGTCGCGAAGATGGGTGCGACGACATCGCCGTATGCAAACGGCGGCATGTGCGGAGGACGGTCAGGCCAGCCGGAAAGCGCCGCGAGACCCGACAGCGCCGCTGCGGAGTTTCCGTAGCCGCGCAGATTCGCATTGGGTCCGGTACGACCCGCGACACTGACGCTGACCTGGATGATGCCGGGACGGATGCCTTGCAACGCATCGTAGGAAAGGCCGATGCGCTCCATGTAACCCTTGCCGAAGTTTTCGACGACGACGTCGGACCATGCGATCAGCCGCTTTGCAACGGCGACACCGCGAGGGTCAGCGAGATTGATCGTCACACTGCGCTTGCTGGTATTGCTGATCGCAAAGAATGCCGATCCGTCCGGATGCTGAACTCCATCCTTGAAGGGCGGACTGACCCGCCCAAGGTCCAGTCGCTGACGCGACTCGACCTTGATGACGGTCGCACCGTAGTCGGCGAGATCCTTCGTCGCGCGCGGACCCGCTCCGACCCAGCTGAAATCCGCGATCCGGACACCGGCGAGCGGCTTCATCAGACGCCCTCCCCGACGAGAGCGCCGTCGCAGGACAGCGCTTTGCCGTCTGCCCGTTCGCGAACGAGTTCTTGGATTCGATGAAGAATGGCCTCCCCGTCGATCCCGTACTCGTTCAGCGACCGCGCGCGATCTGCCGCACTCTGCTGGGCCACTTCGTCGAAGCGCCGCTGGTCCTCGGCGCTGATTGGAATCAGCTCAACGCCTCTCTCGCGACCGAACTGGTAACCCGCTTCCTGGCCGCGCATGACTTCGTCCATCAAGGCGCGCTCCCACACCAGCTGGCTTTCGACCAGCACGGCCTGAAGGTCCGCTGGCAGCTTGTCCCACGCTCTGAGAGACATCGCACGCGCCGGATAGGACCCGCGACTGATGCGCAGCTCGGTGAAGTACGAACCAACTTCCGCGAGATGCAGCGCCTTCAGCGTGTCCGCAGGCGCAACGACGCCATCGATCACGCCCTTGGCCAGGGCCGAATACACCTCGCTCATCGGCATGTCGACGGGGTCGGCACCGAGGCGGCGCAGCACGTCGATGGTTTCGCTCTGAGTCCTCAGCCGCATGCCCTGGAGATCGGCCAGAGACCGGACCGGTTTCGATCGCGTCAACACGCCAGGGAAGTTGCCTCCCTGCAATGCGAGGACGCGCAGTCCCCGAAGCTCCTCGGAGAACACAGGAAAGTCGTGCGAAGCGCATTTGAGGATCGCGACCTGGTCTTCCATCGTCTGCACGCCGCCATAGAAGCCCGCCTGCGCGCGTGACGCATGCATGCCGCCCTTCATGTAGATGGGCGTGATCAGCCCGATATCGGCGACGCCATGGCGGATCTCGATGACGCTTTGGTCGGCAGACAGCAGCGCACCGCCCCAGAACGGCCGGATGCGCAGCCGGCCGCCGGACCGTTCCTCGACAAACTCCATCCATCGCTGGTCCGCGCGGCTGAAAGGATGCATGGGCGGATACGGCGTCGCGTAAGTCAGTTCGTACTCACTGGCGTTCTGGCTTCGAACCGTGCAGCCGCTCAACGCAGCGACCACGATGAGCAACATGACGATGCGCGGCCTCATGGCGACACCACGCTCGGCAGCCAGAGCGACAGCGCCGGGACAGCGATCAGCAGTGCCAGGTGCAGGAAGTCGGCAATCAGGAACGGCACGATGCCGCGGAAGATCGTTCCGAGCGGGATGTCGCGCGCCATCTCGTGCAGCACGTAGACGTTGAGCCCCAGCGGAGGATGCACGAAACCGATTTCCATCGTCCGGACGAGGAAGATGCCAAACCAGATCGGGCTTAGGTTCAGGTCGTGGACGATGGGCAGGAAGATCGGCGTCATCAGCAGCATCAACGCCAGTCCATCGAGAACCGAGCCGAGCAGCAACAGCGCGATCGCCATGACGATGATCGCCGCGATCGGTCCGGCGTCGAGGCCGCGCACGAGCTGCGAGATCTGATCGGTGATCCCGGTCACGCTCACGAACACACTGAAGAGCAGCGCGCCGAGGATGACAACGTAGATCATGCCGGTCGTGCGCAGCGTGGTCTGCAGTGCTTCTTTCAGCATTCGCCCGCTCAGGCGGCGACGCCATGCGCAAAGCCCGAGCGCGCCGACCCCGCCAACAGCGGCCGCTTCGGTCGGCGTGAACCAGCCGATCATGAGCCCGCCGACCACGAAGACGATCAGCACGAGAATATCTGCAATACGTCGCACAGCCGGCCAGCGCTCCCGCCACGGCGTACGCAGGATCGCCGGCCCGAGCGCGGGGTTGATGCGGCACATCACGAAGATGGCGCCCATGTAGAACAGCGCCTGGCTGATGCCAGGAATCACCGCTGCCGCGAACAACCGGCCGATCGACTGTTCAGCGATGATGCCGAAGACGATCAGTGCGCCGCTCGGCGGAATCAACGAACCCAACGTGCCGCCTGCAGCCAGTGCGCCTGTCGCGAATCCGGGCGCGTAGCCGTGGCGTCGCATCTCGGGCAACGCGACCGAACTCACCGTTGCGACGGTTGCGAGGCTCGATCCGCTCACAGCGCCGAAGCCCGCGCAACCCGCGATCGACGCAAGCGCAAGCCCGCCGCGGCGATGGCCGACGAACCGGACGGCGACTTCGAAGAAATCGCGGCTCGCGCCGGCCTGAAAGCAGAAATGCGCCATCAGCAGGAAGAGCGGCAGAACGCCGAGCTCGTAGCGACTGACGGTTTCGAACGTGACCACGCCTGCCTTGATCACAGCGGCTTCAGGACCGATCAGGATCGACAAGCCGCCCAGACCCACTACGGCCAGCGAAATGCCGATCGGCACACCGACCGTCAGCAGAAACAACAGCGCCAGTATTCCGAGCAGACCGATGAGTTCCGGCGTCATGTCACCGGCCCTTCCGCATCACGCGGATCAGGAACACCGCGGCGATCGTCAGCGCCGTGACGATCCACAAAGCACGCAGCCAGCGCAGCGGAATGTGCAGCAGTTCAGAGTGCTCGTGTCCTCCCCAGAGCTCGCGCGCGATCCAGATCGAGCCGATTGCGAATACCAGGAAGACGGTCGCGCTCAGAAGATCGGAGCAGTGCAGGAGCAAGCGTTTTCCGGCACCGTGCAATCGATCGATCAGGATGTGCACGCGAGCATGCGTAGCGCGCAACGTCGCACCCAGCATGGACGCCGACGCGAGCAGCACGACGCAAGCCTGCACGATCTCGATCGATCCAAGAATCGGCAGGCCCAGGTGGCGGCCCAGGACCGCCAGCGAATCCGCGGCCATCGCCCCCAGCAAGCCGATGGAGCCGATGACGAAAGCCACGCGTTCGAGCCCGCGCGCAACGGCACCCTCCAGCTCCGCGACGGGCTCTCGAGCAGGTTGTTCGGCAGACTCCCCCATTGCGCTCCCCGGCCGTTCTCGAAATCGTTGGCCAGCCATCATTCTATCGATATTAGTTCGCTGTACAAACTATCTAGGGTCGTTCCCATTCCGCCGGCCCCGCTGGGCCGATACGGATTTGACTCCCGCGGCGCAAATCGACGATGTTTACGCCATGAAACGCAAAAGCCCCCCGAAAAAGAGCCTCACCCGCAGGACAGCGAGCCAGGCCGCAGCCATCGACGCGGACATCCTTCCGACCTTGCTGGGCTACAACATCCGTCGCGCCCAGATCGTCCTGTGGCGCGACTTCGCAAGGACGGTCGCCGACGGCGAGATCCGTCCCGGCATGTTCAGCGCCATTGCCCTGGTCAAAGCCAACCCGGGCATCGCCCAGGTCGAGTTGTCCACGGAACTGGCCATCGACAAGGCGAGCATGGTCGGCCTGATCGACCGCCTCGAAGATGCCGGCTGGATCGTCCGGACGCGCTCCCAGGAAGACCGGCGTCGCCAGGGGCTCACCCTGACGCCGGCCGGCGAAAAGATGTACCGGACGCTGAAGCGCGAGATGCTCGAGCACGAGCAGAAGTTCGCGGCCCTTTACAGCGAGAGCGAGCGCAAGCAACTCGTCACCTTGCTGCGGCGTCTGCACGACGCGCGGCCCTGAAGAATCCCGGGCAGAAAGACGGCGGATGATGGTGAGAGGTCCGCCGCCGACGCCGTCGCTTCAGGGGATTCAGCAACGGCCGCCGACACCACGCATCACCATCCGCCAATGCCCTAGAAATCGAACTTCGCGCGCAATCCGTATTGCAGCGGCGCACCGTAGATCATGCCGCCCTGCGCGCTCGAAGCGTCCTGCAGCTGCACGGCGATGTACTCCTCGTCGAAGACATTCGTCGCGAATGCTTCGAGTCGCAGGTTCTCCAGGGGCAGCCAGGTCACACGAACATCGGTGACCGTTCGCGACGGAACCGTAGTCGCAGCGTACGGAAACGGCGTTGCCAGCTGCTCGTCCATGTAGGAAACCTGGATTCGCGGAGTCAGCGTGGTGCTGCCCAGGGAGAACTCGTACTGAATACCTGCCGTCGCAGTGACCTCTGGGGCGAACGGAACCGTCGACCCCTCGGGCACGAGACGGTTGGTGTTCGTCTGCGAGTCCGTGAGCGTCTGGTCTTCGGTGAACTCGCTGTGCAGCGCGCTCAGGCCGACGTTCAGACCGAGGCGATCGAACTGTGCCGTCAGCTCGAGTTCGGCACCGTAGATTTCAGCGGGCGCCGCATTCTGCGTGTTCGGCAACAGCGCTGGCGGCGTGCCGACAGGAGTCAGCGCCGACAACTGAATGCCCTCGTAGTCCGAATAGAACACCGCGGTGTTGATCCGCAGGCGTCCGTCCGCGATCGTCGTCTTCAGCCCGAGCTCGGCGACCTGGTTGGTTTCAGGGCCATAGGAAGTGAGTCGCGGATCGAGATTCACGCCGCCGGCCTTGTAGCCCTTCGACGCCGTCGCATAGAGCAACGTGTCGTCGGTCGCGAAGAACTTCACGCCGACACGACCCGTCGTCTCAGTCGACTCGGCAATGTTCGTGCAAGGGAAGCATCCCGGCGGGGGCGCGCCCGGCAGCAGATACCGCGTGTATTCCTGCTTGTCATCGGAGTAGCGGACGCCGACGTCCAGCATCCACGAATCGGTCAGGCGGAAATCGATCTGCCCGAACACCGATGCCGATGTGTTGAGCGCTCTGGCGTCGATCGTCGAGTTCGACTGTACGAAATCAGTCGTGTTGCGATTGTCGCGCAGCACTTCGACGGGACTTTCCTCATCCATGTAGAACGCACCGATGACCCACTGCAGGCGGCCGTCGCCCGTCGACAGCAGGTTCAGCTCGCTGACCCAGGTCTCCAGACCCTGGCGAGTCAGACCGACGCGACCGGGGAACCGGGCCGGGTTGGCGCCATTCGTCGGGAGATTCGGCGGCACGGGCAACGCGGTCGCGGTCCGGTCGCCGTCCGCCTGGTCTTCGTTGTCCGCGTCGAAGTACGACGTGAGCGCCCGCAGTTGAATACTCGATGACAGGTCGATACGGGCCTCGAGCGAGGCACGGTAGCCATCCTGATTGAGGAACGAGCGCGCGTCCTCTTCGATCGTGAACGGATCGGAGGTCACCTGATCGTTGCGATTCTTGACGGCGTTGTAATCTGTCTCGCGCTTGAAGTACTCGTAGCGCAGATCGAACGTCGCACCGTCCGTAGGCTGATAACGCACAGCGGCGCGCACGGCCGTGTCATCACCGCTGCCCGGCTCGCTCGGACTCGGCCCGATGTTCTCGGTGAAGCTGCCGCGCGTGTCGTAGACGCCCGAAAGGCGAATCGCCAGCGTCTCCGACACGGGGACGTTGATCGCGCCGACCGTTCGATACCAGTCGTAGTCGGCGATCGTCTGGTCGACGTAGCCGGAAAACTCACCGAAAGTCGGCGCGGGCGTGCGGACATACACAGCACCGCCGGTGGAGTTCTGTCCGGTCAGGGTGCCCTGCGGGCCGCGCAGCACTTCGAGCGATTCGATGTCGAAGAACGACTGCGCGATGAACTGCTCGTGAGGAATGAACACGCCATCGATGTAGTACGCGACGCCCGGGTTCGACGTTGGAGCCGACTGCGCGATACCGACGCCGCGGATATTGATGAACGTCGATCGATTGTAGGTGTTGATGGCGACGCTCGGCGCCACCTGCTGGATCTCGATGATGTTGTCGATGCCCTGGGCGGCGAGTGACTCGCCCGTGAGGACCGTGGCGGAGATCGGCACATCCTGCAGATTCACCTCGCGGCGCTCCGCTGAAACGACCACCTCTTCCAGCACCATCTTCGATTCGTCACTCTGCGCCTGCGCGCCCTGCGACAATGCTGCCGCGACCGCAGAAGCGATTGCGGCAATGCGCCGCCGCGACAGAGTCGTTCGAGTATTCATTGCGGCTCCCCCGTATTTTCGATGCAGCCCGATTCTAGGAAGGCGATCCTTGCGGGTGGTAACACCATATCTATCTGCCGTCATAAGCCGGACTGATGCGCCGCTGCTTCCAGAAGCAGCTCATCTGCGCTCCTGACATAGCGCGCATTGAGACCCTGGCTGGCCGTGTACTTTTCGAGATACGCCTGCACTTCTGCGAAGCGCGGATCGGCGGCGCACAGGATCTCCGGTTGCGACATCGGCCCGATGAATGCCGGCAGCAAGCTCACGCTCGCCGGGCGGTCGCCGCTCAGGACGCACTTCACAACGACGGTGTAGCGCGAGTCCGGAGGAAAGTTGTAAGTAATGTCGTAGTCCGGCCGCCAGTCCGGATGCAGCTTCTGGATCTCGCGGAAGCCCTTGCTCTTCGCGTGTTTCTCATCCATCGGCAGATCCATCGCGAAGTTGCAGAGGCTGTAGATGATCGGCTTTCCGCGGTAGACATCGATGCCCTTCAGGATGTGTGCGTGATGTCCGAGGATCACATCCGCGCCGGCATCGATAGCCGCGCGGCCGACATCCCGCTGGTAGTCGGCAATGACGCCGGGGACGAAATGGATGCCCCAGTGGATCGACACCGCGACGTAGTCGGCCTGCAGCTTCACTGCGTGGACGTCGTCGACGAGCGCCTGGAGATCGTCCCGGTTCGGGAATGTATGAACCCGACAGGGCGTACCGGGCTGATCGTGCTCGATCTGTTCGTAATGGGTCCACGCGCGCATCGGCGCACAGCCCGCGCGAGTCTCCGTCGCCCAGTAACCCATCGGCAGGATGGAGCTGTAGGCAAGAAACGCGATCCGCTGGCCCTTCGATTCCACGAAGACGGGCTTACGCGCCTGGAAGATGTTCTCGCCGACACCCACCACCTGCAGCCCGCTACGCTTGAGTGCCGACATCGTGTCGAACATCGCCTCGGGGCCCCAATCCATGCAGTGATTGCCGGCGAGCGATGCGACGTGAAATCCTGCCCGCCGGAATGCATCCGCGGAAGACGCCGGTGCACGATCGGTATGGCGCACCTGCGGCAAACGAAAGCCACGCGTCGAGATGGGCAGCTCGAGCTGCATGAATGCGACATCGGCTTCCTGGATGCGAGACCGAACGAGATCGAACAGCGTGTCGGGATCAGCCCGGCTCGGGCCGACGTCACCGACCGCGTAGATCCAGACTTCGCTGTCGCTTCGCCTCACTTGCTCGTACCGGCCGGCGCTGCGATGCACGTGAAGCTCTCTGCGCGATCGGTGTCCCCAGACCCGCTGTACCTCGCCTGCGCAGGATACGGGCACAACGGCCGCGTTCGAGTGACACGCTGCTCGGTCAGCGTAGACGCGATGAGGAGGTCAGGTGCAATGCCCTGCTCCACCCATCGCTCGAGCGCCATGAGCACATCGTGGCGCGCATCCTTCACCGGCGGATCGCCGGCATTGCCGAAGCTGTCTGGCCCCGGCCCGCCGCGGCAGTGATACATGCCCGGTACCATGAACAGACGGAAGAAATCATCGGTGTCATCGCGACCCACCTTCTGCTGCACCTGCTCGAAGTAGCGGATGCTGTTCAACGGCGACGGACCCGAATCGCTCCAGCCGTGATAGAGGATCAGCCGCCCACCGCGACGAGCGAAGGGACGCAGGTCTGCGTTGCTCGAGACGAGCACACTGCTCAGCCGCGCCTGTGCCTGGGCGTAGTCGCGATCGAGATCGAAGCTCGCGGGATTCCACGTCGGATCCTGATACACCAGGTACGCGTACATGTCAGCGCCGAGCTTGCCGCGACGCTCGAGCTCGGACACCGGCAGCAGCGTGCCGAACGCTGGCGGCGGATATATCTCACGACCGCGACTGTCGAAGAACGGCGCGTACAGCGCCTTCAACGTTGCAATCTGTGCGGGGCGCAGGCACTGCACTGCACCTTCGCCGCGACACTCGATCGACGCGTAGTCGAATCTGCAGCTCAGGGGATTCTCGATCAGTCCATCCCGTACGCCGTCCTGCGCATCGCAACTCTCGGTCATCTTCTCGACCGCAAACTCCATGTCGCGCTGCGCCAGATAGCCCGGCGAATCCGTCCTGTTCCTGAGGCCATTCACAAGAACGGACGTCGACATGTCGATAAAACTCGTTCCCGGCGCTCCGGCGACGATGCCGTCGTAGTCGTCCGGATAGCGCTGAGCTTCCGTCAACCCCTGGTAGCCGCCGTTCGAACACCCCATGAAATACGTGTACTGCGGCGGCTTCGCGTAGTGGCGCTCGACCAGTTGTCTGGCGACAACGGCCATCAAGTGCTGGGCGCGGTGCCCGTAGTCTTCGATGCGCTGCGGATGGCCGGCTGCCCAGCTCGCGTCCATCGGCGAGCCTTTGTGTCCTGTGTCCGTCGATCCGGTTGCGTAGCCGCGTTGAAGGCCATGCGCGAGTGCGCCGTAGTTGATGAAGCCCGCGTACCCGCCGTTCCCGTTGCCCAGATACTTTCCGTTCCATGTACTCGCCGGCGGCAACCACACTTCGAACTCGATCTCGCGCTCGATCCGGCCCGTGACCCTGCAAAAAGGCTGCGTTACAGGCACCGCGCCGCGCGAGATCGAATCCTGGGGCGTCGTCCACACGGGCGACGACGCGATCGCCGTTGCCGACTCGATCGTGACGTCGCGCAGCTCGACCTGCCGCAAGGACTCGCAGATCAGCGCATCCGCGCTCGCGGCCATGGCTGCTGGCGCACAACATTGCAGCGCGACAGACGCCAGCCGCCGGACGAAGCGTGCCCAACCCCCGTTTGCCATAGTCTGTATGGTTGGCCTATAGTTGATATTACAAACTAATATCGATTGTTCGCCGTCCGACGGCGGATAGTCAAGTAGCGCACTGCCGGCGATCGGGTGCGCACAATACAGACCGGGGGAACAGCGCATGATCCGTCCATCGAACCGGGCTTCTGGATTCACGTCTGCTCTGTCGCGACATGCCATCGTGATTTCGCTTGCGGGAGCCGCGACCGGCGTGTGTGCCTCTGCGACCGCCCAGACAGCAGAGAGTGGCAGCGACCCACTGACCGAAGTGGTCGTCACCGGCAGCCGCATTCGCGGCGTCGAGGCTGTGGGGTCGAACGTGATGGCGATCGATCGCGACGTGATCGTCGAAACGGGTGCGCCCTCCACCAGCGACCTGATTCGCAAGCTGCCGCAGGTGATCGGCCTCGGTGCATCGGAGACCGCATCCGGCGCCCAGAACGGCGCCGCGAACGCGACACGCGGCGTTGCAGTGAACCTGAGAGGCATCGGATCGAACGCGACATTGCTGCTGCTGGGCGGGCGTCGCATGCCGCCCGCGGGAACGCAGGGGCAATACACCGATGCGTCAGTCATTCCGTCGATCGCGATCGAACGACTCGAGGTCGTGCCGGACGGCGGCTCGGCAATCTACGGCTCCGATGCTGTCACCGGCGTGGTCAATCTCGTGCCCAGGCGCGATTTCACGGGCGCCGAGAGCGCCGTGCGCTATGCCGCCGGCGACAAGTACTACGACTGGTCCGTCGCGCAGATCTTCGGCGTCGACTGGAGCTCGGGTCACCTGATGGCGGCATTCGACTACGCTGAACACAGCGCGCTGAAGGGCGCCGATCGTGATTTCTACAGCTCATATCTCACGCCGCGCGGGGGCAGCGACCTGCGCTCCCAGCAATGCGTGCCCGGCACGATCCTCGTAAACAATGTTCCCTACGCGATTCCTGCCAACTCGACCGGCACGGGGCTGACGCCTGCGTCGTTCACGCCCAATACGCGCAACCTCTGCGACAACATCAAGCAAGGCGACATCATCCCCGATCTGCAGCGCGGCAGCGGCTTCGTATCGATGAATCAGGACGTGACGGACTCGCTGAACGTCTTTGCCGAAGGCTTCTTCTCGCGCCGCGAATTCTCGCTGCAGGCGGCGCAGATCGTCTCGAATCTCGTCGTCCCCAGCACGAATCCGTTCTACGTCAATCCGACCGGCGGCACGGGCCCGGTCACCGTCCAGTACAACTTCGCCAACGACGGTGGTTTGCCGGACGATCCGGGTCACGCTCAATCGTGGGAAGCAGTCTTCGGCGCTCGACTCGATCTGGCGGCACAGTGGCAAGCCGAGGTCTATGTCGCCTACGGCGAGAGCGAAGACATCGTCGAACGCACTCGCAACCTCAATACAACAGCGGGCGGCATCAACGCCTATCTCGCTCTTCCTGATCCCGCACGCGCCTTCAATCCGTTCGGCCAGGGCGGCATCTCGAATCCCGAAACAGTGGCCGCGATTCGCAACGGTCAGTTCATAATCTTCGGCGACACCGATCTGACGGTTGCAGCCGTGCAGGCGGACGGTCCGCTCTTCGGGCTTCCCGGCGGCGACGTTCGTCTTGCAGTCGGTGCCGAGTACCGCGACGAAGGTCTCGGCGGCCTGCTCACCGGCGGCTCGACTGTCGCGCCGACCTACACGCCGAGCGACATCTCGCGCGATGTCAGCGCGCTCTTCGCCGAGACCTTCGTGCCGATCGTCGGCGCCGAAAACGCAATCGGCGGAATTCGACGTCTCGACCTGTCGCTGGCTGGCCGATATGAGGAATACAGCGACTTCGGCGACACGTTCAATCCGAAATTCGGCGTGAACTGGCAACCGGTCGACGGCCTTACGGTGCGCGGCAGCTGGGGGACGTCGTTCCGTGCACCCGGACTTGCCGAGAACGATCCGCGTTCCGGCGGCTACGGACTGTACGGCGACACACTACCTTGCAATCATCGTCCGCCCGCAGTGACGTGCTTTGGCATCGGTGTCGCTGGCGGCAACGCGGATATACAGCCGGAGGAAGCCACGACCTGGTCGGTGGGCATCGAACTGAAACCGGCGGCCTTGCCCGGCCTGCAGACGTCGCTCACCTATTTCAGCATCGACTACGACAATCAGATCGTGGGCCTGAGAGGCACGGCCGGGCTGCTGACGAATCCACTCTACGCGCCCTATCGGATTCTCGACCCGACGCCTGCAGAGATTGCGGCGCTGCTCACGTCCGGGCTGCCGATCAACTCGCCGATCAATCCTGCGCTGGTGACCTACATTCAGGACGGTCGCCGCCAGAACCTCAGCAAGACGATCGCCACAGGCTTCGACTTCGACATTCAAAGCACGTGGCAAATCGGCGCCGGATCGCTCAGCGCGGGCGCCGTCGCCAGCTACTTCACCGAGCTGTCGACCGCCGCAGCCCCAGGCGCGGCGCTGGTGGACGTACGCAACACGATCAACTTCCCCCAGCGCTTTCGTGGTCGCGCACAGATCGGCTGGCGTCAAGGGGGCTTGAATGCGATCGCATTCGTGAATTACACGAACGCCTACGATCAGACCGGCGTGACGCCGGTCCGCAGGATCGACGAATACACGACACTCGACCTCCACCTGGGCTACGACCTGGACACGTTGTGGGACGGACTCTCGGTCGCACTCGATGCTCAGAACGTCACGGATGAGGATCCGCCGTTCGTGAATCTCTCCGGCGGCTACGATCCACAATCGGCGAGTCCGATCGGAAGACTGGTTGGAATCAGCGTCAGGAAGGAGTGGTGAGATCGAGCCTCAAGGAATGCCTTTCTTCTCGACCGTCCAGATCGGGTTCGTGCAGAGTCTGCAGTCCTTGTCGACGAAGTAGCGTGCCGCCTGGCCGTCACCTTTGAGCTGCCAGTCGAGCCAGGCCACGCCAACCTCGCCGAACCAGCCTGCCCCTGGGTGACGGAAAGTGCCGCCGTGGCCCACGTTCAGGTTTGCCTTGAACGCCGGCACAGTCGTGATGCGTTTGAAGTCATCCTCCGCGTTCGGATAGGCAATGTCGCTCGGTCCGCCGATGAAGTACGCGATCGGTGCCTTCAGCTGCGACAGCTGTTCCTTCCTCGCGTTGCTCAAGCGCGTGCCGATCGAATCCGCGCCACTGGGAAATGTGCCGCTATTCCAGAGCACGAGCGTCGTGATGCGAGGATCGCCGGATACCGCAATTGTCTGCAGTCCGCCGCAGGATTGCCCCATCACCGCAACGCGCTGTGGGTTCAGTCGCCGGTAGTAGATGCTCGCCTCACGGCCGTTCTCCGCGACAGCCCAGTCCAACGCATCGATCAACTGCTGATCGCGGCTTGCCGGTGCATTGACTGGCACGCGCGGAACGCTCTCACCTGCCGACGGCTCCTCGCGGCGGGCGAATGCCGGCAGCGGTGCATCCTTGGGACCGATCGAAATCACCATGTAACCATGCGATGCGACCTGCGTCAGGAACACCTGAAAGGCGAGCCCGGCATTCGCACACGCTCCATTCCCCCAGCTCACGATCGGCAACGCCGACTTTCCATGGAAGGAAGCCAGATCCCGCGGACGATAGATCGTGTGCGTAGGCAGAGTCGGATCCGACTCGACGACGACTTCGTGGGGACCCGGCGCAATGGCTCTTGCAGGCGGCGCGTCCGGTGGCGCCGCCAGACTGACACTCGGACGGGTGGGCGGCGCTTCTTGCGCCGCAGAAGCCACGCCAGCCGCGGCAATCAGCGCTGTCATCAACACACTTTTTTTCATGAATCCCCCCGGTCGTCGATCCGTGGAGTTGCTGTATCGTTGATAGTACGAACCATTTCCATACAATGACGCACGACCGCGCCGTTCACAAGATTCGATTACGAGGGGGATCGATGTCCGCAGGAACTGTCGAGCGACTGGCTTGCTGTGTCTTGGCGCTGTCTTGGTCTGCGGCCACACATGCCGCCGGGCCCGACACGAAGATATCTCGCCCGGGCGAGTATCAGGGATATGGAACGGTCCGCTATGACGCGTACCAGATGACCTCGCAGTATGTGGCCGTCCGCGATGGCACTCGTCTCGCAATCGACATCTTTCGCCCGACATCCCAGGGCAAGCTCGCCACGGAAAAGCTGCCGGTGCTCTGGATGCACACTCCGTACAACCGGCGCAATCATCGGGATGGACTGACGGCAGCGACCTACCCCGGCAAGGCACTGGAACTTCTCCCCTACGGCTACATCGTCGCGGTCGCAGACTTTCGCGGGCTCTACGCTTCGTTCGGACACAACGCGGGTTTCAATCGCGGCGAATGGCAGGATGCAGCCCGCATGGATGCCTACGACATCACCGAATGGCTGGCCGCTCAGCCGTGGAGTTCAGGCAAAGTGGGCATGTGGGGCTGCTCGGCGACCGGCGGCAGTCAGATGCAGGCCTTGACCACTGCCCCTCCGAGTCTGAAAGCGGTCTTTCCCATGAGCTGTGAATGGGATGTCTATCCATTCGCAGCGGCTGGCGGACTTGCACCGCCTCAGGGCGTCCCGACGCAGATCATGCGCGGCGGCTCGCGCGTCGAACGCGACAAACAAGCCGTGCCCGTCGACGCCGACCCGGATCGCAAAGACCTCGCTCAAGCCATTGCGCAGCACGCAGGCAATCTCGAAACCGCCGGCTTCACACCGTATCGCAACAGCGTCGCCGAGCACTTCGACAATCAATGGTGGCTCAAGAGCAGTCCGCATACATATCGCGATGCCATCAACAAGTCAGGCATCGCCATGTACCTGGCGGCGAACTGGGATGAAGCCGCAACAAAGTACGGAGCGCCTTTGACGTTCAACAACGTCACCAATCCGCGCAAGCTGATTCTGGGTCCGTCGACTCATTGCAACTGGACCGAGGTCAAGCAGCTCACCGGGTTCGACATCCTGATCGAGGAGCGCCGCTTCTTCGACTTCTGGTTGAAAGGCATCGACAACGGCGTGATGCGTGAAAACGCCGTCACGTACTACACGTACAACGAAGCGCCGGCCAGGGCGTGGAAGACCTCTGCGCACTGGCCGCTGCCGGTCGAGAAGCGCACGACGTTCTACCTCAATGCCGACTCCCTTTCGCCGAAGCCCGGCAACAGCGCACCGGCAGTCCGCGTTGTCGACTACGAGATCTCGGACGCAAACTTCTGGACCCGGGGACTGCAGTTCCAGACCGAACCGCTGACGTCCGACACCGAAGTGACCGGTCATCCGACGCTCACACTCTGGATCTCCTCCACTGCAAAGGATGCCGACGTCATTGCACGCATCGACGATGTCGCGCCGGATGGCACTTCGAAGTACTACAACGTCGAAGGCCGGTTGCGTGCGTCATTACGCGAGACGGCGGATGCGCCGTACAACAATCTCGGATTGCCATGGCACCCTTTCACACAGGAATCCGTCGCGCCGCTGACCCCGGGCACGCCCGTGCAGCTCGAACTGGATCTCTATCCGATCTCTTACCTCTTCAAAGCAGGTCATCGAATTCGCCTGACGCTGAATTTTGCGGATTCGCGGGCGACACCGCGCGAGACTCCGGTGCCACAGATCACCGTCCATGGCACTGCGGGGAATCTCTCCACGCTCACGCTGCCGATCATTCCGCGCTGACCCCAGCATGAAACTGCTCTTCGGCGCGCTCGCTACCGTCGTTTCCGCGGCTGGTGTCTTCGCTGCCGATGGCGGCGCGCTGCAGATTACCGGCACGACATCATCCGGCGCTGCATGGGTCGCGGATGTGCCCTCGCACTGGAACGGCACCGTCCTGCTATGGAGTCGCGGATACTCACCCGCGATTCCGCCGCCGAGCAATGCGCCCGCCACTGTGCGTGATGCCCTGCTCGCGCGCGGATACGCGCTATTGGGCTCCGCCTATTCCGCTGCGGGTTGGTCGCTGCAAGAAGCAGTTCCGGATCAACTCGCGACACTTGATGCATTCGAGTCGAGAATCGGCAAGCCGCGGCGGGTGCTTGCTTGGGGAACATCGATGGGCGGCCTCGTCTCGGTTGCGCTGACCGAACAGCAGCCGCAACGGATTCACGGCGGATTGGCGCTGTGCAGTTCGATTGGCGGTTCCGTCGGAATGATGAACATGGCGCTCGACGGCGCATTCGCATTCAAAACGCTGATCGCGCCGCATTCGGCGATACGACTGGTAGACACCAGGGATGATCGTGCAAACGCGCGGCTCGTATCCGACGCCTTGCTCGATGCACAGGCAACTGCAACCGGTCGCGCCCGTATCGCGCTGGCAGGCGTGCTTGCGGGCATCCCAACCTGGACGCAGGGCACTGAAGCGCCTGCAGCAGACGACGTCGATGCACAGCAAGCGCAGATCGCGCAGAGTTTCGTCGTCGGCGTCTTCCTGCCTCGTGCCGACCAGGAAGCCCGCGCGGGCGGCAATGCTTCATGGAACACCGGGGTCGATTACGTCCAGCAACTGAACCGAGCCGGTCGGCACGCCCTGGTGGAAGCTCTCTACGCGAAAGCGAATCTCGATCTCGGGGCCGATCTTCGTCGACTCAACGCTGCACCGCGAATCGCATCGCAGCCGCATGCCGTCGACTACATGTTGAAGAACTACACGCCGAGCGGCCGCCTCAAGGCTCCTGTCCTGGCGCTGCAGACTGTTGGCGATGGAATGACGTCACCTTCCCTGCAGCCCGCCTACATCGATCTGGCAACGGCACGCAGCGGCGCAACGATGGTCGCTTCGATCTGGAGCGAGCGCGCCGGCCATTGCAACTTCCCGCAGGCGGAATTGCTGGTGAGCATTCTCGCGCTCGACGATCGAGTTTTGACGGGAAGATGGAACGCAGACACCGATGCACTTAATGCGCGGGCGCGTGACCTCGGGCTGCCGGAGCCAGCGAAGTTCACGACTCACACACCGCCTCCGATGCTGCGGCCGTGTCCGGACGTCGACGGTCGATGCCCGCCGATCAAGGTGGACTGAAGCAACTGCGCGTTAGCGCAGCAGCGAGAGAACTTGCTGAGGCGTGGTGTTCGCCTGAGCAACCATCGCGATGCCCGCCTGCTGCAGGATCTGCGCTCGCGTCAGCGAAGCGGTCTCCACGGCGAAATCCGTATCCAGAATTCGCGAGCGGCTGGCGCTGAGCGATTCCGAGTTCGTCGTCAGGTTCGCAATGACGGAATCGAGGCGATTGAGCTGCGCACCGATGTCCGCTCGACGCGCATTGATGTAATCGAGTGCGCGGTCCATCTTCGCAATCACCCGGTTCGCATCGGTGACCACGTCGACGTCCATGATGTCGAGCGCCTCGCCGTTCATCGCGAAGGAGCCGATATCGAGGACGTGCCCGACATCCGCACCGATCTGCAATGTCTTTCTGCCTGCCGTGTAGCCTTCGCCGCGCGCGATCGATTCCCACGTTTCCGCGAACCCGGCAAGCTGGTCTTCGCCGCTGCGCGACGCGATGTTCGGAACGACGGATGTCGCGGTCCTGATGGGTCCGCCGCTCGCATTCGCGCCGCCGATCGCGCCCGTGTCGCTGTCGGCCAGACTGCCCGATGTCAGCAAGCCGTTGACGAACGCATCGCCGTTGGCCTGGAAGTCCGCCTTGAAGTTGGCGAGGCCCGTGAATCTTCCGCTCGTGGCGTTCTGCATTGCCTGATCGAGCGTACGGCTCGAATCGGCAGCGAGATACGTCATGACGTCGCGAATGCCCCCACCACCTGCCGCCTTGATTTCCTGGTCGAGGTAGCGGGCGCCTGCGTACGCCGCGGAGTACGCTTCACTGCTTCCATCCCAGTTGAGATTCCAGTCGTCGGCCATGTCGACGACAGCGGCAACGCCAGTTGCACCGCCGCCGAGGCGCTGAATATCAGCCAACAGGCGCTCGTCCGCGCCGTGAATGAACTCTGCCGTGCCTTCGAGGAACCACTCCTGGTTGCCGGCGAACATCGAACCGACGTTCATCGTCGCGTCCATGACGGCATGGGTCATTTCATGAGCGATGACGCGATCGTTGTAGAACGGAGCGCTGCCGCCGTTCGGCGGATTCGGCGGCGTGAAGTCCGACATGTCGATCTGCAGTCTGATGTTGGAGGCGGGACCGCTGCCGCCCACCGTCGCAACGACACGCGCGAGCGTGCTGCCTGCGCCGTCGGTGAAAGTCGTCAGCTCGATGCTGATTGCGTTGCCGCTCGCGCGAATACCGAAGTTCTCGAAGATCAGGTCTTCAGCCACGGACAGCCAGCCGGACTGCAGACCATCGAGTGCGCCGAGCTGATTGGGATCGCCGACGACGCTCTGATTGCTCTGACCGAAGACCTTCTGACCGTTGAAGCTCGTGACGCGGCCGACGCGATCGACTTCCTGTGCCAGCTGCGCCACTTCGAGCTGCAGCGCTGCACGATCCTCATCGCTGTTCGTCGAGTTCGCCGCCTGGACGGCAAGCTCGCGAATGCGCCGCAGGCTGTCGCTGACCGTGCTCATCGCACCGTCCGCGGTCTGCAGCATCGAGATACCGTCGTTCGCATTGCGTACGGCCTGGTTGAGGCCACGCACCTGGGTCGTGAATCGCTCCGAAATGGCAAGACCCGCTGCATCGTCGGCCGCGCTGTTGATGCGCAACCCCGACGACAGCCGCTGCAACGCCTTGCCCAGCGTCTGCTGGGAGGCGTTGAGGTTGCGCTGCGCATTGAGCGAGGCAACGTTGGTGTTGAGGGTCAGTGACATAATGCTCTGGGCCGCTTTCGCGGGGTTTCGGCGATTTCCTCATCGCCGTACACCGGCTATCGGCCGCCGGCGGCACGACTTGACCGCCCAGTGAGACGCGCGTCTCAATCAGGCGCTCTGAGAGGCGATTCCCGACGATGCAGAGCAACAAGCCGATCCAATCTGTCGCCGCTACTGTCTGCGAAGCCATCCGCGGCAAGCATCTGCTCGAGTTTTCCTATCACGGACGATCGCGTGTCGTGGCCCCGTACTGTCATGGTGTGTCGACGCGAGGCGTCGAAGTGCTGCGTGCAGTACAGATTCGCGGCGAAAGCCCGTCGCGCGGGTTTGGCTTCGGCAAGTTGTGGGCGGTGCCGGAGATGCAGGACGTGCGCGTGCTCGAGGAACGCTTCCTGCCTGATGATCCGGACTACAACCCGAACGACACGGCGATGACGACGATTCATTGTCGCGTCTGAAAGGTCGAGACCGACAGAGAATTCCCACCGCAAAGGCCCCGGATGAGTGGAACTGCATCCGGTCGGGATGCGTCATGTTCCCGGAAGCAGCGAAGTCATCGGCCTGGTCGACGAAGGACCTTGTACCAACGAGATCCGCAATCGAACGACCTTGATGGAACGCTTCCAGGCGCAGATCAGTCTCGAATTCTGAGATCTGCTCAGACGAGAATCCTGTGATCTGGCACGAAGCCCCGCCTTTCGCGACGGGGCTTCACTTTATGTGCCGTTTTCCCTTATTCCCTCCCCTGCCGCTGCCCTGCAACATCCGTCCATGCGACCGCTCATGCCGTCGGCAGGACGACCACGGCTGATCCATAATCCGAGCAGGCGGATGGAGTCGGGCCTGGAACCGCACTTCGACAACGCTCGTTGCAAAAATGCAGTGCATCGCTCCCATCGCTTCAGAAGGTAGAGAAATCCACATGAACCTGAGAATCGTCGTCACTGATGAACGCGAGGCGAACTTCTTCGACACCTCCAAGCTCGTCGGCCCTCTCACCGCACGCGGATCCGTGCAGAACGGCGCCGCCGGCCTCAAGGACACGGACCTGGAAACCGATCGGCCGGGACGCCGTCACAATGGCTCCGCCAGTGTCACGCGCGGTCATTCTCACGGCGTCGATGGCGAACGCAGCACGGAGCAGCACGACATCGAATTGTTCGCCAAGGCGGTTGCACAGCGCATCGATGCCGACAGGATGAAAAACAGCTTCGACAAGCTGCTTCTCATCGCTCCGCCGAAGATGCTGGGATTACTGCGGCAGTCTCTGTCGACGCCGACGCGAGCGCTGGTGGCGGGAGAGGTTTCGAAAGATCTGAAGCGGCATGGAGCAGAAGCCATCCTCAAGGAGATCCCGGAGGATACGTTCTTCCACTAGGCCGCGAGCTTCTCTCACATCTGCTTCTTCGCGACCTGCGAGTGCAGGTCGTTCACCAGCATCAGTGCCGCGCTGCCATAGTGAGCGTGGTATTCGGCGACCATCTCGCCGCTCACGATGACCGGGTCGGTTGCGACGTGTTGCTTGGCGGCTTCGATACCGTCGACAGCCAGAATGAAGATGCCTCGTCGGCCCTCGACGCCGTCGAGCGGTCCGGCGTACGCGAGCACGCCTTCTTTCGCCAGTCGCTGCATGTTTGCGAAATGTCCCTTGAACATCTCTTGGCGTTCCGGGCTATCGGCCATCGGCTTGGGCCCCGTCTTCAGGATTACGAGAACGTACTTGTGCATCCCGTAGTCGTCGGCTCCGACCTTCGCGGCAAGCGCCGCGTCGTAAGCAGGCGGCGGTGAGGCATTAGCGCTATCGGCGGCGTGTAACGCGGTTGCCAGAAACAGGCACGCGATCCCGGCGACAATCTCGTGTTTCATGAGGGCGACCTCGTGGGATGGATCGCTCATTGTAGATTCAACTGTGGCTGGCGCATGCACCGCCGCGCCGCGAAGCGCCTCGGCTCGTCGCGTGAGAACGTCGTTCGATCTGGTGGGGCAATGCAACCGGATGGATTCCCGCGTGCGCGGAAATCCATCCCTCGCTTCTGGTCAGCGGGCGGTAACCCGGCGTCGGCGAGCTCGCGCGCGTCCGCCTTCCGAAACGGCCTGAAGCTGGAATTGCGCGGCGGCCATGGCGCTCTCGACGGAGTCGTAGCCACTCATCCGGTCGAAGAGATCCTGATAAGGGGTTGGCGCGTGCGGAGACTTCTCGTACCCGAAACCGGATTGTTCCGCGAAGATGCGCACGTACCCACGGTCGTCATTGAGGAGATTGACGAGAGTTCGCATTCGATTCGATACCGCCCGGAGCCCAAGCGACATAATCTAACGAAATCCACGCGCCCAAAGTGAGAGCTACGTCTCACTGCAATAGCGCCGTCTGTGCTTCAAAAGTGCGCGAGCCGCCGCGGGGACCATACATATATATGTACCCGCCCGCTGCGTCCCGTCCTCCCGCGAACGCGGGGGTTCATGTCTCGCTCCGGGTCAGTGCCCCACCGCATCCCTGGCAGCTTCCTCGGCTTCCCGCGCAGCTTCTTTCGCCTCGGCCGCCGCTTCCGAAGCTGCGGCCTTTGCGTCGTCCGATGCTTCCTGCGCCATGTCCTTCACCGCGTCGCCGAAATCCTTGGCTGCCTCCTTCGCATCTTCAGCGGCATCGCGAATGTCTTCCGCGGGTCGACGATCGAGCGCGTCGTTCACCTTGTCTTCCGCTCGTTCGAGCGATGATTGCTTTTCGCAGCCGCCGAGCAGCGCCATCGCGGCAACGAGCGGCATCCACAGAATTCGTGCGTTCATGGCATCTCCCCTTCCGAAAGGACGGAGGCTAACGGCAGCCGGTCCCGGACGCAAAGGCGCCTTGCATTCGTCCCGGCCCAACGCGTTTCGTCACGCGTAACGATACCGTCCGGGCGCCTGGCGCTTTAATGGGCCAGCTTCATGAGCACGCGAACCTGAAGATGGATGAAACACCCGCCCCGGCGGCCCTGCGGAAGACGACTCTGACGATCAACGGCGCCTCCAGAAGCCTGGAAGTGCCGGAAGACATGCCGCTGCTCTGGGTGCTGCGCGATCGCATCCAGCTGACCGGGACGAAGTACGGTTGTGGAATGGGCTTGTGCGGCGCGTGCACAGTGCTGGTCGACGGCCAGCCCATCCGGTCTTGCATCACACCCGCAGTCAGCCTTGCGGGCCACGCCATCACGACGATCGAAGGCATTGCGGACTCGCCGAGCCGGGCCGGCAAGGAAGTGCAACGTGCCTGGCTCGCAGAAGCCGTGCCCCAATGCGGCTATTGCCAGTCGGGCCAGATCCTCGCTGCCACGGCGCTGCTGGAAACGACACCGAAACCAACCGACGCCGACATCGATGCCGCGATGGCCGGACATCTTTGTCGATGCGGCACATATCCGCGGATACGCCGTGCGATCAAACAGGCCGCGTCGACTCTGTCGGAAACGACGCGGTCGGGCGGTCAGAACGTCATCCGATCGTCAGGCGCGACCGTCGTCAGCACGTAGGGAGCCCAGAAGAAGGGATCCGAGTATTGCGGGCGGCGACTGAGTTCGACCTGCGCGGCCCGCAGCGCTTCGCCGACCGATCCGCGGGAAACGAGCTCTCTGTAAAAAAGCCCCATGAAGTCCGCTGAGGCGCGGTCCGAGACCGGCCACAGCGTCGACATGACGTGCGACGCGCCCTGCGCGATGAAACCGCGCGTCAGGCTCATCAGCCCTTCCCCTCCGCGCTCCTCTCCCATCGCAGTCTCACATCCGCTGATCACGACGAGTTCATTGTTGAAGCGGTAGGTGAAGAGCTCGGTCAGCGTAACGAATCCGGAATCGACGCGAGGCTGGTTCACCGCGGCCAGTGCGAACCCCACATTGTCCGGACTCGACGCGCGAAAGTATCCGTGCGAGGCGATGTGAAGCACGCGTGAGTTCCTGACCGGCAGACTTCGCAAGTTGTCGCGTGTCGCTTCCGTGCCGACGTAGACGAGCGTCCGGCGCGGTGGAAACAGGCTTCTCAGTTGCTCAGCTTCTTTGGCCGTCCACGGCAGGCGTTGCTGCCGCTGCGAACCCATGAGCGCGGCGCCGGGACGGTTTCCCTCGGTCGCACGAAAGGCGGGATCAGCAAACAATGCAAGGTCGGCCGCGTACTCGACAGACCGACGCGAACGCTGCATCAGATAAGCGCTCAGCGACGGCACTCTGCGGATCGCATGGAGACTCATGGCAGGCTGATAGTTGCCGCCCGCGTTGCCGACATGCAACGCATTGAAAGGAATGCCGTGCAGCCCCTCGCCGGGAGAGACGATCCAGGTATGCGCCCGCTGCCGGGTCGCCCGCTGTGGCAGCAACCGCATCGACAGATCGCGCAGCGACTGCACCTGGCGATCGTTCCGTTTCGTCACGGCGTCGCTGAATCTCGCCGCGAGCTCGTAGATCTCCTTTCTGCTGCCGAGGTCGATGAGATCGAGCATCGTTCGCGAAAGCACGAACAGGTAGATTCGATCCGTCGCGACGAAGTAGCACAGCGCCACCTGCCCCTCCGCCAGGGACTTCTGGATCTCTTCCCCGCCCAGGGGTCGGGGGACGGGAAGATCGCCGGCTCCCGCCAGCCTCGACAAGGTCAGGAGATCGTGCTCGTGATAGTAGGAAAGCGGCAACCCGTCGGCATCGTTCGAGAACGCCTCCGTGTTCGCAATCTCGGTGAGCGTATCGAGAGCGGGACTGTTCTCGACCTGGCGCAGGACGGCAGTGGGCGCCGCAAATTGCTGCCGCAGACTGATCGCGCGCGAACGCTCGACCACGTCGAGCGCGGCGAGAAGATTCTTCACGTCACGCTGCGCGGTGTAGTCAGCGATCAGCAGCTCGGCAAGTTCGACGTATACATCATCGGTTCTCCCGCTCCATGCCGGGCCCAGGCGCTCGGCATCGAGTTGCGCATGGATCGACTCGATGGCTTCGATCGCCTGCCAGCCGAAGCTGATCGCCTCCGTAGTCCGCTTCTGGGCGGCGTAAACTGTCATTGATGCAGCCAACGCTTCCACACGCGCCGTCGGATACCGTGCGCTCGCCGCCGCTGTGACGGCTTCCCGCGCACTGTTCCGTGCGGCCGCATCATCACCACGGCGTTGCAGCACGCGTGCTTGTTGCACGAGTACCTTCGAACGGGCATCTCCATCGCGCACCTGAGGAAGCAACGCTGCCGCTTCGCTGATGGCCTTCCATGCCTGATCGTTCTTGCCCTGACCGAGGTAGTCGATGGTCAGTTCGTGCAAAGCCTCCGCCTGAACACGGACATCCGCCGCCTTCTGCGCTCGTGAATGACAGATGGCATGCTGTGCAACAGCATCGGGCAAGCGGCCTATGAGCCGCTGCGCCGTGCCCAGCTGGCAATGCATTCGCGTCGCCTCACCGGGCTCGGAACGCTCCGCTATCTGAATCGCAGCGGCAAGAAAGCGCTCCGACTTCGCATAGTCCCCGAGCGTCAGGTACACCGCACCGAGGGCCCGATAGAGAACCTTGAGGCGCAGCGGATCGTCCATGTTGTCGACCAGTTGCAACGCGCGTTCGTAGTGCTCTCTTGCTCGCCGCAAGTCGCCGGTTCGCTCGAGCAGCGTTCCCAGGTTGTTCTCGATGATGGACTGCTCGCGCAGATCGCCTGCGCGCTGGGCGTAGTCGAGGGCGCGGAAGTGCTGTTCGATCGATCGCCCGAGCAGATCGGAGCGTCGGGCACCGGTGGCGGCATTCGCCTGGAGCAGATACACGTAGCCCAGATTGTTGTGGACCATGCCGAGCAACTGCGCATCGTCACCGCTCTGCGCGAGCGCCTGCCGGATCAGCTTCTCCCCGCCCGCAATATCGCCTGCGGACAGCTTCACCTCTCCCAGCAGGTTGGTGATTTCTGCGATGTCGCGACGCGGAGCGAGCGCTCCTCTCCCATTGAACTCTCCTGCAATCGCGAGAGCCGTCTCGAGCGCAGCGGCACTCGCCGCAAAGTCTGCCTTCCTGTTCAGAAGACTTCCGATCGCCCAGTGAGCGGCATACTGCACATATGTCGAGCCCGGACGACCTTGCAGCAGCGAGTGCAGCGCCCGCAGCGCCGCGTCGTACTGATACCGCTGCATCTGAGCAAGCGCGGCATAGAGCTGTGCATGCTCGGACAGAGCGCGGTCGAGAAGCGCTTGCCTTGCAGCTTGCTGATACAAGTCGACGGCAGTCGTCCGCGCAGCCTGAGTATCGGTTGCCCAAAGTGCTGCCGCATCGCTGAGAACTCTCAGCGCGTTGACCTGGAGCACATCCCTGCGTGAGACATCGACAGGAGCGATGGAGTACGCATGAGCTGTGGGCTGCTGATACGTCGCGTAGATACAGACCATCGCGGCCGACGGCGCGGCTGACAGGTAGATCCATTGAGGGCCATTCCGACCGCCCGGGCTGCTGTATCTCTTCGCCTGGGCGCTCCCCCGCTCGATCCGCACTTCGATGTCGATGTCATTCGGCCGGATTTCGAGAATCACAGGCGAGCTGAGGTCGGTCTTCGGCTGGTAGGACCCCAGCAGCATGCGACCGGAAGGCGACTCGCAGGCAGAGACGTGCGCTCCCGCAAGAACGCTGGAAATGATGGAGATGCCGATCGCGAACCGTATGGTCACGGAGCCCGCATGCCGAAGCCGCCAGCAGATTGCTGAGTTTGTTATCCGCGCTGCCGGAAGAGAGCATGCGCGAAGCGCGGAGGTAAAGCCAGCGACCGGGTCCAGCGTGACAAGGCGGGAATCCGTTCCCGCCCATGCATGAGGCCATGACGGACGGCGCTATGGCTTGGACGGACAGATCCAGTAGCCGACTTCGCCGCTGTCGAACTCGATCAGATGAACCATCTTCCGGTTGGTGTTCGGAATCATGGCGACAGTCTCCAGCAAAGGAATGCCACCGAAGTCCATCCTGGCCCAGAGACGGTTACCTCTCACGCGGTACTCTGCCTTCTCGACGGCCTCCTTTGCCTGCTGCGACCAGCTACCTGTGTTGGCAGCGCGCACCTTGGCGATGGGTTTCCCGGCCCCGTCCTGCGCGGCGAAGAAAGTCAGCTGCACCCCCGGGGGCGGAAACCAGGACAAGTCGTCATCGCTCGCGGCCATCGTTCCGCCGCTCTCGTATTCGCCCACGAACTGGTTGATCACAACGTCGTCGCTCATCGTCAGAACCTCTCTCTGGCTGGATTGATCAGGAAACTGGCCTCAGGCGATCTCATCAGCAGACCGCATTCAACAGATCGATGACTCGCAGATATCGGCGCCCATGAATGTCCTTCGTCGGCCGGATGTATCTGGACTCGAAACGCTCACCCCGCAGGATCGACGGCGTACTCAGGAACACGAGTGCGCGAAGTGCTTCGGCGACGAGGAGACTGCCCAGCGTGCCGAGCCGCTTGCCGGCATGCATTGCCTGAGCTTCCGCAAGGATGTAGTACCAGAGCGGCGTGCATGTATCGAAGCCATGGTCGCCACCCATTTCCTCGAGGATCGGCTTCAGCCGTGGTGATCCGACGTCGTGAAACAACATCACCGGGTTGGTCTCATCGCTGTTCAGCCCCCGCAACTGCAGTTGTGCGGCGAGCGCGGGATGCTCACGAAGGATGTGCCGGACGAGGCTCTGGCCATCCGGCAATCCCGACATGTTGCCGGAGACGAGATTCTTCTCAGCGATCCGCTCCTGTTTCGGCGGGACGCGCAGAGGGACGGACACATCCATGAGTAAGGCTTCATTGCGCGGCAGTGCGCCCGACGCGGAGTGGAAGAACAAGCTCCAGTCGACGACATGTGTCTGCGGCAAACCGATGTGGCCACCGAACCCGCCAGCTCCGGTCATCTTGAACAGCTCCGCAAGATGCACGCCGGACAAAGCGCCGTTCACTGCGTATTTGTCGCGGACCTCCGAATGGCCGAAGCGGAACGCCGCGGCCGAGAACTCGATGGGCATGCGCGGTGTCTCCGCGGGCGACGCAGACCAGAGCGTTCCCTTGTTGCCATGGATGACGGCCTCCCACACTCTCGTATCGAGCACTGTGTCGAGGAAGTCGTAGAGCACCGCTTGCTGGTAATGCAGTATGAGCTGCTGCCGGGCGCGCTCGTACAAGTCGGCCGGCGAGAGCCCCGACCCCACGTCCTGCCGCAGCTTCTCCACGAAGAAGTTGTGCAGCTTGAGAAAGCGCATGTGCAGTTGTGCAACGAACAGGTTCTCGTCGTTCCTGTCGTCGCCGATCGCCGGGACGCCTTTACCCCGCCGCGGCAGGTCGGCCTTCATCGATGGCGCGCCGTTGGCATTGGTCGCCCAACCGAGCTCCATTTCGCCGGTCAGACGGTCAACCGCAATCTCGGGATCGTCGAAGCCTTTGCCGTACACGGAATCAAGATCGAGCGCCGGCGTGCGCAGCTGCTCGAGATCGCACACCGGAGTCGCATCGCGCGTCGGTGGCTGCAGCCGGCTGACGTCATGAGCGATGAACTGCCCGAAGTACACGTATCCCGAGCCGAACGGCGCAGCACCGGGATTCCCGGCGCGAGCCATCACGTCCGCGAGTGCTTCGAGCGCCTCCGGAGAGAATGCCCTGCCCGGCAGGTTGAAGAGCGAAAAGAATCCGCCGAAACCCGGAGGCCCCGCCCGCTTCGCGGCCATACCTGACCCCTTATCGTTCTTATGCGCACATGATTGCACGTGCGCGTTGCCGGACAAACCGCCGCTGCAATCGCGAGGCTGCGATTCAAGCAGTCAGCGCACCTTCCCTGATCACCTGTCGCGAGCAGCGGGTGTGTCGCATCGACGTTACTGCCGATTGATCTTCGATGCGGTTGCGCGGTTCACCGCAGTACGCGCTTCAACCACGGCATCAATACTTCCAGCGCCGGTCCCGGATCGTTGCGACCGTCGCGCTCGGCGAAGGCTGCCTCTGGATCGGCATAGATCGCGAAGTGATGATCCATCTTTGGAATCACGCGGAACTGCGCCGCCCCCGCTTTGCGACGATTGACGATGAGCGCGATCGCTTCGGCCGACCGCGATTCCTCGAACCAGTCGTATTCACCGATCAACGCCAGCACTGGCGCATCGACCTCGCCCCAAGCCGCTGCCCAGTTTCGGCGTTGGGCCTGCTGGTGAAACGCGAGCGGCCGGCCATAATGCAGGTTGCCCATCGCGCCGACGATCCGGGACCAGACATGCGCCAGCGAAGGATCGCGCTGCGCGATCGCTGCCGGTGTCATGCCGCGCTCGAGATAGTCCAGATGAAAGCGCACGTGCTGCATCATCGCAGCGCGGATCTCGTCGGGTTTGCCGCCCGAAAGCTCCATCGCCCGCCGGTCGAACGCGAGCATGCGCTCATACCAGGTTCGCGCACCGCCGCCCCACACGGCGATACCCCGCACGGATTGTCCCTGCGCAATCAAGGGTGCGTACGTCGCCCCCATGCTGGCGCCGTAGATGACGATCCGGTCCGCGTCCACTCCCGGCATCGATCGCAACTTCGCGAAGGCAGCCTGGTGATGGGCAAGTTCGGTCTCGTAGTCGAGCGCGCTGCACTCGAGTCCGACGCTGTCGCCGACTCCGGCTTTCTCCACTCGCAGGACCATTGCGCCAGACTCTGTGATGACCCGCCGCAGCATCTGCGACCAGCCGTCCTGGGCCGCCGGCGGAAGCTCGATCGTGCTGCACGACAACCACTGGACGAACAGAATGGCGGGCAACGGCGCGGTCGCGCCTTGGGGCCGCGTCATGATGGTCCGCAGACGTACCCCGCTCCCCGCAGCGAGTTCTCCGTACACCGTATCGATACCCGGGAACTCGTCCGGTGCGCGCTGCACCTTGCGCGGCAGATCGCCTTCGATACGCGTGGCTGCAACGGACGGACTTGTGACGGCAACGATCGCGGCCGCGACTGCGCACCAGCGAGGCCAATGAAACGATTTCGACATGACGACCCTCCCGGAAAGACGAGAGGGAAAACTAGGACGACGCTGTCGCAGCGGCTTGCCGATTCCTCAGGAAAAGCTGGCCGAATCCTCAATTCCTTCCTGTCCGCGCCCCGAGGCCCGCAGCCCGGGCCCTCTGCGATACTGCGTCGGCGTCGCACCAAAGTGGGCCTTGAACGCCCGATTGAATGGGCCGATCGAACCGAAGCCCGCGTCCAGGGCAATTGTGAGCACAGGTACGCGTGCTTGCTGCGGATCTCTCAGGCGGCTCGCGGCCTCGCGCAACCGGTGCACGTGCAGGAAATCGCTGAAATTGCGGAAGCCGAGCCCCTGGTTGATGACCCGCCGCAACACGTGCTCCTGCGTTCCCAGCACGCCCGCCAGCTCCGCGATAGTCAGGCCATCCCGGGCATAGAGGCGCTCAGACACCAGACGACGTTGCAGTTGTCCGAGAACGCGGCGTTCGAGCGTCGACAGCGAGTCGGCCACGGCGACAGGTGGCGGCCGATCGAACCAGTTGACGATCCGTATCCGCACGAAGCTGGCCAGCGTCGCTAGCGCTCCCAGGCAGATGACGAAGAGATTCAGGAGAACGAGCGGCCGCGGCGTCGGCCGCTGCAGCAGGAAAGCCGCAACCTGAACGATGACGACGACGCCCAGATAACCGGCGAGCGCGGGAACCAAGATGCTGCGGATGCGACGGCGGGACTCATCGAGATCGGCGCGCTTGCCGATGAGAATCGACAGCGGAGCCGCGACGATGAAGCCAAGCGTGGCGGCGTCCAGCAGCAGCGTCGAAGCCGGCTCCATCCAGCTGCCACTGAGTGCGCGCTCCGGAGCATCAGCCCACGCCTGCCAAACGCCAAGCGCGGCCATTCCCGCCAGGGATGCGCCGTGGACCGCTGAAATACGGAAGCGATCCGCGAAGAGCGCGTCGCAGCACATCCAGAACAACACGACTTTGCAGACGCACAGCGCAGTGAACGCATAGACGCCGATGCCGAGCCAGCCCGTGGCTCCGCGAGTGGAGGAAATGACGAATGCGATGAGGCTCAGGCAGAAGAGCGCAGCGACCAGCGCCGCATCGTCGCGGCGCCTCGACCGCAGAAAGAGCGTCGTCAGCAGCCCCAGCAGCAGGCAGGCGGCAACCCGAAGGATTGCGTCGGGCAATGCAAAGCTCATGGCAGGTCTCCGGTGTGACCGGAGTTTAGTCCACGCGACTGCCGGGGCGAACGTCAGTGACGCGCGGCTCGTCGCGCCCGCAAATCCACACAGCGCGCATCCAGCTCCTCGCCGAGCTCTTGCACCGTATCGGGCTTCAGAATGATCCGGCCGATCCCCAGTTGCGCGGCGCGCTGCTGATCATCTTCGCGTGCGTAGCCGGACGTCATCACGATCGGCACATCGGGCCGCAGCTCACGCAGCGCAACGATGAGATCGAAGCCATTCATCACCGGCATCGTCAGGTCGGTCACGACGACGTCGATGGCTGTTCCCTGCTCCTCGAACATCTTCAGCGCTTCGCGCGGATCGGTGCTGCACGTCACCCTGTAGCCCGATCGCTCGAGCGTTCGCTGGATGAGATAAGCGATCGCCTCGTCGTCATCCACATAGAGGATGTGTTCGGTTCGAGGGGGCGACTGCGCATTCTGCCGCTCTGATTGCACCGCTGCTGCGGCTTGCACCGCGAGCGGCAGCCACACCTGAAACGTCGTGCCTCGCCCCAGTTCGCTCTCGACCATGATAGTGCCGCCGCCCGCGGTCACGATGCCATGCACGACGGCCAGGCCGAGCCCAGTGCCCTTGCCCTTGGGCTTGGTCGTGAAGAACGGCTCGAAGATGCGCGAACGCGTCTCTTCGCTCATCCCCGCGCCATTGTCGCGAACCGACACGCGGGCATACGGCGTGTCCGGGCGCAGGCTCGTTGGCAGGTCATGCGATCCGGGCTGATCCGCAGTGACATCGATCGTTCCCGGCTCGTCACCGATGGCATGAATCGCGTTGGTGACGAGATTCACGACGACCTGTTCGAGTTCCGTCTGTCCGAGCGTGCATGAAACGCCATTGTCGTCGAGACGGGTGTTGATGTTTACGTTCGGCGGCACAGCTGACGTCAGCAGCTTCAGCGCCTCGTGAACAGCGGGCTGCAGCGGTGTCACCGCGGGCACGAGAGGCTGGCGTGCTGCGAATGTCAGAATGCGGCGAACCAGATCTCCAGCGCGCGTTGCCGCTTTCGAGATCTCCTGCAATGAAGACGCTGCCGGGTGATGTGCATCGAGATCGCTCAACGCCAGCTGGGCATTGCCGCTGATTACGAGCACGAGATTGTTGAAGTCGTGCGCGATGCCGCCGGCCAGCGTCCCCAGCGCCTGGAGCTTCTGGCTCTGTCGCAGGGATTCTTCGGCGGTCTTGAGCTTGGTCACGTCGACGAATGCGCCGATCACGCGCAGGACATTGTCGTTCGCGTCCTTCTCCACGCGTCCGCGGGTCTGCAGCCACTGGAGGCGACCATCAGCCCGTGCGACGCGAAACTCAGCAGCATGAAAAATGCCGGTTGCGGCAGTCAGCTCGGCTGCGCGAATCGTTGCTTGCCTGTCGTCGGGGTGAATGTACTGGCGCAAGCCCGCGAGGTCCGCCGACTGCGGACTGCCGGGGTCGAGGCCCCACAGCCGGCCGCCAGTCGGATCCCAGTAGAACCGCTGATCGCTTGCCTGCCAGATCCATGTAGCCATCTCGCCGGCGTCGAGCGCGGCAAGCAGTCGGTCCTCTGCTTCCCGATGCGCAGCTTCCGCACGCCGGATCGTGGACACGTCGGTGCAAGTGCCTATCCACGCGATCACCTCGCCTGCCGGATTGCGGACAGGCGTTCCACGACAAGCCATCGAGCGCCATTCGCCGCTTCGATGCCGTACACGAAATTCCGTATGCAGATCCTGTCCGTCGCGCAGTGCCTGCTCACGCGCCCGCAGAAGATTGGGAAGATCCTGCGAGTGGATGCTCGCCAGCCAACCCTCGCCGGCGATCTTGTCCTGCGGCACTCCCGTAAAGGCGTTCCATGTCAGATCGGCGATATCGTCTGGAGGGTGTGCATCGGCAGGCGGCGCCTTGCCGTCCGCGTCGGTGACCCAGATGATCTGGACAGCGGTTCGCAGCAGCGCCAGCAGTCTGGATTCGCGACTGGCAAGAGCGGCCCACAGGCTCGTGACTGGATCCACCTTGGGAAGTCCTGCGACAGCGATTCGCTGCAGATGAGACCGATAGGATGCTTCGGGCGACTACTTCTTGCAATCGCGCGAGGCGACAGCCGACAAAAACCCGCCGAGCCGAACAGGACAGCACACTGCGCAGTCCATCCGCTCGCCGCTGTCGGGCCACGGTCCGCCGAGCCCACCTGACAACGGGGCCTGGCTACGGGAGAATGCGCTGCATCCTCATCAGCGAAGCAGCCACCGTGAGTATTCCGAAGTTCGTGCTCGCGCTCACCTTGCTGATGTTCTGCAAGTCAGTCGTCGCGCAATCCTGCCCGCCGGCGGGATTCTCTCGCAATGATCTCCTGAAGCTGCGCGAACAGCAGTTCAACCTCGACGATTCCCAGAAAGCGAACGAACTCGCGATGGCATTGCTGCCGTGCCTCGCAAGCGAAGACCCGCAACTGCGCGACGCGGTGACGTACGAAGCAATTGCAACATGGGCGCGCGGCAGGCAGCTTTCCGCTTCGACAGCGCGAGGCGTGCTCGCGAAGCTGCTACCACAAATAGGCCCAGACTACCCGGAGGGATCGGGCTTCGCTAAACCATTCTCCGCGCTGGTCCTGGCCGAAGTCGCGCGCATTGACCGGGTCGAACCCTTTCTCGATGAAGCGGGACGCAAGGCATTCGTAGCGGCAGCCGCGAGCTATGTACGGTCGGTCGACGACTATCGAGGCTACGACGAAACAGCGGGCTGGCGACACGGCGTCGCTCACGGCGCCGACTTGCTCATGCAGCTCGCGCTCAATCCGAAGGTCGATGCAGAGGATCTGCGCGCGATCCTGGACGCCGTCGCGACACAGGTGTCCCCGGCCCGGACTCATTTCTACATCTATGGCGAGAGTGCCCGTCTCGCCCGCCCGATCGTATTCGCAGCCCGCCGACAACTTGTGTCGACGGCGGACTGGCAGAGCTGGTTTGCCCGGATCACGGCAGCGTCTCCACTGACGAGCTGGGATGACGCGTTTTCATCCCAGGCGGGACTCGCCAAGCGACACAACACGCAATCCTTCCTCGCGGCGGCGTTTACGATGCTGCGCGATGAGCCGGATGCGGAGAAGGTATTGCGTGAACCACTCGTGCAGGCACTGAGCCAGATTCCCTGAGTCGTGCGACGAACGCCCGTCACTCGGCGATATCCGAGTTGCTCACGAATGCCAGCCTGCGTCCATCCGGCGACCAGGAGGGAACATTGATCGTCCCCTGCCCTCCATAGACATAGGCAATGACCTTCGCCGGCCCGCCTTCTGCGGGCATCAGGCGCAGGTACACGCGCTTGTAGTACGGATGATCGCTCGGAGCGATCTCATCGACGTAGCTGATGATGGAGAGCCACTTCCCATCCGGCGACACGTGCGGAAACCAGTTATTGTGCTCATCGTTCGTCAGCGCCCGCTGATCGGTTCCGTCCGGTTTCATGCGAAAGATCTGCATCGTCCCGTTGCGCATCGAGTTGAAGTAGATGAACCGGCCGTCCGGGCTGTACTCCGGACCATCGTCGACGCCTCTTGCGGTGGTCAACCGGATCTCTTCGCCGCCGCCAGCAACGGAGATCCTGTAGATGTCAGCATCACCATCGCGAATGCCCGTGTAGACCAGCCACCGGGCATCCGGAGACCAGCCGTGCAGATACGACGGCGTGCGCGGCGTGATGCGCTTCGGCGTTCCGCCTGTGCTCGGCACCGTGTAGATCGTCGATTCGCCCTTGTCGGCACTCTGATCCGAGATACCCAGCATCGACCCGTCGAACGAGAGCACGTGGTCATTGTTGTTGCGGATGGCGAAGCCCGTATCGATCAGCGATGCCTGGCGCGTCGCCAGATCGAATCTGTACAGACGGCCTCGATGCCGTGGATCGGTGCCGCTCGTGTTGTAGATCAGCGCTGCGCCGTCGGTCGTCCAGTTCGGCGCCTCGAACGGCTGTTTCGAACTGTAGAGCAGCTGCCGATGTCCGGTTTCGACGTCCAGCAGTTCGAGGTGACTGCCGATGTAATCGCGATACGGCACGAAACCCGGTTTCGCAGGCCGGATGATGCGCACGTTGCGGAAGACGACGTGTTCGACCACGCCGGAATCGTGCGAGCACAGGACCAGGCCGACGTACGGCATGTCGCCGACGTCGACATCGGTGACCTGCACCGTCCTGAAGGGTTCGCCGTGTTTCGCCGCCGAGAAGATGTACGTGCTGCCGCGGCGCTCCAACTGCAGGGTATCAGCAGCCTTCACCGCTGCTTCGATCTGTTCAGTTGCGGCCGCTTTCGCGCGCCTCCACTGCAGGGACACCAGGCCGTCACCGTGCACCACACCATCCACGTACGACGCATCGTCATCGAGACTGCTGCGGACGATCAGCCCGGCCTTGCGATGCGGATCGACGCCGTTGCCCACGAATCCGACCCGGGCCTGCAGGATGAAGTCACCTGACAGCCGCTTCCAGGCGAAGTGAAATTCATCACGGGCTCCCCACATGTTGGAGCCGCCCGCCGAGAGCTGATAGGTCTGCGACGCAGCGTCGTATGTCGCATCGCCTTTGAGTTTCGGAGCGCCCACGTCCTGATGCGCCTCGAACTCGCCCGGCGCGGCGTGCGAGCACAGGCAGAGCGCGGAAGCCGCCACTGCGGACGTCCAGCGGCTGGTCTGCAACATGCGGACCTCTCCTGCCCTACTTGCCATTCAACAGTTCCTGGGCGGCGTGGACCAGGAAGATGTAGCTCGCCCCGACATTGATGACGTACTCGTTCTCCCCCCAAAGGAACGGCCAGTCCTCCTTGTTCTCCGGAAAATCCGGCTTGAGGATCAGTACGCCCGGAACGATGCCGCCCGCGATGAAACTGAAATCCGCTCGATTCATTCCGTAGCCCACGGTCTTCGAATGCGCACCCACTCCCGAAACGAATGAAATATTCGAATCTGGATGCGTGCCGTACAGGAAGTTCAGCCCCCGCAGCGCGGCCTCGCGATCGAAGAGATCCGGAAATGCCGTGTGCAGATAGAACGCCGCACTCGCGTAGGCAATGACCGTTCCATTGCCCGCCCAGCCGCCGCGAGTCACGGGAACGCCATAAGGATTCTCCGCGAGCTCCACCGCGGACTGATCGCGGTACTTCAGCGCACGCGCGCGCAGCTTCGCGGCGAACCCCTTGCCCATCAAAGGCATGACCCGCACGGCATCTGCCGCATTCGCCATGAATCGCTGATCGATTGCGGGCCACAGCTCGTCGATGCGCGCAGCGTAACGTGCATCCTGCGTCGTGATCAGCAGCTCGATCGCAGCGCGCAACTCTTCATCCTGAGGATTGCCGCCCGTCGTGTTGCCGAAGGCGAAGAGATTGGGCTTGCGACCACGTTCGAAATCCCAGACCTTCTTCGCCCATGCCAGACATTCGTCGGCAAGCTCGTCGCGATAACCCCGTAACGAACGACTCGCCGCAGCCAGCGCCGCAGCGGACCCGTAGTTCAATGCCGTCGTAGCCGTAGTGAACGCAAGGCGATCGTCCGCGGGGGATTTCCTGTCGCTGGGATCATCGACCCTGTTGTCGGTCTTGGTGACCGCATCGCCGAGATGTGTGTACTGCCCCAGATCCGGCTCGACGATGCCCGGAATGGCGTGGCCGAACACGCGGTACTGCGAGATCAGGAACAGCGTCCCGTGTTCGATCTGCTGCAACAGATCCGGGACGCCATCCGGACGATGCAACTCGACGCGGCGCTTCTCCTGGCTGATCGAAGTCTCGTCGCGCAGAGGTTTGTAGCGCTCCCACGTTTCGACGAGCGACTGCACGACCGCGTAGTGGGTCTGGGTCCGCAGGTCGAAGTCGCCGGCGTCATACCAGCCGCCGATGTTGAGCCCCGGAATGTGCTCGCCCGCCTTGAACGGCGAATCGTTGTCCGGACTGCCGCCATACAGATCGAAGTGTTCCTTGTTCTCCGCGACCTGGCGGGCATCGTCCAGATGCGATGCGCCGTGCCAGACGCGATACGCCTCTTTCACGAACATGTGGTCCATCTGGACGGGGAAGTACACATCGAGCGTCGGCTGCCATGCCGTCGCCAGCACATCACGTGCGATCCGGAAGGCGTGAGTGCGCTGTCCTGCCGATTCGATGACATAGATCCCGGGATCGCGGACGGATGAGAAATCGAACGTGTAATACCGATAGCGAAGGTAGTCGCCCCAGCGTTGCGGCGAAGCGTCGAACACTGGGGTCGCCTGACCGTTCGCATCGATTCGCAGCAGCCGCGCATCGCTCGGCGCCGGCGCATTCGGATCCGTTTCCAGGATCGCAAGCTTGCGCTGCTCCGGGTGATATCCCACTTGGGAATGCCCGATCACGGTCGGGCGCGTCCAGCCTGCGATCGTGTTCGCTCTGATCTTCCACTCCAGCACGGTGCCGCGCTTTGCGCTCGGCAACAGGCTGCGAACGACGAACCAGCCGTTCTGCGCCTGATTGCGGCCGTCGTAGAGCCCCATCGGTTCGCGCGACGACATGATCGTGACGCGCCGTTCGGGATCCTCCGGTGCCAGCGTGATCGAACGCCCGGTGGCCATGGGCAGACGAGTCGTGTCGCCGGTGCTGTCGCGACCCGAGGGTCCGGACGGATACAGCGGAAATGTGCCGCTGGTTCGATCGGTCACATAGGTACGCCGGAAATACGCGGAAGGCAGGAACTCCAGATTCAAGCCAGCCTTGCCTTCAAGTGCAGGCGGCAATGGCTTGTCCAGCACGACCTCGAGAGAGAAGCCGTCGGCGTCCGGCTGGACACGCAGCAGATACTCGAACTTGTGTTGCGGATAGTGAAGCCGCACTTCGATCGCACCCGTACGTCGGTCGACCGTGCGTGCCTTGATGGCCGGCGTCGGATCCCATTGCTCCGGCGTCGGACTCAGGCGGACATCGCCGTTCGTGACGGTACGCACTCCATGGTGAATGAACTCGACACCCGCGATCTTTGCGTCGCTGAACAATCCGTCGTACGTATTGCTGAAGACCAGGACATCGAGCCCGCGGGTCGAGAAGTACTCCTTCTCGTTCAGCGCGAGATCCTGTGATTGGGCGGCTCGGGGAATGGCGGCGGTTGCGATGACGCAAAGGGCGAGCAGCGCTTGCGGATAGTTCATGTCGGGGTCTCGCTGGCGTTGTTGCGATCCGGCACGGCGCAGCGACACGCGCAGCAGGCCTGCCGCCCATGTCGTCTCTGGCTCCCCCACAGCACACGCAGTCATGCCGGCGTATGTTACCGATACCAATGCTGCCCTGTTCGCGGCGGCGGCTCAAGAGGCGCGATTGATATCAATGGTCACGCCGCGGGCCGAAAGCCCCAGCATCGCCGTTGCTCGGGGTGTGCGTTCGAATTCCAGCAGCGCGGGTTGGGCGTCGTTCAATCGTCCCGGCGCTGATCCTTCAGCCACCGCTTCGTCGCCGCTCTGTTGGCCAGCAACCCCAGGAATTCCTTCTGCCGGACGATCTCGGCCCGGATCGCACGCGCCTGGCGCTGGATCGCAAGATTGAACCGCTGTGCATTCAGCTCCGTGCCCGGGTCGAGTCCGAAGTCCGCGCGAAAGGCGGACTGCAGCTCCCTGAGCATCGTCTTCGCTTCCTCGAGCTGCTGTGCAAGCAGCTTGTTGTACTGCTTGAGGCGCTGCGAGCTCACTTTGCCGATCGGGTCGTCGCCCAGTCCGATCTCGACCTGCAGCTCGAACAGGCCCAGCAGATCGTTGGCGGCGTAAGCCTGATTGATCCGCTGCATCAGGATGTTCTTCTCTTCGCGCCGCTTCGGATCCGATTCGCGGTCCGGATGCACGGCACTCGCGAGTTTCCGATAGATCTCGCGCAGCGACTGCTTGACCATCTGTGCCGCCGCTTCGGTTCGCCTGTTCGACGCGGATTCCTGGCGCTGGCGCGAGCGCGCAGATGCCCGCTCTTCCTCGGCGGCGTCCCGCTCCGCCATCTTTTCGTACATCCGCTGAATCAGATCCTCTTCGGTACGAATGTCGGTTTCATCGCCCAGATCGAGGCCCGTCAGTTCCTCCGCCTCCTCCCTGAGCAGCTGGATTTCCTCCTGTTTCACCGCATCGAAGCTTGCTTCACTGTGCTTCTCGAAAAGCGCTCGCAGCTCGGCATCGTCCGGCTGCGCCGCCAGGAGAGCGTCCGCAGTTGCACACAGGATCTGCCTCAGCGCCGCGCGATCCGCACGGGACCAGTTGGAATCGTCGAGCAGCCTATCGATCGCAAGCACAGTCCCGCGACTCAGGTCGCGCAGCGATATGCGCAGAGGCTGCAGGCGCTGCGTGTGTTCCAGCCGGAACTTGTCGACAGTCTTGTCCCAGGCCGATCGCGTCTTGCGCACGGCTTCGATCTGACCGATCAGGTAGCGAAAGCGTTCCTGCTCGGCGGTGAGCTTGGGCCCGGAAGCACGTGAGGAATGTGTAATCGAGGACGTACGGGACATGAGGGAGGCATCGAGGTACCTCACCCCATTGTCGGGGTCCGGTGGCCGGAAGACAAACGTGGCGCCACCGACCTCGGACGATCGCAGTCCCGGTGCCGTGGATATCAGTAGATTCCGTCGCTTGCCTGGCGTGCCGCGGCCCGTGGGCCGAAGGGTGCGGAGTCGAGATATGAGCCTGCGCGGCTGCCGTATTTGGCGAGCATGACGCTCGCCTTGCGCTTCAGTCGGGTGCGCCAGTCGTGTGCGCGCATGTGCTCGAGGGCGAGATTGGACGCATTGCGATTATAGAGAGCTGCGTCCCGGCGTTTGTCGGCAGCTTCCTGAATCGCTGTCGCGGCTTGCCGAGGATTCGCAGCGTTGAGCGCCTGCATGATTCCAGTCGCGGCTGCGACTGCGTCAGGAACGCCCGAGTTCAAGCCGCGCGCTCCGAACGGCGCGAACAAGTGCGCGGCCTCGCCCGCAAGCACGACGCGTCGATGTTCGTCAGTGAACGATTTCGCGACCACCTGCAGGAACTGATAAGTCGAAACCCAGGTGACACGATCGCCGTACTTCTCCGGCAGCACGCGAACGAGCCAGCGCTTCACGCCTTCCGGATCGCTGAAATGCTTCGGATCGTCGCCGCGTCGCAGCTGAATGTCGGCGCGGATTCCATTCCGGAAGGGCACGAGCAGCACGTTGCGCTTCTCGACCGCGGGATGCTCGTAGTAGTACAGACGCTCGGGACGAATCGGGTCGTCGACGTCCTCCGCGACATCCACGATGACGAAGGCATCTTCGATGCGGGGACCCTCGAGCTCGATCCCGACCTGCTTGCGAATCACGGATCGGCCGCCGTCGGTGCCCACCAGGTACTTCGAATGCCATTCCTTGCCGGAGCTGGTCTTCACGATGACGCCTTCGGGACTCGTCTTCACGTCCGTGACTTCCTGATCCCACGCGAACTGCACGCCAGCCTCGGTGCAGTGGCGAAACAGGATCTTCTCGGCATCGACCTGACCGAGATTCGTCGACGCCGGCATCACGCCAGGGGGCGGGAACGGATAGGTTCGCTCATAGACCTGCGTCTCGCCCCAGAACGTGCGCTTCGTGGACCACACGAGCCCCGCATTCGCGATTTCCCAGCCGAGACCGGCACGGATGCCCTCCCACAGTTGCATCGTCTGCCTGTGATAGAAGATCGCGCGGCTGCCGGGCCGCAGGCGCCCCTCCGATGCGGCTTCGAGCACAACGACAGGCAAGCCCTGTGCGCGCAGAGCGAGCGCGGACGTGAGTCCCACGGGGCCTGCGCCGACGACGATGACGGGAAGTGAATTCATGTTGCGTCCTACGGAATGCGATCGCGCGGCTCAGCCGATGAGCGTGACGAGCGTTTCGAGGCCGTCGATTCCGCCCTCGATCCGGTCGCCCGCTTTGACTGCACCGACACCTGCAGGCGTGCCCGTGTAGATGAGATCGCCCGGTGCAAGTTCGAACAATGTCGAAAGCTCCGCGATGATCTCCGGCACGCTCCAGATCAGATCCGCGACGTCGGCCTGCTGACGGACTTCATCGTTGACCTTCAGCCAGATCCTGCCTTGCGCGAAGCCCTGCCCCGGGGCGGGTTGAATGGCCGCAATCGGCGCAGAGTGATCGAAGGCCTTGCCCGTGTCCCACGGCCGGCCCTTGTCGCGAGCCTCGAACTGCAGGTCGCGGCGCGTCAGGTCGTTGCCCACTGCGTAGCCGAATACATGATCGACGGCGCTGGCAAGCGGGATGTTCTTGCCGCCTTTGCCGATTGCGACGACCAGTTCGATCTCGTGGTGAAAGTTGCTCGTCCGCGCCGGATACGCGACGGTGGCATTGTTCGGGACGATCGCGTTCGCAGGCTTGGTGAAGAAGAACGGCGGCTCCCGCTCCGGATCCTTGCCCATCTCCCGGGCATGCGCCGCATAGTTGCGGCCGACGCAGTAGATGCGATTGACGGGAAAGCGCTCGCTGCGGCCTTTCACCTCGACCGAAATCGTCGCGGGCGGCGGTACGACGTATGACATGCAGGGCCCCTTGCGCAGGTCGGCTCATTTGTAAGTTGCCCTTACAGTATAGCATGCCAACGATTTCGTGAAGTGCGGACCGGCCAGACCCTGAATCCGCCTCCGCGCTTCGGGCGCCGGGCACAGGTTCCCGAACTGCGGCAGCCCATGACAGGACCGCAGCGGCGTGAACGCACGCCTACACGCGAAGGAGGGCTGAAAAAAGAACGGGCCGCACTGGGCGGCCCGTTCAATCACATCACTCAGGAACAGTGATCAGGGTGCAACGACCTGCGTTTCCACATGGCCGTTGCGTCGGTACAGCACGAGCACTCCCGATTCGGTGCTGTTCGCATCCGGCACGGTTGCGGTCGTGAGCGGTACCGACACGGACTTCTTCGGCGCCACCGTACCCCACGGCTCGTCGCCAACGGAGTATCGCGGCGTGCCTGGCGTGAAGCGCATGTTCTCCACGAAGTCGGTCAGGCTGCCGGTGAAGTAGTTGTCGAACGCATACACCGAGAACCCGAACGTGGTACCCGGCTGGACACCGACGTTGACTGCACCTGCGGTCGCATTCATCGGCACCGTGAAGATCACGTTGCCTGAATTCAGGTCCGCGTCGGTGTAGAACACGGCAGTCGCGACGCCAGTGGTCAGATTCGCCACGTAGACGAGATTCTGGCCGGTGACCGAGAAGCCGCCGTTTTCCGCGTTGTAGACGACATAGTCTTCGACGCCGTCATTGTTCGAATCGATGTAGATGTCGAACTCTGCCGGATAGTTCGGATGCACGCGCCTGCCGAATGTGCCGATCGCGAACTCGAGATAGTCCGCACCATACACCGCGGCCGGGAGGTGACGCACACCAACCTGCTTCAGATCGATGACTGCGAAGTTGTCGCCAGGCTGCGGCAGATCTGCCGCCGGAACCTGCGGGCTCGTGCCCGTCAGCGAGAAGACTTCGAAATCGCCGTTGCCAACACCCGTGTTGACCAGGTTAAAGAACGTGCCTGTCTTCTTGTTCGTCACCGCTTCTGCGACCGTTGCAGAGGACTTGCGCGGGAGCACATGCCACGGCAACGACAGCTTCTCGCTGCCCGACGTCAACGTGATGTAGCCGTCGTACTCAGGTCCATTCAGAGCCGCACCGTTGCCGCCCTGGAGACCGCCGTTCAACGCCCAATCCGGCAGCTTGCTGCCCTTGATGGTCATCTTCACGACGAAGCTTGCATACGCGCCCGCCCCGACGGTCACGGACGCAGGCATCTGCAGAGTCACAGCACCCGACGCCTCGTCATCGGCGTAGCGGAAGCTGCGCGCGATGCTGTAAGTGCGACGTGAGTTGCTGAAGTTCTGGATCGCGACACGCTGCGACAGCGTGATGCCATCGCGCTCTGCATCGACCTGACCGAAGCTCAATGCCGACGATTGCGACTCGTCGACATACGCAATCGCATTGAGACCGATTGCCCTGTCGACACGCAGTTCGCCCGCACCGATACGCGTAATCGGCGCCAGCCCGCCCGGCAGCAGAGCCGGATTGGTGTACACCGTCGTCTCGGCGCTGTTCATCAGCATCGCCTTGATCTCGAGCGGATAGCGATTCGGATGAGCCTGCAGGAGCAGTGCTGCCGCACCCGAAACCATCGGCGCGGCACCAGAGGTACCGCCGAAGGCCGTTGCGCCATCGCCCGTGCCGACCTGTGCCGAAGTCGATGCGCCGGGCGCGCCGATTTCGGGCTTGATCGTCTGCAGCGCCGAAGGACCGCGCGACGACGTGCTCGCCATGCTGCCCACCAGCGGAATCGAGGAGGCCGGCGAGATCGAGGCGTTGACCACCTGAGCCGCACTCAGACGCGCCTTGATGGCTGTCGACAGGGACTGCTGGATGACCAGCGTCGGAGCGAAGCTGTCGCCACCGCCGAAGGAGAAGCTGACGGCGTCGCCCGGTGCGACGAGACCGATGATGACGCCCGTAGCGCCCGCATCGACCGCATAGTCGACCTTGAGGCTGACGGAGCAGGCGCCACGGTCGATGAGTGCGATCTTGCCGCTCGGATTCGCGAGGATCGGATCCGCCGGTGAGCCGGCCGCCACGCTTCCAGCGGGGCAACCGCGACCGATGTGCACGACATCGCCAGTGACACCAGCACCGACCGGTGCCCACTCGACGGTTGCCGTGTTGCCGTACACACCTGCGATCGACGCCGGTGCGTTGATGACCAGCGGGATGGCCTGCGCGCTCGGAACCTGAGTCTGAGCGACGCTCAGGACCTTCGGACCGATCGACGGGGACCCGACGACATACGGTTTGTTGGAGCCGTTACCAGCGGAGGCGATGACGACGCTGCCGAGATCCACGGCATCTTCGAGTGCAGCCGTCAGGTCGTCCTCGATCATTCCGTAGTCGGAACCGAGGGACAGATGGATGATGTCTGCCGCGTCGTCGAAGTTGCCGTCACCGTCCGGATCGAGCGCGAAATCGACAGCCTTGAGGAGGGCAACACCGTTGCAGGAGGTTGCGACGGCACTGCAGACCTTGACCGCGAGCAGGCTGGCGCCCGGTGCGACACCGACGTGCGTTCCATCCTGGCTCTTGCCGCCAATGATGTCGGCGACGTGCGATCCGTGACCCTGGAAGTCGATCGGATCGGCGTCTTCCGTGCGGGCACCGTTCGGCCACGCTTCACCGACGAAGTCGAAGCCGCCGACGACCTTTGCGGTCGGGAACAGGCCATCGAGTGTCGTCTGCAACGGATCGCCGGGGCCCGCACCATACGCAGCTGCGTAGGCTTCGAGCGTTCCCGGACCACCGAGATTGCGATGCGTGTAGTCGATACCGGAGTCGAGGACGGCGACGGTTACACCCGTGCCGTCGACGCCGGCAGCCTGCACGGTCGATGCGCCGACATAGGGAACGGTTTCGGCAAGGTCGAGCTCATAGTTGATGACCGGGCGCACGGCGGCGACACCGGGCATACCGGCGATCTGCGGGAGCTGTGAAGCATCGACGCGAACCGCGATCGCATTGTGAGCGACCTGCACGCGCGCGAGCTCCTCAGCCCCGACACTCGCCAGGCTGAGCGCCACCTTTTCCTGTTCGGCGCGCAGCGTGCTGCGGCCCTTTTCCATCGCTTCAGCGGCGGAAGCCTTGCTGGCGGCGGTGAGCAACTTCGCTTTTTTCACGCCTGCCTGCTTGGCGATAGCGGCCTTCTGCGCCGCAAGCGAAGGAGTATCCATCGATACCCAGACTTCGACCGACCCGGATGCGGCCTGCAAACGACGATCGAGCTTCTCGACCGTGATGCCGCCGGGGGCTGCTGTGGTGTTGGGTTTCCCGAGAGTGGCGGCCGGCCCCTTTGCCGACGGACTCATCGAGTCGTTGCTGCTGCCGCAGGCTGAAACAATCACTGCGGTTACCGCGAGCGATAGGACTCGCAGTCGTTTGGTTCGACGCATGAAGAATCTCCCCAGTTGGTTTTTTGTGAGCCGCAGTCGCGATGCGACTAAAGCAACTCATGCGACCGATACTGCGCGTCAGTTCATGGAATCGTCAACAGAGAAAATGCTAACGGCCGACGCGATTGCGATGCGAAACCGTCTTCACCGCCGTCGCACCGTCGATCTTCTTTACGCTTTCGATGGCGGCGGGCAACGCGACGGCGATTGCGGTGCGAGTCTGCTGCGTGCGAGCCGACTCGACCGCACCGAACTCGGCGAGTCGGCGCATGACACGATCCTGTTCTTCGAGAAGCCGTTGCCCGAGCGCAGCGCACTGCGGCCCGGCGCGCGGCAGCGATGACAACGCGGGTTCGCTGAGCACGATCCAGGCTTCGAGTATTTCCCGCGAAGCGGATGCGCTTGTGGATGCACCCGTCGATTCGCTCGCGGGCGCTCGATCGGACGCGCATTTAACCTAATCATGAGTCATCCGGCGGCGCGATGTGTAGGTAACTTGAGGTCACAGGTGGACTTTCTTCCGCGAGTGCAGGTTGTCACGCTCGAACGGCGCATGAAACAAGAAACGGAGCCGTCATCTGGATCACGAGTCCGTCCGCCTTGTATTCTCGGCGGATGAAGAAAACCCTCCTCTGCTTCGTCGCTCTCGTCACCACTGCCACCGCTTCGCTCTCCAGCGCCGACACCGATCCGGGAAAGGCCGCCTTCCGCGAGATCTACCAGGAGATGGTGGAAATCGATTCGTCACCCACTACGGGCTCCTGCACCAGGGTCGTTCGCGCCGCCGAAACCCGGCTGCGCGCGGCTGGCTTCACGGATGAAGAAGTGCACGTCGTCATCCCGGAGGGACGCCCCGACGACGGCAACATCGTTGCGCGCATCACGGCGAAGGACGCGAAAAAGAAAGGCGTGCTGCTCCTGGCGCACATCGATGTCGTCGACGCGAAGCGCGAGGACTGGGAGCGCGACCCGTTCAAGCTGATCGAAGAGAACGGCTACTTCTATGGCCGTGGTTCCGCCGACGACAAGGCGATGGCGGCGGTGTTCCTCGATCTTATGATCCGCCTCAAGCAGGAGCGCAATTTCAAACCGGGCCGCGACTTGATCATGGCGCTCACCTGCGGCGAAGAAACCTCCAACCGGGTGAACGGCGTCGACTACCTGCTGAAGAACCGCCGCGAACTGATCGATGCGGCCTTCGCCATCAACGAGGGCGCGGGCGGATTGCTGTCGGACGACGGCAAACCGCTGGCATTGCAGGTACAGGCCGGCGAGAAGATTCACCAGGTCTACTCGCTCGAAGTCATCAACCCCGGCGGCCATTCGTCGCGACCGGTTCCGGACAATGCGATCTATCGACTCGCCGCGGCGACACAGAAAGTCGCCGCCCTCTCCTTCCCGGTCCAGGTGAATCCGGTCGTGCGCGAATACTTCCGCGTGACGGGGCCCATGCTCGGCGGAGAGACCGGCGCTGCGATGAGCGCCGTCGCACAGAACCCCGATGACCAGGCTGCGCTCGCAACCCTGATGAAAGATCCGAGCTACAACGCGGTCGTGCACACGACCTGCGTAGCTACACAGATCGACGGCGGACATGCGCCGAACGCGCTCCCGCAGCGTGCAGCCACGACGCTCTCGTGCCGCGTGATGCAGGGAACGACGCCCGAACAGGTCAAGGAAACGCTCGAGAAGGCGATCGCCGACCCTCAGGTGAAAGTCTCGATCGTGCGCCGGCGCGACGGTTCATCCCCGCCGCAGCTGACGGACGAAGTGATGGGCCCGGTGAAGAAGCAGGCCGCGAAGCAGTGGCCGGGCGTTCCCATCGCGCCGCTGATGAGTGCGGGTGCGACCGATGGACGCTTCCTGATGAATGCAGGCATTCCGACTTACGGGATGAGCGGCATGTTCGCGAAGCCCGGCGAAGCCAACGCGCACGGCCTCAACGAGAAGATCCGCACGCAGTCGCTCTACGACGGCCGCACATTCCTCGAAGGCATCGTGCGCGCGTACGCGAAGTAACCTCCGTCACTCCCGCGAAAGCGGGAGTCCATCTTGATTGTTCGTCACCCCCGCGCACGCGGGAATCCATCCCGGTGCTGAAGATGGATTCCCGCCCGCGCGGGAATGATGGTCGCGTCGCCTCTCCTGCAACTCCTCGACGATCCGCCGGTGTCTCTCTGCATCCAGCTGATACCGCGAGTAACACCACACCGACACCACGGCGAGAATCGCAACGAACGGCCCGTACATCAGCGCGAGCCACACGAGCTTGTCGTGCGACACACCATCGACTGCTATCTGCTGTGCCGTCGGCCAGCCGATCAGCCCGAGCAGGATCCCGGACACGAACTTGCCCAGGCCCGAGGTCGCTTTGTAAGCGACGAGCTGCGCACCGAAGAACACCCCTTCCTGGCGCTTGCCGGATTGCAGCTCGTATTCGTCAGCGACGTCGGCCAGCATCGAGTTGCCGCTCGAGCGCGATTGCACTGTGCCGATGCCCTGCACGATGCGCATCACGCTCAGTGTCATCACGAGCGCAGCCGTTGCAGCCGGCGGCATCCAGCCGAACAGCCAGAGCACGACGGGCAGCATCTGCAGGACCGCGAACCAGGTTGTTCCCCACATGAGCACCGGCTTCTTGTCGAAGCGACCGTGCAATCGCGGCGTGAACGGCGAGCCGAGGAAGTAGCCGACGAAGAGCGCGACGGAGACCCACAGCAACGGCCGGCCGGAAATCTCCCATATATATGTGTTGACGTAGAGCAGCAGCGCGGTGTCGATGCCCACGACCATGTAGATCATCAAAGCGCCCGTGAAGTACCAGCGGAAATTTAGATTGCGAAACGCCTGCAGGGTCTCGGCAAGGATCGCGATTGCCGACATGCGAACACGCCGCGCCGGCTGATGCAGATACGGAATCAAGTGATGCGTGCCTGCTGCGGAGATGAGCATCGCCGCCGACATGATGACCGCGAGCGTCAATGCGAATGACGGATACGCGTCCGTTTCGAGCTGGCCGCGCGGGCCCGCGAAGAACCAGCCGAACGCAATTCCATACACGAGCAGCGAGCCGATCGCGGTGACCGCTTCGCGCCACGATGCGATAACCGTTCGTACCTTGTAGTCCGAAGAAAGCTCGGCGCCGAGCGCCAGATGCGGCACCGTGAAGAATGTCAGTACGACACGCGCCGCGATTCCCGTTCCCGTCAGCCATGCGAACAGCGGCATGTGATCGGCGAGCGGCGCATCGCGCGCCGGCAACAACGACTCGGGCGGCGCGAACAACAGATAGAACGTGATCAGGAACGGCACGATCGCGAGGTACATGAAGAAGTGGCGTCGTCCGAAGCGCGAGCGCCAGCGATCGGACACCGCACCGATCAACGGATCGGTCGCGGAGTCGACGATGAGCGCGATCAGCATCGCGAGTCCCGCGAGCATCGGGTTCATGCCGAGCAGGCTGTTGTAGTAGAAGAGAATGAAGACCGCGAGTGCGAGGTTCTTCATCGACTCGGCGAGCTGGCCGATCGAGTAGAACACTTTGTCGCCGATAGTCAGAACCCGCGTGGTGTTCATGGAGCCGAATCCCCCGATCGTGAGCGCCCTTGTTCGTGCAACAGCGCCTGTCCGTCCAGCATATGCCCCCGCGACAGGGATTGCCGATAGCAGCCGGGTCGAATCGCGATCGCGGTTCAGAAACGTTCTGCTTTGCAGCCCGGATGGCGGCTTTCACGGACGGCACGTGGCCGTCGTGCGGCTATCATCGCGGCCCGCAGTCGAATGGAGACTGGGCATGAACCGACGGTTGTTCGCTCTCGCGCTCGCCGGAATGACGCTGACCGGTTGCGGCAAATCGCTGGCGCCGCCGGCGTCGTCAGATCCGGCCCCTCCCGGCCCCGCATTGGATACAACTGCCGCGCAGGCGCTGCTGACCCCGGATGAGATCCTGCAGTCCATCGCGCTGGCCCACGGCATCCAGGACACCGCCGATACGACCGGGACCGCGGCCCCCCGGGGCGGAACGGACGGGCCGACGGCCTCCCTCGTGGCGACCCGGGCTTCGACATACCTCATCCGCCCTTTTCAGCCTCGCGCCATGGCAAGGCGCGAGGAAAAGGGCACCTATTCGCTGGGAGTTTCGGTTCGCTGAGCGCCGCGGTGCCGGCCCGCCCGGCGGGCCCGGTTCCCTGCCCCGGGACTGCCGGAATACCTGCCGGAATGACCCCGAAACCGGCCCTAAATGGGCCATTTCCTAGGCAAACCCTCACTGCAATACAAATTCCGCTAGAATGCGGCGCCTTTGCCGAAGCGGCAGGTGTGACCCGGGCCGCTTTTCCTGAGAATTCCAGCAAAAACCTCATTGGTATTCACAGGGTTGGCCCCTATTCTCCCCGGCCATTTATGAGCCGGAGAACGGCTTCGCTTTAGTTTTTGGAATCGCCACGGAAACCGCCATGCCCCGTACTACACCCCTTTCTGACATTCGCAATATCGGCATCATCGCCCACGTCGACGCCGGCAAGACGACGACGACGGAACGCATCCTGTACTACACCGGTCGCAAGCACACGATCGTCGACGTGCATGACACGAAGGACCTGAAGTCCTCGACGACGACCGACTACCTCGAACAGGAACAGAAGCGCGGCATCACGATTCAGTCGGCCGCCGTGTCGACGTTCTGGCGCAAGAAGAAGATCAACGTCATCGA
>JACZCZ010219166.1_pt1 | contig 63936 bp, 60 predicted proteins | sample 8641811 | NCBI WGS metagenome assembly JACZCZ01 (sample SAMN15324610, study PRJNA640507) | soil metagenome | isolation source: intercropping peanut in the first line | place: China: Luxin town, Laibin City, Guangxi Province | collected 2019-07-25 | depth 10cm m | reverse complement strand
GAAATCATTGCGCAACGAAGGCGATAGCGGATAGCGGATGGCGGGCAGTCCGCATCCGGAGGTGGGTTTCGGCTCTGTTCTGTCTATTCACCATCCGTTATCCGCTTCAGCTCTTCTGTCTCCACTCGATCAGCGACTTGATAATCAGTGTCAGGACCGCCAGCAGCGTGAGCAGCGAGGCGACCGCGAAGGCACCGACGAAATTGTATTCCTGATACAGGATTTCCACATGCAGCGGCATGGTCGTCGTGAGGCCGCGGATGTGGCCAGAGACCACGGAGACGGCGCCGAACTCGCCCATTGCACGGGCATTGCACAGGATGACGCCGTACAGCAGGCCCCAGCGGATCTTCGGCAGCGTGACGTGGAAGAAGGTCATGATGCCGCCGGCGCCGAGCGTGATGGCGGCTTCCTCTTCGTCGTTGCCCATCTGCTGCATCAACGGGATCAGCTCGCGGGCGACGTATGGGAACGTCACGAACATCGTCGCGAGGATGATGCCGGGCAGCGCGAAGACGATGCTGATGTCGTGCTCCTGCAGCCACAGGCCGAACCAGCCCTGCATGCCGAACAGCAACACGTAGATCAGGCCGGAGATCACGGGCGACACCGCGATCGGCAGGTCGATCAGCGTGATCAGGATGCTCTTGCCTTTGAACTCGAACTTCGCGATCGCCCACGCGGCCGCGACGCCGAACACCGTGTTGGTCGGAACGACGATTGCCGCCGTGATCAGCGTCAGCCGGATCGCCGCAATCGTGTCGGGATCGGCGAAGCTGTTGAAGTACATCTCGAAGCCCTTGCTCAGCGCCGTCGCAAACACCGTGATGAGCGGTGCGAACAACAGGGCCGCAAGGAACAGCAGGGACAGCGTGATGAACGCGCCCTTGATGACGGAGCTGACGAACGTATCACGGCCGGGTCGGCTCGCGATCTCATCGAGCAGCGCCTTGGAAGGTCCACCGGCCATCAGCGCCCCGCCGCCACGTGTCGGCGACGCCCCCAGGTCTGCAGCAGGTTGATGGACAGAAGCATCACGAACGAGATGACGAGCATCAGGAAGCCGATCGCCGCGGCGCCGACGTAATCGAACTGCTCGAGCTTGATGACGATGAGCAGCGGTGCGATCTCGGTCTTCATCGGCAGGTTGCCGGCGATGAAGATGACTGAACCGTACTCACCGACACCGCGCGCGAAGGCCATCGTGAATCCTGTGAGCAACGCGGGCGTCACCGTCGGCAGAATGATGCGCCGGAAGATCGTGAAGCGTCCCGCGCCCAGGGTTTCCGCCGCGTCTTCGAGATCGCGCTGCACTTCGACCAGCGCCGGCTGAACCGATCTCACGACGAACGGCAGGCCGATCAGCGTGAGAGCGACGACGACCCCGATCCACGTGTAGGCCACCTTGATGCCGAACGGCGCGAGGTGTTCGCCGATCCAGCCGTTCTCCGCGAAAACCGCGGTCAGCGCGATACCGGACACCGCGGTCGGCAACGCGAACGGCATGTCGATCAGCGCATCGATCAGCTTGCGGCCCGGAAAGTCGTAACGCACCAGCGTCCAGGCAATGACGAACCCGAAGATGCCGTTGAGCGTCGCCGCCAGCAGCGACGCACCGAAGCTCAGGCGAAACGACGCGAGCACGCGCGGATCGAACAGCACGTTCAGGAAATCGTCCCAGCCCATCGTCGCCGTCTTCATCACGAGCGCCGCCAGCGGGATGAGCACCAGCGCGCAGAGGAAGAAGACGGAGAAGCCCAGGGTCAGGCCGAAGCCAGGAAGGATGGAGGGTTGGCGGAAAGTGGAGGGCATGGGGAATGGCTACTGGCGGCTGGCCACTGGCAACTGGCCAGAGGTTTGATACCAGCCGACGCTGGCCTGCTCATTCGCCAGCGGCGCAGCTTGGCCCTCACGTTCCGGAGCGGGCCTCGGAATCTGGCCAGCAGCCAGTAGCCAGTTGCCAGTTGCCGCTCTCACTGCGCCCCCGCCTGATAGATGCGATCGAACACGCCGCCATCCGCAAAGTGCTTCGCATGCGCCGCGCTCCAGCCACCGAAGACTTCATCGATCGTGAACGTCGGCAGCGGCGGGAACTGCTCGCTGTACTTCGCGAGGATCTCCGGCTTGCGCGGACGGAAATAGTGCTTGGCCGCGAGCTCCTGGCCCGCATCCGAGTAGAGGTGCTGCAGATACGCCTCGGCGATCTGACGTGTCCCGCGACGATCGACAACGGTATCGACGACGGCGACAGGCGGCTCCGCGAGAATCGTGATGGAGGGAATCACGATCTCGACCTTGTCCGGGCCGAGTTCCTTGAGAGCGAGCAGAGCCTCGTTCTCCCAGGCGATCAGGACATCGCCGATCTCACGCTGTACGAACGTATTCGTCGCACCGCGCGCGCCGCTATCGAGCACCGGTGCGTGACGATAGATTTCTCCAACGAACTTTTCCGCCGCGGATTGCGCCTGTTCCACCTGTGCGGCACTTGCGGGATCGTCGAGCTTCGACCAGTCGCCGAGCTGACGATGCAGCTCGTAGCCCCAAGCCGCGAGATAATTCCAGCGTGCTCCGCCGGACGTCTTCGGGTTCGGCGTTATTACGCTCACGCCTTCGCGCACGAGATCGGGCCAGTCGCGAATCTGCTTCGGATTGCCTTTGCGCACCAGGAATACGATCGTCGACGTGTACGGCGCGCTGTTGCTGGGGAAGCGCGTCTGCCAGTTGGCGCCGAGCCGCTTGCCCTTCTCCTGGATCGAGTTGATGTCGTAGGCGAGCGCGAGTGTCACGACATCTGCGTCGAGCCCGTCGATCACTGCGCGAGCCTGGCTGCCCGAGCCGCTGTGCGACTGTTTGATCGTGACGCGCTGCCCCGTCTGCTGCTGCCATTGGCGCGCGAAATCCTCGTTGAAGTCTCTGTAGAGCTCGCGCGTCGGGTCGTAGCTGACATTGAGCAGCGTGACGCTCTTGTCGTCGGAGGAGCCACAGCCGGCGAAGGCGAGGATCGACAACAGCACGAGCGCCGTGCGCATGGATCGGGAGAGGTTCATCGTTCGTTCGCTCCGCTGGAACCCGCCGGCCGATAGACGACCATGAGCGCGAACGGCGGCGGCGTGGAAAAGAGCGCCGCGAAGCTCTGATGCAGGTCGACGAGATCGGAAATGCCCAGGATCAGCATCTGGTCAGGCGCATCGTTCAGCTGCCGGCGCAGTTCTTCGGCAGCGGCACCGAACCGCAACTCGGTGCGCATTTCGAGACCATGCATCGCCTGCGCTTCGGAGCGTGCATCGAGCAATGTGCGCATGCCGACTGGCCGCTGCGTGTCCGATGCGCCCTCCGGCAGGATGCCCACGTAAACCGCTTCGGCCGAAACATGTCGCAGCAAGCTCGCCGCGACCGCCAGCGTCGGTCGACGGGCCGCGTCGTTCGCCCAGTGAATGAGAACGCGCTGGGGCGGCAGCAACTGCTCCGGGAGAACGAGAACTTCAGCCGCGCCATTGCGCAGCAGCCATTCGACCTGTTTGGCGGTATGCGCACCCGGTGTGACGACGGCGACACCGGAGATGGGCGTTTCGGCATCTGTGCCGCCGGCAAGTGCGGGTTCCGTGCGCGTCGCGATGCGCGTCTTCATGCGGCTCGCGAGTTCTGTCAGGAAAGGATGCGAGGCCAGGCGTTCCGCGGCGGCTTTCTGCGAGGCACACACGGTGTAACTCGACAACGGCGTCGGCAACACGTGAATTCTGCGCACGCCAAGCGCGACCGATTGTCCGAGCGTCACCGGGAACGTGCGCTGCTCGTGCTGGGTCCGCGTCACTTCGAGCATCGCAGTACTCGTCGCGGCGTCGCCGGGCGGTGTGATCTGCGCTTGCGCGGCGCCATTGGTCAATCGCACGCGCAGCCGCTCGAGCGCGCCGGTGAACACCATTTCCTCGACGACGCCGAGTCCCATGTAATTGACGCGCAGATTGTCACGTGTCGGCGCAAGCTCGATCTCTTCCGGACGAAGCACTGCAACGACTTCGTGCTCGCGCGTGCCTTCGATCTTTTCGAGTGCGCGAATGTTCACGGGCGTGGCGCCGAAGCGAATGCCCTGCGCGGTCTGACGCGCCAGCAGCAGATTCGCGGCACCGAGGAACGTCGCGACGAACCGGGTTGCAGGTCGTGCGTACAGTTCGTCGGGCTTGCCGCATTCGAGCAGCCGGCCGAGATTCATGACGCCGATGCGATCCGCGAGCGCGAACGCTTCTTCCTGATCGTGGGTCACCAGCACCGTGGTGATGTTCAACTCGCGCTGCACTTGCCGGATCGTGCGGCGCAGTTCCTCGCGGATCTTGGCATCGAGCGCGCCGAAGGGCTCGTCGAGCAGCAGCACCTGGGGCTTGTGAGCCAGCGCGCGTGCGACCGCCACCCGCTGCTGCTGGCCGCCGGACAACTGCGTCGGCAGCCGATCGTCCATTCCTTCCAGCGCGACCAGCCGGAGCAGTTCCTTGCGACGCGCCAGCCGGTCGGCGGCTTTCATGCGGCGCACCCGCAAGGCAAACTCGATGTTGTCGCCGACGGTCATGTGCCGGAACAGCGCGTAGTTCTGGAACACCAGCCCGACGCCGCGCTGGCGGGCGGAAATATGCGTCACATCGCGGCCATGCAGCGCGATCCGACCGTGATCGACCCCCGTCAACCCAGCGATGGCGCGCAGCAGCGTGCTCTTGCCGCTGCCGCTGGGACCGAGCAGTACGAAGAACTCGCCTTCGCCGACATCCACCGAGACGTCGTTGACTACGGGCGAGCCCTGATACCGTTTGGTGACTTGATCGAGGGTAATGGACATAGGGACGGCACTTTAGCGACCCGCGGGTAGTAAGGTCAGTCTCTGTCCGGTGACAAAACGGTTATAGAGGAGTGATCCGCCGATAACACTGCGGACGCTGGACGGGCGGTTGACCGCAGGCCGTCGACGGTCGACAGTCCGAGTGTCCTTGCAAACGCCCAACCGGACGAACGCTCAACGATGCCACTGCCTCCCTACGAAAAACTCGGCGCCTTCTACCTCGGCCGCGAAGTCGACCCGGCGACCGGGGCGGACAAACCCGATCTCCTCTTATATGACTCCCGCGACCTGACGACCCACGCGGTCTGTGTGGGCATGACCGGGAGCGGCAAGACCGGCCTGTGCCTCTCGCTGCTCGAAGAGGCGGCGATCGACGGCATCCCGGCCATCGCGATCGACCCCAAGGGAGACATCGGCAATCTGCTGCTGACCTTCCCGCAACTGCGACCGGAGGACTTCGAACCGTGGGTCGATCCCGGTGAGGCTGCTCGCAAGGGTCAGACGACCCAGGCCTACGCTGCAACGACCGCTGAAACATGGCGCAAGGGGTTGGCCGACTGGGGCCAGGACGGCGAGCGGATCCAGCGCTTCCGCGATGCCGCAGATGTGGCGATCTATACGCCGGGCAGCACGACGGGCCGGCCGCTGTCCGTACTCCGTTCCTTCTCCGCGCCACCCGCCGAGTTGCGACAGGACCCGGGCGCTCTGCGCGAGAGGATCGCATCGACCGTCGCCGGGCTCCTGAGCCTGATCGGTGTCGATGCCGATCCTCTGCAGAGCCGCGAGCACATCCTGCTTTCCACGCTGCTCGATCAGGCATGGAGCGCCGGTCGCGATCTCGATCTCGCTGCTTTGATCCAGAGCATCCAGAAGCCCGGGCTCGACAAGATCGGCGTCTTCGATCTCGAAACGTTCTATCCAGCGAAGGAACGCCTGCAGCTCGCGATGTCGCTCAATAACCTGATCGCAGCGCCAGGCTTTGCAGCGTGGATGGAGGGTGAGGCACTCGACGTGCAGCGATTGCTCTACACCGATGCCGGCAAGCCGCGTATTGCCATCATCTCGCTTGCGCACCTCGGCGATGCGGAGCGCATGTTCGTCGTGACGCTGCTGCTCGGCGAAGTGGTCGCATGGATGCGCCGGCAGTCGGGTACGTCGAGCCTGCGTGCATTGCTCTACATGGATGAAATCTTCGGCTACTTTCCGCCGACGGCGATGCCGCCGTCGAAGCAGCCGCTGCTGACGCTCATGAAGCAGGCACGCGCTTTCGGTCTTGGGGTCGTTCTCGCGACTCAGAATCCGGTCGATCTCGACTACAAGGGCCTGTCGAACGCGGGGACGTGGTTCATCGGCCGGCTGCAAACCGAACGCGACAAGGCTCGCGTCATCGAAGGCCTGCTCAGTGCCGGCGAGGGCCTCGATAAGGCGCAGCTCGACAGTCTGCTGGCGAATCTGACGGGCCGGGTCTTCCTGATGCGCAATGCGCACGACGATGCGCCAGCGCTGTTCCGCACACGATGGGCGCTATCGTACCTGCGCGGTCCGCTCACGCTGCCGGAGATCGCAAAATTGACGCCGTCGCAGCCAGTGCAACAGCGTGCAGCCGCAGGCGCACCGAGGGCCGCGACTTCGGAAGCAGCGACTGCAGCCGCGGGCACGAGCAAACCTGTGGTTCCGGCAGGCATCGACGAGTATTACCTGCAACGTTCCTCGGGGGGCGCGTGGACGCCGCATCTGCTCGGAACCGCGCGCATGCACTTCGTGAATGCGCCAGCTGGCATCGATGTCTGGGAAACACGTTCGTACCTGTTGCCTATGGAAACCGACGATGATCCGGACTGGACCCGCGCCGAGTCCGCTGCCGACCTCAGCGATCAACTGAAGAAAACCGCGACGGATGGCGCGTACGCAGAGGCGCCTGCCGCGTTGCTTCGCGCGCAGAACTACAAGGCGTGGGAAAAGCAGCTCGAAGGCTACATCTACGAATCCGCAGGTCTCGACATCTTCCGCTGTCCGTCGATTGGTGCAACCTCCGCCGCTGGCATGACCGAAGCCGACTTCCGGTCCCGTATCGCCCTGGGCCTGCGAGAGAAGCGTGATGCGGCTGTCGAAGCGCTACGGAAGAAGTATGCGCCCCGCCTCACGACGCTCGAGGATCAGATTCGTCGCGCCGAAGACCGCGTCCGGCGGGAAAGCGCGCAACTGTCGGAACAGAAGATGTCGACTGCCATTTCCGTCGGCACTTCCATTCTCGGCGCACTCCTTGGCCGCAAGAAAATCAGCGTCGGGAACGCAGGTCGCGTAGGCACCGCCGCTCGCAGCGCCGGCCGCATCGGCCGCGAAAGCGACGACGTCAACCGCGCGAACGAGAGCCTGGAAGTGATCAAGCAGCGCTACACGGATCTGAGCAACGAGTTCGAACAGGAATCGGGCCGGCTGCAGGGCGAGTTCGACCCTGCCGCAGCGGTCGTCGACCGGGTTCAGGTGAAGCCGCGCAAGGCGGACATCGATGTGACGAAGCTGGCGCTCGTGTGGGTGAGATGAGCGTGATGGGTGACGGGTGACGTGTGACGGGCAAGAGCTTGGCGTCTTTCTGACACGTCACTCGTCACTCGTCACTCGTCACCCGTCACTGGTCTTCCCTCATCCGTCACCCCTTCCTCAATCCGTCGCCACGCGCTGTCCCGGCTGCTCCGTGAAGATCAGCTCGACACGACGATTCTGCTGACGGCCCGCAGCGTTGTCGTTGCTCGCGACGGGGAAGCTTTCGCCCTTGCCGGTGGCACTGATCTGATCGCCGGATACGCCGCGCTCCATCAAAGCAGCTTGCACGGACATCGCGCGGTTCTGCGACAGCTGCTGGTTGAACTCATCGGTCCCGACGCTATCCGTGTGACCTTCGATCGTCACCTTGCGGGCGGGATCTTCCTTCAGAGCATTGGCGAGCCGATCCACCGTCGCATAGGCACCCGGCTTCAACGTCGACTTGCCGGTATCGAACAGCACATCGCCGAGCGTCAGAACGATGCCGCGGTCGGTCTTCTTCGCCTTCAGGTCGGCGAGCTCCTGCTCGAGGCTCTGCGCACGCTGGCGCTGCGCCTCGGCTTCGCGCTCACGCGACTGGGCGAGGACCTGCGTGCGCTCTGCTTCGCCCTTCGCGATCTCATCCTTCGCCTGCGCTTCAAGGATCTTTTCGTTCGCGATCTGGGCGTTGAGCGAAGCCACGGTGGCTTCATAACGGATGTCCGCTTCCTTCTCCCCCTTCTCCATCAGGCGATTCGCCGAATCGAGCGCCTTGCGTGCGTTCGAAACGTTCTCGGCCGCGACGCCGGCACGTGGCGACTGCTCAACCTGCGGAACCACTGCCCGCGCGGTCTCGAGCTCAGAAATCGGCTTGTCGGGTGTCGAGCTGCAAGCCCCGAGCACCGCAGCCACCGCTACAGCGAGTGCGGCGCGGGGCATCAGATAGGATATGCGTTTCATGATCGGAACCTCTTCGAATGGGAATTCGGTAGCTCTCAGCGTGGCGTCGTACTCGCGCGATCCGCTTCCTGTCGCAGCGTCTGGATGGAAGCGAGCAGCTCGTCTGCCGCTTTGCGTGCACTTGCGTTCTGCGCCTTCGCGACCGCGAGCTGAGCGTTGAGCTCCGCCTGGTTCGCATAGCGCTGTGCGGTCGTCTCGTTCTTGTCCGCGAGGGCCTTCTGCGCCTGAGCGTAGTTGTCCTTCGCCTGCTGCAGTTCAATCGCGCCGGCTTCCGACCTGCCGATCGAGGCTTCCGCCTGCTTCACGGCCGTCTCGCTGCGTGCGACCTGCTGCTTCGTCATTTCTGAAACGCCGCCGCATGCGCTCAAACAAACGAGCGCCACTGCACCGGCTACAAGAGATCCGAACGATGTGTTCATGATGCGTCTCCACTGATAGGCGCTTCGCCCACACACGCCAGTTGAAAAATTTAGGGGTTATTCACCGATTTCTGCAGGCTTGAACGCACACTGCACAGAAGGGGTTCCACTTGCGACTGCGCGTGAATATGCTGATTCCGCCGTATGTCTTCCGGCTCTGCGCGATCGTCGGTAGAGTGCGGACATCCAGCCGGTTTCGATGGGATAGGCATGAGTCGATTACAGACATCGCGGGTGACTTCGATCCTCGCGCTCGCGCTGCTCGCAGCAGCAACGATCGGCGGGTGCAGCTCGCACGTGTCGGAGCCAGTCATCGGGCGTTATCGCGCAGTTCTCGAATTGCCGGGCGGCGAAGCACCGTTCGGCCTCGACATCGCACGCGAGGACGATAAGACGGTTCTGTATCTGAGCAACGGCACCGAGCGCACGCGCGTTGCGAACGTGACGGTGAACGATGGCGAGCTCTCGGCCGTGTTTCCCGGCTACGAAAACACGCTGCAAGCGAAACTGTCGCGAGACGGACTGGAGGGCAATGTCACGCTGATCAAGGCGGGCGGCGTCGAACAGGTGATTCCATTCAAGGCGAAGCTCAACGAAACGTGGCGGTTCTATCCCGAATCGCTGACGGACAACGCCGACGTCGCGGGCCGATGGGAAGTCACGCTGACGGATAGCGAAGGCACTGCGACCAAAGCCGTGGCACTGCTCGAACAATCGCACGATCGCGTAACCGGTACAGTGATGACGCCGACGGGGGATCACCGCTTTCTCGAGGGTCAGATTCACGGCAACGAGCTGCAGCTCTCGACGTTCGCCGGCGGCCTCGCTTATCTCTACAGGCTGCGGGTCGTCGACGGCGCGCTGCAGGGCGATTACTGGCAGGGCCTGAAGAGTCACGAGAAGGTCGCCGCGAACCGCAACGACAATGCCGAGCTCGACCACATCGAGACGACGCTCAGATCCGATGACCGTTTCAACTTCACGTTCAAGGACGTCGATGGCAAGGACGTCTCGCTGAATGACGAACGCTTCCGGAGCAAAGTCGTCGTCGTGACGCTCGGCGGTACCTGGTGTCCGAACTGCCACGACGAAGCTGCATTCCTCGTTCCCTACTACCGGGAGACTCAGGCAAAGGGCTTCGAAGTGATCGCCCTCATGTTCGAGCGCCATGGTGAGTTCGAGAAGGCGGCCGCCGCTGTGCGTGGATTCCGTCGCGACCTCGGCATTCCCTACACGACACTCATCGCCGGTGTTGCCGACGACGAGGATCCAGAGCGCAAGCTGCCGACGCTCAGCGGTGTCTACGGGTATCCCACGGCGATCTTCGTCGATCGCACCGGGCGCATCCGCAAGATCCACACTGGATTCTCAGGGCCGGCGACGGGCAGGCACTATGACGAACAGATTGCCGACTTCAAGACGCTGGTCGAACAGTTGCTGAAGGAGCCGCCGACGGCGTCCTAGTCATCTGCCGAGGTCGCGGTCATGGCATTGCGTGCAGGACTCATCGGATTCGGGCTGGCGGGCCGCTATTTCCATGCGCCGCTCATCGAAGCGGCAGGCTTGGAACTGAGCGCCGTCGTCACGAGCCGCGCGAAAGATGTCCGCGAGAACTATCCGCGCGCCGCCGTCATCGGCTCAGCGGATGCGCTGATCGCGAGCGATGACATCGACATCGTCGTCATCGCATCGCCGAATCAGTTCCACTTCCCGCAGGCGCGCGATGCCATGCTGGCGGGCAAGCATGTCATCGTCGACAAACCGCTGAGCATCACTGCAGCGGAAGCAGAATCACTCGCTGACCTCGCTCGCAGCCGCAACGTCAAGCTCGCCGCTTTTCAGAACCGACGCTGGGACAGCGACTTCCTGACGATCCAGTCCCTGCTCGCGCGTCAGCAACTCGGCGAGGTCGTCTTCTATCGTGCGCGATGGGACCGTTTCCGCCCCGCTGTCGCAGACCGCTGGCGCGAGCGCCCCGAGCCCGGCGGCGGGATTCTGTATGACCTCGGCTCGCATCTCATTGACCAGGCGCTCTGTCTGTTCGGCAAGCCGGACTGGCTCACGGCGGATGTCTTCATGCAACGCAAGGGCGCTGCAGTCGACGACGGTTTCGAGATCCTGATGGGCAAGGGTGCGCTTCGCATTTCCCTCGGCGTCAGCTCCCTCGCCTCCGATGGCGATTGGCGCTACTGCCTGCACGGCACGAGCGGCTCCTTCTTCAAGCGCGGCCTCGATCCCCAGGAAGAGCAGCTTCGCGCAGGGATACTTCCTTCGGCCGCGTCGTTCGGCGTCGAGCCTGAAAACCGCTGGGGCACTCTGACGAAGGACAGCAGGTCACAGACGATCGAATCCGCGCGCGGCACGTGGGTGCAGTTCTATGAACGGATGCGCGGCGCAATCGAGAACAATGGTCCTGAGCCGGTGACGGCGAGCGAGGCGGCGCTGATTCTGACGGTCATCGAGGCGGCGCAGCGCAGCAGCAGCGAGGGGCGACGCATCGATCTTTGAAGCCCGCCGGAGGTCATGGCTTCACCGATCCTGGCGGGCGGTTTATTCTTGTTCGATTACCGGCTCACCTGCGAACAAACCATGCCCTCCTTCGACATCGTCTCCGAGCTGAACGCGCACGAGGTCTCCAATGCGCTCGATCAGGCCAGCCGTGAGGTCTCCACGCGGTTCGACTTCAAGGGAACCAACGCCAAGTTCGAACTGAAGGAGTTCGTCATCACGATGACGGCGCAGGCCGACTTTCAGTTGAAGCAGATGCTAGACATCCTGCGCCTCAAGCTCAGCAAGCGCGGCATCGACGTGATGTGCATGAAGATCGACGATCCGGTCATGAGCGGCCAGACGGCCAGGCAGGTCGTGACCCTGAGAGAGGGCATCGACACGGAACTCGGCAAGAAGATCCAGCGCCTGATCAAGGATTCGAAACTGAAAGTCCAGGCCGCGATCCAGGACAAACAGGTCCGCGTCACGGGAAAGAGCCGTGATGAGTTGCAGGAGACGATCGCCCTGATCCGGGGGGCGAAGCTGGAGTTGCCCTTTCAGTTCACGAACTTCAGGGACTGATGTTCTTCGAGTACGCCCGCCACTCCTTCCCGACGATCAACCTGGCGCCACGCGTGAACGTCATGTATGACCACGCCCACTGGACCAGCACGATCACGCGATTGCGGAAGCCGCTGAGGCGGTAGATGTGAACGAGCAGCCAGACCCACCAGGCCATCCAGCCTGAGAGCTTGAAGCCGAAGATTTCGCAGATGGCACGGCTGCGGCCGATCGTTGCGAGCTGCCCGAGGTTGCGATATCGGAATACAGGTCGCGCGCGGCCGCGAAGATCGTTGTGAATCATGTCAGCGGCGTAGATGCCCTGCTGCATCGCTACGAGCGCGACGCCGGGCAGGGGTTTGCCATCCTCGCCTGCGCTGTGTGCGAGATCTCCAGTAATGAACACCTCGGGATGACCGGGTACCGTGAGATCGGGGTTTACGACGACACGGCCGACCGAGTCGAGCGGCACGCCGAGCGTTCGTCCGATATCGGCCGCACGCACACCAGCAGCCCACAGCACGGTCGATGCGTTGATCTGTTCGTTGCCGATCACTACGCCTTCGCTGCTGACATTCGTTACGCGCGCAGCAGTCCAAACCTGCACACCCAGCGATTCCAGATCGCGCATGGCGCGTGCGGCCAGTTTCGCATCGAAGGAAGGCAGAATCCGCGGGCCGGCTTCGACGAGCATGACCCGGGTCTGCCGCGGATCGATGGCTCGAAAGTCCCGTGCGAGCGTATAGCGACTCATCTCGCCGATTGCGCCTGCGAGCTCTACGCCTGTCGGTCCACCGCCAACGACAACGAACGTCAGGTGACGGCGACGGACGTCCGGATTGCTCTCGCGCTCTGCTGCTTCAAAGGCCTCGAGAACGCGGCGACGGATTTCGGTCGCTTGGGGCAGGTTCTTCAGACCTGGCGCGTGCGCCTCCCATTCCTCGTGGCCGAAGTACGCGTGCTGGGCACCGCACGCGAGCAGCAGATAGTCGTATGGAAACTCGCCGCTGTCCGTGACGACACGCTTCGATGCAAGATCGATTCGTTCCGCGCTCGCCTTGATCACCCGCGCATTGCCGCGGGAAAGCAGGCTGCGGATCGGCGCCGCGATCTCCGCCGGGCTGAGCGCAGCCATCGCAACCTGGTAGAGCAGCGGTTGAAAGAGATGATGGTTTTCACGGTCGATGACCGTGATGTCGACATCCTTGAACTTGCGCATGCAACGCGCAGCGTTCAGTCCGGCGAAGCCTGCGCCGACGATGACGATCTTCTTCAAGGGATCACCCCGCTTCGCTTTGAACGCCGTTCATCCGCGCTCGCGCCCATTCGAGCACCGGCTCGACGCGCGGCGAAACCAGTTTCATGGCGCCATCGAAGTCGACCCAGCGATACTCGTTGTGCTCCGGTCGACCCAGCTCTTCGATCACGGGCAGCGTGACATCGGCGGTACGGGTGCGAGCGACGTAGTAACGGGCAACCTTGCCGCGGCTGTAAGGACCGGTCTCGGTGTGATCCTGACCCCAGACGAATTCGAGGTCTTCGATGAGCGATTCTTCGCGGACTTCGCGGATCGCGGCAGCAAGCGGCTCCTCACCGGATTCCACCATTCCCTTCGGAAAATCCCAGTGATTGAAGGCACGCAACAACAGGAAGCGCCAGCCGTCGGAGGTCTCTCGCGCGACCACCACGCCGGCAGACAGTCTCGTGGTACGGGGCATGAGGCCATTATAGCGGAGGGCATGGCGGAAGGTCTGCGCCACTCGAGGCGCAACTGCGCCATCGACGAGCCGCTGCGGCAATCACGGATGCATACCGGCCGCGCTCCCCGGCGGCGACTGCGTCAATCGTCCTGCGGGTTTCCATAGGGTGCGGCTATCGCGCATCCGTGGCATGATGCCGCTGGCTCATACCCAGGAACTTGCCGCCGATTCCCCAATGAATCTCCGCGATCTGAAGTACTTCGTGGCGCTGGCCGACACGCGCCATTTCGGCAAGGCGGCCGAGCGCTCGTTCGTCAGCCAGCCGACGCTGTCGGCCCAGATCAAGAAGCTGGAAAACTATCTCGGTGTACAACTGATCGAGCGGCAGCCCCGCAAGGTCACGCTGACCGAAACGGGGCTGAAGATCCTGCCGGTCGCGCGCCGCATCCTGCAGGAAAGCGAAGAGATCGTTTCGCTCGCACGGCATGAACACGACCCGCTCGCCGGCAAGCTCAAGGTCGCGCTCATTCCGACCATCGGCCCGTACCTGCTGCCGTTGATCACGCGGAAGCTTCGCAAGCAGCTGCCGCGCCTCAAGCTCATGCTTTATGAGTACCAGACCAACCCGCTGCTCGATCGCTTGCGCGACGGCGAGATCGAGCTCGGCATTCTCGCGCTGCCCGTGCCTCATGACGGACTCGAGACGCGTCCGTTGTATGAAGAGCCGTTCACGGTCGCTGTTCCGAACCAGCACGCCCTCGCCAAGCGCAACAACGTCAAGCTCGACGATCTCAGCGGCGAGAATCTGCTGCTGCTCGAGGACGGCCATTGCCTGCGCGATCAGGCGCTCGACGTGTGCAGCAAGATCGACGTGAAAGAAAGCGAGGACTATCGAGCGACGAGCCTCGAGACGTTGCGCCAGATGGTCGCCGCCGGACTCGGCATCACGCTGTTGCCGGAGCTCGCGACCCGCGGTCCGTTCGGCTCCGGACATGGGCTCACCGTCAAATCGTTCGCTCGACCCGTGCCGACACGAACCGTCGGCGCGGTCTGGCGCAAGAGCAGTGCCCGCTCAGCGGCAATCGATGCGGTCTGCGAGATCATCCGTACGACGATGCAGGAGTGATTCGATGCGAAAGCGCATGGCCGGGTTTGCGATGCTCGCCCTGGCGGCGTGTACTCAGTCGCCGCAGTCCGGTATCGAAGTGAAGGATGCCTGGTCCCCAGCCGCGCCGCCGGGTGCGGCCGCCATTGCGGTGTATGCCAGGATCGTCGTGCACAAGGATGACACGCTGCTGAGGGTCACTTCTTCCCGCGCTTCCGTTGCCGAAGTCCATAACACATTCGAAGAGGGCGGCATGATGCGGATGCGGCCGGTCGGGAAGCTCGACGTGAAGCGCGGCGAAGCCGTGAGTCTCGAGCCTGGCGGCATGCACCTGATGCTGATGGGCGTGAGCGAACCGCTTGCCCCGGGCGCTGCGCTGGACGTGACGTTTCACTTTGCGAACGCGGGTGATGTGACGGCGACCGCCGAGGTCACTCCACCGGGCGAACACTCGCACTGAGGACTCTCTTGCTGTGAGTCCCACTTCAGCGGGACTGTCAGGTCGAAGGCTCCTCCCGCTATCGCGATGACGTCCGGCTGAAGCCGAACCCACAGGAAGAGCCGCATCCTCTTCCTTCCGCACCAGCCGCTATCCGCTTCTCTCCGTGTCATCTCTCCGTCATCGTTCCGTCACACGCCGTCCCTAGCGTGCCCTCGCCGAAAAACACTTGCGAGGGGCATCTCCATGAAGGCTTTCCTGTCCGCACTGGCGCTCGGCGCCACTGCGCTACCCGCGGCCGCGTCCGGCGCGTACGGACTGACGCTCGAGCCGCTCGATACCTATGAATCCGGCATCTTCGCAGAGGGCGCTGCGGAAATCGTTGCCTGGGACGGCTACACACGGCGCATCTTCGTCGTGAACGCCGCGGCGGTGACGGTCGACGTTCTCGATGGCTCGAAGCCGAGTAATCTGCGCAAGATCGATGCGATCGACGCCTCGGCCTTCGGCGGCTCGGCGAACAGCGTTGCAGTTCATGGCGATCTGCTGGCGGTCGCGATCGAATCCGATGACAAGCAGGCCAACGGCCTCGTGGCCCTCTATCGAACGAAGGATCTCAAGCTGCTGAACACGGTTCCTGTCGGCGCGTTGCCCGACATGGTCACGTTCGACGAAAGCGGTCGCTACATCCTGGTTGCCAATGAAGGCGAGCCGAACGCCGACTACAGCGTCGATCCGGTCGGCTCGGTCAGCATCATCGACCTGAAACGCGGCGCCAGGCACGCAACGGTCCGTCATGCGACGTTCGATGCATTCAACGACAGGGCGGATGAACTGCGAGCGGCGGGCATTCGACTCTACGGCCCTGGTGCAACTGTGGCCCAGGAGGTCGAGCCTGAGTACATCACGACTTCCGGCGGCAAGGCGTACGTAACGCTGCAGGAAGCGAATGCCGTCGCCATCGTCGATATCGCCCGTGCAACCGTGACGAAGATCCTGCCGCTCGGCTACAAGAATCACAGCCTGCCTGGCAACGGCCTCGATCCGAGCGATCGTGACAATGCCGTGGCGATCGCGAACTGGCCGGTGTTCGGCATGTATTCGCCCGACGCCATCAATTCGTACCGGTATCGCGGCAAGACCTATCTCGTCACGGCGAACGAGGGTGACACGCGGGCCTACGACACATTCAACGAAGAAGTACGCGTCGGCGCGAGCTCAGTGAAGCTCGATGCAATGGCCTTCCCGAACGCATCGGCACTCAAGGCGAATGCGGCGCTGGGCAGGCTCACCATCACGAACACGGTGGGCGACACCGACGGCGATGGCGACTACGATGCGCTGTACGTGCCGGGCGGCCGCTCCTTCTCGATCTGGAGCAGCGACGGCAAGCAGGTGTTCGACAGCGGCAGCGACTTCGAATCGATCACTGCGAATCTGCTGCCGGGTGCTTTCAACAGCAACCACGATGAACAGCCGAGCGCCGACACGCGCAGCGACAACAAGGGACCGGAACCCGAAGGCCTGGCCGTCGGCGAATACCTCGGTCGCACGTATGCTTTCGTGGGTCTCGAGCGGACCGGCGGCGTCATGATCTATGACATCACCAATCCGCGCGATGTCTCCTTCGTCGACTACGTGAATCACCGCGACTTCACCGTGCCGGTGTGCATCACCGACGACGAAGACGAATGCGTCGCCTCGAATCCGGCAGCCGGTGACCTGGGACCGGAAGGTCTGACGTTCGTGCCGTGGGACTGCAGCCCGACCGGCCGGCCGTTGCTGATCGTCGGCAATGAAGTCAGCGGTTCGACGACGGTTTACGAACTGCGGATGGCAAAGAAATAGCGAAGAAAGGCCTCGACTCTTGCTGTGGGTCCGGCTTTGGCCGGACCCACAAGACCCGGCTTTCTGGCTGATGACTAAGCTGGCAGACGGGCTGGCGGGCTCCCCCCCGATTTGCCGGACCCAGCCTGCCACCTATATATAGAGGGCTCATTTCCGTCCGAGCCCTGCGATGTCCAAAGCCGCCAACCCGCCCAGCATCGGCGACCTGCACGACGAACAGATCGTCGCCCTGCTGCGCACGGGGGCACACGCCGCGCTGCTTTCCGCCTACTTCGGCGACGTCGCCTATCGTGAACTTAGCCAGCTGGCACGACTTGCTGCGATTCGTCGCAATGAAACCGGCGATCCCGTACTCATTCTTCCCGGCGTGATGGGGTCTCGCCTGGAGGACGTGAGTTCATCGCCGGCCTCCCTGATCTGGTTGCATCCTGCCGCGGTCGGCGAAGGCATGCTGTCGCAACTCGCGCTGCCGGGATCGCAGTCGACGCGCGCCGTCGGCGTGATGCTGCCGGGATACCTCAAGCTGAAGCTCTCTCTCGAGAGCGCCGGTTTCCGTCCGCTCTTCCATCCGTTCGACTGGCGTAAGGATCTGCTCACGCTCGGCGACGAGCTGCTCACGGCGATAGAGAAGTTCAGAAGCCCGGTCGCCGTCGTCGCACACAGCATGGGTGGGCTCGTCGCGCGCGCAGCACTGCGCAAGGACAAATCGCGTCGCATTGCGAAGCTGATCCAGCTCGGCGCGCCGAATCGTGGATCGTTTGCGCCGGTGCAGGCCCTTCGCGCCGTCTATCCGACCGTTCGCAAGATTGCTGCGCTCGATTTTCGTCACACGGCCGAGGAGCTGGCTCGCGATGTGTTTCGCACTCTCGCTGGCCTGTATCACTTGCTGCCGGAAGCAGATCCGAGTTTCTTCGATGTTGCGAGCTGGCCGCAGGATCCGCTGGCACCGAACGCACAGATGCTCGCCGACGCACGCACTGCTCGCGCGTTGCTCGCACCTGCCGACGATCGGAGTTATCTCATTGCCGGCGTAAACCAGGAAACGGTCGTTGCAGCCGATCTGCAGGAGGCGCAGTTCGAATACACGATTCGCCGCGACGGTGACGGCACGGTACCTCTCTCGCTCGCGCAGTGGAACGGCGCGCAAACCTGGTACGTCGAGGAGAATCACGGCGGGTTGACCAACAACAATTCCGTGCTGGCCGCCGTGGATGACGTTCTTCGCTCAGGCAGCACTTCGCGCCTGAGTGATCGTGCGCCGGTCACGCATCGCGATTCCGGTCGGCGCGTCACCGATGCGGAGCTGCGCCGCGAAGCCGTGACGAAGGTGCGATGGGATACGCTTTCTCTCGACAGCCGGCGCCGCATTCTCGATCCGGTGATTACCCCCGAGTTCAAGAGCGAAGGAAATGGCGGATAGCGGACAGTGACTGGCCAGAGCGGACGCCTCGATCACCTTCATTAAGTAAAGCGGCACCGCAAAGTCGCTCATTCCGTGCTCAAGCCAGCGGGACCCCGGACGATATCTGGCTTAGCGCCTCGGGTTTTCCCCGTCAGCCTTGCCGCGAGCCGGCGCTGCCTTCTTGTCACTCCCGCGCAAGCGGGAGTCCATCCGACCTTCGGAATGGATTCCCGCCTGCTCGGGAATGACGGAACCGTCGCCGAGGAGAAATCGTGTCGTCGTCATCGCCCACATCCCTGCTCCGGCACGCAGTCGCACTCGCGACTACGCTGCTATTGAGCAGTTGCGGTGGCGGAGGCGGCGACGCTGCACCTGCGAGTCCGGAGACTGTGACCCCGCCGCCTCGAGCGGTCGAGCAATCCGATCTTCAGATTGCGCAGCTGCTCTACGCAGGAACGCCACGAACGCCTGTGGGGTTCGAGGAAGACGCACCGGCGATGGGTCATGTCTCCACTGCTCATCTCAAGAACACCGATATCGATTCATCGCTCCTGGCGTCGCAGCCGCAGTACGAACTGTGTACCGATGACTGGAACGAAGCGCTCGCCTGGTCCGAAGCTCACGCGCAGAGTGCGTCGCAGTACGCGGACCTCGTAGTGACCGACGACACCTCAAAGTATTTCGAGTTCGGTCGCTCGCGCGCCGGCGAGCCTGATCTGCACTTGCGCGAACGCGTCTTCAAGTGCGGATACGTAAACCGCACAACGGCCAACCTGCGCTCGGCCGAAGGTTCGGCCGGCCAGCTCAACCAGCGCCCGCTCACCGAGGATGAGCTGCAGTCTCTGGGTGAGTATCTGTGGCAGTTCACGAGCTACAACAACTTCGGCCATGCGGTGCTCAAGAGCAGCACCTCGAGCGCCACGGCATCGCTCTCGCACACTGTGATCATCGCGAGCCTGATTCGCGGCGGATACTCCGCCAACTGCGATCGCGTCGACGTAGTCGCCTGGCGTCATTCAGCGAATGCCACCACCGGCGAGCTGCTGCTCGACCTCGAAACGCTGTGGAGCTTCGGCGCTCGCGAGACCGCCGGCACTGCGACGCTCTGCAGCCAGTAGTCTTCAGCAGATCCGCACGCGGATACCAGTCCGAGCACGCTAGCGCAATCCACGACGGCTCCCCGCAAGTAACGTTCCGCCGGTGCGGCATTCGCCGCCTCCCGGACTTACGTGAGGAACGTTCATGTCTCAGACCGCCGGCCGACCGAAACTAAGCGAGAAGGGTCTGCTGACTCCGGACAACTGCGTCGTTGCCATCATCGATCTGCAACCGCAAATGCTGTTCGGCGTCGCCAACTTCGATCGCCAGACGGTGATCAACAACAATCTCGTGCTTGCAAAGTCCGCCCGCGTGTTCGACGTTCCCGTCGTGCTGTCGACCGTAGAGACGAAGAGCTTCAGCGGTATGATGTGGCCCCAGGTCCAGGCGGTGTTTCCGGGGCAGGCGCCGATCGAGCGCTCGACCATGAATGCCTGGGACGATCGGAATTTCGTCAGTGCGATCGAACGCACAGGCCGCAAGAAAATCGTTCTGGCGGGACTCTGGACGGAGACGTGTGTCGCCCTGCCCACGATTCAGGCGCTCCATGACGGCTACGAGGTTTACGTGGTCGAAGACTGCTGCGGCGATGTCAGTGTCCTCTCCCACGAGAATGCAATGAAGCGCGTCCTTCAGGCTGGCGCGAAACCAGTCACCGCGCTCTCCGTAATGCTCGAATGGCAGCGAGACTGGGCCGCCCGCGGTACTTATGATGCCGTGATGGAAATAGTGAAGAACCATTGCGGCGCATACGGCGTCGGTGTCGAGTATGCGTACACGATGGTTCACGGTGCACCGGCAACGAAGTTCGCCGACTACATCGTTCCGATGCCCGCCGCTCACGAATAGCTCGACAGCAGCAGGTGTCGATGGGCCCTCAACTCAATCGGCGTGACTTGCTTGGCGGTGCTCTGGCCATGGCGGCGGTACGCAGCGAATCGGCAGTCGATCCATCCATGAGCGACCTGATCCTTCACGGCGGACGCGTTACGACGCTGGACCCGGCGCGCCCGGAAGTCAGTGCTGTTGCCGTTCGCGACGGCCGCATCGAGGCGATCGGCAGCGACAGGGATGTTCTAGCTCAACGAAGCTCGGCGACCCGGGTAATCGACCTGCGAGGGCGCCGGGCGATTCCCGGATTGAACGACAGTCACACGCACCCCATTCGCGGCGGCCTCAACTACAACATGGAATTGCGCTGGGATGGCGTTGCGTCGCTCGCCGACGCGCTACGGATGCTGCGTGAGCAGGCACGCCGTACACCTGCTCCGCAATGGGTTCGGGTCGTCGGCGGCTGGTCACAGTTCCAGTTTGCTGAACGCCGCATGCCGACACTCGCCGAGATCAACGCCGCGGCGCCGGATACGCCTGTCTTCGTACTGCACCTTTACGATCGTGCGCTCCTGAATGCGGCTGCGCTGCGCGCCGTTGGCTATTCGAAGGACACGCCGGATCCACCAGGGGCGTCGATCGAGCGCGACAAGGCAGGAAATCCAACGGGGCTGCTCATTGCGAAACCCAATGCCGCGATTCTCTACTCGACTCTGGCGCAAGGACCGCGGCTGAACTTCGACGATCAGGTCAACTCCACGCGTCACTTCCTGCGGGAGCTGAACCGTCTGGGCATCACGAGCGTCATCGACGCGGGCGGCGGCTTCCAGAACTATCCGGACGACTATCGGGTCATCGATGCACTGAACGCGAACGATCAGCTCACGGTGCGCATCGCTTACAACCTGTTCACGCAGCATCCGCAACGCGAACTGGAAGACTTCACGACGTGGTCGAGGATGATCAAGCCCGGTCAGGGCAGTGATCTGTATCGCCTCAACGGCGCCGGCGAAATGCTGGTGTTCTCGGCTGCCGATTTCGAGGATTTCCTCGAACCGCGGCCCGATCTGCCGGCGTCGATGGAGCAGGACCTGACGCGCGTGGTGCGCTTTCTCGCAGAACAGCGCTGGCCGTTCCGCATGCACGCAACGTACAACGAATCGATCACTCGTATCCTCCGCGTGTTCGAAACGGTGAATCGCGAGGTACCGCTGGCGGGCCTGAACTGGATCATCGATCACGCGGAGACCATCGACGCCCGCAACATCGATCGGGTCAAGGCGTTGGGCGGCGGCATCGCCATTCAGCATCGCATGGCATTCCAGGGCGAGTACTTCGTGCAGCGCTACGGCGCGGAGAAGGCGGCGCAGTCTCCGCCAGTGCGACAGATGCTCGCAGCCGGTGTGCCGGTCGGGGCCGGCACCGATGCGACACGCGTGGCAAGTTACAACCCGTGGGTATCCCTGTACTGGCTGGTCGCGGGCCGTACCGTTGGCGGCTTGACGCTTTACGATGAACGCAACCGGCTCGATCGCGAAACTGCCCTGCGGCTGTGGACCGAAGGCAGCGCCTGGTTCTCGTCGGAATCGGGTCGCAAGGGTCGACTCGTGCCGGGCCAGTTTGCGGATCTCGCCGTCCTCTCCGACGACTATTTCTCCGTACCCGACGATGCGATCAAGAACATCAGCGCCGTACTGACCATCGTTGGCGGTCGCATCGTTCACGGCGACGGACCCTTCAGGGCGCTTGCACCTGAACTGCCGCCCGCATCGCCGGATTGGTCGCCGAATCGGCATCGCGGAACGCTGGGAGCACCCGCTGTTGCAAGCACCGCGCACGTCTCTCACCGCTGCGCCTTCGATCAAGTGAACGGCGCCGCTGGATCGTGGGGAGCAGCCGGTTGCGCGTGCTTCGTCTTCTGAGGCCGGAACAGGAACCATGAAGATTCTCGCCGGATTCGTACTCGCCTTCGCCATCGGCGTCGTATGTCGATTGACTGACGTGCCTCTGCCGGCGCCGCCCGCGCTGATTGGTGCGTCGCTCGTCGTCGCGATGAGCACCGGCTACGTTCTCGTCGATCGCTTCGTCGCACGGCGCGCTGCGAGTCATCGCAACCTCTGCGGGGGACCCACCGGTGAGCGGGCATGAATGAGGTCATCGGCCTGGTCATGGGTCTGGCCATCGGTGCAGCATGCCGCTGGTTCGACATTCCCGCTCCCGCGCCACCGCGCATCCCCGGCGCGCTGCTCGTCGTCGCCATGAGTGCCGGCTTCCTCGTTTGCGACTGGCTGCTGACGCGATAGCCTATTCGCTGCGACCCGATCGCAAGGCATCCAGCGACAGATCCTTGAACGTATCCTGATCCGCCTTCATGCGGAACTTGATGTACGGACCCTGCGCCGTGTATCGGCTCTCTTCGAAGTCATCGTCGCGGAATCCGTCGAAGTTGTAGCCGACCGAGATCCACACGTTGCGTGCGATCACGATGCCCACGTCGATACCCATCGACACATCGCTGACGCCTGAGTCCATGGAGTTGAGCAGCGTGCCGTGGAAACCGACGTCCAGGCGGTCAGTCAGATCGCGCCGTGCGTCGATGCCATAGAGTCCCGACAGCCCGTCGTAGCGCTCTTCGTCGAACGTGCTGCGCACGTATCTGGCGCCGAGCTGGAGGCCGAGCTGCGTCCGTGCGTCGACCTGCCAGTTCGAGTTCAGGTTGTTGATGACGCGCGCCGATTCGAATTCACCCAGAAGATCGCTGCGCGAGTCGTGCTTGAGATCCAGGCGGTCGAGAACGATCCATGCGCTCGTCGCTGGACGATAGGCCCAGGCGAGCTGAACTTCCCCGGCCAGCATGTCGGTTCCTGTTGCGAAGCTGCTGTCGAAGACGTTGGCCGACAGTGCGAACGCATGCCCCGCGAGCGGCTCGCGATAGAAGCCACTGGACAGGACACGGCGATTCTCTTCGTCGGACTGCCGATTCTCGATCCGCGAGGTGAACGTCCAGAACTCGCTGCGGTACATCGCGCCGACGAACGTCGTGGTGAAGTCGTTTGCGAGCGTCCCGGACGCCATCGGCACGTTGGCATTGAACGGCTCCAGACCGGCGCCGCGAATCGTCTGACTCTGATCGATACCGAAGTCGAAGTCCCAGCGCTCATTCAACTTCCAGCCCTGCATGATGCCGAAGCTGGCGAACACACGCGGACCGTACTCTGTCGCCTGCTGACTCATGCTCGACTGGATCTGTGCGCGCTGCCAGGGCCTTGTACGCACGCCGACGCGCGTCATGTCGGATTCGAAGTTCTCGCCGTTGGCGTGCTCGTACTCGGCAAAGAAGGTCGTGCTTGCGCGGAAGTGATAGTCGACCCCCACCAGCGAACGCGATGGGAAGTCGACACTGGAGTTGTTTCCGAGCGGCAGATCCTGGGACGCACGCAGCGTGATCAGATCGCGGAAGAGATCGACGCTGCCATTCACGAAGGCCTGCTGCGATTCCGTGTCGCCGTTGGTCAACCCGGTGTCGGCAACGTGTCGCGCACCGACGCCGAGTGTGTAGTCGTCCAACTCGCGGCGAACTTCGGCGCGGACGAGTTCACGCTGTGCGCCCGTTCCCAGCACTTCCTGTCGATAGGTTTCGCCTTCGAGCGCCATGTGCTCTGAAACGCGGTAGCGCGCATCGGCACCGATCTTCCGTGTCCCGTCTTCCGAACGCATCTGTTGTCCGAGCCCAAAGCCGGCTTCCTGCTCGCGTATGTACACTCGCGCATCGATTCGCTCGGTCACATGCTCGAGCTGCGTAAGGTAGGCAGTGGCCGCAGGTGTTCCGGACGGATCGCCGGATTCGCTGCGAGCCAGTTCCGCCTTCAGCTCGGTCGCCGCACCGATCTGCCACCGCAGGTCCGTACCTGCCAGACGCGTATCGCCCGCGGCCGCGCCTTCCTGCAAGTATGTCGTACCGACTTCAACACGATCGCCGACAAGCTTGACGGACGCGCGACCGCCGCCTGTCACATGCGATTCGCCTCCGCTCAGGACTTCGTACTCCGCGATGATGTAAACCGGATTGAAGTTCGGGTCGCGGCTCGGGACAGGCTGCTTGAAGAACAGTGTGCCGTTGAGATAGTCGACACTGTAGTCGATGTACGGCGTGAGCTCGCGCGACTCGACGACGACTTCACTGCGGAAGCGATCGCGGACTTCGAGCCGGATCTTGTCGCTGTTCACGATCAGCGGCCGGCGAGAAAGCCGATACAGGCCCGAGGTTCCGTCGCCCTGCAGCTCATCCCTGACATAGCCCTGCTCAGATTCCGCGGCAAAGGCCGTGTAGCCGAACCGCTCGCCCGCATACTCGGCCTTCAAGCCCGTGAAAGTGCGGTTGTAGCGCGACAGCTCCGTCACGGTCATCGACGTCGTGAAGTCGCCGAACAGAGCGGCGAACTGTCGTCGCTCGATCTTCAGGAACAGTTTCTGCGCGGTAGCTGCCTCGAAGCGCTGCTCGGTCGCATCGCCGTAGAGTGTGTAGAAGCGGTCCGGCTCGACCGTGCCGAGCAGGCGATCCTTCGACTCGTCATAGTCGCGCTCCGAGTCATACGCGAGCGTCAGCAGATACTCGCCCTTGATCGCTCCCTTGGCAAAGAACGCGAGGCGATCCTGGTTGGCGTAGCCTTCCTCGAGCCCGGCATCGACTGCCGACTGCATGTTCTGGCTGATCGTGTTGTACGCCGTCGTGCCTTCGGCGATGCCGACCAGGATCCAGTCTCGCGCACGCGGCTCGAGCCACACACGGATCTCCTGCTCCTGACGCTCGTTCATTCGCAGCCGGACGACCGCCGTTCCTGCGTGTGTCGTCGGTTCGAGCTCGAGCCTGACGAGTCCGTCCGCGTCGACATTGAAGGTCGGTTCGCGTGTGCCCACCGCGACCATCTTGTTGTCATCGCGCGATTCGACTTCCCACCACGAGCGGTAAGGCTCATCGATGCGCCAGCCGCCCAGCGTTCCAGGTCGCGCCGGCTTCCCATATGCGTCGATCATGCGCAGCGCTATGACAGGCCGGATGCGGCCATCGGCGACCAACGTCGAGGCTTCACGGACAAGTTCCGCGCGCACTGCGCCGCCGGCGTAGTGAATCGTGCGCTCGAGAGCGGCGACCTGTTGGTTCTGCTCATCGAGGACGCGGGCGACCAGTCGATTGTCACCGTCGTTCAGATCCACGCCGCGCCAGCGGCTCAAGGCGGTCGTTCCCTGGCGATTCGTCGACACGCCGTCGAAATTGAGTGAGCTGACCGCAGCGCCGTTCACGGACAGCTCGACACGCTGCGCCGGTGCATGGCGAATCGCGATCTGCAAGCTCGGGATGGCAGGAATCTCACCCTCGGCCGGCCAGACCCAGTCGGTTCCCGACGGCAATTGCTCGACGTCTATGTCAGCGCGCTTCGCTTCGGCAGTCTCCTTCGGTGCCGCCGGCGCCGTCACGCCTTCGACGACGCCCGTCGTCGCGACCGGCGCCGATGCGGCGCTCGCAGTACGCATCGAGAGTCCACCCGCCGCAACCACGCGCAGGCCTTCGATCGAGATCTCGACACGCCGATTGAGTGCCAGGCTCTTCGCGTCGTGACCCGCCGCCAAGGGCTCGTCCGAACCGCGACCCTCGACAGTTACGCGCGAAAGATCGATATCGAGACGCGACGTGAGGTAGTCCGCTACCGCTCTGGCCCGGGCGAGCGAAAGCGCATGATTGTCCGGATAGGCCACGCGGCTCCGGGCCGCGATCAGCATGGAATCCGTATGACCGATCGTCATCAGCCGCAGGTGATTCACGCCTCGCCATTCGCTGACGATGCGATCGAGCTGGCCGCGATCGCTGGCCTGAATCTGCGTATCCAGCACATCGAACCGCGGCGAGAAACGGTACGAAGCCGACTCGTAGAGCATGTCGCCGCGCAACGCGATGTTCTCCACAGCCGCCGTCATCTGGCCCACTTGCGACGGCGAGTCGAAGCGTGCGAGCGCCTTCACCGTCAGGGCACCGCTCGTCGCCGCATTGGCCGTCGTGTCGAACACCAAAGCGGACTGAGCGGCGATCGGCGACGGCAGAGGGAACGTGAGAACGCCGTCGGTGACCGACGGATCTGCCGCTGGCGCGCCGTTCAGCCGGGCACTGCCCGGACGGAATGCGAGTCCCGAAGGCATCAGGATCATCACGCGCGAGTTGGAGATCTCAGGACCCGTCGCCTGGAGTGACGCTGTATGCCTCAGCGTCGACGGATCGATCACCGACGTCTGGAACCGCAGGATGACTTCACCCTTCGCCGGCTGCTTGCGCTGAAGCGTGAAGTCGCTGCGCCACAGCGCTCCGCCGCGCACGTCGACGAACTGCGAGTAGGCCGAGCCCGCCTGTCGCACATTGCCGCTGCAGACCTGAGTGAGATGTGTCGATGGGACGGTCACCGTGTCGAGCTGAACCACATGCGTGCCCGGCGCGACGTCTTCGAAGTGATATTTGCCGTCCGCATCCGTCACGGCGTAGCGACCGTCCTCGAGATAGACACGTACACCAGCGACGCCGGGCTGCTGATGAATCGACGAGCCGCACGAACCCTCGACGACGCGACCCATCAGGATCGCCCGCTCGCGGAACAGTTCTTCGCGAAGCTGGATCGTTGCCTGTGCATCGTTCGACGAGATGCCGTCCGGGCCGCTCGCACGCACCGTGTTCACGAGCTGCTTGCCCGTCGCGCCGACCGTGACCTCGACGACGTAGCGAATCTCGACGCGCTGGCCCGCACCGAGACGGCCGTGGCTGAATGTCAACGTACGACCGTCCGTCGAGATCTGCGGATCGGCACCCACAGCATCTCCAATGCGAGTGGAGCCTGTCCGATAGCGAGCGCCCGTGGGCAACCGGTCCACGATAGTGATGCTGCCGATCGCGGCGTTGCCCGATGTGTTCTCGGCAACGAGCGTGTACTGGACGAAGTCACCCACGGCCGCGACGGTCGTCGTCGTGCTCTTGCGCATGAAAAGCTGGGTGGCAGCGGGGTCGACGGGCACATCAATGGCCACGGTGGGACCGGCGTTCACGGTGAAGACGCGGCCGAACGAGCCATCCTGCAATCGATACGGCCCGCCAGGGATTCCGGCCAGGTCGGCAATGCCGAGTGCGCTCGGGAAGGCATGGCCCGCCGGCGCATCGACCTCGATGCGATAGGTGCCCGGCGCAATCAACGGAAAGCGGAACATCCCCGCGGGCATCGTGTACAGCGTGCCGCTGGCATCGGTCACGGCCTCGCCAGTCACCATCTCCGCGGGATAGCGACTGACTCCATCGTCGCCATACACCGCCGCAAGCGTGCCGCTCGATGCATCGACGAGTCGCACACGAGCGCCGTCTATCGCTGCACCGGTGCTGGAGTCGAACACGAGACCGTAAGGATCGACCAGTGCGCTCGCGTTGCTCGTGTCGCGGGCATCGACCGGATCGACGTAGATCGAACGAATGGAAGTGTTGCGTGCGACTTCGAGAGAGCAGTTACCCGCGATGGCTGCGCCCGCGCGGGTCTGAATGTAGCCGGCGAAGATGCCGGTGTTCGCGCCCGTCTCGGACAAGCGCAGGATTTCGGCGTCGCCGCCCGGAGTCGACACCCGCAGTTCCGCGGTATCGATGGCGGCGGAATCGCGATTCTGGTCGGCGTCGGCGAGCTGCAGGAACGCGGCTTCACCGCCGTGCAGTGACGAGGTGCCGATCAGTGCAATCGGCTGCGAAAGATCGATCGGTTCGCCGGAAGACGAAGCCGGTGGCGCCAGCGGTTGCACGCCGCTCGAAGATTGGCACTGCGTCGCATGAACCTGGGTGGCGATGCCGGACCCCATCGTTCCCGCGCGAAGAATCGACAGAGTGGAGGTCGATGACGTCGGTGTGACGACGGCGCTTACCGCGTTGCTCGTGATGGACGAGCGATTCGCGGTATCGCCGTAGGTGACGGTGGCGATGTTCTGGATCGCGGTACCGGCAGGAGTCTGGGCGAGTGCCTGCGGCAGGCAGAATAGCAACGCGGCTGCGATCAGCGGCTTGAGCGATACGAGAGATCTGCCATTCCCGCGCAGCTTCCACTGTGGGTCCGACTTCAGCCGGACGTTATCGCCGCAGGCGATGCTTCGCCGACGTCCGACTGAAGTCGGACCCACAGGAGAAGTCCCCGCAAACGCGCCGAGGGCGGGACGGCTATTCACCGTCCCGCCCGCGTCGTGTGCCGGAGCTTCGTATGACGAACTGCGCATCAGCTCACGTTCCGGGAGCTCACTGCGCAGTGACGAAGGTTACGCATGTCGGCGTCAGCGTTCTTACTGCACAGTGACGCGGAACCGAACATTCGCGCTGCCGGCCGGCGCTACGCTCGGAATCGTCACTGCGATGCTGCTGACAGGCGTTCCCGTCGCCGATGCGTTGTCGCCGTCGCTCGACGAGTCGGTTACGCCGGAGCCGTTACGAAGCATCGAACCTGCGACATACGCCGTGTTCGCCGGGATCGAATCCGTCACGGCCACATCCGTCGCAGCCACAGTGCCGCCGTTACTGACCGTGATCGTGTACTCGACAACCGCACCCGGAATCGCTTTCGGGTTCGTCGTGTTGTTGAACGGATCGGAGATGACGCTCACCGTCTTCGTTACGGTCAGCGAGGCCGACTGTACCGTGTACTGGCTGTCGGCGAGCTCCGAGCCGTCGCGACCCGCATCAGCGAACACGATGTCTACACCGGCAGTGTCTGCACCACTCGTTTCCGTCAACAGCGTTGCGCCAGCGCTCCCCGCGGCCGCTGCCTGCACCTGGAGCCGCACGCTCGCGAACTGGCCGTTCGTCGCGCTGAGCGGGATCGTCGCGAGGACGAACACACGCACCGGGGTCGGTGAAGCCGCGGGCGCTATGTCGCCGAGATTGCCGATGACGTCGGTTCCCGCCTCATACGTGCCGTTGTCGTTGGTATCGACGGCGGTCGACAGTGTGAGTCCGTTCAGCGTGTCGTTGTTGCCGAAGACGGCAGTCGCGATGTCAGTCGCCGTAAGCCGGTAGCTCTGAATCGCGTTACCGGTGTTCGTGACGGTGAACGTCGTAACCACCGCGGTCTGACCGGGATTCGCGATCACGGCCGCCGTGTTCGTCGTCGTCACCGTCAGGTCGACGCGATTGTCGACGACGAAAGAGACCGGCGCGCTCGTGATCGCCGTCTGCGCCACGCCACCCACACTGTAGTTCACCGTCGCCGTGTTGCTGATCGACGTACCCGCGGTTGTTCCGACGGCATACGCGCTCTGCAGCACACCCAGCGATGACAGCATCAACAGTGCGAGGCTGGCCTGTTTCAGGTGCCTAGCAATCGTCATTGGAAATCTCCTCGTTGATGAAATACACACGATCGGCAAGTGAGAACCCGTGCGCGCACTGCATCCCTGCCCGATATGCACTGCGCGATTGCGAATCGATCAGTCGACGCGCGCGCGATAGCGAACGAAGGCCGTCGAGCCCGGCGCGAAGGACGCTGCGTAGCTCCAGCGAACGGCGCGATACTCGTCAGGCTTCGCGGGCTGCACGGCGCCGTTGCGAGTCGACGTGAGCGCAGCGGCGGGCCTGAATTCCTTGCCGTCGACCGAGTAGGTGATGTCGGTGCCCGTTCCCATCGCCGAGCTGGCGACGTACGTCATGTGCTCAGGCACGGGGTTTGCGATCACGACGTGCTCGACCGCCTTCGCGCACGTGTTCTTCGCGGTGATGGTCCAGACGACTTCACTGCCTGGCACCGGCTTGTCGAGCGGTACGAGACGCGTCACCTGCTTCCCCTGCTCGTTGACGTACTGCTGCTCGCTCTCCGCAGTCGTCGTGAGTTCGATGCAGTTCTGTGCGAACGCCGGTGCACAGATCGCTAGCGCGATCCCCGCTCGCAGTACGTTCTTGCCAGTCGCCAGTAGCCAGCAGCCCATAGCCTTCTCCTTCTCAATTGATAGTCACGGCGAACCGAATCGTCTGCGGCCCAGACGCCTGGGTGAGATCGCCGAGGTGGATGCGCACCTGTGAATCCGGTGCCGAAACGAACTCACCGACATCGCCGTCCGCGATGTCGCTGAGCACGGTACTGTTGAGTGCGAGCGTCCCCGGCACGTACGTCGTGTACGCAGGAATGACGTCGCTGAAGAGTGCGTCCGGCGCGGTGCCGCTGCCGTTCACGCTGACGACGATCTGGTATTCGATGCGGGCTCCCGCTACTGCGCGTGAGCCTCCTGCTGGATCGATGATGGTCTGCGTCTTGACGGCGGCGACCTGCATCCCCGAGACGATGTATTCGCCGAGCACAATGCCTTGTGCCCCGCTCGTGCCGACGAGTGCATCGACGCCGCCATCGCCTTGCGTCGCGAACAGCGATCCCGGTGTTCCCGTGCCGGTGCGCGCACGCGCGGTGAGCTGGCTGCGACCGCGCGCGGTGTTCGCGACGTTCGCAGGAATGTCGTTGATCACCAGCACGCGAACGCCGGTATCAGGCGCGAGTACCGGATCATTGCTGCCAGGGACGTAGAGAGTGTCCGGAGGCGAGAGGTCGTTGCTCGCATCCGTGTCGAAGTAGATATCGACGAGCATCGGATCGAAGTCGTCGCCCACGATGCCGGCGCTCATCGCAACGAGATCGAACGTCTCGGTGCCGTTGCCGGTGTTGGTGATCGCGAAGACGAGTCCCCGGCGGCTCTCGCCGGGAGACACCGGCGTCGTCCCGCTGACCGTCACCACGACATCGAGGATCTCTGCGACGATCACCGTGACCGTGTTGGACGTGGCAGTCAGCGTCGGACCGCCGAACGTGTACGTCGCCTGCGCTGTGCTCTGGATGCTGGTGCCGGCGCTGGTGCCAGCTGCGCGCACGGCAGCCGGAGCGGCGACGAGCACCGCAACGAGCAGCCCAGCGAACAACCACGACCATCGCGAATGAACCACCAGAATCCTCCCCATCTGCCGGATCGGCCGGGGGCGACGATTCGATGGCTTCTTCCGTTCGCGTGCGCGTCGGCTGCTACCCCTTGTGAATCGCCCCGGCAATCCCTGATGGCGCCGGATTCTGGTTAAGGGAATGACTGCCTTTGTGAGTGCGGTCGCACTTTGTCGGGCGCAGGCTCAAGTTTTCGAACGAACTGCCGAACCCATCGCGCTTTGGGGCATGTTTCGGATGCGCCTACGCTCATCGCGCGCGCAGTTCTGAGAACTGGTTCGCGCTGCATTGTGTGTCGCATGCACGCCGCTGCGCGTGATGCATGCACACGAGACATAACATCGACGGTCTTCCGGCGCTTTCGCCATAACGGGGCGATTGGCGACGCGCATCGCGGACTCGAACGACGGTCGACATAAGCGCGTCAATTTGTGAACGGTTCGGGGTGCGCTGAGGAAAACCCTCAATAGGCTCGGCGCACTTCGGGTTTTCAGGACCTTTCGTGCGTTCACGGTTCCCATCGCTCCTGATCTGCGGCGCCCTGGCCTTGCTGGGCTCGGCCGCACATGCGGCAACGATCAGCGGGCGCGTGTTCGAGGACGTCAGCTACGGCGGTGGGGCCGGGCGATCGCTTGCGGATGCCGGCGGCGTCGGCATCAACGGCGTTCGCGTCGAGTTGTACGTACAGAGCGGCGCGAACTTCAACTATTCCACGGCGACAACGACGGCGACGGTCGCTGCGAATTCCGGCAGCTATTCGTTCACCGGTCTTTCCGCCGGCACATACCGCGTGCGGGTCGTGAACGGCACGGTCGATTCCTCGCGCGGCGGCTGCACCACGAATTGCGTTCCTGTGCAGACGTTTCGCACGGATGCGAGCACCGGTGCGGCCGCACCGATCACGAATCGTGTCGGCGGAGAGAATCCTCGGCTCAGCGACGCGCCAAACCGGACATCCGGCAATCTCGCGGCGCAGACCTCGAGTACGCAGACGCCCCAGTCTCTCGCGCCGGTTGTGCTGAGCTCCGGCTCAGCCGCGCTCGTCGTCGGCAACGTCGACTTCGGTTTCAACTTCAGCACGATCGTCAACACGAACGACCTGGCGAACTGCGCGCCATCGGGATCGGCGAGTTCCTTCTTCCCGTGCCAGGGGACATTGCGTCAGTTCCTGATCAACTCCGACGTCCTTGGCGCAGTGGCATCGCAAGCGGGCTCCGGCCAGCTCGGGGGTTTCGGGACATCGCTGCCGGGCGGCAGCGAGTCGAGCATCTTCATGATTCCGTCGGGTCAGCTCACGAGCGGCGTCGCCGTGATCTCCCTTGCGACAGCTCTGCCCGTGATCGACCGATCGAACGTGCGCCTGGATGCAACGACGCAGACGGTCAACATCGGCAACACGAACTCGGGCATCTCTGGCACCGGCGGGACGGTCGGAGCGCAGAGCACGCCGTTCCCGCAGTTCGCCCGGCCTGAAGTGCAGATCGCCGATGCAACATTCAGCTTCACCGGAAGCAATCAGGCGATTCACGGCTTTGCGTTGCCGCGAGGCTCGATCACCGCGTCCGGTGCCAATGCCATCGTGCGCGACAACTTCGTTGGCGTCGCCGCGAATGGCACGACCGACTCAGGCGACGCGATGGCGATCGTGTTCACGGGCGTGAATGCGCAGATTCGCAGCAACTACGCCGCAGCCAACAATTCGGTGATCCGCGGCAACAGTCCCGGCGCCGGGTCGACCGTCAGCTTCAATGAAGTGATCAGGTCGTCCGTTACACCCGGCAACACGTTCGACGGCATTCTCCTGATCGGTACCGCTACGGGCGTTCGCATCGAGAACAATCTGGCCCGCAACCAGCCTGGCGCCGGCATCGAGCTCGGCTTCGAGGGTGGCACGATGAGCAGCATCGTGATCACCAACAACACCGTTCGTCAGAACGGCTTCTCGGGATCGGGGGCCACGCCGACCACGACACCGGGCGCGGAGCCGATTGGCATCGCAGCCTGGAACTACACGGGCAGCAACGTCGAAATCTCTCTCAATGTCATCGAGGACAATGCGGGTCCGGGTCTGGTGCTGAGCGACGCGTCGAACACACGCATCACGCGCAACCGCTTCGGCAACAATCGCGGCCTCGCCATCGATCTCAACGCGGCCGACGCCGATCCGAACAGCATGGGCCCCGGCCCCGGCCCCACACTCAATGACACGAACGATGCGGACAGCGGCGCGAACGATCTGCTGAATTTCCCGGTGATCACCGCGGCAACGATCGCGAACGGCGAGTTCTCGCTCGCCGGCTTTGCGCAACCCGGTGCAGCGATCGAACTGTATGTCGCGCAGCCGGATCCCGCCGGCTTCGGCGAGGGACTCACCTATGTGGGAACGTTCACCGAAGGCATCGGCGATCTCGACGGCGGCGTGGGCAGCTATTCGGGAGCCATCAATGGCGTGAACCAGGGAAGCGACACCACGAACCGGTTCCTCTTCCGGGGTTCCGTGCCGGCAGGGGTGACGGGCGGCCTCGTGCTGACGAGCACGGCGACGCTCAGCGGGCGGACGTCCGAGTTCGGCGGGAACGTCACCGTGACGACCGGTCCGAATCTGGTGACGGTGAAGACCGTGCAGGTCGACGCCGACCCGGTCAACAACACGACCAACCCGAAGAGCATTCCCGGCGCCACCCAGCGTTACACGATCCGCCTGACCAACCAGGGCCCGGGAACGGTCGACAACAATACGGTGGAGATCGTCGACGCGATTCCGGCGAGTACGCTGTTCTGCAATCTCGCGGCGCCCGTTACGTTCACCAATGGTTCGCCCGTGAGCGGCCTGTCGTTCACATTCGCGTCTCTCGGCAGTACGACGGATGACGTCGATTTCTCCAGCACCACGAGCGGCAATCCGGTCTGGAACTACACACCCGTCGCAGATGCCAACGGCTGCGACGCAGCGGTTCGCTACGTCAGGATCCGCCCCCGGGGCACGATGGCCGGCAGCAGCGGTTCGGGAAGTCCTTACTTTGAAGTGCAGTTCCGGGTGAAGGTGCAGTAGCGGAGGGTCTGGTCTCGGATTGGCTCTCGTTGTGGCTCCGGCTTTAGCCGGACGTCATGCGAAGCATCGCCTCCCGGCGATTGCGTCCGGCTGAAGCCGGACCCACAGCCAGAGTCGGTGCTCCCTCGTCATTCTTCCCCTCCCCGCCCATCGGGTATAGGCTAGCCCTCATCGATCCAGATGCGATGTCAACGAACATCGCACGATTGCGAGACGGGGGCGTGCGTAACGGTGGAACCGACCGATACCAGGAATCCTGATTACTTTCATCGCGTCGTCGATTGCCAATGGGCTTGTCCGGCCCACACCGACGTTCCCGAATACATCCGGCTCATCGCATTGGGAAAATTCACGGAGGCCTACATGGTCAACCGTGAGTCCAATGTTTTCCCCGGCATTCTCGGCCGTGTCTGCGACCGGCCCTGTGAACCGGCCTGCCGGCGCGGGCGCGTCGAGGAAAAACCCGTTGCGATCTGCCGCCTGAAACGCGTTGCCGCGGATCACCGCGACGACGTCACGCAGTTCCTGCCTCGAGCACCGCGACAGAAGAACGGCAAGCGCGTCGCCTGCGTCGGGGCCGGTCCTGCTTCGCTCACCGTCGCGAACGATCTGATGCCGCTGGGCTACGAAGTCACCATCTTCGAGAAATGGGGGACGCCCGGCGGACTGATGCGCACGAACATTCCGTCGTTCCGCCTGCCCGCGAGCGTGCTGGCCGAAGAAATCGGCTACATCGTGAACATGGGTGTCGATCTGCGGCTGGGTACACCGGTCGAAAGCCTCAGAGCGCTGCTCGACTCGCGCGAATTCGACGCCGTGTTCGTCGGCAGCGGCGCGCCAAAGGGCAAGGATCTGAGCCTCCCTGGCCGTCATGAGACCCAGGCAGTCGAAGACCATATCCACATCGGCATCGACTGGCTGGAGTCCGTCGCGTTCGATCACATCAAGAGCATCGGCAAGCGGGTGCTGATCATCGGCGTCGGCAATACCGCGATGGATTGCTGCCGCACGTCGCTGCGCCTCGGCGCAACCGACGTGAAAGTGATGGCGCGCAAGCCTCGCAACTTCTTCAAGGCTTCCGACTGGGAGCTCGAGGATGCCGAAGACGAGAACGTCGAGATCGTCATCAACCACGCGCCGAAGGCGTTCGTCGTCGAGCACGGCAAGCTCGCCGGCATGATGTTCGATCGCATGGAGTACGAGCTCGACGGCAACAGGATTCTCTCGGAGAAGGTCGCGGGCGAAGTCTTCCTGCCCTGCGATGACGTGATCCTCGCGATCGGCCAGGAGAACGCATTCCCCTGGATCGAGAACGACCTCGGCATCGAGTTCGACAAGTGGCACGTGCCGAAGGTCGACAAGCTCACGTTCCAGTCCTCTCGACCCGATGTCTTCTTCGGCGGCGACGCGGCCTTCGGCCCGAAGAACATCATCTGGGCCGTCGAACACGGCCATCAGGCCGCCATTTCGCTGCATCGATTCCTGCAGGGACAAGACGTGCAGGAACGCCTGCCCGCGCTGCTCAATCTCTCCAGCCGCAAGATGGGCCTGCACGAGTGGTCGTACAAGAACGACTACAACCCGGTCGAGCGCCGGCTCATGCCGCACGTCGATCTCAAGGAGCGCTTCAAGAAGATCAACATCGAAGTGGAACTCGGCTTCGACGCCGAACAGGCTGCTGCCGAAGTGCAGCGGTGCCTGAACTGCGACATTCAGACGGTGTTCGATGCCAAGCTGTGCATCGAATGCGATGCGTGTATCGATATCTGCCCCGTCGATTGCCTGACGATGACTGCGAACCGGCCGGAAGAAGAACTGCGGCAGCACCTCAAGGCGCCGTCGCGCAACAAGACCCAGCCGCTCTTCGTGTCCTCCGCCTTGAAACATACAGCCCGCGTGATGGTCAAAGACGAAGACCTGTGCGTGCATTGCGGTCTATGCGCCGAGCGCTGCCCGACTGCCGCCTGGGACATGCAGAAGTCGACCATCAAGATTCCGCACGCGAGCGATGAGAGTCCTTCATGCACACCACCGCAAACGCTCAAGATCGCGTAAACGACTTCGTCCTCAAGCTCGCGAACGTCAATGGAACCGGCTCGGCCAGCGCGAACACGCTGTTGATGAAGTCCATGTTCCGGATGGGCATTCCGGTCATGGGCAAGAACTATTTCCCCTCGAACATCCAGGGTCTGCCGACCTGGTACGAGATCCGCGTCACCCGCGACGGTTACGTCGCGCGCTCCGGTCGCATCGACATCATGGTGGCGATGAATGCAGAGACGTATCAGCGCGACGTGCGCGAAGTGGATCCAGGCGGCTATCTGATCTACGACTCCAGCTGGCCGCGGCCGACGCTGCTGAAGCGGGACGACATCACGATTCTCGGCGTGCCGCTCGCGCGCATGTGCAACGAGACGTTCAAGGGCGTGCGCGCCAGAATCCTGTTGAAGAACATCATGTACTCCGGCGTGCTCGCCGCACTGCTCGAGATCGACCTGGATGTGATGCGGGCGCTGCTCGCTGAAAGCTATTCGACCAAGAAGTCGCTGCTCGACTCCAACGTCCAGGCACTCGAGATCGGCTACAACTACGCGCGCGAACATTTCCCCTGTCCGCTGCCGACACGAGTCGCGCGCATGGACAAGACGTCGAATCACATTCTGATCGACGGCAACACGGCTGCGGCACTCGGATGCCTGTACGCAGGCGCCACAGTCGGCGCGTGGTACCCGATAACGCCCTCGACATCGGTGATGGATGCGTTCAAGAGCTTCTGCCAGAAATGGCGGGTCGACCCCGAGACGGGCAAGAACAACTACCTCATCGTTCAGGCCGAGGATGAGCTCGCCGCGATCGGCGCCGTGATCGGCGCTTCATGGAACGGTGCGCGCGCGTTCACGCCAACGAGCGGTCCGGGTATTTCGCTGATGAACGAGTTCATCGGCCTCGCCTATTACGCCGAGATCCCGGCCGTGCTGTTCGACATTCAACGTGTCGGTCCCTCGACCGGCATGCCGACGCGGACTCAGCAAGGCGACATCATGCTTGCCGCTTACGCGTCGCATGGAGACACGCGTCACGTGCTTCTGTTCCCCGCGAATCCCGAGGAATGCTTCCATCAGGCCATCGATGCGTTCGATCTCGCCGAGCGGCTGCAAACACCGGTGTTCGTGCTGTCGGATCTCGACATCGGCATGAACGACTGGATGTGCCCGGTGCTCGACTGGGACGAGTCCTACCAGCCCGACCGCGGCAAAGTGCTGTCGAAAGAGCAGATCGAGAAACTGCCGACGAAGTTTCATCGCTATCTCGATCTCGATGAGGACGCGATTCCCTATCGCACGCTGCCCGGGGTTCATCCGAAGGGCGCGTACTTCACGCGCGGCTCCGGTCACAACCAGTACGGCGGGTACACCGAGGACGCCGCGGAGTATCAGATCGTCCTGGATCGACTGCGCCGCAAGTTCGAGCGAGCGAAGTCACTGGTGCCGAAGGCCATCATCGAAACCAGCGGCAACCAGGCCGCGATCGTTTCCGTCGGCAGCAGCGACGGCGCCGTGCGCGAAGCGCTCGACATCCTCAGGTCCCGCGGCGTCACGCTCGACTACATGCGCATCCGTGCGTTCCCGTTTGGCCAGGACGTCGAGAAATTCCTCGCCTCCCACTCGCTGCTCTTCATCGTCGAACAGAATCGCGACGCCCAGCTGCGCAGCCTGCTGACCCTGGAAACGCCGATCGAGAAACACAAACTGCGATCGATCCTGCACTACAGCGGCCTGCCGATCTCATCGAGCTGCATCGTGGATGGAGTGCTGGCCGAGCTCGGAAACGAGAAACGGTTGGCAAACAGCGGCTGAAGAAGACTTCGATGCACAACCCTCGCCACTCGTCATTCCCGCAAAAGCGGGAATCCATCCGGGACGCAAAGACATGGATCCCCGCTTTCGCGGGGATGCCGAAGCAAGGCTCTTCCGTGGCTTCTCCTTATTAACCGCTGACCGCTTCTCTCCCATGTCCTTCATCACCAAACCCAAGATCATCCACCCCGGCTTGCCTAAGAACGAGATCGGGCTGACGCGTCGGGATTACGAGGGCGGCATGTCGACGTTGTGTGCCGGTTGCGGTCACGACTCCGTCACCGCGGCCGTCATCGAGGCGGTATGGGGCCTGTCGATCCGACCGGAGCAACTGGCCAAACTCTCGGGCATCGGCTGCTCGTCGAAGACCACGGCGTATTTCGATAGCGGCGGTCATGGCTTCAATGGCGTTCATGGCCGCATGCCCTCGATAGCAACAGGTGCCGCAGCAGCGAATCGCGATCTCTACTACGTCGGCATCTCCGGCGATGGCGACACGCTCTCGATCGGTTTCGGGCAGTTCGCGCACGCGATCCGCCGCAACGTGAACATGCTCTATCTCATCGAGAACAACGGCGTGTACGGCCTCACGAAGGGACAGTTCTCCGCATCCGCCGACATCGGCTCGAAGGCAAAGCGCGGCGAAGAGAACAAGCAGCCGCCCGTTGATCCGGTGATGACTGCGCTCACGCTCGGCGCCACTTTCGTGGCTCGCAGCTTCTCCGGCGACAAGGAACAGCTCGTGCCGCTGATCAAAGCTGGATTGCGGCACAACGGATTCGCGCTGATCGACGTGCTCTCACCCTGTGTCACGTTCAACGATCACGAAGGATCGACGAAAAGCTACGAGTTCGTTCGCGACCACTACGATGAAGTCGTCCACGCCGACTTCGTTCCGCCCGCCACGGAAATCACGGCACAGTACGCCGAAGGCCAGGCGCTGCCAGTGACGTTGCACGACGGCAGCCGCATCCTCCTGCGCAAGCTTGATCCTTCCTACGATCCGACGGACCGCACCCGAGCCATCGGCTATCTTCGCGAGAAGCTGCAGCAGGGAGAACACGTCACAGGATTGATCTACCTCGACCAGGGCAGCAGCGACTTCCACGCCGTCAACAACACCACCGCGACGCCGCTCAACCAGATGGCGTACGAGAAGCTGACGCCGGGAAAGAAGGGGATGGAGAAGATCATGGGGCGGTATCGCTGACGTCGGCGAGGACGCCGGCAAGCTGTCCATCGCCATCCAGCCCTGCACCGCCTTTCCCCACCTAGGAGTGATCCATGGACCGCAGAACTTCCATCTCGCTGCTGACTGCTGGACTGGCTACGGCAGGTGTCAGCACCACAGCAGCTGCCCAGGACAGCGGCGGAGTAAAGCTCATGGTTCTCTATGGGCATCCGCCGAACCCCGAGGAGTTCGAGAAGTACTACCTCGGCATTCATATGCCGCTGGTCGCCGCCATGAAGGGCGCACGCAGAATGGAAGCTGCCAGGTGTCTGCCCCAGGCAGACGGTTCACCGCCGGCGTTCTACCGCGTATTCGAGATGTGGTTCGACAGCCCTGAACAGATGGCGGCTGTGTTCGATACGCCCGAAGGAAAGAAGGTGCGTGCGGACGTTCCCAACTTCGCTTCGGGAACAACCGTTACACGACTGGTTTCCAAGCTGGACTGAGCCGGAGGGCTCACGGGCGGGGTCTTCTGCTCTCTCGCCGGCGCTCAGATCTCCGCGGGCCGGGGCCTCCTGGTCGCGCTGGCTGCCATACTTCTTTGAAGCGAATGCACAAGGCGGCTCGCATCGACCCGGAAGATGCGAATGCCGTGTTCGATGTGCTCGGACCCCAAAGTCGTTGGGTACTACGCTTGCGGGAAGGAGGCACTCGCAGGCATGCGGCATTCCTTCACGGCGGCTACCCGGATATGAAATGCTTCGGCCTGATTGCGCAGACTTGAAGACCTGCACCTGAATCAGAATCGCACTCACGTCGAGGGGAGAACCATGTTCAATCATGTGATGATCGGCTCGAACGACATCGAGCGTTCGAAGCGCTTTTATGACGCCGTGCTCGGCACGCTGGGCGCCGGCGAACCGCTGCGCAACGCAGCGGCCTCGGGCCACGTGCGCCTTTTCTACAGGCACGACGGGAGCACCTTCTGCGTCACTGAGCCCATCAACGGCGAAGAGGCGACGTATGCGAACGGCGGTACGATCGCGTTCAAATGCAGCTCACCGGAGCAGGTTCGGGCTTTCCACGACACAGCGATCGCACATGGCGGATTGTCGATCGAGGATCCGCCGGGACTGCGCGACGGCAGCCTGGGAGCAATGCACCTCGCGTACGTGCGTGACCCGGACGGCAACAAGCTTTGTGCGATCTATCGCGTCAAGAAGGATCGTTGAGCAGGCTCGATGCCAGCGTTTCGCCCGGCGCCTTCATGACAAGCAAACACGACCTGATACTGTTCGACCTCGACGGAACATTGAGCGATCCGCTGGTCGGCTTTGCACGCTCCATGAACTACGCGCTCTCGCACTTCGGGCACGCGCCGCTCGAGCTGTCAGCCTGCTCCGCCTACATCGGCCCACCCCTCGAGGCGTCGTTCACGGCGATTACCGGAGTCACCTCGGCGACCCAGATCAGGGATCTGATCGACAAGTACCGCGAACGTTACTCTGAGATCGGTTTCTCGGAGAACACTCTCTATCCGGGTATCCAGGAAGCGATAAAGGGGCTCGCGGAATCGAACGTTCCTCTTGCCGTGTGCACGAGCAAGAGAAGGGACTTCGCCGAACGCATCCTGACGATGTTCGGGCTTCGCGAGTACTTCGTCTTCGTGAGCGGTGGTGACATCGGCATCGAGAAGTGGCAGCAGATCGAAGGCATGTTGCAACGGGGGTCCGCCAGCGCATCGAGCGTCATGGTCGGCGATCGATCCGTCGATATCACCTCCGCTCGCAGGAATGGCCTTTACGCGGGCGGCGTTCTCTGGGGCCACGGGTCGCGCACCGAGCTGGAGGACGAACGGCCCCACTACTTGTTCTCGTCTCCGGCCGAGCTGGTGTCGCTGGTGACGGCTGACCCTGCTCGTATGAAGGGTATGAATGATCAGGCAGGGCTCTGATGCCGCGAAAGCGAAATCCGGTAGGCGTTGCCGCGGGGAAACTGATCCTCGCCATCCAGAACGAGCTGAACAACGCCGTGGTCGAAACCGATGCGCGCCTCGCTCGTCAGGTCATGGATCGCGCACATGTCCTGCTGCAAGCTTCTCAAAGTGCAGTCGTATTCAATCTGCTCGATGGGCGATCGGTCGAGGAGTACCTTGATGCGGGCTGGGTGGAAGCGTATCCAGCGGTCAAGCCCAGTATTGAGGCGTTCGTGTCCGCGCTGAGCGCGCATGAGAGCGTGCCCGGTACCAGTCGGTGAAGCAGTAAGCCTGAGATCGAGGGTACCAGATGATCAAACGACCTGGCCTGGGGCGCGCTCCTGGTCATTGGGACGTCTGGCTGGATGAAGATTGTGTGTTTCGCCATGTGCTTCCGGACCGGAAGATATGCGAGCGTGGATTGAGCGCGGCGCCAGGGGTGGATCGACACTCGTACAGGAGATGGACATGGAGTACGCATCGGCACTCGTGAAGCTGAGGCCGGGATCGGATGATAAACTGGAGGAGTGGCGTCGCACGATCGCCTCACGACTCGAAGAGGCCGCTGCGACATCAATGATGGAGGCGATCACTGCTTCGGTGACCATGGCGAAGCCACTGATCGACATTCCCCGTGCTACAGAGGGATAGCGACATGTGGGCCAGCCGATGAATGCCTCCATGCGCGATCTGCTGCAACTCCTGGCTACGTACAACACGTGGATGAACGCCAAGGTCTACGGCGCCGCGAGCAAACTCACCGCTGATGAGCTGGTGGCGGACAGAGGCGCTTTCTTTGGCTCGGTACTACGAACGCTGAATCACATTGCCGTGGCCGATCGCATCTGGTTGCGTCGTTTCGCGGAGCATCCCTCCCTGCCTGAAGCACTATCAGCAGTACTCGTTCTGCCGGCCCCAAGGTCGCTGGATGAAATCCTGTTCTGCGATCTCGGGGAACTGTCGGCGCACAGAACGATGCTCGACGCCGCAATCGAGCGATGGGTACGCGATCTCACGGATGCAGACCTGAGCAGCACGCTACGCTACTACAACTCCAAAGGTGCTCAGAACAAACGTCTCTCGGGTCTCGTGCTTCACTTCTTCAACCACCAGACCCATCATCGCGGCCAGGTCACCACGCTGCTTTCGCAGTTCGGCAAGGACGTGGGCGTGACGGATCTGCTGGCGCTGCTGCCGAATGAGCAGTAGCGCGGGTTGCAGCGCAGTCAATCCGCTCGGGCTACCGCCCTACCAGCTCACAGCGCATGGCCCAGTTCATTCACTTGTTCGATGAGAACGACGCGAGCCGCATCAAGCGCAATGGCATTCGGATCGCGAGAGCGCGATGGCGCAGGACGAATGGTGTATTCCTGTTCCCGCTCACCGAAAATTTCGTAGTGAGCCATCAGTGGATGCGCGAGATGCGGCGACTCAGGGGCCAGTCCCTGCTGGCTGCGCGGGTCCGTCTCGACGACGACCAGGTCGTGCTGCTGGGAAGATTCAACCAGGATCATTTCAGGATCAGTGCAGCTGAGGCCGTCGGCATCGTCAGGCAACACGGCGACCCGATGGGACTCGAAGTCATTCTTCCCAGATCCGTGAGGCCAAAGGAAATCCAGGCTTTCTATCGCCCGCCCAAAGTGGTCGGCTGGCGCTACTATCCCGCCGCACGCGGCAAGCGGCCGTGCGGGTGCCCTCTCTGCCAAAGAGGGGAGCCTTACGGCAGCCGGGTTCGTGATTCCGAAGGAGAGATCCGATGAAACGCACCTGGACGATCATTGGCGTCGCGGATGTGGCTCGCAGCTTCCGTTGGTATCAATCGCTGTTCGGGCAACCTCTGACAGCGCCCGCGCATGACTTCTTCGGGCAGATCCTGGATTCGGACGGAACAGTCCTGCTTTGCCTGCATCAATGGGGATCGCACGACCATCCGACCCTGAACAGTCCCGACGCTGCTCAGCCGGGCAACGGTCTGTTGCTGTTTTTCCGCGTGGATGATTTCGACGAAGCACTGAACAGGGCCCGCTCTCTCGTGGCGGCCTTCGAGCTGGAGCCGCAGCTGAATCCCAGCACCGGCACAAGAGAGTTCGCCCTGCGCGATCCGGAAGGTTACTACGTCATGGTGAGCGCGCTGGCCGAGGGTTGATGTCGCCCAGCGTCATCGAGCCGTCATGCCTGCACGCCGAATTCCCCTGAATCTTCACGCACTGAGCGGCCCCGTCGAGGTGGCCACTTTCACCGCGCGAACCCGTCTCTAGAATCGCGTACATGAGGAAACGAGATGAGCAGTGAGCGTATCCAGTCGATCCTATCGATCTTCACAAGCCGGCTCGATACGTTGGGGCAGTTGCTTGTCCGAGCCCAGGAGAACTTCGCGGATGCTTCATTCCTGCAGCACCGGCTCGCGCCCGACATGGCGCCCTTCGGCACGCAGATCGCCTATACCTGCAATCAGGCCCGCAACTTCGCGCTCTGGACACAGGGCAAGCCGGCAGACAACCTCGATCCGGACGTAGTGAGTATCGAGCAAGCGCGGATCCACCTTCGCGATACTCAGGCGCTTCTTGCGCAAGTTTCCGCGGAGGACTCGAAACTCGCCGAGCGGACCCGGATCGATCTCGCCCCGGGTCTCTACGCGGAGATGACCGGGCACGAGTACGTCGACCATTTCCTGGTGCCAAACTTCTACTTCCACCTCGTCACCGCCTACGGCATTCTCAGGATGAGCGGGGTTGCGATCGGCAAGCGGGACTACATGCAGCACCTGCTGCCCCGGGTGAGGCAGGCTTAGGGGTTCGATGGCCGCAGTGAACTCCTCCTTCGACGATCTGCCGCGCGACTTCCCCGGCGGACGTCTTCGCCGGCTGCGAACGACCGATCTCGCTGCGTTCCAGGGTTATCGACAGATTCCCGAGCTCGGCCGGTATCAGGGCTGGTCCGTGATGATCGACGCGGAGGCAACCGCATTTCTCGCGGAGATGAGCACGGCACCGATGTTCACACCGGGCGAGTGGCTGCAGCTTGGCATCGCGGAGCCCGAATCCGATGTGCTCATCGGGGATATCGGCATCCATGTTTCCGCCGACGGATTCACGGGAGAAATCGGCTTCACTCTTCAGCCGTCCGCACAGGGCCGCGGGATCGCGACGGCCGCAGTACGCGCCGCGTTGCGAATAGTGTTTGCGGCAACACCCGTCCAACGCGTCCTGGGCATCACAGACAGCAGGAACGCCGCGAGCGTTCGTCTGCTGGAGCGGGCGGGCTTCAAGCTTCAGGAGAGCCGCAGCGCGATGTACCGCGGCGAATCCTGCATCGAACAGGTGTACGTACTGGCGCGGGGCCATCACTGACCACGGGCGGACTATCCCCTCTCTCGAGCGAGCATTCATCCTCATGTCAAAGCTTCCCGAACGCGTCTACTTCGCGCTTGCTATCGTCGGCCTGGCGCTGACCTGGTACTTCAATTTTCTCTTCTTCTCGGGCGGCGGGAGCATCGCTCCTGACTCGTTCCTGCCCAGCGCATTTGCGAATCCGTTGACCACGTCGATCACGCTCGACGTGTACTGGTCGGCGCTGGTGTTCTCGATCTGGATCGTCGCCGAGCGAAATGCGCCGCTGGCGCCGGCACCGTGGATCTTCATCGTGCTGTGCTTCGGCATCGGGCTGGCGTTTGCGCTTCCGTTGTATCTGGGGCGGCGGGCGCAGCTGAGGCGTGTAGACACGGCGGCGCCGTAGCCACCCGAGGATTTCCTCTCGTTGTGGGCCCGGCTTCAGCCGGGCGTGATCCCGGAAGGATGCTTCGCATGACGTCCGGCTGAAGCCCGACCCACAACCGGACGGGATCCAAGGCATGGACTCCGGCGTTCGCGGGAGTGACGGAAGCAGAAACATTCATGATGTACTCTCGTCGCCCTTCGTAAGCGGAGCAACGCAGGTTGAGCGCAGATACCGCCGGGATCGCAGAAGCAGGCGAGACGTCCGTTTCCTTCCGCGAGGCCCTGCGTTTCTGGGCCAAACTAGGCTTCATCAGCTTCGGTGGACCCGCGGGCCAGATTGCGATCATGCATCGCGAACTGGTGGAGCTGAAACGCTGGATCAGCGAAGAGCGCTTCCTCCATGCACTGAACTTCTGCATGCTGCTGCCGGGCCCGGAGGCGCAGCAACTCGCCACGTATATAGGCTGGCTGAAGCATGGGACACGGGGCGGCATCGCGGCCGGTGTGCTCTTCGTGCTGCCAGGCTTCCTGTTGATCACCCTGATCAGCGTGCTGTACGTGAAGTTTCATTCCGTCGGGCCGGTCGAAGGCATCCTGTTCGGCCTGAAGGCTGCAGTGCTTGCCGTAGTGATCGAAGCGGTTGTACGTATCGGGCGACGCGCTCTCAGGAATCGGTGCAGCTGGATCGTCGCTGGCCTGGCATTCCTCGGCATCTTTGCGTTTGCCGTCCCGTTCCCCGCCATCGTCTTCGGTGCTGCTGTCGCGGGCTTTGCATTGCATCGATGGCGACCGCAATGGATCGGCGCCGACGCTTCCGCGCCGGAAACGTCGATGCCAGTCGCGCCCGCGCCGCCCAGCCGAACGCTTCGTGTGCTGGTCGTGTGCCTCACGCTGTGGGCGATGCCCCTCTTCATCATCTACTCGGTGTTGGGCAGCTCTCACGTACTGATGCTCGAAGGACTTTTCTTCAGCAAGATGGCTGTCGTCACATTCGGCGGAGCGTACGCAGTGCTTGCCTATGTGGCACAGGAAGCCGTGACCGGATATCGCTGGCTGTCGGCTGACGACATGCTGCAAGGACTCGCGCTTGCCGAGACGACGCCGGGTCCGCTGATTCTCGTGCTCACGTTCGTCGGCTTCCTCGGTGCCTTCCATAGCTCTGCACCTTTCGATCCGATCGTCGCCGGATTGCTGGGCGCGTTCCTGACGACCTGGGTGACGTTCGTTCCGTGCTTCCTGTGGATCTTCCTGGGCGCGCCTCACATCGAAGGATTGCGTCGCCGCCGTGCATTGTCGTCCGCACTCGCGACGGTCACGGCGGCTGTGGTGGGCGTCATCCTGAATCTCGCGATCTGGTTCGGCCTGCATGCTTTGTTCGGCAGCGTGCGAACATGGGAGGCCTTCGGCATGACGGTTCCCTTACCCGATGTTGCATCGGTCGATCTCCCCGCGGTTGCCATCGCTGCCGCCTCTGCGGTTGCGTTGCTGCGCCTGAAAGTCCCGATGCTGCTCGTTCTTGCAGCCAGTGCGGGCACCGGACTCCTTCTGAAAGGTGGATAGGCACGCTGGCGCGCGCGATGGCGTAAACTCGATCGCATGGACAGTCAGTTCTGGATCGATCGCTGGGCGCGAAAGGAGATCGGCTTTCATCAGCGCGATATCAACGGCTACCTTCGGCGGTATTGGCCGTCGCTGACTGTGCCGCCCGCTGCGACTGTCTTCGTTCCCTTGTGCGGCAAGACCCTCGACATGCACTGGCTGCATGAACGGGGTCATCCGGTGATCGGCGTGGAAGTCGCCAGGGAGGCCGTCGCGGATTTCTTCGAGGAATGGGGAGTCGACGCGCAGGTCACGCAGTCCGGTCGATTCGAACGCTGGCACGCCGGAAAGATCACGATCCTGTGCGGCGATTTCTTCGATCTCACTGCTGCCGACCTCAGCGATGTGCGCGCCGTATTCGATCGCGCAGCACTGATCGCGCTGCCGCCGGCGCTTCGCGAGGCTTATGCAAGGAAGCTGTGCGAAGTTCTTCCTCCGGGCACCGAGATCCTCCTCGTCACAGCAGACTACCCGCAACAGCAGATGTCAGGCCCGCCCTTCGCAGTCAGCGATGCGGAAGTGAGAAGGCTCTTTGCGGAAAGCAACATCCAGCAGCTGGACGATGTCGACGTGACGGACCTGCCCGACAATGCGCGCTTCCGCCAGCGCGGCCTGACACGGCTCGTCGAACGGATCTATCGACTCGATTGATCACGGAGAGGGTTTCCTCCGCCCGACTTTGTCTGCCATCGTCGTCGTCGAACGTCTTTGAGCGGCACTACCCAGATCAAGAGGCCCTGCAATGCTGTATTCGATACTGATCTACGGCTCCGAGGATCGTGCCGCGGCCTGGACGGAGCAAGAGGAAAAGGAAGTCATGGATCGTCATGCCGCGCTGCGCGCTCAACTGCAATCGCAAGGGCGATTGGGGCCGGTGATGCGGCTCGTACCACAGCAAGCGCGGACAGTTCGACGCGGTCGACCGACCAGCGAGATCACCGACGGACCGTACGCCGAGACCAAGGAACAGCTGATGGGCTTGTATGTGATCGAGTGCGCTTCCTTCGAGGACGCCTTGGCTGCCGTGAAGCAACTCGATTTCGATACGGGTGTGTTTGAGATTACGCCGCTCGTTTACATGGATCCGGGGGCGTTGCCGGCAGTCACACCGTAGCGTGGCTTCCGTCATTTCCCGGCGACGCGCTGCGCGTCGGGCCCTCGAAGCAGCACCGCAAGCCTTAATACGATTGACGACGCGGGCGGCGATTCCGTGCGAGTGACGAACTCTCCTGGGTGATTGCGCGTTGGAGATACGTGCCGCGTTGCGGCACTTGGCCAATCACCGGAGGCGCTATGAACAAAGACACTCTTCAGGGCAATTTCACCCAGTTGAAGGGCAAGATCAAACAGCAGTGGGGCAAGCTCACTGACGATGAGATCGATCAGATGGAAGGGCACGCTGAAATCCTCGCAGGCAAGCTTCAGGAGCGCTACGGCCTGGAACGCGAGGAAGCCGAAAAGCAGGCGAAGGAATTCCGCAAGACCAACAACTGGAACTGAGGGCCGGCGCCCAAGTGGCGCTGCCTCAGGCGCGAAAGACACCCACGGACGGGTGTCGCGCGTTCGCACAACAACCGCACGAAGCAGGGTGCTGTTTCCGCAGCTGATGATCGCACTTTTCTGGAGTCGGCATTCTACTGACTCCCCTGACTGAACGTGCCCGGAGATCGCTATGGCCGACATCAAGGCGTTCACTACCAACCGCGGCGACGGCGGCGAGACGCATCAACAAGTCCCGAAGCAGGGCGACCACGGTGGCGACGGGCATCTGACGACGGACCAGGGCATCCGGGTATCCGACAATCAGAACAGCCTGCGCTCCGGCATTCGTGGTCCGACATTGCTGGAGGATTTCGTCCTTCGCGAGAAGATATTTCACTTCGACCACGAGCGCATTCCTGAACGCATCGTCCACGCGCGCGGGAGCGGAGCACATGGCTACTTCGAGACCTATGAATCGCTGGCCGATATCACGCGAGCAGATCTGTTTCAGAAGGCCGGGCAGAAGACACCGGCTTTCGTCCGCTTCTCGACAGTAGCCGGCGGTGCCGGCTCAGTGGACACGCCGCGCGACGTGCGCGGGTTTGCCGTGAAGTTCTACACGGCGGCAGGTAACTTCGATCTGGTAGGAAACAACATTCCGGTGTTCTTCATCCAGGACGCGATGAAGTTCCCGGACCTGGTCCACTCGGTGAAGATGGAGGCCGATCGAGCCTTTCCGCAAGCGGCGAGCGCCCACGACACCTTCTGGGATTTCGCGTCGCTGATGCCTGAAACGACTCACATGCTGATGTGGGCGATGTCCGATCGAACGCTGCCGCGGTCGCTACGCACCATGCAGGGTTTCGGGGTTCACACATTCAAGCTGCTGAACGCCAAGGGCAAGGCGACATTCGTGAAGTTTCACTGGAAGCCTCTGCTCGGCGTGCAGTCGACCGTGTGGGATGAAGCGCTCAAGCTCCAGGCAGCCGACAACGACTTCCATCGTCGCGACCTCTGGAATGCCATCGCGAAAGGCGACTTCCCCGAGTATGAGCTCGGCGTTCAGGCGTTCGACCAGAAGTTTGCCGACAGCCTGCCCTACGACGTCCTCGACGCCACCAAGATCGTCCCGGAAGAACTGCGACCCGTGCGGCCCATTGGAAAGCTCGTACTCAATCGCAACCCAGACAACTTCTTCGCCGAGACCGAACAGGTCGCGTTCTGTCCGGCCAATATCGTTCCTGGCATCGACTTCACGAACGACCCGCTGCTGCAGGGCCGCCTGTTCAGCTACCTGGATACTCAGAAGTCGCGCCTCGGGACCGCCAACTTCCATCAGCTGCCGATCAATGCCCCGAAATGTCCTGTCGCGAATTTCCAGCGGGACGGCCAGATGCAGATGCAGGTCCCGAAGGGTCGTGCCAACTATGAGCCCAACAGCCTCGGGACTCATGGCGAAGACGGCGGGCCACGAGAGTGTCCGGTCACGGGGTTCGTCTCTCACCGAGGCCGCGCCGAAATGGACGAGCAAGGGGACAAGCTTCGTGTGCGCAGCGAGCTCTTCGCCGATCACTACAGTCAGGCGCGGTTGTTCTGGCGATCATTGACCGACAACGAGCGCGCTCACGTCGCGTCGGCTTTCGTTTTCGAGCTCTCGAAAGTGAAGCTCGAGCAGATCCCCAGCCGTATGGTGGCGAACCTGCGCAATGTCGATGAGGAACTGGCGCAGCGGGTCGCTGCCGGTTTGGGAATCGAGTTGCCCAGGAGGGCAAGGCCTGCACGCGAACCCATCGATCTCGACCCCAGCCCTGCGCTCTCGATCCAGAGGAACATGATCGAGACGCTGAAAGGACGCAGCGTCGGAATCCTCTACGCGGACGGTTCCGACGCGGCGTCCATCCGGCACGTCGTCGAGGCCGTCAAGGACGCCGGCGGCACGCCGATCCTGATCGCACCAAGAATCGGCGGCGCCGAACTGTCCGATGGCAAGACACTCAAAGCCGAGGGTCAACTGGCCGGCACACCTTCCCAGACCGTCGACGCAGTCGCCATCGTTCTATCGAAAGCTGGCTGCGCCTCGCTGATGAATGACAGCGCCGCCGTCCAGTTCGTCGGGGACGCCTTCGCTCATCTGAAGGCGATCGGCGCGAGCGTCGAGGCGAGACCGCTGCTGGACAAAGCAGGTGTCGTTGCCGATGCGGGCGTATCGGGACTGGATGAGGCGTTCATAGCAGCGGCGAAGAAGCGGTTCTGGGAACGCGAACCGCAAGTCCGAACCCTGGCTTGAGCAGGGGTCCGTGGATCATCTGTCCGCCCTGGATCCGACTGAAGGCGAACCCACAGGAAACGCAGGCAGGCAGTACTGGCCTAGTGCATGTGCAATCCGCCGTTCACCGAGAAGTCGGCGCCAGTCGCGAATCCTGACTCGTCGGATGCGAGCCACGCGACCATCGACGCGATCTCATCCGGCTCGCCGAGACGCTTCACCGGGATCGTGCTGACGATCTTGTCGAGGACTTCGGGGCGGATCGCGCGAACCATCGATGTGCCGATGTAGCCGGGCGATACGGTGTTCACCGTCACGCCCTTGCCCGCAACTTCCTGCGCGAGCGCCATCGTGAAGCCGTGGATGCCCGCTTTCGCCGTCGAGTAATTGGTCTGTCCGAACTGGCCCTTCTGGCCGTTCACCGAAGAGATGTTGATGATGCGGCCCCAGCGCCGCTCGAGCATGCCTTCGATCACTTGTTTGGTGACGTTGAACATGCTGTTGAGATTGGTGCCGATGACGTTCTCCCAATCCGCTCGGGACATCTTGTGGAACACGGCATCGCGCGTGATGCCGGCGTTGTTCACCAGCACATCGACGTGGCCTACCTCGGCCTTCACTTTGTCGAATGCGGCCTGCGTCGAGTCCCAATCGGCGACGTTGCCCTCGGAGGCGACGACGTCATGGCCCAGTGCCCGCATCTCGGCGAGCCAGCTCTCCTTGCGCGGCGAATTGGGACCGCAGCCTGCGACTACGCGATACCCATCGCTGGCAAGACGTCTGCAGATTGCCGTTCCGATGCCGCCCATGCCGCCGGTGACGTATGCGATGCGCTGAACCATGCCGATGAACTCCGCGTGCGATTCCAAACCCCATGCGGAAGCGGCGACTCGCTCGCGTCCGTACCATCCAGGAAGAGGGGATGGCCGCGGATTCGCGGCCGGCGCGCATCATACTTCGGTCGGGCATGCGGATCGTGACGATCTGCTACTGCAATGCAGCGCGAGGCGCTCATCCGCCCTGGAGCAATCGCCGCAGTTTCAGAAGAATGGCATCGGGCCGGTGGTACAGCTCGCGTCGGCTCACGGTGACGATTCGATAGCCGAGCGATTCGAGAAATTTCGCCCTCGCCTGCGCCTGCGTCGCGGGCCGCGTCAGATCGACGATCAGCGCATGCTCCGCGCAGACGTGATCGACAACGAAAGGGCCGATCTCGCACTGGTTCGCGAAGTGGTAGCTTCGCAGGCTTCGCGCCCGCAGCAGCTGCGTGAGCGCCTCCTCGGAAGAATGTGCCGCACGTTCGCGGACGAGGAGTTCAGTTCTCGGTCGATGTCGCAGTACGCCGGTGAGCATGCGGGGGAGAGTAGCCCCGTCGACGTGGCTGCGGATGCTCAGTAACTGTGATGAGCGACTGGAAACAGGAGGAGGAAACGGGGGAAAGAGAGCTGCGAGCTATGAGCCAGAGCAACTCAAGACTTCTGGCTCATCGCTCACAGCTATTGATCATTCCCACGCGCGCCGGGTGGCGCCGGCCCACAGTGCACACACCGGAGAAGAGCCCAGACTCATGACGCGCCCTACGCGTCGATGACCTGAACCGTTCTGAATGCATCGCGGATCGCGCGCCCACCGCAGCGCGTAGACGACGGGATCCATGCTCGATCCCATCAGATCGTTCAGATGCTGCTGCCAGCGCTTCTTCGTGGTCATGATCGACTCCACAAGCCCAATCCTGTTCACCTTCGCAACGCCGTTGGGACGAAGTCGGTTCCTTCGCCCCTTGGTCAATCCATCGGCCTGACGAACGGAGGGTTGAGGACAGCCCTCGATTCGTCTGGATTCGACGACAGAATCTGCGACCCACGTCGCACAGGCGGCGCAGAAGCAACAGCATGAGAAGCAGGGGCGCTTCCTTCCGCTGAACCGGGCCGCTGCTGATGGGACTGTGGTTTGAGACGCAGGTTCCAGTGATTGCTTGTCTGCTCCTGACGACGTGCTTAATCTAGCCGCAGAACAAGCACAATTTCAGCGGGTCGCACGATTGAACCAGGACGCAATCGCAGCGCTTATCGAGCAGCAATACGCGGGCCTCCTTTCGTTGCTGCGCCGGAAGCTCCGGGACGAGCAGCTGGCGCAGGATGCCCTGAATCAGGCCATTGTGACCTCGCTCGAGCATGTGCAGGCGGGGCGAGTGGCCGACCCCTCGCTCATTGCCGGCTACGTGTTCCAGGTCGCCATGAATCAGATGCGCAACCATCGCCGCAAGATGGTCGAGCGCGCGGAGCGCCGGGCCGATCCTGAAATCGTCGACAGTCTCCCGGACCTGCACACTTCGGCAGATAGTGAGATCGAGCCGGCCATGGCAGGCAAGGTGAGGTCAGTGATCCAGTCGCTCCCGACCGCTCGCGACCGGGAGATCGTCAAGCGCTTCTACCTGGATGAGGAAGATAAGGACTCGATCTGCCGCGATCTGGGTCTGTCGGCACTGCATTTCGACAAGGTGGTGTTCCGCGCCCGCCAGCGCATGCGAACCCTGCTGGAGGCGGGCGGCATCCGCAAGCTCGACGTGTTTCCCAAAATTCTGCTGTGTCTGGTCGGATGACACTGGAACGAAAGACTGGTGCGATGTCGGACTCCTTTACAACAGATACCTTGCGGGGTGGGCAGCTTCCGAGGTGGTACACGAAGAGACAAGGCGTGCTGAAAGCTGATGGACCGTAAATACATCGATGATCATCACGTGGTGGCCCGGTACCTTGCCGACCAGCTGCCAGACGACGAGCGCGCGGCCTTCGAGACCTACTATCTCGCGCATCCGGAAATGGTCCAGGAGCTCGAGGCGACGGCCCGCTTCAAGGTTGGCCTCGGCCAGCTGCGGGCATCCGGCGAACTGGCGACCCTGCTGCAACACAAGCCCTGGTTTCGACAGGAACGCTACCAGGCGATTGCTGCATCCATCGCCATAGTTGCGATAGCGCTCTTCCTGTTCCTCGGTCGCGCTCCTTCGTTTCAGCCTGTGCTCGTTGCTTCCACAACGGCCCTGACGGATCGCCTGGGCGACCCGCTCGCGATTGCGGCCAGCTACGACGTCATCCGTACCCGCAGCGCTTCTGCCGATCCCGACGCCTATGTCGAACTGCCCGCCTCTGCGCAGGCGATCCCGTTGCGCGTTGAGCCGCAGTTCGAAGCGCGGCCGGCGAGGTATCGGATCAGGCTGCTCTCCGTCGGTGATCGCGACTCACTGCGCGAGGTTGGAACGATCGCGGGCCTGACACCCGATCCATCCGATGGCTACATTCCCGTGTACCTGAACTCGGCGAGACTGGTGCGCGGGCGTTACGCGCTGATCCTTGCAGGCGATGCGGGAACCAGCGCGGAGCACGAGGAGAGCTCTTTCCTCATTCAAGTCATCGATGGCACGCCATGAATGTCGCTCATGACCTCGTGCGCGCGGCTCCTGGAATGAGCGAATAGAACGCGTCGAATCGTTGTCACGCTCGCCCCCTTCGATACTTTCCTCCTGCACGTGACTGCATCGCAGCACGTCGCATTCGCTTGCTGATTCTTTCGTGCGCGCCGCGAAGAGCTGCGGCTATGATCCGTGCCCCGCGTTCCGGCGAAATCACACACAGGGCACTTCCATGCAGTTCGAACACACAGAGAAAGTGAAGACGCTGATCGCGCGTCTCGAAGCGTTCTTCGAAGAACACATCTATCCGAACGAGCAGGCGGTTTCCGAGTTCGTCAGGGGCCGCGAAGGCAAGGCGCGCTGGCAGCCGATTCCGATCGTCGAGAGCCTGAAGCCGAAGGCCAGAGCTGCGGGCCTGTGGAATATGTTCCTGCCGCACTCCAATAGCGGCGCGGGTCTTACGAATCTCGAGTACGCGCCTCTGTGCGAGATCATGGGCCGTGTCGGCTGGTCGGGCGAGGTGTTCAACTGCTCCGCGCCCGATACCGGCAACATGGAGATTCTCGATCGCTTCGCCAGCGCTGCGAACAAGGAACGCTGGCTGAAGCCGCTGCTCAACGGCGAGATCCGCTCCGCGTTCTGCATGACCGAGCCGGCCGTCGCATCCTCCGACGCAACGAACATCTCGACGCGCATCGAACGCGACGGCGACTCGTACGTGATCAACGGCCGCAAGTGGTGGTCGTCAGGCGCCGGTGATACGCGCTGCGAGATCCTCGTCGTCATGGGCAAGAGCAATCCCGATGCGCCGAAGCACCAGCAGCAGTCGCAGATCCTCGTTCCGATGAAGACGCCTGGTGTGAAAGTTCTGCGCCAGTTGCCGGTGTTCGGCTTCGACGATGCGCCGCACGGCCATTCGGAGATCGTGTTCGAGAACGTGCGCGTCCCTGCGGACAACATCCTGCTCGGCGAAGGTCGCGGCTTCGAGATCGCACAGGCGCGCCTCGGGCCCGGCCGCATTCATCACTGCATGCGCAACATCGGTGTCGCGGAGCGCGTGCTGGAAAAGACGTGCAAACGGCTGCTGTCACGCGTCGCGTTCGGCAAGCCCATCGCCGACCAGTCGATCTGGCTCGAGCGCATCGCGAACTGCCGCGTCCAGATCGATCAGGCGCGCCTGCTCGTGCTGAATGCCGCCGACAAGATGGATCGACTCGGCAACAAGGCCGCGCGTCGCGAGATTGCGATGATCAAGGTTGCCGCACCGGCGATGCTGAATTTCGTCGTCGACTGGGCGATCCAGGCCCACGGCGCTGCCGGCGTGACCACGGACTTCGGCCTGGGACACGTCGCGGCGAGCGCTCGCACGATGCGCATCGTCGACGGCCCGGACGAAGTCCATCGCAACCAGATCGGCAGGATGGAACTGGAAAAATACAAGCCGGCGAAGCAGTAACAGCGGAATCTCCCCTTCTTCTTGAGAGGCTACGAATCATGGCGGTTTCATCGTTGTTTGATCTGAAGGGCAAAGTCGCTGTCGTCACCGGCGCCACGCGCGGGATCGGGCTCGCGATTGCCGAACGGATGGCCGAGCACGGCGCGAAAGTCGTCGTCAGCAGCCGCAAGCTGGATGTGTGCGAGGAAGTCGTCAAAGGCATCAAGGCCAAGGGTGGCGAAGCGTTCGCACACGCATGCAACATCGGGCGCAAGGAAGACCTGCAGGGTCTCGTGAATGCGACGATCCAGAAATGGGGCGGCATCGATGTGCTGGTCTGCAACGCCGCGGTGAACCCCTACTTCGGCCCGTCCATCGACATGCCGGACGACGCATACGACAAGGTCATGAACTCCAATGTCCGCAGCAACTTCTGGCTGTGCAACATGGTGCTGCCGCAGATGGCGCAGCGTGGCGGCGGCTCGATCGTAGTGATCTCGTCGATCGCAGGCCTGCTCGGTTCGCCGACGCTCGGTGTGTACGGCATCTCGAAAGCGGCTGACATGGCGCTCGTGCGCAACATCGCCGTCGAGTGGGGCCCGAAGAACGTCCGCGCGAACTGCATCGCGCCGGGATTGGTGCGCACCGACTTCGCGAAGGCGCTCTGGGAGAACCCGGAAACTTACGCGCACACCGTCAAGGCTTACCCGCTGCGCCGCATCGGTGAACCCGATGAAATCGCCGGCGCCGCTGTGTTCCTCGCGGGCCCGAGCGGATCGTTCATGACGGGGCAGACGATTGTGATCGATGGCGGTGGAGTCATCGGGCGCGGATGAGATTCCGTCACTCCCGCGCACGCGGGAGTCCATGTGCATCGATCAGCGTCAAGGACATGGATTCCCGCGTGCGCGGGAATGACGGAATTCACCGATGACCGAACCCACCCCAACAGGCGGAAGCGCCGTTCTGGTCCCCGTCCTCGAGAACAACCGCTTCGACGAGGAGCGGTTGGCGCGCTATCTCTCCCGGCGCATCGACGGTTTCCGCGGCGACTGCCGCATCCGCCAGTTCCAGGGCGGCTTTTCGAATCCGACATTCCATGTGCAAACGGCGGATCGCGCGTTCGTTCTTCGCAAGAAGCCGCCGGGCCAGCTGCTGCCATCGGCGCACGCCGTCGATCGCGAGTACAAGGTACTGAAGGCATTGCAGGGCACGGACGTGCCTGTGCCTGGAGTTCATCTGCTCTGCGAGGACGAGAGCGTCATCGGCACGATGTTCTACGTGATGGACTACGTCGAGGGACGCGTCTACACGGATCGTTTGTTGCCGGGCTGCTCCGCTGAGCAGAGAACGCAGATGTATGACGCGATGAACGATGTGCTCGCGAAACTGCATCGCGTGGACTATCGCGCAGTCGGACTCGATGACTTCGGCAAGCCCAGCGGCTATGTGGCGCGCCAGGTCGCGCGCTGGTCGAAACAGTACCTGGCCTCGGCGATCGATGATACGCCAGCGATGAATCACCTGATGGAGTGGTTGCCGAAGCACCTGCCTTCGCAGGACGAGGCGACGATCGCGCACGGCGACTATCGTATCGGCAACCTGCTGTTTCATCCCACGCAGCCGCGCGTCGTCGCCGTGCTCGACTGGGAGTTGTCGACGATCGGCCATCCACTCGGCGACCTCGCGTACTGCTGCAGCGCGTATCACCTACCAGCAAGCAGCGGCCGCGGGTTCGAGGGCAATGACATTCGGGCGCTGGGAATTCCGACGGAAGCGCAGTTCCTCGAGGACTATCGCCGTCGCAGCGGCCGCGCCGATATCCCCGACTGGACGTTCTTCATCGTGTTTTCGCTGTTCCGCTCGGCCGGCATTCTCGCCGGTGTCTATCGACGCAGCGTCGACGGCCAGGGTGTGGATGCCCGCATGGCGCAGGCGAAAGCGGCGTATCAGGATATTGCGGTGAGGGCGTGGGAGATAGCGGGAGGCACTGGTTAGCGGCGGGCCGCTGGCCTCTCACCCCTTGCTCCTCGGCACGAAGAAGAAATCCCCCACTTCGTGCCCCGCGCCCTTGATCGATTTGAACTCGGGCTTCTGCACGAACTTGTTGGTTGCTGCAGCGACTTCGACGCGCTTGCTCAGGCGGCTGAAGAGTTCGGGGCTCGACAGAATGCCCGTGTTCGCTTCCAGCTCGTCGATGAACGCGCGAGCGAATACTGAGTTGCCGCCACCGCCGACATCGAGCACGGGAGCATCGCCGCCGGAAGTCAGGAGCAGTCGTGCACGCTTCGGCAACTTGTATGCGACGTAGTCCTTCGAGTAGCTGACCTTGTCGTTCATGAACAGGTAGCTCGGATCGGTGGAAAGCAATCCGGCGTAGCAGGAGTCCGCAACCACGAGCACGCGCTTCGCCGGCAGACGGCCGAGATGACCCGTGATCTGTTCGTTCGGCACCCAGAACGTGTCCTTGGGCGGCGCGTCCGCATTGACGGGCAGCCAGTAGCCGGCTTGTGCTTTGCCGCTGCCGCCGGCCAGTCGCTCGCCGTGACCTGCGTAGTAGATCAGCAGGTTGTCTTCGGGCTTCAGCACGGAGTTCAGATCGTTGAGCGCCTTGAGCATCTGCACGTCGTCGGCGTCTTCGAGGATCTGCACATTGAAGCCGTACTTCTCCGCCAGGACGCGTGCGGCGCGCTGCACGTCCTGCTTCGGCGTCTGCAGACTTTCGACGGCCTGGTAGTTCTGGTTGCCAATGACGATTGCGTAGTAGCGACCGAACTTCATGCCCGCGAGCGTGCGCTCGTCGGCAACCGCGGGCAGCGGCGTGAGCTGCGTACGTGTCTGCGGCGAACGCGTCGTCGGAATGCCCGCGAGGCGTTCCGTGCTCTTCTTCTTTTCAGCTTCGAGTTGCGCGATCCACTTCTTCAGCGCCTCGACTTCCTTGCTGTTGTCGGCCGTCTGTTGCGCGACGGGCTTCTTCGCGAGCTGCTCCTGGAGATCCTTCAGTTGCTTCTGCAGCAGCCCGAGCTGCGAGTCGCGTTCGCTGATCGCCGTTTCGAGTTCCTTGCGAAGCACATCCTGCTCGCGCTGAGCGGCGGACGTATAGATAAGGCTGTCTTCGGACAGGCCCGATGCCTGCCGATACAGGTTCAGCGCCTTGAGCTGGTCCTGCTCCACGCCGAGGCCCTGCTCGTACAACGTGCCGAGATTGAAGATTGCACGCGAGTAACCTTTGTCAGCAGCCTTCTGATACCACTCGGCTGCCTTCACGTAGTCGGGCTCGACACCCATGCCGCGTTCGTAGATCTCACCGACGTTCGTCATCGCTTCGGCATCGCCGGTCTGTGCGGTGTCCATCCAGATGCGCAGCGCGGATTTGATATCGGCGCGATCGTAAGCGACGTATTCGCCGCCGCGGATCGAACACTCCGCCGTCGTGGTACGGATGGGACGACGTTGCGTGAGGTACGTGGAGTTGCCGAGCTGACGCACCTGGCCCGGCAGCAGGCAATCGACGATCTCGAGATCCGAACGCTTGACCATGCCTTTGGTGGCCGCTGCTTTGTCTGAAGGCGTCGCCGCGGACGCCACTATCAGAACGGCAGGCGCGAGCGTCGCTGCCACGCGGAGCAGGAGATTCATGAAGCGAGTCGGTCTCATCGAAGCCTCGTTCCCGTATGAGGATTACGTAAACCGGATGGCCCAGCTGGAGGGCGGGCCCTGTCCCGTGACTGTCGACGTATTCGACGCCGATTGGCCAGCGATTTCAATGCAGACTGTGATCCAGGTCGCGCGTCATTGTCCTTTGGGACAAGCGGGCGACACGGTGTGAGCGATGAGCATCCGCTCGCAGATCACAGCCGACACGCTCTGCTGATTGACTTTGACCCCGCCGCAGGCGGCAATTGCGAGATGCTTCATCGCTGCTTCCTCGTTCTGGTCGCACTGCTCCTTCATGCATGTGCGAGCCCCTCGCAACTCGTCGACCGGATCGCAAGCAAAGCCGAGCTTTCCCGCAGCATTGTGACCGGTGCCGGCTACCGGCACGTCGTGTACGCGAACACGGTCGCAACGACGGCAAACGAATCTCTCTTTGTCTACATCGAAGGCGACGGACGTCCCTGGAAGGGCACGCGGCCGGCGGCCGATCCGACGACGCGCAAGCCTGTGGCACTGCAGCTGCTCGCGGAGACCCGTTTCCCGGGGATTTATGTAAGTCGCCCGTGCTACCAGGAAATGAACGATCCGGGATGCTCGCCTTCCTCCTGGACCGATGCTCGCTACTCCGAAGCGATCGTGAGCAGCATGGCCGGCGCGATCGGAAAGACATCCGGCGGCCGGAAACTCGTTCTGGTGGGCTACAGCGGCGGTGGCACGCTCGCCCTGCTGCTCGCCGAGCGACTCGCTGACGTGCAGGGCGTGATCACGATAGGCGCCAATCTGGATACCGATGCGTGGACGAACAACCGCAACTTCCTGCCGCTCGCGGGTTCGATCAATCCTGCGATGAGCAGGCAGGATCATCCGTGGCCGGAGATCCATTTTCAGGGTCAACGCGACCTCATCGTTCCGCCTTCGACGACGGAGCGCTACTTCGAACGCTACCCCGCTGCACGGCGCGAGCAGGTCGATGAGTTCGACCATGTGTGTTGTTGGGTGGAGAGGTGGCCGGAGCTGATTGCGGAGGCCATGGGCCGGCTGGCAGGTAGCAGCTAGCAGGTAGCCAGAGGAAGATCGCAGCGATGCCATGGGCTTTCATGTGCCCACGACAAGATGCGCCCCGACTTTCCTCTCGCTTACTGGCTTGCCCGCCCTATCTCCGCTCTCGCCCTCACCGCCACGTCCGGAAAATCCGAGAACACCGCATCGATCCCCAGCGCGTAGAACTGCTGGTACTCATTCACCGGATCGTTGGCGTACTGCTTGGCGAGCGTCACGGGCTCGCTGCGGAATGTGTAGGTGTGGACTTTGAGCCCTGCCTCGTGCGCCTGCTCGATGACGGTCGTCTGCAGCAGCGTGTCTTTCTGAACGTCGCGAAGGATCTGACGTTTCCAGGGCCCAATGGCGGTGGCGTATTGCGCTATATCGCTGAACTGGCGCGGGGCAGCGCCGCCTCGATCGTCCTTGTACTGCGGGATCTTCACCTCGATCACGCGCGTACCTGCGCTGTCGTAGACGAGCGCTCCATCATCCAGGAGCTGCACGAGCGGTAGTTGCGTCTTCGGCCGCAGGTACTGCAGGTTCGCGCTTTCGAAGGACTGGATGAACACCGGCCCGCCGGCGCGATCCAGCCCATGACGGCGCAACGCATCGAGGAGGCGGTCTTCGAGCGGCAATCCCAGCGCGAGGTGATACGCAGGGTGTTTCGTTTCCGGGTAGGCACCGATGATCCTGCCGCGAGCCGTGCTTTCCCGCTTCGCCAGCTCGAGGATCTCGTCGAACGTCGGAATCTGGAAGCGGCCGTCGTATTCCTTCGATCGTGCAGGATTCGACTGCACGGCCCGCAGCGTCTTGATCTCCGCGAGCGTGAAATCGCTCGCGAAGAAGGCCGTGACCTGGGCGCCATCGAGATCGCGAGTCGAGCGGCGCGCGGCAAACTCCGGTCGCGAACCAACGTCGGTCGTCGTGTCGAGCATCGGCTCGTGCCGCGCGATCAGATGTCCGTCTTTCGTGGCAACGAGATCCGGCTCGATGAAATCGGCCCCCTGCTCGATCGCGAGCAGGTACGACTCGAGCGTGTGCTCAGGCCGGTAACCCGACGCACCACGATGCGCGATCACGATCGGCGGCGCGCCGTCCAGCGTTTGCCACTTCACGGGGGATTCACTCATGGCGACGGCGCTGAAGAGCCAGAGGCCGATCGCGATGGAGAGGCACGCTCGCATGCATGGGATAGACAAAGAATCAGTGAAGGATTGGTTACGCGATCAGTCGACGAAAAAATCCGGCAGGAAGTCCTTGTTGCCGGGTGTCACCGCATACTGATCGAGATTCGTTCCCGCCAGCACCTCATCGTCGATGAAGAAATTGCCGGTGGTTTCGCGCGCATCGCGCGTGAGCACCGCGTGCGCGGCGTCCGCCATGATTTCCGGCTTGCGGCCGAGCTTGGGGTTGGCCATGGGGATCACGTTCAGCGCGGCCGTTGCGATGACAGTGCGGGGCCAGAGCGCGTTGACGCCGATGCCGAACTGCTTCAGTTCGCCGGCCATGCCCAGCACGCACATACTCATGCCGTATTTCGCCATCGTGTAGGCAACATGGGGTGCGAACCAGCGCGTCTTCATGCTCAGCGGCGGTGAGAGATTCAGAATGTGCGGATTGCGGCCTGCCTGTGCGGACTGCTTCAGATACGGAATGCAGGCTTGCGAACATGCGAAGGTCCCGCGCACGTTCACGCCGAACATGAGATCGAAGCGCTTCATCGGCGTTTCCATCGTACCGGTCAGCTGGATGGCGCTGGCATTGTTGACGAGGATGTCCACGCCGCCGAAACGCTCGGCGGTCTTCTTCACCGCTTCCGCGACTGCGTTCTCGTCGCGGATGTCGACCTGCATGGGCAATGCCTTGCCGCCCGCCGCTTCGATCTCCGCGGCTGCCGTGTGAATGGTGCCTGGCAGCTTCGGATTCGGCTGATCCGTCTTGGAGGCGATGGCGATGTTGGCGCCGTCGCGGGCTGCACGCAGTGCAATGGCGAGGCCGATGCCCCGGGAGGCGCCGGTAATGAAGAGAGTCTTTCCTTTGAGGGACATGGTCGCTCCGAAGGCCCTGCGGCTCGAGGATGGGAAGGCTCCCAAGCTACGCGCTTTCGTTCGGCGTCGGCAATAGGGGCCGTTGCTTCCCGTCAGGGCCCGGCGAAGGCGGTCCAGGCGGTTCGCAGGATCAGCGCGCTGACGACCACGATGAAGATCTTCCGCACGAGGACGCTGCCTCCGCGCAGCGCGAGCCGGGTTCCGGCCAGCGAGCCTGCCACGTTGCAGATCGCCATGCCGAGCCCGACGTGCCAGAGTACATAGCCGCGCGATGCGAAGTACGTGAGTGCCGCGGCGTTGGTCGCCACGTTCAGAACCCTGGCGCACGCGGCTGCATTCAGAAAATCGAATCCATACAGCCGCACGAACACGAACATGAGGAAGCTGCCGGTGCCGGGTCCGAAGAACCCGTCATAGAAGCCGATGCCGGCGATCAGCAGTGCGCCGTAGAAATGGTGGCGTCCCTCGAATGCTCGCGGTGCGTGATCGGCGCCGAGGTCCTTGCGTCGAATCAGATAGATCAGAACGGCCACCAGCATGAGCGGAACCAGCGGCCGGAAGATCTCCGGCGCGACCCGGGTGGCAACCCACGCACCGAACAACGAGGTGACGAGCACAGCCGCCGCAAGCGGAAGCAAAGCACGCCAGGGGATCGTGATCCGGCGTGCGAACCGAGCCACCGCACTGGCCGTCCCGAAGATGCCGGAGAATTTGCTCGTGCCGAGCAGGTAGGGCGGCGGGACGTTCGGATAGACACCGAACAGCGCGGGCAGCTGGATCAGACCGCCGCCGCCAACCATCGAATCGATGAGCCCGGCACCGAAAGCGGCCACGAGAACGAGGGCCAGATCGGAGAAGGCGTACAGGTCGCTAATGGCGATCACATCGGAAGGTGCGGGAGCAGGATTGTTCCGCTTCGCGAAAGCAATGGAAAGGTACAGTTGCGATGCGGGATCAACGACATGTCGCCTTCGATGCCGCGTGTATCATCCGGGCGCGAACGCCACTCGCGCGGTCAAGCGCGGCTATCCAAAATGCGAAGGGGGATCTCATGCGAATCGCTCGATGCCACTGGCTCGCGGGCTTGCTGCTTGGTGCGTTGCTGCCGACGGCAATTGCGCTGGCAGCCGACACACCCAAGGACATCTGGAACGAGGTCGAGCATCGCTACGCCGACTCCAGCGGCGTACGTATCCACTATGCCGCGCTCGGCCAGGGGCCGCTGGTCGTGATGATCCACGGCTTTCCGGATTTCTGGTATTCCTGGCGCGACCAGATGCAGGCGCTGGCAGCGAACCAGTTCCGCGTCGTCGCGATCGACCAGCGGGGCTACAACCTCTCCGATAAGCCGAAAGGTGTCGAGAGCTACCTGATGCCCAGGCTCGTCGACGATGTCGCAGCCGTCATCAAGGCAGAGCAGCAGCCGAATGCAATCGTCGTTGGCCACGATTGGGGCGGCGCGGTCGCATGGAATGTCGCGATGAGCAAGCCGCAGATCGTGCGGCTGCTGGTCATCCTGAACCTGCCGCATCCCGCCGGCATCGGGCGCGAGATCGCAACGAACCCCGAACAGAAGAAGAACAGCGCCTACGCTTTCAATTTTCAGAAGCCCGATGCGCACCAGCACCTCACTGCGGAAGGTCTCGCACAGTGGGTGAAGGACCCGGCAGCACGCGTCCGCTATGTCGAAGCGTTCAAGCTCTCGGACTTCGAATCGATGCTCAACTATTACAAGGCCAACTATCCGCGACCCGATGCACCGCCAGCGGTCACGCAACCTACGTTTCCGAAGGTGAATGCGCCGGTGCTCATGTTCCATGGCCTCGACGACAAGGCGCTGCTGCCCGGAGCATTGAACGGCACGTGGAACTGGGTCGACAAGGATCTGACGCTGGTGACCATCCCGGGGGCGGGGCACTTCGTGCAGCAGGATGCGGCGGGGATGGTGAGCGAGACGATGGTGGATTGGCTGAAGAGAAGAAGCTGCCGGCCCCCTCTCCCTGTGGGTCCGACTTCAGCCGGACGTTCCCGCCGCAGGCGGCGCTTCGCTGACG